>Ga0179591_1289604_pt1 | contig 25283 bp, 59 predicted proteins | sample CZOMad2_1_08_16f_FD_182891 | JGI IMG/M metagenome (GOLD analysis project Ga0179591, IMG submission 182891) | Vadose zone soil fungal communities from Angelo Coast Range Reserve, California, USA - CZOMad2_1_08_16fungal (PacBio error correction) | ecosystem: Environmental > Terrestrial > Soil >...
CCTTTAAGGGCTTATCAAACGGCAATTTTGCCAGTGGGGCCCATGTGCGGCCGAGTAGGGTTTTGTGATGGGAGTAGTGCCGAGGAAAGATACAAAAACGGACGCTGAGGTAGGGGGAACCTTTGGAAATTTTTGCCAGAAGTAACTGTAAACCAAACCCGAACATTACTTAGGAAGTATCAGGCAAGGGGGCGGCCAAACGGGAGAACCAAATTAACATTTTCACCCGAAGGACGTGACAGGACATGATAGACTATGTGGGAAACACTCAAGGAAGTTGCCGAGTGAAAGCACCCATGCTGAATGGGGCTCGATTGATCATGCTGGGTTTCATAAAGAGGTAGGACGAACACTAGCAACAAACTAGCCTCTCAGCCAACCCGGTTTCTTTGGGCCAGAAAAAAACCACACCTGCTTGCGTTGTACCTCCGGATATTTTTGTACGCCCGTGAACGCGAAGCCCTCCGCATCTTAACCGCCAGAACTTTAAAGGCCGAGTGATACAGGTAAACAAAATGAACAGAACAAAAAAAAACAGGAAAAGTAAGATAATCCTGCCACAGGTTACGAGGCGAGACCCTGGAAATCTAGCATTCGACGCGATGGCACGGAGTTTCAGGTTCAGTGGGGATGCTGAAAGGATGAACGCAGTGGGTTAGTCGAAAATGCGAAGGAGCGCATGGAAAAATTGACACTGGGCAACACGGGGTAAACGACTCGAGGCTTGGTGTAAACACCCCTAGACGCATGGGAACGCCCAGTTGAATAAACCCCGTTTTAAAGGAAAGTGTGGGGAGAGAGCAAAAACCTGGCATTTCGGGGCGGAGGGGGTTCCTAGCTTGGCCGGGTGGCTCTGAAAATGCTAAGGAGTTCAGCATCTGCGTCAAGGGGAAGCGCGACGTTGGGAAAAAAATCGAGAGGTTCAAGGGAAAAAACCTGAGCCATCCAGAGTCGGCATTGTCACGTGGTACGGGTGCACACTGGCTCTTCACACTTCTACAGACCATGTTTAAATCGCCGGGTCTTGGGGGGAAAAAAGTGGAGGCGGGGGGCGCAAAACTTAGGAGGTGGTCCTCTGTAATTGGCGATGTGTATCATCTGCCGGTTTCATTCTTAAAAGCAACATTTAGCAACGCCGATAATGTGGGAGGATGGAGGCTTAAATGGAGCAGGGCAATGTTGCATGAGGGTGTCTTGCCATGGAAAACCATCAATATTGCTTCAGCATACAACAATAGAAGGGAGCAACGGATGAAGGAAAAGGGGGGGGGGGAGTTTTTTATCGCATCAAATAGGTGGGGGTGCAAGAAACACTCCACCTCATGCAAAACAGTGAACGGCATACTAGAAATCATCATAATTATCGCGCTTTACCGTTGCTAATGTGTTTATGAAGAAACCGGAGAGACAATGGGGAACAACGAACCAGGCCCAGTGGGAAAGAATTCTGGCAAAAGACCTAGAGGGGGAAAATGGGTCCAAGGGGCAAGAGCAGCCTGCATTCTACACTACGCAGCGACAATGTCCGTACTCGAGGGCTCTGTTTGGGCCGGCCTTCGAGTTGTGAAAAGTACACGAACAAGCTTCACGAAAGGTTAAAAATTCAGTGTAAGAAAAACCAATCCAAAAAGAGATCCGCAAAGAACTGCCCGGGGTCTTTACAGGGGGAAAAGGTTAGAAAGGTGTGCCGTGGGTCACCCATTGTCTTCCTTAGGTTGTTTGTGTACCGACGAGCCTGGCCGCTTCGGCCAATATCCAGTGGTGAACTTGTTGTACAGAAGAAGTCTGATAGTTTACCCTTCTCCTCCCGAACGCCATTCGTGTAGTGGACTCGGACTACCGAAGACTTTACGATGCCGGTGGAAAACGCGGCACGGCACTCCACTAGGAAGTTCCGTTTGCAAGCTGGCGCTTGGGTTCGGAGACTCATCTTGGGTCAATAGGTGTGGGTGCGTCAGTTTCTTTCTGACGAACGTGTCGCTGCGTCTTCTCAGTCCCAAGGTTGCTTTTGAATGGTCCGCCGAATCAAAGTTGGAATGGTTTTTTTCGTTTGGCTGGTGAAACTGTCACGCGACGGGCTCCGACTTCCCTACTTAGGGGAACTTGGGCCCTTCGGCGAAGTTCGTACTTCGATTTCTCCCCGAGGTCTCTCACCAAAACTCCTGTGTTCTAGTGCCACCAGGGGGTGGTTTGAGGGCTAACGGGGGGGAAAAACATAACAAAGTTTGAGGCCGGGAGGGGGTGAGGGGGGGGGGGGGTGTGGTGGGGGATGGGAGGGGTGGGTGTCTCGTTGTCGTTTGGAGGTTGATCGGAGTGGGGAACTATGGGCCGGTCTATGTAACTCCTCGGCGTCGCAACAAACAAATTATCTAGGGACAGGGAGCTGTGCTAGGCGGTCCTGGTCGTGTTGGATTTTCCTTGTGTAGTTTGCAGTGATCCGTGTGGGGGCTCTCCTTCTGTGGGTCGACTGACTGTGAGGGGTTGAGATGACCGTGGCCGAAGGGCGCGGGGTCTCCGTCGGGGTGCCTTCTCTTGAGTGGATGTACAGTGGAAAAGAGGTGTTTGTCTTGAGTTGTATGCGTGATCACCTTGGGGGGAAGGGCCTCGGTGGTGGTGGGTCGTGTGGGGGGGGGACTAGGGATTGAGGGTGTATGCGGTCGTCGATGTTGTCCTTGTGTGCACTTTTTCGCAGGGGCTCGGAGGTGTAAGTTGTTTTCACTTCTTCGGCGGGGGTTGATGATATTTGCTATAGGACAGTTCTTCCATTGACCTTTTTACGGGGGGGAATGGTGTGACCTACCAGGCCAAGTGGGGTGTCTGGGGCTGGTGTCCCACCATGGTTGGAAATGCTCAGGAGGAGATGGGTAGGTGGTACTGGGGGGTGGCCTATTGTAGATTTAGGGGTGGTATGGAAGGTTGGGTACCCCCCGAGCTTCCCACTCACAAGGAGAAGGACAAATCCCTATGTGGACCAAAACGGGGACACTACGGTCCACAAGGATGAAGGCCGGATGGGGGGTATAGCGCCTTGAAACCTGCGGAGCTATCTGTAAGGCCAACACCAACAGGGTGTTGGTGGATTGCGGGGGAGGGGGCAACAAAAAGGAGCTGGGGCCGCAACTTCAAGGCGGAGCAAAGCAGGGTCGCGTCATCCTGGTTGGGGGGGCCCGGGGAGTCCAAGGTGCGGCCTTCTTATCTTGACTGGTGGGGAGTAGTCATCTATGAACTCGACCAGAACAGCCAAACGCAATGGCTCACCTTCCCCTCGAAGGACGGGTGGACCTTCAGTCCTTTTTAAGGTGGGTTCCCAGCAGCTGATGTACACCCCCTGGGTCCGGGCATCTGAACCAAATGTCCTGGGTTCACGTGTATCGGTGAGGAAGAGGGTTATGCACACTCTCTGGAATTCAAGAGGATCCATCGCCGGTAGATTCTCCGGAGCGGATCTGGCTCGAAGAGTAGGGTAAGATGCAAAGGGGGCGGGGAGGGGGGAGAAGGGAGGGGTAGAGGGACGTTGGGACGGGGGAGGGGGGTGTGAAGTGTTGCACCTGCCCGCACCGGGTGTGAACCCTGGGGGTCGGGGTGCGGGGCCGGGGGGGTTTCGGGCACGCAACGTAGAGGCTATTCTGTCCGAGAGAGGCCAGATGGGCGCGGTCGTATGGGAGTAGGTCTTGGAGGTCCTATGCGCTTGTGTGTTGGGATCCACCTTCCGGGGTGGGATGTGGGTGGAAAGTATAGTGTAGTGGTCGCGGGTGGGGCGCGGGTGATGTTACTGGGATTGGCTAATGTGGAGGGGATAGGGGCCGGTCGGGACCGCCCGCGTAGGGTGGGGGGGTGTGCCCTTTAACTTGCCCGTATGGGGGTGGTAGGTCAGGTGACAGTCTGTTTCTGAGAGGTCGCGTGAGCGGTAGGGTGGGGGGTGGTGTCGGTCTTTGGAGTTTCCAGGGGTCTGGGTAGGGAGCTAGAAACTTGTACATTTCACAATCATGACTAGAGAACGGACGGGGGATAGTTGGTGGAAGGTGGCTTGGTGAGAAGAGTCGGGAAAGGGATCGCCGGAGAGGAGGGGGGGGGGGGGGGGGGTGGTGGCGGGGGGGCGGCTGCTATGTGGGCTGGGCTATGTGGAGGAGAGAGGGCGTCCTATGGGGTAAGTGAGGGGTGGGTAGGTCGAGGCCGAGGGGGGCTGTTGTGGGGGAGTCGGCGCGGGGGGAGCTATAGAGGTGGTGTCGCGGCGGGGGCGCGGTCCGACCAGGGGGGGAACACTTGGGTGGCTCGCGGGGGGGGAGGCTTTTTAGTACTTCCCGGGCAATGTGCGTCGTTGGGGGGGGGGGGGTAGGGCTCGTAAACCGGGGTGGGGGGTGGGAGGGAGTGGTAAGGGTTAGGATGAGGTTGGGGTCGGTGGGGATGGGAGACGGGGGGTGAGGGGGGGAGGGAGGGAGGGCGAGGAGTGGAGGGGGGGTGGAGTTGTTGTGGAGGGTGCTGGAATGCGGGGGAGGAGGGGGGGAAGTGTGGGGGAGGTGTTGGGAAGGGGGGGGGAGGGGGGATGGAGGAGGAGGAGTGGGGGGTGGGAAGAGGGGCGTAGTTTGAGGTATTGTGGGGGGGGAAAGGTGTAGCGTTGTTTTGGGCTACTCGGGGGGCAAGGGGGAGACGAGGGGGAGGGGTAGGGGAGTAGGGAGGGTTGAAGGGCTTAAGTTGTAGGGATTTGGGATGAAGGCCAGCAGAGACAGTTTCACGTAAGGGGAAAAAAAGCTTTCGTCGGATTTGAGTACAGGGAGAAAAAAACACACGAAAACATGAAAAAGGTGAAAAAGGAGACGCCAACAGGGTCGATGAGTGGGGAAAAAGGATCGAGAGAAAAGGAGGAAAAAGCAGAAGGGGGGAAACTTCTTTCCTACCTTCAGTTTTTATCGAAAATGCTAGGAACTAACAGGGTGTAACAGTGGAGGGAGAAGGTGGGAGGAAGTTGAAGAAAGAATAAAACGGGAAAAAAAAAGGAAAAAGGGGGGCGAGGTACCCTATAATTCGGAGGGGGGGGGGAAAAAAAACCTCTACTCCATGGGACGCCCACATTTTTCAACGACAAGTTACGAAGGTACAGGGGGGCAGGAAAAAAGTAACGGGGGGGGAATTTACGGGTCGGAGTATGAAGTCCTTGCGAGGGGAGAGTCAATTCAAGTGGGGGGGGGGAGAGGCTGGATGGGGAAAAGAGGGCGGAGGATCTTGGAACTAGAAAGGTGTGCCAACTCGACGAAGGGGGCAAGGAAACCAAAAAAAAAAGAAGAATCTGATTCCGTGGGTACTGGAAAAGGAGAAAGGAGAGGAGGCCTAGAAGGAAAGGGGGGACAGAGGCTTTGTCAATTGGAGGTCTTTCCAGAAAGGGAGTATTGGAAGGGGACGTTCGTTGGTATAGGAGAGACCGTAAAAAACATTGAAGATACCAAGAAACAACGAAACGCGCCAATTGGGGAAAGGAAAGGGGGGTTACTTATGCCTTAAAGGGGATGGGGCTGAAAGGAAAGGAAAAAAAAAGTCGGCTGAGAACCAATCTCAGAGACAACGTAGGAAGATAAACAGAGAGGATTTTGTATGCAACCTAACAAGGTGTGTGAAAGAGGAACAAAAAACGGGAGCGTCAAAGTAAGAACACATCTCAAGAAGGGGGAAGGGGGACGTCGTTGGGGAGAAAGGGGGGGGAAAAGAGAAATCCAGAAAATAAAAAAGAGGGGAACTGTAAGAGACCAAGAAGTCAGTTGGAAAAAGCAGGGTCCAAAGGACAGAAGGAAAAAAGGTCGGGAGCCCCAAAGAAAGCTAAACAGAAGGGGCCTAAAGAGAGTGTGGGGGGGGAAAGGGGAACAGGAGGCGGTAAAAAAGGAGAGGTCACTCCAGAGAACGCATCAATAAGAAAGGGGGGATAGGCAAATTCATGGGGGGAGACCACCCGGCCAAAGATAAGGAGGCCAGAAACTAGGGGGAAAGGTGGAGGGAAGACAAACCAAGGAAAGGGTAGAAAACGGGGGGCACAAAGGGGGGGGATGTCCAAGGCGGAAGGGATTTGGGGGGGGTGAAGGAAAAGTTCCGCGAAGGGGGGAAAAGGGGGGGTCAAGAGAAGGAGGGAACCATAAGAAAAGAAGCATTCATGGAAGAAGAAGAAAAGGAGTCAAATCCTGGAAGACCACATCACCAGGTCTTAAAAAAGGTAATAAAGAGTCTGACTGAAAGAGTTTGCAGTAAATCCTCGGGGTAATACTCTTACCAGGGGGGGCAGGGAAGAAAGATCATTGGCATGTTGGGTACGTTGTTCGGGGGAGAAAAATATAAAGAAGGCTAGGGACGTATACACAGGGGGGGGCGGGGGGCTTAGTGAGAGGGGAGGGGGAAAAGGAGGTAACAAAAGAAGGGGCTTAAAATCATGCAGGGGTTCTTCTAAAGGGAAAACAGAAAAAAAAAGTTTGGGGGTTGGGGGGGGGGGGTGGGGTGGGGGGGGGGGGGTGCAAAGCAGTTGAAGGGGGGAAGAGAAGGGGGGGGACTTAAAGGGGCTACTATCTAGAACCCCTCAAGAGATCTGGAGAAAAAAGCCTTTCAAAGTAAGGGAGGAGGGAAAACTGGAAAGGAAAGAAGTGACGTGCATGGTAAAAGAACGAAAGAGAATATCCCTTCAAGGAATCAATTTTTGAGGGGTAAGGTTCCCTTTTAAGGGGGGTATTAAAACAAAGGAATGGCCGCTATGGTTTCCTTCAAGGTTTATACGACTAACGAAAGGGGGTTTGCTGCGTGGGGGTGGAACGGGAGGTAAAGTCCACAGGCAAAAGGTCCAACCAAAAGAAGAAGAGGAAGGGAAATTTATTTGGGAGGGGAGGGAAAAGGGCGAGCGTCGTCAATCAAAAAAATCCACTGAAGGGACACATGAAACCATGGCAAAATTGAGGAAAGACGAGGTTGTAAGCCTTAAGGAAAAAGAGAGAAAAATTGGAAACACAATCGATCAGAAAAAAAAAAAAAGGGTAGTAGGGCTTGGGGGGAGAACTTTAATTCTATCACAAAAGGAGAGGGTGGGGTCAAGTGTTAACATTGGAGGAAATATGGGGAGGGGGGGGGGAAAAGGGGGGCTATGTTAGCATGGGAACGGGGGAGAAAAAATCTGAAAGAAAAAAGGGGAAGAAAGGGTCCATGGTAAACGACGGTGGGGGAAACGGGATTAGAGTTAACCAACAAAAACAAAAAAAAAGCAGAGGAAAAAGGGAAACTGGAGGAAAAGGATCGGGTCAAAAGATGAACCCATCTCGCCATCAAGGAAATCAAAAAGGAACCGGGAAAACAAAACGGGACATGACTTTAGAGAAGGAGTGATCATATCCTCAAGGAAAATGAAACTACTTAGGGGGGAAACAAAAAAAGAAAACCCCTCAAAAAGGGAAGGAGGGAAGGAGGTGGAAGACTGACTAAAGGAATGGGGGAGAAAAGAGACTCAGGGTTTGATACAATCAGAGAAAACCTCGATCCTCTTAGGACTCCCCTGTTCTGGGGGAATCTCAAAAACCCGGGAGAGTAAGGGTTGGGGGGGGAGATAAATAGAACGAGAAAAGGGGAGGGAGTGGGAATCCAGACGCCAGCATTGTAAGACGGGTCCTCAAAAAGAGAAAGAGCAGTGAGTACATTTCGTGAAAGCACACGAAAAAGGTGGAAAGAAAAGAACTTAAAAAGGGAAGGAGAAAGAAAACAAGGGAATAATCCGAAAAGAGGAAAAGATATGGAAAATGGAACTAGGGTCACTACAGGCATTTATTAGTTGGGAATGGCTTCTGAGAGGAATTATTGGTGTCTTAGGTCTAACAGGAAGTTCTTATTATTCTGAAAAGGGAAACCTCAGGAGGGGAAAGGGGGAAAAGAGGATTCGGAGGGGGGGGGAAAAAATAGGGACGGAAAAAGGGGGCTAAAAACGGTGAACTACAACAATTTGGTCGAGATGGTAAAAAATTTGTGCAAAATTCAAAGTCATTTCGTGTAGGTATTCAATTGCTCTGGATAGGGGTGGAGGAGGAGATCAGGGGAAGAATAGGATGCGTATCGGGAATCGGGGGAAAAGACTCAAGGGGGGGTATGGGGGGGGGAAAAGAACAAAACCCTAAGATAAGATTCTGCATTTTCTTTTGAAGGGGATCACAGGAAAGAAGAGAAGATCTCCATGAAAAGTGGAATCGGAGGTAGGGGGGAAAGGGGAAAAGGCAGGGGACCAAAGGGGGGGGATTGGTTCAGCTTACGCTGGGGGAGGGGTTTGGTATCTTATAGGCTTCCGTGAATTAGGAATAAGGGGAAACACTGGGGAAGAAGAGCAATAAGGTGAGGAAAGGGTCGGGGGTAGAAAAAGCAGTGCAAAAACGGGGGTTTTCATTATTGGGGGGGTGTTTGGGGGATTGAAAAATGGAAAAAAAAAACCTCAGGTGCTGGAAAAGGAAGATCTAGAGCAACAACAACAAAGGGAGATTAAAAGAGGGGGGGGGGGGGAAAAACTCGGTGGGGGGTAACGTGAGGGCAAAAACAACGAAAGGCAACAGAATATTAACAGAAAAAAAAAAATAAAGGGATTGAAGCGGTCGGGATTTCGAAAAGGGGGGGTAAAGGGACGACCGTAACGAGACTAGAAAAACCTCGAAAAGGGAAGTAGTGAAAAAATACTCAGGGGGGGGGAACAGGAATGTCGAAAAGGTTGGGGGGGGACAAATAAGAAGGGACAGGGTCCAGGACGTCAGAGAAGCGATGTAGGTTAGGAAAAAGTCACTCTACAAAGGAACTACTCTTGTTATAAGGGTGGTTTGGGGAAGACAATTAGGGGGGGGGTCTCGGTGGGGGGGGGGACCAAAACCCCTTCGAAAAGTGCCCAGTAATCACTGAAAGAAGGGACCGAAATTGGGGGACCCTGGAAGGGGGAAAGATCCCACCAGAACGAGACGAAGAAGAAAAACTAAATTCCCTTTAATGGGAATATGAAAACCAAGGAACCGGAAAAAAGGGTGCTTACCGAATGTGGTCGTAAAAAGGGAGGGAATTGCTTGGGTGGGGGTTTCAAACAAGAAACGAAGGGGATCGGGGGTTCACGAAGGAAAGTTTGGGCCATGTTAAGGGAGGAAGCAACCATGCGCGAATGGACCGAATTCAAGTAGAAAATACCAAAAGGAGAAGAGGGGGGGGGACCTCCAGAAAACAAAAAAAAAAATCCTCAAATGAGGATGACATTCCTTGGAAGGAGAAGAAAAGATGGGAAAATGCGGGAAAAGTTCCCGCAGAATCAGAGGTAAACGGGGCCGTTAAGTAAATACATGAGAGGCAAAAAAGGCAGGGGGGGTCGGGTTCTTTGCAGAAAAAAAGTGGAAAAGAGTCAAAGGGGGGGGATACTTGGCGGGGGAGGAAAAGGGGACCTTGGGTGGGCTTGGGAGTCAAATAGGGGTGAAAAAAACAGAAGGCGCAAAGAAAAGGACTTTGGGGGGGGGTCTTCCCAAGAAGCTTTTTTGGGTGTTACGGTGGGGAACTGGGACAAAAAACCGACCCGGGCGGACGGGGGGAGAAAAGTTGTGTGATAGGGGGGGAGTCGAAAGGTCCTCTAGATAGAACACTCAAAGAAATATCGCAGGAAAATAATCATGAAGAAGAAAAAAGAATGTAGGGGTTGACAGTTGGAGGTAAAGCAAAGAAATTAAGTAACATGACTGGAAGGTCTTCTATTATCTCCTACAGAAAAAACTAGAAAGAGGGGAAAACGGGTGGAAAAAAAAAAATGATGAAAGGGGAAAAGGGATGTTTTGGGAAAAAAAGTGAGGAGGAGATTGGGTGGGGGACATTCCTTTTTATAAAAAGTACGGACTAGGGAAAGGGGTTGAAGGGGACTTCTTTTTTTTTTGAGGATAAGCACTTGTCAAAATTTGGAAAGGAAGAAAAAAAAAATAATAAGGATTTGGAAGGATTTATGTTGGTAGTATGGGGAAAAGGGAGTCTCGTAAAAAAGAAAGGAAAAAGAAGTGTGACTACGGGACCCAGGAATTAATTCAAAGGGGTGATAAGAAGGGAGGGAAACTAGATCTAAAGAAAAAAAAACGGAAGAGGAAGAGGGGATCCTGGAAGGAGGGGAGAAGGAGGGAAGTTTGAAAACCAAGTGTTTCCGGGTCTTCCCTAAGGTGAGGGGGGGGGGGGTGGGGTGAGTTTCTATAGAAGAAGACCATAAAACCCGGATAAAAAAAATTATGGGGGGGGAAAAGTATTGGGAAGTTTGAAAAAGGGGGGGGGGGGGGCCAGAGTAACGCTGTAAAAAAAACATCCGCGGAATTGAAGGGGGGGTGAATCGGGTATCAAAATGACAAAGGGAGAAACCTCCCTTGAAAGCCAAAGAACAGGGTCCAAGAAAAAGACAAGTTACATGACTGGATAAGAGGGGGGGAGGAAAAAAACAATGGGTTCAATACGGAGGGTACGCGACAACGAAACGAAGAAGGGAAGAGGAGGAAGAGATATTGGGGAGTAGAGTCGAAAGACTTGGAAAATACATCAGGGAAAAAAGCGAAACCCGCGGAACCCAGGAATGTGACAGTCACGAAAAAAAAAAGGGGAGGGGGGAGGGGTAGAAAAAGAGGGGGGGAGGTCTACTCTTTTGAAACCCGAATGGAACCCCGGCAGAGTCAAGAAAAGAAAAGAAACCTTTGAAGAGTGACATTATTACACACACATATAAAACAAAAGGAAAACAAGAAGAAGAATGAAAGGAAGAGGGGGAGAAGGACAAAATTAAGGGATCGTAAATGGGATAGAAAAAGGAAAAGGAGGCTTTCTATTTAACCTAAGGGAAAACAATCATATGATGGGGGAAAAAAGAAGGGGGGTAGAATTGTCAAACTTAATGGCTATTGGAGGACTAAGACTCAAGGGTAACAAGGGAAAAAGGGGGGATAGATGGGGAAAAGCTTATGAAGTAGGTTTGTTGGAGAAAAAACATCGAACTTACGCCATTGGACTCCACGTTGAAGCAAAAGGAATTTAAAATTGGGGGGGGCCCCAAAATGAAAAATTGAAAAAGGAGGACTACGAGGGGCAGAGGGGGGGGGGGGGGGAGATGAAAGTAAATTTGGGGGGGAAATAAACTTTCTTGAGTCGAGGGATATCTGTTACCGACGGGGGGACCAAACTCGACCGAAAAGCCAAAAAAAACCTCTCGCCAAGAAGGAGAGGGGGAGGGGGGGGTTCAACTGGAAAGAAAAGTCTAGTAGAGAGCGTTGGGCTCCATGGGGAACCCGGGAAAGAGATTAAGGGGGGGGGCAAAGGGGAGGGAACAAACTGATGAGTGGTCTAGGAGCCGGTGAATGGTAGAGATCCCTTTCAGGTCGAGAAAGGGGGTCAAATAAGGAACAGCAATAGTGAGGGAAGGAAGGAGGAAGTTCAAACGGGGGGAAGGGAGGTGGAGTTGCAGGGACACCTGGAAAACACAAAATAATTGGCAGACATACAACAGACTCTCGAACAAAGTCAAAACGGGGGGGGGGTAAAATGGAGAGGGGGGGTATATTCAACGAGGGTGTGGGAAAGGTAATGAAGAAAAAAAAAAAAAGTGGAAAGGGGAGAAGAATTAGCTAGAGAAAGCAAAACTTATGACGGAGCAGGGGAAAAAGGGCGTGCTAATTTTTGGGAAGGAAAAAAAGGGACATCGAGGACTCAAACCTAAAAAGGGAACTATAACCCATAATCGGAAGTACGTCAATGGGGGAAAAAGAAGATCTAGTGGAAAAGTTAAAGGATAAGGAGGAATACAGTAGCTACTCCAGGACACGCCAAGGTAAGGCGGGGAGTGAGAAGAAAGGGGCCAGGGAAAATTCAAAAGGTTTGGAAAAAGGGTAGAAGGTAAAATATAGGAAAAAGAAAAAAAGAAAAGTTTAAGAAAAGGAGGGGAAAAGTACCAACCCGACCAGATCGGGGAAAATACCTCCTCGCCCGAAATAAAGGGAAGGTGGAGAACAGGGGGAAGGTTTCTCCTTTGAGGGTGAAAGGGGTAGACCAAGTCGGGCAGGAGGGGGGTGTGGTTTTCAACAAACAATCCAGGATAAGGGGAACTGAGAACCGCGGGGGGGAGCAGGGGAAGATTATCTGAAATGAGATAAAAAAGGAAGCCCTTAAGTGGGAGGGAAAGAGAGGGAAAGGGTCATCGCAGGGGGAATCTCACAAACCTAGAAGTTCTTAAACTTGATGGGAACTAAAAGCGGGAGGAAAAAGAGAAAAGGGGGGGGAGAAAGGGGGGAAACAGAGGGAAGCCAGAGGTAAGCTTTCATGAAAGGAAAAAAAAGAAAAAGTATTGGAGTTTGGGGGGTAGGGGGACTGGTTTGACATAAAGGTGGCTCAATCGAGGAAAAGAAATCTTGTCTTTCATATAAAAGGATGAGTCTAGTGCGCAAAAAAAGTCTCGAGAGGGTAAGGGGAGTAAAGCATTAGTGGGTGGGGGGGGGGAAAAGTCTAAAACTGGACGAAATACCTGTCAGGCCAAGTCTAGAAAAGTTTAGGAGGGGGACGAACGGGACTAAGATATATACCCCTCAAAAAGAGGATAATCGGAGGAATAAACCTCAAGAATTGGAGGGAGGTTTAGTTGACCAAAAGTGGAAACAGGACCTGGGGACGGGGAGCTATAAAGAGATCATAGAATCTTTGACCGTTTAGGTGGAGATACCCTTGTTCCTTTTTTAGGAAGTAAGGGGGGAAGGGGGGGAAGGGGTCGAAGAGTTGAAAAAGAAAGTGTAAAAGGGGGGTTAAAAAAACGACGGCCGGGGGGGAAAAAAAAGGACAATGCATCACTTTCCCCAAGAGAAGGTTCCTTTGATGGGGGGGGTGGGGGGAAAGGAAGCAAGATATCTCAAGATCAAAAAGACAACTAAAGTATCAAAAAGAAAAGGAAAAATTAGCCTACGATTTGGATGAAAATTACAGTATGAAAAGATCTACTCAAAAAAAAGGGGGGAGGGAAAAAAAAAAAAAGAGGGAAAACCGGTACGGAAGAAATCCGTCAAGGCAGAGTGGGAAGGGGGGAAAGGTGAAAAAGGAGGGGGAGTTGGGGAGGGGGGTAAAAAAGGAGCAGAGGGAAACGAAAAAAAAGCAAAAAGATCCAACGGAAAGACTGGGGGAGGGGGGAAGGGAAAGGGGGGGAAAATGAATTAACTCGACAAAACTCATCAGGAGGGAGGAATATCTTAGAGAAAAGGAGGAAAACAAAATCGGGGGGCAAGAGGAAGACCCAATTAAAGTTGAACTCTCCATAAAAGTAAGGACTGTATAGTCTATTTATGGTTAGGGGAAAAAGAAAAAAATGTTGACAGAAACGGACGCACCCAAAAACGGGAAGGATTCATTGAAAAGGAGATAAGAGGAGGGGGTGGTTCAGGGGAGAGGGTTGGGAAGAGGGTCCTGCATGACTATCACACAAGAAAGAAGTTACCTCCCTGTGAAGGTTCAAAGTCTCCGGGAAAAAAAAAAAGGAGGCGTTTTCAATAAAAAGGGAGTAGGGGTGAAAAAAAGGGGAGGACAAAGGGGGAGAGGGACCCGTCCTCCACATTTATCCGGTCAAAAAAAACCGCTTTCAGAGAATTAAGGAAGGTAAAAAAAACGAAAACCAAGGGAAGTGAAGAGGATAAAATAAAACAGGCAAGGGGAAGGGGAAAAGGGAGAGTAAGGGAAATGAAGGAGGAACGGAGATGGGGAAAAAGGAAAGGGGGGAAAAGGGAAAGGCATTGGGGGCGGTGTCTCTGAAGGCTATGAGTCCGTGGGGGGGAGTAGAGAGGGGAAAGGTAGTAAGGGAGAAGGTACTACTCGAAGGGGGAAAACGAAAAAACTGGGGAAAAGAGGCTGACTTTTGGGGAAAAAAAAAATACGTCCTCAAAGGTTGGAAAAAACTGTGAAAAAACTGACAACGTTCTGGAAAGGGGGTGAAGTGTTTGCAAGACCGTAAGGAAAAAGGGTCTGAAAATGAAGAGGAGAGGAAGGGGGTGGCTCTTAAAGGAGTTTCGGAGAAACGTTCTTAGATTGAGGGAGGAAAATACGTGGTGGAAAAAAAACCTGATGAAGAAAAAAAAAAAACTAAAGTGAAAACCATAAAAAAAGAGAGGAAGGGGTCGGGTACTGATACCTCAAATTCTCATTAAAAAGAAGGGGGAACCAGGGGTTGGTCAATCTGGTGAAGGTCCCAGTCCTTCTTGGAAAAAGAGATTGGGAATGTACGTTCTGGGTGGGGAGGGGAGGAAGACAGGCAGGACGAAAAGTAAGAGAAAAAGTTATCCACGAGCAAGGACTAAGGATAATTTGAGATGGTTATGGGGGAGGAAGGTAAACGGGGGAAAAAAAAAAAAAGGGGCAAAAACAATGAAAAAGGACAAACACTCTGATCAGACATACAAATCGCTCGAGAAAACAACAAATATTAGTATTAAAAAGAGGAATATAGGGGGGGGGGGACTAAAAACTAGGTGTGGGGTTAAGGGCGAAAAGCAAACAGAATGAAAAAAGGGAAGGGGAATAATGAAAAGAGAGAATCAAGGAAAAATTGATCTGGCGCTTGAACTGGAGTGGAAAAGGGGGGTAATTAATAACTGGAAAGATAAGAACAATCTCAAAGGGGAGACATCATAAGTTGGGAGGAAGGAAATTGTCCAAATAAAAGAGAAGGGAAACTTTTTCAATGGACAAAGAGAGGGAGAGGGGGAAAGGAAACTGGAACCGAGACTGGAGAGAGGGGGGGGGAACGGGAATTGGAAGGGGGGGGACCCTTATAGGAAAAAAAAAGGAGCAGACAGAGTTCCAGAAAGGAAAAAAGGGGACACTTGCATTTTCATAAAGAGAGAAAATCACAATATCTATGGAATAAAGAAAGAAAATAAGGAGTGGGCTGGAAAAAAAGGTTCAGGGGTCTCAAGGGGGCAGGGTCAACCTGTGCTTAACCAAAAGGGAGAAAAAAAATGGGGGGGGGTCAAACAGAGATACAATGGGGGAAACTATATCCCCGGGGAAGGGGGGACCGAGGGACTGAAAAGGAGAATTCAACCCAAGGGACATTGAAAGGACTAGACAAACCTTCAGTCATCTGACGAAAAAGCCAATCATTCAAAATGTCTAAAGGGGCAGGTAAAAAGGGGAAAGGGCTGGGAGTGGGGGGGGAGTAAACGAGAAGCCATAGAATAACGAAATTAACCGGGGAAAGGAAGAGAAAGTCAAATGAGGGGTGCGTGGGGGAGGGGGGAGAAATTGTCAAACTCTCAGAAGGAAAAGCTCTTGTAGGGATGGAAGAGGAGGGTCGAGAATCAGGAGAACGAGTCAAAGAGTGGAGGAACAAGAAGGTTTTGTGGGGGAAGGAAAAGTGCCAAATACCGAGGAAGAGCTTCGAAAATAAGTGATATAGGTGTACGGAAAAAGGGAAAAAAAAAAAAAAGAAACCTCAGCTAAGGAAGACGAGAAAAAAAAACAGGGGGAGGGACATGCGAATAAAGAATTGACTTACGTAGCTGTATCAAGAAAAAGGCCAATCCTGGAAACGGTTTTCTGTATCAGAAAAGGTTAACGTTGGGATAGGGGGGAAAGGAGGAATTCCTGGGGGGGATGAAGAAGAAGGAGAAGGTGGGAGGGGGACAGGTGGGGGTTAGAGGGGGAGGAAGGGGAAAAAGTGAAAAAGAAACCTTGAAAAAGATCAAAGATTGGGGCAGGAGGGGGGAAAAAGGTGGTTAAGTCATGGAAACGCTTAGACTCTGGAAAAAAAAAGGAAAAAGGGGGGGTGGAAAACGAAAAAAAAAAAGGGAGACGTAGGGGGGGGGAAAGGCCTTAGGGAAGCTAGACCAAAAAATTGATGGAGAGGAAAAGAGGATTTCATCCTTGGTTCTAGACAAAAATCTGAATAATTTTTCCTGTCATTTTCTTAAAGGGGAAAGGGGGGGGAGGTGTTTAGGGTAGAGATGGACGAAGAGGAATGGAAAAGACATAAACCGAAAGAGATTTAAAGGGGGGAGGGTAATTGTTGGGGAAGAAAGGTGGGATACGCTGAAAAACCACGCAGCGAAAAATGAAATAGTGTGGAAAAAAAAAAAAAAGAAGCGCCATCAAGGTCCTACAAGGAAAAAAAGGGGCCATAAAAAAAAGGAGGAAGGAAAGACGATGGACTAAGAAAAGAAGAAGAAAAGTCACTAATAGTGGACCGAAAAGGTCAAAGGAAATTACTGGGAGGAAGGCAAGGATACTGAGGTTTTAGAAGATAGTCTAAGCTGAAGGGGGGGACACGTAAAGAAAAAAACTGCCGCGCATGAGGGCCGGTGAGGGGGGGAAGGAGATCAAACAAAAACCTGACTTCTTTTGAGGTAAAAGGATAGGGTTGGGGGGTCACGAACTCTGGGGGGGAAAGATGGAGCAAAAAAAACAAGAAGGGGGGATACAAGTACTACAGAACGCTAATGGTAGGTGGTCAAGGGAGAAAAAGGGTCTAAACTAACACACAAAAACATGAAAAAAAGGGACGAGATTGGAAGAGGGACCCAGGGAAGAGGAAAGAAGAAGGGACATCGAAAAAAAAGTGGAAAAAGAAGTTTTCAAGACCTGTCAGGGAGCGGGAGAGGAAGGTATGACTAGGGGGAAAGGAGCCTTAATGTTCAAAAGGGATAGAAGGGAAGAAGAAAGTTGACAAAAGGGAAAAACGGAAGAGATGCAACTGAAAAGGGCGTGGTTAAAAAAAAAAGAAGGGAATAAAGGGGGGGGGACAAAAGGAAATACCCAAGGGGACGGGAAAAAGGGAAGGGGTCAATAACATTCCCGAAGAGGGAGGGGAGAAGGGATGGAAAAAAAAAAATGGGAGCTGGAGAAGTGGAGGGGAAGTCTGGCTAAACGGAGCTAAAGGAGAGGCTTTTGGGTAACTCTAAGGGGGGGGGAAAAAATAGAAGTCATGTGAAAGCCAAAAAAAACTACGTATCCCTAAATCAGAAAACGGGGAAAAAAGTAGCTGAATCTGCGAAAAAGGGAAATGGGTTGTCAAATCTGGGATAGGTGTGGGGAAAAAATGGAATGATGGTGAAAAACTTAATGGGAAATATAGAAGGGGGGAAAAGGTGGGGGGGAGCTGTCATTCAAAGGGAAGTTAGCAAAAAAGGGGGGAAGAAGGCTGCAGATAAGTGATTATGGGAGCGTATGATGCCGTTTCACGGGGGCAGGGGGGGGAAAAAACCTTGGGGAAAAAACCCAAATCTGAGGAAGACGAACGCTCTAGAAAAAAAGGAGGAAAGAAAAAAAGAGATAGGGGGGGGATTCGGAGGAAAAATGGGGAAGGTCATAAAAAAAAGAGGGCAGCATGAAAGATAATAAGTAAGGGGAGAATCATCAAAGTATCTTCGCTGACGTAGTAAGGTGTGAATATTCAAAAGAGAGAGAAGCTAAAGCGGGGAAAGGAAGGAGAAAAAAGAAGATTTGAAAGAACTGCAATGGGACAAAAAGCGCTTGAAGACCATGGTCCATTTCGAAGGCAAAGAGCTGAGGAAAGGAAAAGAAAAAAACGGGGAAAGAGGGAGGGGAGAGGAGGGGGGGGCAAAAAAAAAAGGGAAAAAAAACGAAAGAGGAAAAGAAGGGGCCTCCTGGGCAAAAGGGGGAAGAAATGTCAGGGAAAAAAAAATACCATCAGCTCGGAATAAAAAACCTAAATTCCCAAAGTTAGGGGAAAAAGGGAAAAAACGGAGATGGGGGAGGGGAAGGGAGGGGAAAGGGACAGAGGGGGTGGGTGGGGGTTTTGGGGGGGGGGGGAAACCACGAACCGCCTATTCCAGGGGCCCTAGTCCCCTTGTTGTGACAAGGTACAAAAGAGTCGTCATGACTAAATGATCAAGGCTTTCGGAATAATACAAAAACGAGGAGACCGGAATGGAAACCAGACTCAAGGGAGGAAAAAAGGGGGGAATTGGGGAAAGAGCTTAAGGGGGAGAGGTCACGCTATCCAGTCAACTCTACTCAATCGGAAAGTCAGATAAAAGCATAGCAAATTTTGGGAAGGGGGGAAAGGGGGGGACGGGAGGAAGAGTGAAAAAGAATCAAGAAGGGTTATTAGGGGCTTAAAGGGAGAAACACCGAAGGAGTTGGGTCTTCATTCTCAGGAGAACATACGAGTCTCGCCAATATCAAGGGGGGGGGTGTGGGGGGGTTGGGTGGGGTGGGGGGGTGGGGGGAATGACAAAGCAAATGGGTGTTTAGGGAGGAAAACTACAACAAATAACCTGTAGAATATAACTAGAGGTGGAAAAGAAGTTCTAAGAAGTAGGAAAGAGAAGAAAAAAAGAAGCTAGCAGAAGACGTCTTGAGAAAAAGGGGGGCTTGGAAAAGAGGAACCTTAAGGGGAGGAGGGGGAAGGAATAGAACACTCCGAGAAAGTCCCAGGGAAAGGGGTCTGGAGAGGGAAAGGCATTGGGGGGAAAGGTTGGGGATCCTTTGGGGACGATACAGGGGGGGGGGGGGGGAGAAATTGTGTTCAGGGATGAGGTTGGGGGGAAAAAAGAGGCTGAAAAAAAAAAGGAAAAAGGGCCAAAACACTAAAGGGGAACCACTAAATCTAGTTCCTGTTAAGAGGGGTATGGGTATGAGGGAAGAAGCTGGGAAAAAGACACAAAGGCCCCACTAAAGAAAAAAAAGGAAGCAAGGAAAAAAGGAAAAAATGACGGAGAACTAAAGATGCAAATAGGACAAACAACACGGTAGATTGGATAAAATAATGAAAGGGTTGGTCATAAAAAGGGACTGAGAAGAAAAAAAAGCCAGAGAGGACAAAAGGGAAAGGTCTTCAAAGAGTGAATGGGGGAGGGTTCGATAAATACAGAGGAAAAGGGAAAAAAATAAAAAGGAAAGAAAATTACAATCAAGGGGGGGGTGACATTAGGTCTTTTTAAATTGGTGTTGCCAAGGAAAGGAGAGAAACACACAAGAAAAAAAAATTTAAAGTAAGGAGAAAAAAATGAAAAAAATAGAAGGGAAAGAGAACTTGAGAAAAAGGGGGGACGGTTCCTCGACCAAAACTGTGAAGGGTGAGAAAGGGGAGGGAGGAATGCCAGCAAGTAGTAATGGGGTCAAGAAAGAAGGGGAAAAAAAAGGGAAAATGTGGGGAGAGGCGGTTGGAAAGCAAAAAAGCATTTTTTCAGAATAGCTAAAGCTTGGAACGTACAATCTATCAACCTCGGAAACGCTCGGCAAAGGAGGGAAAAAGAGCCACCTAAAAGAAAAAAGGAGAGGGGGCAAGAGGAAGAGGGGTTCTTGTAAAAAGGGGAAGAAGAGGGGTTCTAAAACCAGGGGGGGTAACGTAGAAAGCCCCTCCACGAAAGTATCCTTACGCAAAAAGTAAACGAGGGAAAAGAAAGGGTAGTAAAGGGGAGTGAAAAACAGAAACACAACGGAAAAAAGGGGGGGAAGGATATGAAAGAAAAGGAAAAAAAGGGTCTAAAAAGGGATCGAAGCAATGGTGCAGAGGAGAAGCGTATGGGGAAAAGACTCGGTCAACAGGGTCTTGAGGCTGTGGAAGAAAAGGAGAAGGAAGGCAGGGGCTAAAAATGTTCGGTAAGGAAACTACTAAAAAGGGAAAAAAGGGCAACACTATTGAGATGAAACGACTTCTAGGATCGGGGACAGACAAGAACATGGAGTTAACACTTGGAACTGAAAGTTCTAACTTTTAAATGGGGGGGGGAAAATAACATGAAAGGCATTGAGGGGGAAGATGGTACTTTTTGCTCAAGAAAAAAGTGGGGGCAAAGAGGAAGGAAAGCTTAAGGAGTATCTGGGAACTCTACTTGGGAAAAGCTGCAGTAAATGGGAAAACGCAAAAAAATCCTATCCTCCGATTCGTCAGGGGGTTGGCTTGTTAGACTTGTATACTGAAAAAAAAATAAGAGGAAAAACCATGGGAAAGTTTGAGGAGTCTGTGGGGGGAAAAAGGGGAAGAGGGGAAAAAACAGTGAGGGGAGAGGGGAAGAAGGGTTTCAAATTTTTAACGGAGATGCAGGACTTCATTAAGAACAGTATCACGGAAGGGAAAAGTAGACTATATTTAAGAAATTTAGAAAGAGAGGAGGGTGAAGGTTTCATTATGGGGTCGGGGACATGAAACTGGGGAACCACATAGGGGAGTCAGAATACAAAAAAGATCAGAACAAAAACCAATGAGGAGGAGGGAAAGAAGAATTTGGGGGGAAAAAAAGAAAAAGGGGCATGGGTCAAGAGACCACCCTCATCAAAAGGTAAGCAGTGAAGGAGGACATACATCAAAGAGAGGGCTCTGGTAACTGAGGGAAGTGGTTTAGGGGGAAGGGAAACGCCGAGAGATACCACATCAGGACGGGGACTATAAAAAATAAATCTTGGCACAGGGGATTGGGGGGGGAAAAAAAAAAAAATGTTAAAGGGCGGAAAAAGAAATGGGGGGGTAAAAAAAGGAAAAAAAAAGGGAAGATGTTGGGAGATATTGGTTTGGAAAAAGGGAAGGGTCGAAGGTGGGGAAAAAAAGGGCGGGGGAGGGTTCACCGCTAAGCATATGCAAGCAGGGGATATGCCAATTTAATTGAAGAGCCACCACAGGAGAGGAGACAGAAAAAAAAGAACGAAATAAAGGAAAAGGGAGGGAAACACAATTTAACCGGGACTCAGAGGGTCCTTTGACAAAAGGTTGTGCGTCCCATGACTGAAGGATGGTGTGTTTGGTTTCAAAAAAAAAAGAAAAGGAGTGAGTATCCCCTGGGGAGCAAGGTCCAAAAGGCTGAGGAGTGACATAGGAGGAAGGAAAAAGGCAGGGGTATATAAGAAAAAAAAGAATACCTCTCCAAAGGAAAAAAGAAAAAGAAGTTCAAAAATTAAACGGGCCTTTTCCAGAGGGGGGGGGAGGAGATAAGAGAATCCAAGGGGGAAAGAGGAGAAAAAAAAAAAGGGCCGAGGGAATCATGCTAGGCAAAAAAAAATGGTGAGGGGGAGGGGGGGTAAGAAGGAAATAGAGAAAGAGGAGGGGGGATTCGGACACGGAGTGGGACTGGGCATGGGATGACAGGGAGAGGGTAGAAAACGATCTCAGACAAAATAGCAGGTTTCAAATTAAAAAATGTGGGTGGAGAAAAAAGAGGGAAACAAAGAAAGGGTGGTCTTCAATGAGGAGAAGGGAGGGGGGAAGGGGAGGTGAAGATGAGGAGAGAGTAAAAACCCGCAAGCTCAAAGAAAAGAGGGGAAATCCTCAGGAAGGGAGGGGAGGGGGGGGGGGCTTTCGCAAGATTATTAAAAAAAAAAAAATACTGTAAGGTTCTTTCTATGAGAAAGAAAAGAAAAAGAAAGAAGGACCGTTGTAGAGACTACCCTTTGGAAAAGGGGGGGGAGGAAGTGAGATTTCCGGCGAGGGGGAAGGAAGGGTTGGTATAAGAGACATTCTACGTAAAAAGGGTGGAGGAGCTGTGTTTTTAAGGACTTCATGTCAATTTCCACAGGGAAGAAATGGAAAAAAAGCTTGGGCCGGGGGGGGGGAGGGGGGGTTATGAGGTTCCCGAGGATAAAAAACTAGCAGAACAGAGACAGGGAAAAGACAAAGTACGAAGGGCAAAGGGCACGAGGAAAAGAAGGGGGGGGTCTTAAAACTGAGGCAGAGAGTCTCAAAAAAAAAGGAAGTAAAATCATGGGGGGGAAAGAAGGGGTAATTCTTAAGAACAAAGAAGGAAGGGGGGGGGAAGTGTTTCAAAGGGGGGGTCAAAGGTTCGTAAAGATTGGATTTGGTGGGAATGGGCGATAGGAGAAGAAAAGGAAAAAGACAAAAAAGAAAAGAGCACCAAAGTGAGGGGGGACTGAGGGGGCCAGTTTTGGGGGGGAAAAAGGGGGGGGAACGCTTGGGAACAAAAAAAACAGAGAAAAACATGTTGTTTACTGGGGTTTATAGGCATCAAACAAGAAAGGGCCAAGAAGAGAAAAGCACTCATACCCAAGAAAAATCAGAAAACGGGGAAAATTACAGGGAGGGAGGAAAGGAGGTTCTAATTCCAAAAAACTGAAGGAATGGGTCAATACTGGGGGGATCAAACCTAACTACCTTACTTCGGTAGAGTGGAGTCTTGTAGCAAAAAGGGGGGAAAAAAAAGAAGGATTTGGGTTTCTAGAGAGTCGAAAGCTTGAAACAAGCGAGAAGATCCAAGGGACAAAAGGGAGGGGGGGTGTACAAGGGGAGTCAAGAACAACCACCCTTCTTGAGGGTTTTACAATTATATTTGGGGTTCACGACTCTTGGAGAACCGGTACTGCAAGCAAGAAGAAATAAGGTGTAAGAAGGGGAATCCAGAAAAGGGAGGGAAAGAGGGCTCAAAAGGTAGGGGAAGGTGAGGGGAAAAGAGAACACCAGAAAAAAATAAGGGGACGGATAGATCAAACGAGGAAAGAGAAAAAGAGTCTAGCATTCAGAGGAAAAACGAAAGGGAAGGTGGAAAAAAAAGGAGGGGGGGGGATTGGGATCTTCAGTCTATTAAAGGCTGGGTAGTCTAAAAAGAGGGATCGACTAAAAAATGGAAAACAATGGGAAACTTGAGTAGAGAATAGGGAGGGAAGAAAAAGAGAAGAAAAATGGGGGCGCAACACGGGGGGGATAAAAAACGGGTTCGAACGTTTGAGGGGGGGCAATCATAAAAAATGTCATGTAGGGGGGAGGAGTGATGAAGAGGAGGAGAGGGGAGAGGGGAAAAAGGAATTGTGAGAGAAGAGGTTGAGGGAATCGGAGGAGGAAGAATGTATCTCAACTGGGTCCAACTCGTCCTTTGGAAAGGAAAAAAAAAGAAAATCCAAGAAGGGAAAAGGAAAAGAGGGACTGTAGAAAGAAAAAGGAAGAAAGGAAGAGAAGGAACATTGGGGACAAAGGAGGGGGACCAAGGGAAGTTAGGTTTACAAGGGGGGGAAAAGGGATCTGATCAGGGGAGAAGGGGGGTGGGGAGAGATCTCATTTCATCTCCTTAAAAGAAAAATGTAGAACTACGTCAAGAGACAGGAAAGGATTATGGGGAAAGGAAGGTCACGGGTTGGATTGAGGGGGGGGGGAAAGGAAAGTCACAAAAAAGAGTGTCATGCCAGAAGTACAAAAAGAGAGAGAAAAAACCACTTAGGGCGAAATATAGATATGGTTGGGGGGAATCTTCCTCAACTATTTTTTTTTCATTGGGAGAAAAAAAACGAAAAAAAATGAAAAAAGAAATGAAAGGCAAAAAGAGAAAATGGAAAAAGTGAAAGGAGGGAAAGTTATGGAAGAAAAAAAGAAGAAAAGAAGAAAAACATAGGGAAAAAGGACGAGACCAAGACTAGGTTGAAAAAAAGACGAAGGGGAAACAAAAAAAATAATCTAATTTACACCACGGAGGGCCTGACGAACTAGGGGAGAAAAAAGAAAAAAAAAAGATTGACTCAGGAGTGTGGGGAAAAGACCATTAAAAGAGGGGGGCAAAGGGAGATTCAAACGAAAAAAAAGGGGGGGGGGGTTTGGGGTGGTCTTTAAAGAGACCGGCATTAAGAGAAAAAAAAAAACGTACACAACCGCCCAGAAAATAAAGGTGCCAGAGGTTCTTAAAAAAATTTGACAGGGGGGAGAAGGGGAAGTTACACAGGGAGGGAAAATGGAGTCAAATTGGGGGGGGGGGGAAAAAAAAAAAGATAGAACTATGAGGAAGACGAGCAAAATTGGTTCCAGGGGCAAACTTCTGAGGGGAGCCATTCTCTCAAAAGGGAAAATATAAGAAGACCAAAGGATCATCCCGACTGAAAAAAAACCTCCACTGAAGGGAAAAAAGGGGGAAAAAGAAGTCAGGATCAGGAGTCAATCCAGGGTAAAGAGCCGAGGGAAAAGGGGAAGGGGGGAGGCCGTCATCTCGTCAAATTTTCATGGGGGGGGTTTCTGTGTGCGGGGGAAAGGGAAAAAACTCGAAAAGGAAACGTTCGGGCGGGGAAGGGGAAGAACAAATGAGTGCTAGGGGGAGGAGAAGGGTTAAAAGGTCAGAAAAAAATGAATGGGAGGAACAAAACAAGGGGGGTTGCTGAGGAGAAAGGAAGGTGCGGCCTCACGCGGGAAGGGGGGGATAGATTGGAGAAACTGAAAGAGAAAAGAGAAAAAAAGAAGGGGAGGAGAAGAGAAAGTCGAGCGACTCAGGAATTTCGTAAAGGTGGCGGACACTAAGGGAAAGGAAAAGACTTTACGTTTAGGGGAGATGATCCAAGAAGACCTATAAGGAGGGGGAAAAAAAAGGGGAGTTTACCAATTTGGGAAGGGGAAGGAAGGGGGGAAGAGATGGGAAGGAAGGGTGGGTGAGACTAGAGAAAGGAAAAAGGGTTGGGTCTGGGAGGGGGGGGGTTGGAAGTCTTACTGAAGGGGGAAAATGTCCACAATTCAAGAAGGAACCGCCGTACCCGAATGGGGAAAGTAGGGGGTTGGGAGGGAGAGGTAAAATAGGCTATCGAGACAGAAAAATAAAAAAAGGAATATTCGCAAGGGACCAATGTCAAAAAAAGAAGGAAGACCAGGACTTGGGGGGTAGACTCATGAAATTATTGAAAAAAGAGAAAGAAAAAAACAAAACTGAGAGGGGGGAAAGGGGAAGAAGGTTAAAGAGAATCACGTAGGAGATGTGGGGGGTAAATGGGGGGAAAACATGGAGAAAGAGGGATGGTTGATGGGGTGGTAGGTCAAAAAAAATTGGAGGGGGGGAAAGGGAAAACTCAATCGCAAATCTGAGGTATTTTTTGACAGGGGAATGGGGGGGGGGTGGTTTTGGGAACAAGGAGTCTAGGAAAAAAAAAAAAAAAAAAGAAATGAAGGAAAGAAGGAGGAATCAAAAAAGGAATTAACAAAGACGGCTTCATAAGTACTCCCTTAACATTTTCCCTCAGAAAAAAAAGTTGAAATGCCGGCTAGGAAGGGGGGGAAGAGAAAAGGAGAATGGGGAAGATTAGTGGAAGAACCAGAGAATAAACAGGAGAAAGAGCAGCGATGGGGCAGTAGATGAAAAGGGGTGGTATGGTATGACTAAATCGGAAAACTTACAATTCAGGGGAGGACACCCTCCAATCCTCTAGGAATGAAAAGTTGAGGTGGGGTCCCGAAAAAGAGAAAAAGGAAAAAAAAAAAACTGATGGACCAATTTAGGTGGGAGGGGGGGAAAAACAGGTGCGACAACCAGGTCTACTTGTAAGACTCCTCCAGAGGGTCCAAGAAAAAAAGGCATAAAGAGGAAGAAAAAATTAAGTCTTAAACAGAAAAAAAAGGC
>Ga0179591_1271342_pt1 | contig 25249 bp, 54 predicted proteins | sample CZOMad2_1_08_16f_FD_182891 | JGI IMG/M metagenome (GOLD analysis project Ga0179591, IMG submission 182891) | Vadose zone soil fungal communities from Angelo Coast Range Reserve, California, USA - CZOMad2_1_08_16fungal (PacBio error correction) | ecosystem: Environmental > Terrestrial > Soil >...
TGTGGTAGGGGTGCCCCGTAACTTGCCACCCGGTGCCCAGGTTGGTCAAACGGGAACAAGACCTGGAACGTAATTCTGGTGCAAATGGCAGAACAGGGTATGTCTTGTCTAGAAAATTTGGATTTTCGTCAAGTCTGGGGACATTTAAAGTTCACTCGGTGGTCTTGGGCAAAATCTAACCTTGGGGAAAAAGCATGGGATGTAACTCGTGATGCGGTATAATTTCCGCCGTTCAACTTAAATAAAATCCGCCGAAGGCAGGAACAGTAAGAGGGAAGTTCTTGGGGGGGAAACAGGGGAACCATTCAACAGTAAAGAGGTTCCTGAAAACCGACCCTCCACTAAAGGCTTCATCATTGAAAAAAATATGCATTAATTAAATTGAAGGGGGGGGTTTAGGGGGGAGGTCTTAAAGCTACAGCCCGAACTTCGATGGGGGGGAGGGGGACAGAAGAATTTTTTAAATCAAAAGGGGGAGTTCCAAAAGAAAGGAAGATCAGGGGAAAGGTGAAAAACGGGGTGGCAGGCAAAATTGGTCTGGGTGGAATTACCAGAATTTATGCCACGCTAAGACGGGGGACAGAAGGGGAAATCAGGGGGAGGGGGAGTTATAAAGGGGAAAAGGAATTATGCACAGGGGGTCAAGACTTATGTTTCATTGGAATGTAAAAAACAAGTCAGAACAAGGGGGGGGAAAAAAATCGACCTGCCGGGGGGGAATACGTGAAACTGGGATCCCAGAGAAATACTCACGTTGGAACACCCTTGGGACCAAAAAGAAGGGAGAGGAAGAGGGAAAGGAGGGAAAAATCCCCTTAAAAAATCAGGTAACAAAAGCTCGAGAACCGAGAGGGGGGAAAAGGGGTGGGAAGGGAAAGGGAGAAGTCGAAGGAACAGCGCGCCCTACGCTGTCTGAATAATATCCAACAAATGTGGTGTGAAACAAGGGGGGAAGACGAGATCGAAGCACTGAGGGGGACTGGTGGATTTTTTGCTTATTTGAGCGGAGTGATTCCGCGGGGGCAACCCCTTAAGAACCTTAGTAAGGGTTTAACCCGCCCTTATCATTGGGATCCCAAACTTCAGACACAGGTTCATACATGAAATAAAAGGGGGCAAGGAACTTTATCAAACAGGGTCATATTACGCGCTCTTCAAAACGAACATGGTTAATGTAGGAAGCGGGGGAATCGTAGTGTAATTCCAACTCACGAGAAAGAAAACACGAGGAGGAAAGAGGAAGAGGGGCGGGGGTAAACCAGCAAAGTAAATGGGGGAATAGTGTTGGTTCCTTATATGGGGGAAGGTGGAAGGCGCTGCCCATTAAATAGGAAGTATCGTGTGGGCCGGTAAAGGGAAGAGTTTAAGGGATGTCTGCTTTGTAAAAAGGAAATGGACAGATCATTCGGGAACCAACAGGCCCAAATGGATTGTGAAAATACCAAGGAACAACGATCGGTGCCGGGGAAGGAACATTGGGGGGTATTCAAAGAACCTAGTTCCCTGGGGCGGACTTTGAGGGGGAAGAAAGGTCCCTGAATTAGGATCCACGTACCCCGGGTGATGCTGCGGCTTCTCTCGTTTTTTTTTTAGCAAATCTCACTGCTAAAGGTTCAACGAAAAAGGGTAGCCAGGGTGAATCAGAAGAACGGAAGAGAGGGTCCACCGGACTAAGTGAAAAGAAGGCCATTGAATACTAGGTGGTGTTCGAAGTATAGAAGGGAAGAACCATGAGTGGGAAAGGATGAATCGGTATGATACAAACTTTACGGAACAAAGTCCACCCAGGTTCACTGGGAAGGGTTAAGTAAAGTGGGGGAGGGGGGGGGGGAAAAGAAACTTAGGAGAAGGAGGCAAATAGGAAGGAAGGTTTGTCAAAATAAAAAAAGAAAAGACCGTGGTTGTCATGAAAGGGAAAAAGAAAGAAAATTAATGTGGGGGGAGAGGGACCGGAGAACGCAGTCAAAAGGCCAAACGGGGCAGAAAAAAAGACTTAGTATCGGCGGGGTGAGGGAGTCTTCGGAAATGCGGGAGGGTCAAAGGGTGAAGCCAGCAAAATAAACCTCAAGGTTTCAAAAAAGGGACATCTACTTTTGAACCAGGCAGGGGAACTCAGGAAAAAGAAAGAGGGAAAATCGGGGTTTCGGGTACGGACCACGGTGAACTATCATAGAAAACATGGTCTAGCTCCCAGTACCGTTGTGAAAGGGTGGACCCGGAATCCTTACTCCAACGGGGGCAAAAAAGTGTCGCGAAGAAAAAGGGACCTTCAACGAAAAACCTAAATCAGGGGGGGGAAGGCGCAGGGAGGGAAAAAAAATTTGGTTTTGGGTATAGGTATGAAGATTGGAGGTTCACAGCAGAGAGGGTTTCCTTGTAGAGGTTCGAGAAGGGGAAAGGGAAAGGGAGCATGGTCTTAAAAGATAGCAAGCTAGCGAGGCGGCAGGGGGGACAAAATATTTGATGGGCTGCAAAAAGCGAGACCCCATTGTGAAGGGAAAGAGAGAGAAATGAGGCTGTAGGGAAGGGGGGAAGGGTGGGGTTCCGGAGATATTATTTGACGTGACAATACCCATCGAGAATTGGAAAGGGACCAGCCGGAGAGCAAAAGGGGGGGGAGGGGGGGGGGGTAAAGGAAGAACATCAGGAAAACTGAGGGGGAGTCAAGATTGGGGGCCATATTGCTTGAATAACAAGGGGGGGGGAAACACACCCGATGGGTCTTTGCAGGAAGCCTTGACGTGGGTGGGGGAAAAGAGAAAGTATCGGTGAAAAGGAGATGGTTTTAAGATGGGGAAAACGGATGAGTATTGTTGTAGAAAAGCCAAAATCACTAAATTTCAGTATAGGGAGAAATAAGAGGGCCGGTGAGAAGGTAAACGGAAAAAAAAAGGGCCAGAGGAAGGGGGGTGGGGGAGGACATTCATCAGGATGCAAGTAAGCGGTACAAAAGCTAAGAGAAAAAAACGGAAAAAAACCACCCACCCCGGGGGCATGCGGTTAAAAGGGGAGAGAAAGAAAGCAGGAAAAGAGGGGTACACGTGACAGGTAAACAGACATGTCGGCCAAATAAAGGTAAGTCACGCCTTCAGCGTTTTCCTGGGAATACGGGGGGAAAAAAGGAGGAAGGTAACTTTGGCCTAGGTGGGAAGGACATGGGGGCGGTTCAAAGAACCCCGGTTTCAGGAAGTCAAGGGCGCAAAAGAAAAAAAAGTTGCTTGCCAAAGAGAGGAGAAGCCCCGGCCGATCAAAGGGGGAGGGGGGGGGGACGGGTGGCGATAAGCCGCACAAATTCTGGGGCGCCAATCCGTTGGAAAAATCCGCCATCGAGAATCCCAGCAGGGGGGTTAAAAAGGAAGGAGGAACCTAGGGAAGGGTGAAAGGGGGGGGTAGGCAGCCGGGGCTGCAAATGGTAGTGGGGTGAAACCACCGAAAAGACACCCCCTGGTGTAAAAAAAAAAAGGAAAAAAAAAAAAAGGGTGGAGGGAAGAAGTTGGGGGAACCAACCCGTCAGGGGGGAGGGGGGGATGTCATCAGAAGCACGGGATCATATCAGTGGTTCAACAGGCTTTGTTCCAGACCCCGTAGACAGATTGTTGCATAAAAAGAGGACATTGGGGGGGGGCACTGGGGGATGGAAGGGGGGGGAACTGGCCAGAATAAGAGGAGAAAAGGAAGAAAGTGCGGCTGCATAATTCGCCGGAAATAAAATGTTCAGGGTGTGTTTTTGTTGGGGGGTGGGGGAAGAAGCCAGTAGAGGGGGGAGGGGGGTTGTAGAAAAAAAAATTAATCGTCATTGGGGGTTCTCAGGGACGGTTTGGAATGAGCGAGAGGAGGGGGAGGAGGATGCTCAACCCCCCTAGCAGGAGATGTGGGGCCTTATAATTCCAGTCCGCTGGGGGGGGGAAAAAAAGGAAAAGACCGTGATTTCCTAAAATTGAAAAAGGGGAATCAACTTCAGCTTACGTTGTGGGTTTACACATCACACCCAACCTTTTCCGCACAATCCGGGATCGTCAGCTGACATGAAGGGGCAGAAGGGAAAAAAAACATCGAGAAGAACAACCAACAAACTAAAAGAGATAGGTTTGGTCTGCTCTCAGACTGGAAGCCGAACGAGAAGGAAATGAAGGGGGTGCAGGGAAAAAGGTTGTGGGGGCATGGGATGGGTTACAGATCGGGCATTGAGCGGTAAACCACAAGGTTGTCCGGGTTTTCAAGACGTTACTGGAATGTAAGGAAGTTCCTTGGCAGAAATGAGAATAGGGGGGGGGGGGGGGGGGGAGAAGGTAATAATACCACTGAAGATTAATCATGGTCCTAGAACCTCAAAATGGAAGAAAAATAAAGGCTGCAAAACTGAGGGGGAGGGGATTGTGGGGGGGGGTTGTGGGGGTCACAACACCAACGGGGATATTTCGAGAAAGAAACTTTTAATTGCCAGGAAATTAATTGAAGGGGGGGGCGCCCCGAAACTCCTTTTATAATCCCCTTGACCATACGAAACCGGATACATCAGCGATGGAAAAAATCGTCTAACCAGGGAAAGGAGGTGGTGGGTTAACCAAAAGTGGACCAAAGCCTCCATGGTCTCAAAGAGTTTATTGACAAGTGTTTGGTCCCAGCCATTGCATCAAGGGGCGGTTAAAATATTGTCGAAGTTGTGGGGGGGGGGGGGGGGAGGGGGTTGGGGGGACAACAAATTTGTGGCTGAGCGGTAAACTTAGTGCAGCAATGGCGGCATGGTGCCACTTGCACTTTCACATTGTCGCATTGGCATAAAGGTGGAACCCTGGGTGGTGAGTATGGGGGATTTTGATTGAAGAAAAAAAAAGAGACAGTAATGAAAAAAAAAAATTGGCAAGCAGATTGGTACCATTCATACAAGGGAATAGTAAGGGTTTTTCCGGGTGGGTCAAATGAAGAGAGGGGGCAGGTCTTTGGATACACCTGGGGTGGTCAAAACGATGGGGGAAAGTGATAAAAGACAGGAAAGTAATTTTGGGAGAAAAAGGAAAACCCCAGGAAGGCGCCCACCCCTTGCAAATATCCATAGAAAGGATGTTTAGCAGAAGGGTGAAAGCATTGGGGTTGGTACTCAAAGAGGTCAGTCACTGGAAAAGGATAAACCTGAAAACCCGTGTGCGGATCAGGGGTGGAAGGTAAATGGGGGGGGTGAAAAAACTCTTGTCAATCATAGGTAGGGCAGGAGAGCAACTGTAATTCTTGGTAAATAACGGACAAGAAAACAGGGCAGTCATTAATGATTTTTCCAGCCTTAGGGGAGAAGAGCGGAGGGGACTCAGTGTTAAAAAGAAAAAAAAAAAAACAGTGTTAAGAATTGGAAAAAATAATAATGTCAATCCAAAGAACAAAAAAGACCCATACTACGGCGAAACGGGGGGAGTATCAAAAACAGAAGAAAAAAGGAAAAACGAAGGGTGATATCATCCAGCACGCCAGGGTGGTCTGGCTTGTAACAAAACCGCCCGTGAACATGCAGTCGGCAATGCCAAGGTCGAAGGGCTATGTATGCATAACTCAAACTGATCAAAACACAGTCCATCGACAGAAGTAAGATCAGGGGAAAAGGGTAAATTTGGTGAAAAAAAAAAAGGGGTTTTCTTGGGCCCTGAATTTAACACACTGCCATTCCCGGTGGGGGCGCTAAATTTGATAGAAGCAGAATGTGCCAAAACCTCAAGGTTGCATAGGGGGGGGGTCTATCGAGGGAGTGAAATGTGAAATATATTTAGCTTGGGGGATGTCGGTAGGGTTTTTGAAACCCAGAATAAAATTATGGGGGTCTGATGTTGAGAAGGAAAAAAAAAGAATCTTTCTTAACCGGGGTTCGCCCCGAAGAGGATAATGACGTTCCATTACACATTAAGCCCCGGGGTATTGTCCACGCTGGGGGAAAAGGGAAAGGAAAGAGGCTTTGTCCGAAAAATCGAAAACCGGTGCACAGAGTGGATACTGTTGAATGAGGGGATATTGAAGTCTATAAACTTAACAGGTTAAAGAAAGTCCGTGAAGGTGGAAAGAATACTAATGGGGAAGGGTTTTTTTTCACCGAAAAACTCAATGGGGAAAACAAGTATGCAACAAGCATCGATGCACATCTGCCATATCATTAGATAGAAGTCAGCCTGTTGACGGGGTACGAACAAAGAAAGGAACGGGCTGTTGGCCCTCGAGAGACGAAAGTCAAAAAAAGGAGGGAAGGGTATTCGAATGGCGACCTAAATGACACTAAAAAAAAAAAAAGGGAAGAAAAGGAACCGCGGGGGGGGGCAAGGTTGTACTGATGTCTACGTACGACCGAAAGAGGGGGAAAAAACGGAATCCGGGAAGGCTTGTAATAGGAGGCGCATGTTAATTGTTGGAGTTTAAACAACAAAACCAAAAAAGGGTGATCAAACTAAAAAAACTGGCCAGAAGCGAAAAATAAAGAAGGGACTCAAACTGCACAATCCCCCAAAAGTCAATCTGATAGAAAAAAAATCGAACCGAGTAAAAAGACCACAAAATCCAGTTATTCCTACAAGAAACAAAAAGGATAAAAGGATTGGGGATATACCTTGTTCGACCAAAGACTGGGGGGGGGGAGGTAGGGGCAGTGGGGGGGGGTTTTTTTCAGAGGGAGCAAGAACGGATGGGGCGTGGTACTCTTAAAAGAAAGATAAAAATCGAATCAAGTGAACAGGGAAGGTGAAAGGATGCAAACGAGAAATTCATATGAATTTTCAAGCCTTAAACCAGGAGAACCTCTCTTATCACAAAAGGCTCAAGGGGGGAAAAGAGGTTGGGGGGAATCGCTCTCAAGAAAAGGTGGGTAGAAGAATTTTTCCAGGAGGGATAATACATGGAAAAAAAAAAAGTTGGGGAAAAAAATAACCATAGAAGTCCTCTGACAAAGTATAGGTGAAGACGGGGATGCAATTAATAGAAACATTGTTATGAAAAGGAACAAGGGAAAAAAAGGCAAAGTCAAAAAAGCCAAAATTAAGGGAAAAGACAAAGCAACGGTACGGTTAATGGACATGGGTCGGGGCGAACGGTCGGAAAGATGGGGTGTTCCGGGGGTGGGAGACTTCTAAAAGGAAATGAACAAAAAAAAAAAAAAAAAACCACCTTTGATCCGCTTCTAAAAATAAGGGACGGAACTGGGGCCACAGGGAGACGGGGGTCCGATGGAAAGGTGCAAGTATCGAGGACGAGGGACAGCGGTGTTGGAGAAAAGTTGGTGGGAAAGGGGGGGAAAAGGGACAAAGGTAGCCCCTGACCGGCTAAGTGCCTGTAGAGGGGCCCAACGGATAAAAGGAAGTATACGACGACTGAAGGGAAAAAGAAAAACGGCGAAAAAAAGAGGGTAAAAGGGGATACCACTTTTCGGTGAAGTGATCGGAAACAGATGTAGGAAAAGCATTAACTAGCAGCCTTTTTGTGGCAAAAAGGAGAAAGAAAAGATATAGAGGGGGGAAATAGACCTGCTTAACCCAGTGGGACGGCCTCTTCACACCAAAGACGGAACTGGAGGACGTCGGAGTCAAAATAGGATTCACACTTTCCGGCAACAGCAGAAAAGTCCCATTGTTTACGGGAGGCCAGAAAGTATGACTTGAAAAAATGCGAGGTGGGAAGCCGAAACGCCCGAGGCGTTCACCCTTGTTTAAAACAGGACACTTACCAGCTGACAGGAAAGACAATACCCAGGGGGAGCAAAGTCAAAAGAAGGGGGGGGGGTTGCCATGGAAATGAAATGGCTTTTCTTACTGAAACCGTGCATAATGAAAAAAACCGTGGTCAGGGGTTAAAAAAAAAAAAAAGACCGGGGGGGAGGAGAAGGGTAGTGAAAAATGGTTGGGGGCTTATATAAAATAAAGCGTTAGTATAGAAAAAAACCAGGGGACAGACGGGGTGGAAGCCTGGAATAGTGCAAAGGGCGTCGGACGAAATTGGGCCCTCAGGATAATATCTAAGGTGGGGGAAAGGGGGAATCCGTACAAAAATGAAAAAAAGCACACAATGCATATCCTGTCGTTCACGTGGGGGGGGGGCCAGGAAGAACCGAAAAGAAAGTTGGAACAGAAAAGGGGGGGGGAAGAAAAAAAAACAAGAAAAAAGAAAAAAAAGAAGGAAGGACCATGGCAAACAATGGGTGGGCACCGTTCGAGGAGGCTGATCAATCAAAGGGAGACGAACCAAAAAAGGAAGGAAAAGCAACCGGAAGGGGAGGGGGAATGTGTGCCGGGGGGTACAGTTGTTTTTCAGGGGTATTAAGAATGAGTGGAGGGTGGTTTTTGGAAAAAAAAAAAAGATAAAGTTGAAAGGAAGAACAGTTGGTCAAGGAGCTGGGGGAGAAAAGAGGGGGCAAGGCGGAAGAGGAAAAAGGGGTGGTCATCCTCCTTATACCGCAATCTGATTTGAAAGAGGTTGAAAAAGAAAAGGGGAAACGCCACAAAAGAAGAACACGGGGAACAAACTTTTATAAGATAGAGTGTTAAGACCCAACAATAAACTGGGGAAGGAGGGAAGGGGAAATAAGCTGGAGAGAGTTGCCAAACGGTTTTTTTGACGGTGAAAAACCAACCGGGAGGGACAGTAAAAAAAAAAAAAAAAGGGGTCGGAGGGGACAAAAAGACACGACCATAAAACCATGAAAGTTTGACCGGAACTCAGTTCGGACCAAATGACTGGAAAAAGAAAAGGAAAGGCACCGAAAAAAAGGGCCGTGGAGAAACAACGGTGTCACAACTTAGGGTCCAGGGGGGTGATTCGATTCTGGGGGGGAGCCAAAAGAGGATAAAAATCCAGAAAAATGGTTCAAGAACTTGGGGGTGAACTGAAGGAATCGCATCTTCTTATGTGGGGTTTAACACAGGAACAAGGAAAAAAAAAAGGGGGGGTCAAAAAAAAAGACAAGGGGTGACGGAATGTGCCACTCGTAAAAAGGGAAAACCATTGCATCTTAAAGCTGAGGATAACAGATCAGTGGTAGGAGGGGGGGAAACCGGGAACCGGATACGATTTGGGGAAACTCAAAGAATGTCAGGGTTTGGTTAGGGGAAAAAAAAAAAAGACCGGAAAGAGGAAAACTGGGGCGGGGGTCGGTTATCATGGGGAGGAAACTTGGGGAAAGGAAGGGTGGGTGGGGGGGTTTTGATACCTATCGATTTTTTAAAAAAAAAAAAAAATTAAAAAAGAAACTCCAGGGGCAATTTGAGGGGGGGAAATGAAAAAAAGGAATAGGCTGACAGGTTGTCGGGAAAATCCCACCCGAGTAAAAAAAAAACAATAAAGTGCTAAAGACAAGCGAAGTCCATGGGGGGAAAAAAAAAAGGCAAAAAGAAGGGACAGGGGACCTGAGTCGATGATCAAAACTGCTGGGAACATCACACCTCCCACCTAGGAAGACGGAAAGGGGGAAAAAAAAGGCCTCGGCACAGCGGGAAAACAAACGAGAGAAACAAAAAACAAAAGGGGTGAAGAAATAGGGGGGGGGGACCAGGTCTTAGTTATCCTACTTGTGGGTGGAATTTGAGGTGTGGGGTGAACTTAGACGCAAACATTGGGGTCATGAGCACCGGTTGGAAGCGTCAATGAAACCTTACAGATTTCTGGAAAAAATGGGGGGGGAACAAATGGAGGGGTATAAGGGAGAAAACGGAACAAAAGAGGAGAACTATAGAGGGGGATATTAGTCAGAACATGTAAATAAAAGAATCAAAAATTCAGGGGGAAGGTGTTGTTTGGACGGACAGGAAAAAAAATTCAAGGGGGGGGAAGAGTTATATTTATAAAACGAAAATCTAAAAGGGGGAATTGGAGCGGGGGAGAAAGTGGAATCGAATGAGCAAAATGGAAAAGCCCTGAAATCTCTCGGGAGGCATTGGAAATTAAAACAAAGAAAAAAGACACAGAAGGGGGAGAATGAGGAAAGAAGGAGAGGATACGAATTTTGCGGAGAGAACAAATCATTGTTTACCAAAAGTATCAAGTTAACGTTTGGTTTCTAGTTATACAGGGGGGGGGGGAAGTGGTGAATCGCGCCCATTATCAGAAGGGATGGAAAGGGAAAAAAAAGGGGGAATGGGTTTACAAAAAAAATTGTTGGGGTTGGAATAGGGAAAAACTCAATTGGGGGGGGAGGGGGAAAATGGGGGATCAGGAGGGAAAATCCTTCAACCATTAGTTAAAGGGACTCAGGTGACATTAAGGGGGGGAGCGGATGGTGGGGTTATTTAAGCATACCTAAAAAAACATCGAGGGGGGACAAGACGGGGTCCTCAAATGGGGTACTGGGGCACCAGGTGCATGGATCAGGGGAGGAAGGAGAACCAGGGAAAAGTCGTGGAATGCAAACCTGAATACAACCAGGAAGGAAAAGAAAAAGGGGGAGTTAGGGGGGGGGGGGAAGGGTACCAAGATAAAACATCAATGATTGGAGGGGGAAAAAAGTTGTTGGGGGAGGACGAAGAAAAGGGGGGGGGAAAAAAAAAAAAAAACAGGGTAATAGGTCCCCGGTAAGCTTGGAGGGGGAACCGAAGGGGACAAGGGGGGGATTTGGTTTGGAGGCAACCGTTGGTAGGGAAGAAAAGGGAGAAAGGGGTAAGGGGGGGGGTAAACCGTCTAATCGGCAGGAATTGGAAGGGGGTGTTTGACAGGAGAGGGTCGAATCTGAAAGAGGGATGAATTCAGGAAAGGAAAAAACTGAGAGCTTCTGAAAAAAAAAAGAAAAAAATTGAACAAGAAAAACGGAACACGGGCTTTTGAAAAATTCAGGAAAAAAAAAGGGGATGACCGTGAAAAGGGTTTTCCTCAAACTAAAGAAAAAAATCATGAGGGGAAAAAAAAAAGATTAGGAACCTAATGTAAAAAGGAAAAAGGGGGAAATGGGGAAGAAAAGCAAGGGAAAAAACCAATAATAAGGTGTGCAGAGAAAAAAAAAATGGTATCAGGGTGGGGGGAAAGAGATAGAAATCATACTAAAAGAAAACGAAGGGAAACTGAGGTCGGTGAAAAAAAAAATAACCAAGGGGTGGAGGGACCCGATGCTTGGGTTCCAGACGGGACAATTAAAGAAGAGGAAGGAAAAAAAAATCCAAACAGGAGAGAAAAGGGAAGAGAGGGCTTGGGGGGAGGTTTCAGGGGAGAGGGGTGTTTACATTGCCAAGAAAACACTAAAAGGAAGTGCGGGAAAAGGAAGAAAGGGAGAACTGGATCATCTCGTTAGTGCAAAAAAAAAAAAATTAAGGAGGGCATTAAAAATGGAACTTGGATGGGACTGAATAAAGAGAAGGGAAGCAGAGTAAGTTTTTCAAAGAAGAGGTCAGGAAAAAAACCCACAAGGGGAATTAAACCGTCAGAAAAGGGGGGGGGAGGGGGGTGGGCTGGGCACAACCGTTTTCCAGGGGAAAGATCGGAGGGGGGGAAAGAAAGATGGAAGAAAAAGGTAGTCCGACACCAACAAAGAAAGAATTCCTAGGGGGAACCCTAAAATGGAGTGGAGTGAGAGGTGAAAAAATCTGGGAGGGCACCATTTAAAAGGGGTAGGGAGTTACCTTCCAGGCAGAGGGGAGCGGTTTCAAAACGAATTTAAAACTGGAAAAAGTCGGGGAAAAAGGGGAGGGGGAACAAAAAGAGGGGGGGGGTCGGGGGAAACATGCCAGTCATTTGGAAAGGAAGGAACAAAAAAAATCCATAGTAAACGTAGGGAAAGAGAAGAAAAAAGGGGAAAAGGGGGTGGGGAAAAGGCTCCAACAAATTAACGTAATTTAACCATCAAAGGAAGGTCAAAAAAAGATTGAGGAATCAGAATGCAGGGAAGGGGCAGCCGCTACGCAGTAACGGGTTAGGGAAAGATCGTGCACAAACCCCCCACCCGCCACGCGGTCGGGGGTTCGGGCGAGGAAAGTAGAGGTCCATAAAGAAAAAATAAAGTTGCAAGAAACTAGAAATACCAGAGGTAAAGAAAGGGGGGGGTAACCCGAGGGGGGTGGGGCTCTGTTCATACTATTTTACAGAAAAAGGAACGAATAGAAGTTCAGCAAAAGAAGGGAATAAGACTTTTTCTTAGAACATAAGAATCAGGAAAAGAAAAGGTGAACATTGAAACGGGGAGAGAAGCGTTAGAGAAGACAGACGAGGGGGGAAACTGGGGAGGTAAGAAAAACTGCCTATCCTCCAGGGAAAAACACTGAAAGAGGTAGCGGAGGTGTAAAAAAGAGACAAAAGAAGACCTAAAAAGGGGAACAAGTTTTGGAAAGGGGAAAGAGAAAGAATAGAAAACAAGGGGGAAAGAAAAAAGACATACTCCTGGTAATAATAAGGGGGAATGAGAAACTTCCCAAGGAAGGGGAGTGTGTCAATTTTTAGAAAAGGTGGAGGTTGTCTGAGGATGCTTTATGGGAAGACAAATTGTTAACAGGAAAAGGAGAAAAGTAAAAAAAATTGAATAGCCGACCGTGGGAATTTTGGGAAAGTGGGGAAGAAGGGAAGTGGGTCAACCACAGAAGACAAACAGGAAATCTTCAATGCAAATCAGAAGGAAGACAAAAGGGGGAAATAGGACTCCCCATCGAAAGTATCAAGTATTATAGGGGATGGCAGGGGGGGGGGAAGTCTGAAGGGGGGGGGGACACAATCTCCTGAAGCAAACAAAAACTTAGTGGGGGAGAGATAAATAATAAAAAAGTGATAAAAAAAAAGAATTTAAAGTAAAGAAAAGGGGGGAGGGTGGGACCGGGAGAAAGGGGAGGAAGTGTTGTACAAAGGGGAGGACCTTTATGAAATCAAGTTTGGGAGTGGAAAGGAGACTCCAATGAATGGGAGAAAAAAAAAAAAGGAGGCGGTATAAGGGTCATTCAAAGTAACCTTGAAAGAAGACACAGCTAAAAAGAATTGGGGGGGAAAAAGCAAAAAGGGAACCCACTGAAAAGAGGGGCTTTGCCGAAAGGTATGAAGGGGAACCCCGGAAGGCTTGTGAGGGGGTTTTAGAGATCAACTGACCAAGGACCAAGGACGGGGTTGACTGACGCTGTAAGGATCGCGGGAGGGAAAGGTTTTGGGTAAATGAAGAGGAGAGAGTTGGGGGGGGGGTTACAATTGGGCAAACTGTTGCCGAAAGGGGAAAGAAACAGGGAAAAAAGGTTTGGGGGCGAGATCACCGGCTGGGTTGGGGAAAGTGAGGGCCAGGGGGAAAACAGGGGGGGGCTCAAGGGGAAGTGTCAAGTACAGCTGGACTAGTGAAGGAAGTCCAGGGGGGGCATGATGGTCGGTAAAGAAAAAGGAAGACAAAAAGGGAGGGGGGAAAAAACAACTTGGAAAAGATATGGGGCCAGGACGTTCGGTGTAAGCCCCACTGTCGAAGGTTGGGGCAGAAATCAAAAGAAAAAAGGCAAGGGGGTGTGTTCAAGATATCCAGCGAAAGAAGGAAGGGGTGATTTAGGGGAAAGGGGAACGATTAGCCCATTTCTCAAGGGGCAGGACAACAAAGAGGTGGGGGGAAGAAGAAAAAGGAGGAGGAAAGTTTGCTGTGAGGGAAGAATGAAGGAGGAAAGGTTGAACCGACAGATCAGGGGGAATCATTTACTCTGGATGCGGGTGGTAAAACCGGGAGGGGCAACAAAGGGGAAAAGACCCACTGCCTGTTAAAATGTCAAGGCCAGAGGTTACTAGAAATCAACGTCCCAAAATTGGTAAGACCTTGACCAGGGGGGAAAGGGAGGGGAGGGGTTGAAAAAAAACAAAAACGGAAAAAGCTAAACCACCTTTCCTCCTGGAAAAGGGCAACGGGGTCAGGGATGAAAACAAAAATGTTGGATGATCAAAGGACAAAAAAAGGGGGGGGGGGGTGGGTCCAATGAAAAAGAAGGGGGGGGGGGGGAACATAGGGGACTGTAAATTGAAATTATATATCACTGGTCCACCGGGTATCAAAAGGGAAGAAGACAATGCCGAAAGGGGGGGGGAACTGAAAAAGAGGGACGGGGGGGACCGGAAAGAAGAGATATGGGACATTGGTTTGAACGGAAATGAAAGACGAAAAACCATTTAAAAAAATCCAGAAGTCAGGGGAATGAAAGGAGGGGAGGGGGAAAAGGGTCCTGGGGGGGGGACGTAATAAAAGGATTTTCGACACATCTAGGAAGGAAGAAAGAATGGAGGGGACAAAAAAGGAACAACTGGGGGTCGGGGGGTAAACAAACAAGAAAAAAACCTGGAGGGGGGGGAAAAAAAAAATGGGATCAGGGGAAGCAAATCTTGACTGAAATACTCAGTTTCGCGGACAACCGGAGGGGGGGGGTCCGGTGACCCACAAAAGGGGTTTGAACAATATCAAGGGGGGTTTGTTGAGAAGGAAGAGGGTCAAAAAGAAAGGAGGGGGGGGGGTGAAAAAGACGGGGGGAAGGGCTTATTTTTAAAAATTCCTGCAGGAAAAAAGGGGGGAACTACTTTTAAGAAAAATAAGAAGGAAGGGGGACCGTTCAGGGAAAAGGGAAACAGGGGTGGGGGAAGAGAAAAGAGACACAGGAAAAAGAGTTGGACCAGCGTATGAAAAATAGGAAGGGGCAAGCAAAAAAGACACGGGTTTTTGGAAAGCCCATCACTGGAAAGCCGAAAGGAGGAGGGGTTTGGAAAAAACCAAAAAGCCAAGATTACGCCAGGTTGAGAACAGGGGAAGAAAGAAAAGGGGCATTTTGCCGGGATGCAAAAGAAATGAAAGGTTACCGGGGCCTTCAGGGGGAGGTGGATTCTTTGAAAAAAAAAAAAAAAAAAAAAAAAAAAAAAAAATACAACCAAAAAGAAAAGGGGGGGGGGAGTGCATGGAGAGAATTTGGGCCCTTCAGGGCCAAATCCTCGGAAAGGAGAAGGATACAGGGAGGGAAATTTGGAAAGACCATAATCCCTGTGTGTTAAAAGGAGGGGGGGCTCCATTAGATGGATTTTCCATACAGACTAATCCCAAGGGGCCCTTCGGGGGGAAGGAAGGGGACAAAATTGGAGGGGAAGGAGTTAAAATAGTGAAACATCCTGAAAAAAGGTTAGGGGAGGTGGTAAACCTAGGGCAAAAAACCTAAAAAACCCCTTGGACGAAACATATTGGGAAAAACTTGAGGATATGGAAGCAGTTATCAACCACGTCACCAATGTAAAATAGCACGAGAGATAAAAGGATAAGGGGGGGGGAAGCTGGGGGAATTGGGGAAAAAATAAGAAAACCGGTAGAACTAATTGTCATGTGCTGTGGAGGGAGGGTGAGACGTTGGGAAAAGGGAAGAAAAGTAGATAGGGAGAGAGGGTTAAGGGGGGGAGGAGGAAGGAATACTGCAAAGGGGGGGAAAAACGTTTTCAAGGGTATTTTTTAATGCCAGAGAGGGGGAGGTGTTGGGGAAAAAAAAAGGGGTGTAAGATAAAAGGGGAAGAAGGTCTAAGGGGGGGTCTGGTCAAAAAGGGGGGGGAATATAGGGAAAATCGGGGAAAGGGGGTCTTAAGGGAGGATCAGGGGGAGCCCACGAATCAAAGGGGGGGAAAAAGAATGGGGGGGGGGGGGAGGGGGAAAAAGATAAAAAGATGACCAGGGAAAGGAAGTGGAAAGGCAACTTCCCGGGCTATATAGAGGAGGAGAAAACTGGGCATCGGGATCAAACAGCCAAAAGGGGGCAGAACCAAAAAAGAGGAGGTAACTATGGAGGGAGGAAGAACGACTCAAAGAGGGGGGACACTCTCTCTAACATGAAGGGGAGAAAATAGGGGTTGTAAAGGGGAAGAGTGAGCAGACCCGATAAATGAAAGGTGTGGAGGGGAAAAAAGGGGTCGGGGGGAATTGGGGAAAAAAAGTATCGAAATTGGGGGAGGTGATATAACCATTCTTGGAGGGCTGGAAAAAAAAACGGGGGGGAAATTACTGAAAAGTTAAAGGGGGAAAGGGATTAGGGGGGGGGGTGGAGATAAGTACATCTACCGAAAAGATAAGGGGGGAAAGTAAGACAGAAAACTGAGAAAAGCTAAGGGGTTGGGGGGGGGGTGGTGGGTGAAAAAAAAAACAAGGACCCTGGTAATAAAATAAAAAAAAAAAAAAAGAGGGAAAAAGTGGGGGAAGAGAAATGCAGGATGGCGCACTCAAGAGGCAGTTAGAAGAAAAAGAGAAAAAGAAGGAAAGTGGTGAGGAGGGGGGGGGAAGAGAAAAATAACACAGAAACCTCAGTGATGGGAAAAAAATGAGGAGACAAGGGGGGGAGGGGGGAAAGCGCCCACTGAAGTCCAAAGAGGGGGGGGATAAAAAAGGGGGGGGGGAAAGTAACTTGGAAACCGCCAAATCGGAAAGGGTGGGGGGAAAAGAAAGATAAGATTGTTTTTTTGGGGGGGAAAAGGGGGGGGGGGGGGGGAGGGCAACGAAGGGGGGGCAAAAAAACAGGCAACTTTGTTGCAAGGCTAAAGGAGAACGTCCATTCGACAAGGGGGGGAGGAAGCCAGGAGTTGAACGCAGAGTGAGAAAAAGGAGGGACAGAGGGGAAGGACTTGGGGGGGGGAATAATGGAAAGCCAGAAAAAAAAGAAAGAAAGGTGGGGGGAAAGAACAACCGTTTCCGGGAAGAAACCACAAGACCGAGAAAGAAGGGTAACTCTTTCATTATGTGGGGAAGGGAAAAAAAGAACTTGAGGAGGGGGAAGGGAAATGAAGACCCTGAGAAAAGGGAGGTAGGGGGTTTGGGAGGGGGGAAAGTAGACGAAAAAGGAAAAATCATTTAGTAACTTAAGGTCCAGTGGAAACCAAAGAGGAAAAATGCGTTATCAACAAAAAAACAGGACAAGACCCAGGGGGTGATCAAAAATGATTTTGACCAGGCTTGGGTGGGGGGGGGACAACAAAAATGCAAGGGGGAAATGCGGGAAAAAAACTTCTCACTAGGAAAACCAAAAGGGGATTTTCTCAGGGGGGGGCTTGGGCAGTATGATTTTGGGGGCAGGTAGGAAAGAAAAAGTAGATGGAAAGCATGAGACCAAAAGAGAGGGCAGAGGAGTGTGAAACAAGGGGGGAAACAGTCAAACACATTGTCGGGAATTCTGAAAAAGGAAAAGGGGTCAGGAAAAAAGAAAAGGTTGAGTTCAAGGGAGATTTTCCCTCAAAAAAAAGAAAGGAACGAATCAAAGCCAGGAAGTTTGGGAAAAAAATAATAAAAGGGGGGAGAATGGAAAAAACTCAAAAAAGGAAAGGGGGGGGGTATGGGTGACACCACGAAACTAATGGGTAAGAAATGGGGGGGGAAGACGGGGAGCTCGGAGTGAATCAGATAAACGGGACAGGGGTGAGGGGGGGAGGGAGTCTGAAAAAACCCCTAAAAAATGGGGGGGATTCAATGGGTAGGCATGAATTTAAGAGAGTGGGGAAGGGGGGCAGAATAAGGAAGTGAGAATGGGTCAAGCCCTACCGACTTCAAAGGGGGAAGAATGAAAGGAGATGGCGTTCTTTGGGAAGAAAGGTGGGGGGGAGGGGCGTGCAAAAGGGAGAAACCTACCGGATCCTAAACGAGAAGCAACAGCTGATATTGAAATAGAAAAAAGCGCCTTTGAAAGAAGGGCACCCGAGTGCGGAGCTGCGAGACAAAGGAAACAAGGGGACAGTTTAAGCTAAGAAGAAGAGGTGAACTAGAGGTTAAACCTTAAAACCAATGGGTGGGTTCATTAAAGGCATCAAAAGGTTCGAAGGGGCAGGTGGGAAGCTCTTGACCATTCCTGTGGAAAAGGAAAAAAAACAGGTACAATGCCGGGAGATCCAAAACAACGGAGGACAATGAGGGGGCTACCTTTGAATCTACTGGAGGAGGGAAAAAAACGACAAAGAGAACAGGGGGGAATCAATTTTACAAGAGTGGAAAAAACAAAACATGCGATGTACATAGGGGGAAAAAGCGGGGGAAGGATGTTCCACTGACTGGAGTCAAAACATTAATAACGCCTAATATGAAAAGAGGAAAAAAAGAACTATTGAAGGGGGGGGGGGGGGGGGCCGGGGGATCCAAACTGGACTAGGAAGGAAAAACAACTGGAGGGGGGAAAAAAAACAGACTGTGGGACCAGTTGAATATCTACCTGGAGGAAAGAGACAAAAACCCTGGGCCCGAAAGACCAATTGCTGTTGAGGCTCGAAAAAAAAGAAGCCGGGAAATTCAATATGCCATTTTAGTATAACAAAAACAAGAGATGGGGGTTAAGAAGGGGCCTCGGTTGCGCCAGGGGTAAATGTGAAAATTAACAAGGTCATAACATAAAAAAATGGTTCACGGGAAATTCAAGGAAATACCAATTGAATGCAAGAATAAAGTAAAAACAAGTTAGTTTTATTGGAAAAGAAAGGCGGGCCGGAGGAAAAAAAGCATGGATCCGCAGAAAGGGCGAGGGGCAAAACAAACTTATCAGACCTTAGAACGGTCAACGGCCAGCACCAGGGTTAGAAAGTTGAAAAACGTCGTCTTTAATTGACTCGCGACGAAAGGGAAAAAAGGAGAAAAAGAGTGGGCCAAAAAAAAAGGGCAGTTTAAAGGATCGAGGAAACATGAAAAAAAAACGGTGAAGAATGATCGAAGTATATGAAAAAATGTTCCGGAAAAAATGTAAGTAGTCCGAGGGTTGTTGGGAAAAAAAGGAGGGGAGGACGGGGAGGGTATATCCACCTGTAGTGAAAGTAGGGGGAAGAAAAAAAAGAAACCAAAAGAAGAAGGAAAAAAAAGTTAAGAATGACTTCCAAAGAAGAGGGTAAAAGAATTATTGGGGTTGAAGGGATGGAAAATCCAGCCCTTAGAAACCCAAAGAACCACCTTTTGAAAGAGAAGAGGACTTCCAAGGAAAAAATATCAGGGGAGAGGGTTAGGATCTGTGGGGATCACCTGTATTGGGTAAAGACCAAAAATCTAAAAAAAAAAAGAAACTGGGAACTTCAAGGATATATTACTTGAAGGGAAAAAGATCCAGGGAAGTATCATACAAGTGGGGGGGGGGGGTTTGTGCATAAGGCGGAGGGGAGAAGGTTGATAAGGCGGAAAGGGTAATAGTGGAAGATCAACGGGGGGGGGGGCTTGGAATGCCAGGAAAAAAAGAAGTGGGGAAGTTCCAGGAGGGGAAGTAGCCATTACCACACATAAACCAAGGAAGGGGGGAAACAAGTAAAAAGGGGGGGTCAAACCAGAAAAGAAAAGATCGGTCATAAAAGAGGGTGTAAAAAGAGGGTAGGACTGTCAGGTACACGCGGGGGGTACGGTTCAGGGAAGGGAAGGTCACACGAGAAAGTCCCCCTGAGTTTATTTGAGAACGACAACAAACTCGAGAGATTTGTGGTGAAAATCATCGCGTCCGATTTCAAATTATTTTAAGTGAAGGAATGGGTGGAGAGAAGGAACAAGGGGCGAGGGACTGAAAGGAGAAAAAGGAGGGGAAAGGAAGGGGGGGAACAGGGTAACCCCGCCGGATTTACCCGGGCATCAAAAGTACAAGGCTGAAAGCGTGTAAGGATGTGGGGGTAAGAAAAAGGCAGTGTAAGGGAGGAGGAAAACAGTCCCAACCGGGAGGGAACAAAAATTGAGGCCGATTGCAGAAAGGGGCGGGTTTGAAAAAGAAAGGAGTAGATTCACCGTGGTGGATGACATAAGGAAAGGAAATGGGGGGGGAATAAAAAAAAAAGAGGAAACGAAGGGGAAGAGAATTATAATGAATAGGAATTCAAGGAAGGGAACAGTTGGAGGGAATTGGGGACTGGGCCCGAACGTAAAACATTAGGATAAAAAGGGGGAATTAAAGGAGGAGGAAATGCGCTTCCCGTTGGGGAAAGACCAAGGGCAGGGAAACCTCAATGGGGGGCAAAATGGGGTCAGAGGACTTTGGTTGGTTAAGGTTGGGGACCAAGGAACGCACGGTTGGGTTCAAAAAATACTTTGGTCCGGAAAAAGGTTGTAAAGGAAAAGGACCAAGGGGTACTAAGAAGGAAAAGACACGTTGTGCCCCTCACGGGGCTAACCAGGTTGGGGGGGGAAAATCGGGGGCACCAGCACTGGTTATAAAACCAAAAGGTAAAAGGGGGGGTGTCGAAACGGGAGGGGAAAACGAAAATTTGGATTGACATATAATACTTAAAGGGAATATTCACCAATAAAAAGGTGGAAATTTGTATCGCACCCTAACAATAGGCGGGAAAAAAAGAGGGGGAGGTCTAGAAAGAGGGGGAAATCTTCCGCCGACAACGAGAGGGAGGAAGGGGTGGGAGTTGGGGAAACAGGTCCTGAAAGAAAAAGCGAGGTTAGGACAGATGAGAGGGGAAAAAAAACGGGTGAACTAGGGGAAAGGGTTTTTTAAAGACCGAATCCTTAAGGGAGGTTCACAATAAAATATGACGAGACAGTCCACGAACACAGCAATTGTGCGGGGGGGGATCAAAAGGGAAAAAAAAAATGGGAAGGTTTGCTAGGGAGGGGGGGGCTTATTCCGAGCTGCGTAGAAAGGGAGATACAAACCCATAACGGGGTTACGTGGGGGACGGGGGTAATATTTTTTGATATTATAGGGTGAAACAATAAAGAGGAAGGGGGGGTGGAAAATTAAGGGGGAGGGAAAGGGTTAAGGGTGTGAAAAGACCCTTGGTCAAGAAAAAAAGGAAACTGGGTTGGGAACTTGAAGTAAAAAAGAAAGTCCCGGGGGCAAAGACTGAAAGAAAGAGGTCATAGTAGGGAAGGGTACAAAGGAACTAACACTGGAAAAAAGAAAAAGGAGGGGTGGGGGTCAAAAACAAAGGGAGGTGAAGAAACAGTTCGATAAACCTAATGGGGGGTAGATAAAAAAAAAAACTCCAAAGGCGGGGGGGGGGAAACTTGACATTTGACGGGTGTGAAGGGGAAAAAGTTTAAATCACTGCCATGGTGCAACAGGGGGAAAAGGGGAGTCTGGAACTGTCCAATTGCCTGTGCCGTTATGGGGGGAAAAAGGGGAAAAAAAACTCCTAAAGGAATAGAGACGTGGTGCCATGAAAAAAGGGGGGGGAACTGGGACCAGCGAAAAAACTAAAAATCAAGCCCTATCAGGGCCGGGGGGAAGGGAAAATGATACCAAAATTGGGGAAAAAAGGGGAAAGGTTCACATGATCTGCAAAAGAAAAGAGAAAACGCAAAAAAAAGAGGGGAGAAACCAAAGACCCGGGGTGAAAAAAAAAACCACTGGCTTAGAAGGAAGACATTATTGCGAGTCAGATGGGGTAGGTCAAATTGAGGGGGGGGAAGTTGGTCTAGGAACGGAGAAAAACTTGGGGGTCAAAAAAAAGGAACGGGCCTAAAAGGGAAACCATTCTGATCAAGGGGAGAAATTAAAGAAGGTAGTAAAAAGGGAAACAGGTGGCACCAAGGGAAGGGGGGGGGTTGGACCAGGAAAAAAAGCTATTGGGGCTGGGAAGTTAGTCCTTTTCTCTGTGGGGGAAATCAGGGAACTCAAAAGTAAGGGTAGGGCTAAAGAGTGCATAATGCGGTGGGACAAAGAGGAAGGGGGAAAGGAAGGAACACGGGGGGAAAAAAGGGAATTTGGTTTGGTTGGTTAAATAGGATCTTAGTGGGGGGGAGAAAAAAAGGAAATCTATTGAACCCGATCAGATGTCAAGGAAGGGGGAAGGGGGTAGGAGAAGATTAAGTCTACTCAGACACGGTTTTGAAGAAGAAGAAACAAACCTCTATCAAAAGAAACATAAAAGGGGGGTGGCTATATTTCAGGGAGAAGTTGGGAAAAAGGAAGGGGAAGCCCCGTTGACAGGAGCATATAGTATGGAAGATGCATCGCCACGGGAAGAAACAAAGAATCTGAGCGGGGTGCGAAATGCGGAAAAGGATCACTACAAAAAAGGACGAGCGAAAAACAAAAAGTAAAAAGGGATGGGGGGGGGGAGATAGGAAAAATTGTGTCAAAAGAGGAGGAATGGGGCGACCATCCAGAAAGGAAAGGGGGGGGGGGTGGGAGGAGACTTTTTAGGGGGGGAAAAAAGGAAAGAGCACGGTTTTTGAAAATCGGGAGGGGGGGAAAGCCAAGAGAATTAAACTTGGGGAAGAGGTTCAAAGATGGGGGAAGGGGTTAAGGCAAGAAAGAAACGTTAAGGGGAAAAAAAGGGAAAGGAAGTAGGAAGGGGGGGGTGTTGAGCTTATTCAAAACTACCACGGAGAGAATAATTGTGGAGAAGAAAGAAAAAAGGAAACAGGGGGAGAAAGATTTGAGAGGCACTGGAGGTTTGGGGGGGAAACAACACTAAGGAGGGCAGTCATGAAACAAACACAACGTTAATTGGACATCAAAAAAGAGAGGTAGAAGCAAGAAATAAGGTTGAATAAAAAGAGAAATGGTTATGGGGAGGGAACAGGTAAGAAAAAAAAAAAGAAACAGGAACGTCTGAGGCATCAAAAAAAAAAAAAAAAAGAGGCGACGGTGACGATAAGGGGAAGAACCAAAGGAGACAGGGTTGATATGTGGGAAAAGGTGGAGAGGGAACAAGGACATATAGAGGAACTTGGACAAAGGGAGGGAAGGGGGGGGGGATGGTGGGGGAAATACAATTTTTTGGCTTAATAGGGGAAAGACCAAAACCACAGTTTCAGAAAACAGGCGCCAAGAAGAAACAAAAAAATCAGGAAAGAAAGGGGGAAGGATGGGGAGGGAACTAGGGGGGGTGTAAGGGGGGGAAACCTCGTGGGGATATTGAAAGCAAGAAAGGGTCCATATATACCGCGGGCAGGAAGTTAGAAAAAGTGGGGTGGGAGGGGAAGAACCCGAAGGGGAAGAGGGGCCGTCAGGGGGAGTTGGCACTGCAAAAGGGGGGGGGGGGGGGGAGAAGGGGCAAAAGAAAAATTATGGACGGGTATTCTGGGAGGGGGTGGTACTTGTCTGGGGGTGTGTTGAGGGGGGGAGTGGTGTCAAAAAAGCACACATAAGCATATGAAAGTGGGTTTCAGATGAAGAACAAAAAAAGGAAGCCCCGTAGGGGGGGAACAAGGACGAACGAAAAAGGAGTTGACAAGCAAAAGTTAAGCAAGGGGGGGTGGGGGTTGGGGAAAACAACCAGTTTCACAAAAAAGGGGGAGATTCTCAAATAGCTCCCCAACTGGTGAAAAAACTGGGGGGCATGAAAGGGGTTTGGAGCAAGGTTGGGTTTCAAAAAAGATCGGGGTGTCGTCTCTAATCGTGAGATAGATTAATATTCAAAAATACGCGGGCCTCTTAGGTTTGAAAAGGAATCAAGGGGGGGGGGGGGCCCAAGTGAGGTTTCTTTGAAGGGAGGAAAAGTAAATCAAAATGAAAAAAGTGGGCGTGCAGGAAGAAAACTTATTGTGGGCAAAAAACCAAAAAGCAAAAAACATACGCAAACAGTTTACAAAAAGGAGGAAGGTAAAAAAGAATAGGTTGAAGAAAAAAAAAACGAAGGAACCGAAGAGCCGAAAGGGGGGGGGGGGGGGGGGGGAAAAGAAACGAGGGTCTTAATCACGCAGCATAGAAAAGGGATAGAATACAGAAATCACCTAAGTTTCAGTCGGGAACCAAGGGAAAAGGGGGGGGGGGAAAATGGTGTAAGGGGGGGGGGTTTGTGAGGGCATTCCTTCACGAACGATGGGAAGGGGGAAGGAGAAGAGGGTGGAAATTCCAACAAAATAAAAGGGAAAATCATACCCTATTGCTGGGAAAAAGGGGTCGAAAAGTCAGGGGGGATTTGGGCAAAAACAAGTCATTACTAAAACAGACAAATGAAAGGAAGAGAGAGGGTCTCTGATCAGAAGAAGCGGGAAGGGGAAAGAATTCCCCTATGCTCAGGAAGGAAAGGAAAAAAAAGGTATTTGGGCCTCTCCTATACAAGGCTTAATGAGAGTGAAAGAAAAAAAAGTGGTGGGGTCATAATGAAGTAACGTGAGACATAAAAGGGGGGGGGGGGGGTTGGAGAAAAAAAAAGGGAACTTGTCTGAACGGTGTCCAGCGGGGAAAGGGGTGGAAATAAGGAAAAAAAAAAGGGAAGGGGGAAGAAAAAGGGGGGGGGGGGGGGAAAAATGGCACAAAACTTGCTTAACTTTGAGGAGGGAACTGGGTTGTTGAAGACGTAAAGGAACCAGTTTGTAAAGAGGGGGGCCATTAAGTTCGGAATACTACTGAACAAAAAAAAGAGGGGGGGGGGGGGACCTTCTTGAAAAAAATGTTCTTATTGAAGAGTTAAAAGAGGGGGAGGAGATCACAGGAAGAAAAGGGGGGAAGGGCAGATGTAATAAGGGGGTCTTGGTGGGCACCTAAAATGAACGAAAGGGGGAGAAGGAAAGGAAAGCAATGAGGAAAGGGCAAGCAGATCAGAACATAAAAAAGTAACAACCCCGGGGGGAGGAGATCGGAAAAAACAAAAAGAAAGAAGGGAGGGGGAAAGGGGTTTCTAGAAAAAAAAAAATACAGCCAGGTAGCAATGGGAGGGGGGGAAAAAAATAAAGAAAAAAGAGCGGGGTCCATGTGAAGCAAGGGGTTGGTGCGAAAAAGAAAAAAGGGGGGGGGTGGGAAGAGAAAAATCCAAGGTCAGGCGAACCAGAAGAAAGAAGAAGGGGTTCACCGGCAAGAATCTGGGAAAAAAAAAACAAGAAAGTGAAAGGGGGAGGAACCAGGGGGGTTCAGGTTGAAAGGGAAACGCCATGCAGGGGAGAGACCTGACGGGATCGTAAAAACGGGGGCAAAGAAAAAAAAAAAAATCAAAAAGAAATGTGTCGAACCGCCCCCGGAAAGAGAGGGAAAAAAAAAGAGAAGGGGGAGAAAAAAAAATCAGAGAGAACAGGGAGGGGGAAGGGGGGAAGAAAAACGGAAAATCATCCAGGAAAAAAGGAAAATCATTAATCCTCAGGCCTGGGAGGGGACACTGAAAGGGATTCAAGTGCTTTTGTGTTTGGTCAAGGGTATGGGGGGGAGGAAAAGCGAGTGCGGAAAAGGGGGGGAAAGTTAGGTATTTCCTTAGACGAGAAAAAAAAGGGCAAAGTGGGTAAAGAATCCAAAGAGGGGAGGGGGGAAAAGAATAAAAGAGGTTAAAAAAAATCTTGGACCGCCAACAGAATTAACCCCTTTCCAATAGAAACAGAGGGGGGAACAAAAAAACCATAGAGACCAAGTATTAAGGGAAATGGGACAGTATTTGGGGAAAGAGAGAAGACAAAAAAAAAAAACTAGGGTAATTATGAAAAGTTCAATAACGCCCACCAGAAAAAAAAAAAAAA
>Ga0179591_1321182_pt1 | contig 25232 bp, 46 predicted proteins | sample CZOMad2_1_08_16f_FD_182891 | JGI IMG/M metagenome (GOLD analysis project Ga0179591, IMG submission 182891) | Vadose zone soil fungal communities from Angelo Coast Range Reserve, California, USA - CZOMad2_1_08_16fungal (PacBio error correction) | ecosystem: Environmental > Terrestrial > Soil >...
AGGGAGAAAACACCAACAGATGGGTGCAGGGGAGATCCCCCCACCCCGGAAAAGGGGGTCCCTCGGGCAAACGACAACGCCCGTTTTGCAAGGGGGGAAAGAAAGGGGCCATTCTAACCAAAAAAAACTAACGCAGGGGGGGAATAAAAAACCCAAAGGGACCGCACAGGCTCTAAAAAAAGAGGGTCCCCTCGAGGAACCTAACCCCCAGGGGGCGACCGTCCTCTTGAGCCCAGGCCAAAAGGGGGTCCCTGAGAAAAAACGACCAGGCCTCCAGGGCGTTTTGGGAGAGATGGTATGTAAAAAGAAAAAAGCAGGCCCCAGCGACAAGAAGAAATTGGGACAGAGTACGAGAAAAATCAAACTGTCAAGGAGCTGGCCAGCAAAAAACAGGGAAATCGACGACGACTAAAAGAAAGGGGAACGCGGCCTCGCCATAAGGAAAAAACAGAGGGAAAGTTCCCAAACTGAGCAAAAGGATCTATAAAACAGGAAGCCGAAGGCTCAAGGGGTAGGGGAAATTGTTTTTGTATAACTGAGAAGCCCCAGTTGAAGGGGAAAACCGGGAACAGGCTTGGGAGGAACGGTAAAGACAGGGCTTAGACGACTGGAAAAGTCTTGGTTACAAGGAGGGGGAAATTAAGAAGAAAAAAGAAGTATGACATTTACCCGAAACCAGGGAAAAGAAAGATCTGGGGAAGGGCTAAGGAGGGAAAGAACATCCTCTTGGAGAAAAAAGGGGAACTTCCCTGCGGATCGGTTGAGTCGGCTAAAATGAAAAAAAAAAAGAGTAAAGGTGGCGGAGTAGGGGATGAAGAACGAGGAGGCCCTCAAAAGAGAAAAAAGGCCATTACTTTACTGGGCAGGGTATATGGGGAAAACGGGCTGTTGAGAAACTCCCATGCGGAAGTCAAGGAGGAATGAATAGTTCGGAATTGGAGAAAAAGTCATTCCGGGTTGAGTTCTTCATCCGCGTTTCTCGTAAGAGGAAAAGGAAAAAGTAAACGATGATGGTAGGAATAGAACCCCTTGACCAGAAAAAAAGGGGAAGAGAACGTCACTATTTGGGAAAAGCGACGTGGAATAAGGGGAGGCAATCGCCTGACGCCAAACGGGAAAAAAAAAAGGGGGCAATAAATCCTTCAAAAAACTAAGAAAGGTTTTTTCAGACCATCAATGAAGAAAAAAAAAAGGAGTGTTCGAACCCCGAGAGGACATGGAGAAGAGAAAGAAAAGTGATACTTTTGCGTCAATAGGGAAAGGTCAAATATGAAAAAAGACCAAGGGGGTTCTAAATTTTATCGGGGGGGGAAAGGAGATTCTATCACTATAAACGAGAGGGGCGCCAAAGGAAATACACGTAATTTGGAGGGTGAAAGAGAAGGATTAAAAAGTTGATAAAAAAAACCAAACTTTCGGAAAGGGGGGTTGAAGTTTATATAATGGAAAAGAAAGGGAAGGTAACATGGGAGAAGAAGGATCTTTAAAGAAGTCTTAAAGAGGAAAGGGGGATTTTGTTGACTCAACTGGGGGGGGTTATCTCGTAAAAAAAAAAGGGGAAAAAGGAAGGGTTGAGATGGGTATTAAAGGTTTGGGGGAAATAATGTCAACCAGAGGGGCCAATGTCTAGGGGGAACAAAACATTTTTTATAATGCCCACGAAAAGAAGAGAAAAAAAGGGAATTCCAAGGGACACACAAAGTAAATACCGTGAGTAAAGGGGAAAAGGGCAAAAATAAATGAAAAAGGGGCCCGAGGGGGAAAAGCATAAAAAGAGAAAAGCAAGACAAAGGGAGGAACTTTCATATAGGGAAAGGATAAAGGAAAAGGAAAGACGGGGTCTTCCCCAAAAAGGGGGGAAAAGAGAGGAAAAAGAACCCGTGGAGGTCATCGGAAAGGAAACTTTTACATATACAAGAAAGTAATGAACACTGTTTATGCATAGGGCGGGCATGAGCCACAAGATATCATGTATGGGGAAAGGGCAATAATTTTTACTTCACGGGTATGGGGGGGGGGGTGGTATATAGGAAAAAGGGTAAGGATGCTTAGACGTTGCAGGGGAGGGAAGAAGTATTTAAGAAAGCAGGGGATTATAGCGGGAGGGAAGGAAAATTACTTAATTAAATCTCAAAAGGGAGGAAAAAAAAGACAGGGGGAAAAAGATGGCGAACAAAAATAATACGGAAGAAAAAACAGAGAAGGGACATTGAAAATATGGGGGACTTAGGGCCGAAGTTCCCTAAAATGGAAGAGAAAAAGGGTACGACATGTTGGAAATAAGGAAAGCATATAGGAGGGGTTCTTTCAGTGGCGACAGAGATAAGGGTAGAGGGAGTAGAGAGCAGGAATACAGAAGTAAAATTTATAAACTTTCTCAGGGAAAAAAAGAAAGCTATATCACTTAAATACAGGAAGTATAGGGGAGGGAAAAAATAGTATGTCGCCATGTCATCGCGAGAAACAAGAAAACGCCAAACAGGGGACTGAAACGTCAGCTGTTTGGTGAAGACACTACAAGTTGGCGCAAAAAAAAACCCACGGAAAGAAAGGGGGAAGGAAGGGGGGGGGTCCGTTCGAAACTTCTGGGGAAAACACACTTGAAAAAAAAAAACAAGAAAGGGATCTACCAGATTGAGAACTCCAGGAGAAAAAAAAAATAGTCGCGACACCGCGGAAAAAAAAAGAAAGTACCGGGAGAGGCCAATACGCACTATCATGGCCGATAGAAGGTTTTGGGAAAGGGGTGCTCAAGCCCCCGTTTGTAAAAAAGAAGACCCTTGTTCGTAGAAGGTAAGAAGGAAAAGGAGGGAACCTTAGCCGAAGGGGGGGGGGGGGGGTCTTGTAAAAAACGGCAAGAGAAACGGTACATTTACGAAAAGGGGAGGGACGCCCCTATAGGGGAAAAAGGAAAATGAAGGAAAAAAGAAAAAGATTTTTGGGCGGACGAGGAAGGAAACGGAGAATAATAGAAACAGCAGGGAACGATCCCAGGGTGGAAAAAAAAAAAGGGACTCAGGTGTACGTCAAAAAGGGTTACCCGAAAAAAGGCGATCCAGCCCCGCCTCAAAGAAGGGGGGGGGCGCCTTCGGAAAAGAAAAAAAGGTGAAGTTGGCAAAATGCAGGGGGAGAAAAAAGGGGGAAAAACCTCTTTACTCCCCGGGGCCGAAAAAAAAAAAAACAGGCCTGGAGGGAAAGGTAACCTGTGCTGGCCATCGCTACTAAAGGGCAAGTAGAGGTTCTCCGAGAAAAAACGTAAAAGAACGCTGGCCTGCGTCAAAGAAGAAAAAAAGGAAAAATCGGGACTCCCCTGCGGGCCTGAAGGTAAAGGAAACCCCCCGGGAAGGGGTTGCCTCCGCGACGGTCGACAAAAGGTGCATTCAGGCTGGAAGAAAGGACTTTTCAAGAAGCGCCTGTTGGAATAAAAGGGGCCTGTTGTATTCCGGGGGAAAAAGGAGAGAAGGTCTTAGAAAGGAAAAAGAAAAGGCACATGAGTGTATGCGGGAAGAGAGGGGGTACCGGGGGGAAAAAAAAAAAAAAAAAAACACCTGAATGTGTCGAGCTCAAGAAAAAAAAAAAGAAAAACAACACCGTAGTAGGAGCGAGAGAAAACCAAAAAGGGGTGAGGGAGCCTCCCAGGAACAAGGGGGGGGCCCTCGGGCAAAACGGAATCCTTGGGCCAGAGTAAAATACTTATTGGGAGAGAAAAAACGGCAAACCTCAAAAAAAGAGGGGGGGAAAAAAGGAAAAAGGGAAAAGAGCACGGTGGCCTCTTTCGAAAAAAAATCCCTCGTCTCCGAGAAAAGGAAAACCCAACAGGGGGAAAAGGGTGGACCTTTCAGGCAAAAAAAAAAAAAAAAAGGTATGCGTTGACCAAAAGGGGAACTCAGCCCGCGAACAGAGGAATGAGAAAAGGGGGAAATCCGGGAATCCGAAAAGAAAAAACGTTTGTGGGGCCGAGTCGAGCAAAAAAGAAGTATATGGCCGCGCAGTAAGGAAAAAAAGGGGAACTAAAGAAAAAAGAAAATGCCTGGTCAAAAGAGGAGGGAGGGACCGGGGAAATTCCCCAAAGTTTAGACGGCATTGGGAAAAAAGGGAAAACAGCTCGAGTGCAGCTTAAAGAAGAAGGCATCCTTTTGGGGAAAGGGAATCCAAGCCCAGTTGACGAAGCCAGGGGAAAAAAAAACGTCAGTAACCCCTGAGTAGCAGAAAAAAAGAAAGGGACCTTCGTGTTATCATGGGGAAAACCTCCGGGGGAAGAAACGGTCCGCCAAAAATCTCAAGGAAGGGAAAAACGTAATAAAGAAAATCCCAAAAAAAGCAACTGTCGAGTAAGAAGGAAGAGGGACGAGTCGGGCTAAAAGACAAAGGAAATTCGTGCGATCAAAAGGGGGGGCGAGAAAAGAAATCAGGCGGCCGCCGAACAGGGGGACTTACGTACTGCAGTTATGGAGGGGGCGAACTCCAATGGACGGAAGAAAGAAGGAAAGAAGCATGATAGTGGGGAAGATCATAAAAAAAAAAGGGGTCTCACTCAGGTTACGCAGAAGAGGGGAAACTTAACGAATTGGGAAGAAAAAAGAAGAGAAAAGGGAAAAAAGAACCATCCTGCCAATTTGAAAAAGGGAAGGGGAATCGAACGCAAAAAAAGGCGAAAAAAACGACAAACATAACGGAGACGGGGAAAAGTGTGTGCGCATAAGAAAAGGGTGAAGGAAAAAAAAAACGTCAACAAACAAAACCCCATACAGTGTCAGAAAAAACGTCTTAACTACGCTGACAAAAAAGTGTTCCGAACAAAAAGGGGGAAGATACGAGGGGAAAGACTGCTGCAATAATAGAAAAAGGTTAATTTTGAAGAAGAAAACGTAAAGCGAAAGATAAAGTTTGGAGAAGGGGAGTAGATATTTCACCGGATTTATTGAAAAAAAAAAAGGATTAGGAGAAAAGACCCCTTGGGGAAAAAGAAAGAGGGGAGGAATCGGACAAAAGGAGGGAAAAAAAAATTATATTGCCAAAAGAGGGGACTATAACTTTGTTTGGGGAAAAGGGGGGGAAACACTGGAGGGGGGGGAAAAAAAAAACTATTGGCCTCAGATGAAAGAGGGGGTTCTGAAGGTTGTACGCATGACACTTAGTAAAAATAGAAGAGTATTGGGGAAAGTACTTTTTACATAATGTCAAGAAAGGAAAGCCCACAGTCTTATGGCGAGGTAACATAAACTTTTATAAGGAAGAAGCCTTATAAGTTGGGTTTTTAATGTTAAAAAAAAAGATATCCCACAAAAAAAGAAAAAAGGGGGGGAAAGGGGGGTACCCTTATGACAGGGAATGACATTGGCCAAAAAGGGGACCTGTGTCCGCGGAAACAGAATGGAGAAAAGGAAGGGATTACTTTAGATAGGGGGAGGCAAAGCAGAAAGGGGGGTAACGGACCGGGTCAGAGCAACAACACAACGGAAAAAAAAAAGAAGAGAGGAACCCTGGAGGAAAAAATCCTCCAAAAGAGGGTGACAAAACGAAAAGAAACCTGCACACCTGGGGTAGAAGGGAACACGATCCACGGCGAGGGAAATTAGGGGGGGGAAAGTAATTGTTCATATGGGAAAAAGGAATTGAATGTGATGGGGGAAAGTGAATTTTAAACTTATAAGGGGAAGAAGGGAGATAACCATTTTATGGGGAGGTGTACTAAAGAAAAGTAAGCTTTGACATTAAGGGGGGAGGAAAGGGTCTCAAAAAAAAAATTGACAAGGACAGAGGTTTACTAGGAAAAAAAGGAAACAAAATAATACCTTTCAACTCATAAGGGAAAATAGTGTACAGGGGAAAGGGAAGGAAGGAACTTTTAAACCAAAGGGGGGGGGGAAAATAATGGGGGTCAATTGGAGAATAATGAAATACAGGGGGGGTCAGTGGCGACAAAGACAGAAAGGATAGAATAAAAAAAAGAAATATCTTAAAGATAAAATTAGAAAGGGGGGAGAGGGAGCTCTAGACGGAAGAAGGCAATGGATAAGGGTGGAAACCCAAAGGGAAGGAGGGGAAAGAATCTTCGGTTCAAAAAGAAAGGAGTCAGAGGGGGGAGGAAAGTGTCTGGGGGCTGTTTGGGGGGAAGGATGAGAAAGGCACTGGTCTGACATGGCGGAGGAGAAAAAAAGGATCAATCCCGTAGCATGTGGGGGGGAGGCGAAATATAGAGTTACGCCACATTTCACCGGCAAAGGGTATCTCCCAAGGGATCGTTAAGTTTTGACGAAAGGGAAACCAGGAAGGAAAAAGAAAGGAAAACGGAAGGAGGGAAAAACTACATTCCCTTCAAAGAGGGACCGCCCAGAGGGGGGGAAAAAAGCCCCAATGGAACTAAACTGCACAGTGAGAAAGGTGCCGGAGGCCGACTCTTATTGAGAAAAAGGAAAGGGCACCTGGGAGAGGGGGGGTCTTTATTTAGCCGAGAAAAAAAAGGGAAGTTACTCACAAAGGGAAAAAGGACTACCGAAGGTCGTATTAAAGTTCGAAAAAAGAAAGGGGACCGGAACGTTTCGGTAAAAAGAAAAAAAGGGAGGTTAAAGCTAGGGGGAGAAGGGGACGAGCCAGTCGTCTAAGAAAAAAGGGAAAGTTTCCAAAAAAAGCCCTGCCAGCGGGCCGCAAAGGGGGAGAAAGGACACCCCGCTTTTCCAAAGGATGAAGGGAGCCTCGAGGGAGATGAAAAAGACCTGTCCTCAGAAAAAAAAAAAAAACGCATGTTGGAAAGGCAGCGACAAAAAGCCGGCAGAAAGGGGAAACATGCCTTTTTTCGAAAAGAGAGGGGGGACCCTGGACGGGGGGAAAAGGCGCCCGGCGGAAAAAAAACTAAGAAAGACTCGACAAAAAGGAAAAAGGACGTGGGGATTTCAAGAAGTTGAGAAAAAGAAAAATCTCGGAAAAAGCCCTTTTGCGGAAAAGGGGAAAGAAAAGGACCCCAGGGAGGGATGGGGTTGAAAGAACGCACTGTCAGCCACGGGGGATGACATTCATTCGACGAAAATGGGGTTCAAGAAAAACACAGGTTGCGGTCCAAATGGGAAAAAGGGAAAAATCCAAAAGAAGTAAACCTTGAGAGACCTTAAATATTAGAACGAAGGAGGGATCCGCTATGTCAAGGAGGGGGGGAGGAGCCCCGGACAAAAAAAGGGGGCTTAGCGCTTCTCTCTTCAAAAAGAGAAAGGAAGAGAGAAAGAAAGCGCTTCGAAAAAGCTGTTGCGGGGATCTCAAACCGTTAACAGACGGGAGGAAAAAAGGAGTTCCGCCTACAGCGGGACAATACCTTAAGGTTTGAGAGGAAAAGAGACTAAAGCCGTCCTCTACGAGGGGAAAAGAAAAGCCCCATTTACCTCCAAGGGGGGGGGAGGAAGAAGCGCCCGAGAAAAACGGTAAACCATCGTTCCAAGGAAGGCGCCTGAAGGAAAACAACCAACAACGTTGTCAAAAAAAAGGGAGGGGAAAAAAAGAAAAGGGGGGGGAAAAAGAAAAAAAAGGGCACGGTTTGTTACTCAAATAAAAAAATCACGCGAAGGAGGGGCTTTGAAATCCGGCCAGCGAGAAAAAGGATACGTTGTGGGGGGGGAAAGACGCACCGCTATGCCGAGGACGAGAAAAAAAACCACGGGGGTGAAAAAAAAGACCGAAGACGGTCCGGCCACTTAGGGGGAGGAGAAAAGAAAGGGTTCCCCACAGCAAAAGGCAAAGAAACAGCTCGAGAGCAGAGTAATCAAGGGGGGAAAAGTCATCCCTGGTGGGGGAAAAAAAAGACTAGTCACCAGTTGCGGCCAATCCGGGGGTAGTCCACCGTCGGAAAAAAGAGGAGCTTAGACGACTGGCTTCGGCAAGTTTGAGGCGAGCACAAAAAAAAAGGGAAAAAGCACCGGGGCTAAACTAATGATTGGGAAAGGAGAGGAAAACGAAACTTCGCAGGGGGGAGGAACTGAAAGAGAGAACATAACTATGGGGGAAGGAAGGGGAAGGGAAAAGGACCCTGGTGAGAAGTGTCAGAAGACACCCCCAATGAGGGAGAATAAGGTGTCGAGACGAAAAATATATGAGGAAGACCGAAAACAAGGTTTTCCCAGGGAAGTAACTGACAACCACGGAGGTTTATGAACGAAAGAGAAAACGTAGAATATAAAAGGAAGACATCACAGGGGAAAAGGAAAAGGCTTCCCGCGTTTTCGGGGTTCGCGAAGGTAACACGAATTGGACAAAGAGGGAACGTCCTTTTTGGACATAAGAACCAATGTTGGGCGGGGGGGAAAAGACGAACCAACGATAATTCACTACACATATAACTGCTACGAGAAAAAGTGTGTGAGAAAAGAAGCCACTTAGTGAAGTAAAAAAAAAAAAAAAACCAGACAGTGTCAAAAAGAGGAAAAACGGAGCGCGTGTAGGTTTCGAACAAAAAAGAGACGATTACTTCCTTGGGGAAAGGAAGATACCTGGAGGGTTAAAAGTCATATTAGCTGGGAAAAAGTTTTCACCTAAATGAAAAAAATATTGAAGGGAGTCAACTATAAAAAAAAAGATCTTTTTCGCCACAAACAGGAATTGGGAAAAGGAGGGAGTAAATAAAATTATTGACCAATGTTCGTAAAGAAAGGAAGTAGGTAATGGAGAACTTAAATTGGGAAGAAAGGGGAGTGTATCATATTACTTAAAAGGAAAAGTGGAAGGAAGGTGTTCGCATTACGGACTGGGAAAAATGTCGTGAGAAGGGGTTGGGGTGAAAAGTTACTTAATTAATTTGGGAAAAAAGGGCTATTAATCATAGGAAAAAGGGAGAAAAAAATTAAAACACAAAAAAAAGAGAAAAAACGTCTAAGCCAAGTGTTTGAAAATAAATTCACGATAGTAAAAAAAAAATGCAATACCGTGAGTAAAAAAAAAGGAATGAAGGGGGGGGAAAAAGGATATGCCTGTGCTGGAAAAAGCTAAAAGAAAAGGGTGACATTACTTTACGGGGGAAAAAAAGGTGTCAAATCTACGTGAAAAGAAAAAAAACGGGTCTAAAGTAAAGAGGAGGAGAAAGAGAGAGAAAAGGGGGGGCATAATCAACCGGGAAGAAAAGGGGCATACTTATAAAGTAATCAAGGGAAAAAAAGGCTTGCTTAGAAAAGGAAGATCATTGGAAAAAAAGGTCCATTATGTTCAATAAATGAAAAAAAAGGGGGGAAGGGATGGTTGGGTGGGGGGTTGGAAGGAACGGATAATGATGCTAGACCCGGGAAAGGAGAGAAGTATTTTTAAAAGGGGAAGAGCTGAGGAGGCAAAAGAAATCTCCACACAATACTTAGGGGGGGGAACTAAGATTCAACAAAAAAAAAAATACGATATAAGACTTAGAAGAAGGGGTGGACATATAAAAAAGGTCAAAAGAAGGAGAGAAACGGAAAAAGGGGGTGGAATAATTTTATTAAGAATAAGAAGGGGAAAAATACGGGGGGTGGAATGTCGAAAAAATCCTACGAGTTATATTGGGGAAGGAAAGAAGGGGGAAAGAAAGAATAAAATTAGAAACCTTTCAGAGCGGAAGAAAAGTTAAAAAGAAAGGGGGGGACAGTGGAAACCCAAGAGTATAGAGGGGAAACGAAATAAACAAAAAAAAAAAGCCTAAATGGAGAAACAGTGTCTGGCGGGGGAGGATTAGACTTTCACTAGGGGAGGAAAATGCGCACACACTTTACTAAACAAAAAAAGTTATGTGGGGAAAAAAAAGAACAATGTGGGGGAGTGTCGAAAAAGGGAAAAAGGGCGCTGTCCCGGACGTGAAGATACGGAAAAAGAAAATGTGACTCACATAGTCCGAACCCAGCAGGGCTGGATAAAATAATTAAAGGGGGGGGGGAGTAGTGTTGACCATACGACTATCAGAAAAGGAGAAAGGGGGTCCGAAGGGAAAAAGAAAAACCCGTGTGGTATCATAAAAAAAGAATAAGGGAAAAATGTGAGGAACGAAAAAAGGGCAGCGAGCAATTAGTCTCGGCCAAAAGAAAAAATTGGGGGTGGTAAGCCGGGACGAAGGAAATCAGCCCGGAACGGACTCGAACCAGTTAAAAAGAAAAGGGGATGTTCACGGAGGGAGGCTTAAGCAACAAAAGGAAAAAGGGGGGGGAGACCTGTTTTTTCGGTAAAGAAACGGAGCGGGGGAAAAAAAGGGGGGACACGCAGGGACATAGTCTAACTCCGAAAAGTAACGGAAAACAGGCCTGGTCCCACAAGGGAAAAAAAACTGCGAATCCAGCAAAAGGGAAGAAACCCTTGGCGCCGCAAGAAGGAAAGGAGCGGATCGTGAAAAAAAAAGAAAATGTACAGGGGCCGGCTCACTCTTTTGGGGGAGAAAAAAGCCGGGCCTAGCCGACTTTGCCAGGGCCCTTGGGGAGGACAAAATATTTACCCTGTGTGCTGGCCAAGAAAAAGGAAAAGGCGGGGGCAAGAAAGAAAAAAAAGGAACCTAGCACCCAACTAGACGGCAGGGAAAAGGGGGGGAAAGGCAAAAGAAGTGATCTACTAAAAAAAGGGAGCGGAACGCAAAAAAAAAAAAAAAAAACCTTCGGGGCAAAGAGGGGAAAAAGAACCAACAAAACCTGAAAACCCGTTCTTGGGGGGGGGGGCGTGTGGTTGCCAGAGAGGAAAAAAGTTCAGAAAAAGAGGTGCCCATTCAAAAGGGAAAAGTTTGGGAAAACGGCTTCTCACAAAAGGGGGAAACACATGGGCCTGTGGAAGAAAAGGTGAGCGAGATGAAAAGGGGAGCCCGTCAAAGGAGTGTAAAGGAAGAAGGAGGGTACCGGGTGGGGGGGAAAGCACCGACTGGTTTTCGATATCTTTGGAAAAAGGAAGAAAAAAAACAACTGAGGATTGATGAAAAGAGAAAGCAACAACGGGGGCGGGGATCTCCCCAACCAAAAAAGTGTTGGGGGAAAAACTCGTTCGGAAGCTCCCCCTTTTTCGGGAAGAGAGGGGAACATTCTAACTCCGGAAACAGAAAAGAGTGAAAAAGATTCCACAGTCCCCAATGAAATGGGGGTGAGCACAGGCAACAAATAAAATCCGGGAAAAAGAAATCGACTTAATGCCCTACAAGAACGGGACCTAGAGGGGGAAAGAAAAATAAAAAAAAAAGGGGGTCAAAAAGGGAAAGAATTTAAGAACAGGTGACAAGAAGCACAGGCGTCACGCGGAAGGAAGGCTCAACTTTCCTAGAAAAAAAAAAGAGAACGCTACGTTGGCCGAGTCGAGAAAGGAGATAAAAGAAGAAAGGGGAAGGAGCCAGTACGCTGGCCAAGAAAAAGACCGATCGAGAAAAAAAAAAAAAGGCTCGCCCTGTGCGAGGGGGGGACCCCACAGAAGGGCAAAAAAATTGAAAAGGGAAGATCGAGAGGAGGGAGAAGCAGAGTACGCTAAGGAAAAGAAGAGTTTGGAAGACGGGAAGGAGGACAGCCCAGTTTCGGGCAGCCAGGGTGACAGAAGGGGAGGCGGGAGGTAACACCCTGAGAAGGGGACGACTGGCCTGGGAAAAAGGGAAAGGGAAGAATTTTAAACCATCAAAAAGTTCGCTAAGGGGAGGGGGAAATAACAGAGGAAAAAAAAATCTCTTGGGTTGAGCCAGACAAAAAAAGAAAGACGAACCATAAAGAAGAAAGTCCAACACAAAAGTGAAAAACCCCGGCGGATCGGGAAACTAAAAGACACGACACCCAAAAAAAGGGAGAAAGGGGTGCAAAAAAAAAACTAAGAAATCATAAGATTCGGCCGCCAAAAAAAAGGGAAGGAAAATTACGGAAGGGGAAGGGAAAAAAAAAACGGGGCTTTGAGAAATCCATGGACGGGGAAGTCACAAACAAAAAAACATGATAGTGCGGTTATGGGGGGGAAAGGAAAGAGGGGTATGTTATTGTCTCCAGCAAAAAAAAAAAAATGGGAGTCCACAAATTAAAGAGAGACTGGTCTAAACGTCCCAAAAGAAAGAAGTAAATCTCGGAAAAGGGTAACTGCAAAGAACCATGCCTACGGGGGGGGGGAGGAAAGGTGTGCGCATCTCAAGAAAAAGGGAGGGTCCTCAAAGAAAAAAAAAGACAAGTTTCAGAAAAAGGAAGAAAAGCCGCGTGGGAACCGAGATCACATGGCAAGAAGAGGGTTCCAACTTGCAAGAAAGGTTTGCAGGGAGTGAGATATAGCTTTAAACAGCGAAAAGAGAATAGGGGGAAATATTTCAAAGGAGGAACTATAAAAAATCAAAAAATTATCAGGGAAAAATGAAATAAAACAGTATGAGAAAGAAACTAAAAGGAGGGAAAAGTAACTTTTGTTGGGGAAGGGAGGGGCTTATTGTACGAAGAGGAGTAAGGAGAACAATATTACTTCTAATAGGAGGGGGGAGGTTGTTTCGCCAGGGGGAGCTTAGGGTAAAAAGGAGGGTGTGAGATTTTAAAGGGGGGGGGGGGGGGAAAGAAGGTCAAAACGAGAGAAAAAAAACATTCTGAAATACTTAGTACATAGGAAGGTAATGCCACGTCGAAAAAAAAGGAAGGGGAAGGTAACACAACAAGCAAATTAAAAGGGGGGAGAACAATTATGGGGCATGAAAAAAGGAGCCTGTTTCCGCGGGGGAAACGAAAATTGCTACAAGAAAAAATTTACTGGAGGAAGGAAAAAGCTACGTGGGAAGGGAAAAAAACACGGGTAAGAAAAAAACGGAGATGAGAAAAAGAAAGAGCAAGACGAGGTCATCGCAGGGGAAGATAACTGAGAGAATCCCCTCACACTGAGAAAAATTATCGGGGATAGAAACGCCGGACCAGGCAAAGGAAGGGACCACATGTCCCATTAATTTTGGAAAGAAAGGGAATTAATTGGGGGGGGGGGAATTGGAATTAACTTTAGGGAAAAGGGCATTATACAAGGGGGGAGGGACGTGAAAAAAGACAGTGGGGCAAGAAGAGGGTGGACCTTATTAAACAGGAGAAAGAGAAAAAAAATAAGAAGGAAAAAAGAAAAGACTATAATTACCGGAAAAAAAAAAAAAATAATACTTAAAAAAGAAAAATGAATCCACTAGTTCCATTAGGAAAGAAAAATAATATAACTTTAAAGGAGGGGGGTAAATAAAGGGGGGAAGCCAAAAATATTTTCATAATCCTGCCCTACTGGGGGAAAAAAAAGAAGGAAACAAGAGAGAAGAAAGGGTAGTAGGAAAAATATCCTTGAAATACTCAGAAAAAAAGAGGGGAAAACTTCCTTTTCGCTGTCAAGGAAAGAGAACGCAAAGGGATAAAGAAAAAAAAAAAAAAAAAAACCCAAGAGTCTCGTCGGGAGGGAATCGAGGGGGGAGAAATACAACGGAAAAAAAAATGTCACTAAGTGTCGGGGCTGTTTGTGGGAGGAAAGAAGTCACTATTGGCGTCAGGGCGGGAAGGAAAAGAAAGAAATTTCAGGAAAGGGAAAGAAGAACTTCCGTGCAAAAAAGAAAAAGGGAAGGGGACACATTTGGACGGGAAAAAATTAATAAGGTCCCAATTCGGAAGTGGGGAAAGAAAAACGGAGCTGGAGAACAATAATTAGAGGGGGGAACAGAAAAAAGAAAAAGACGTGGACTCAGTTTTTCCAGGAAAGGAAACCTGTGTGGAACAAAAAGAGGAGGGCCGGTTTCGGGAGGCCGACGCAGGGAAAGGGAAAAAAAGACGCGCCACCTTTGAAAAATCGACCAAGGGGGGGGGTCTTTTAGCCGCGGAATTCCACCGTTAAAGAAAAAGAGACCAATTGGAAGGGGACGCCCAGTATGTGCAAGGGGGGGGGGAAGCTAAGCACCCCAGAGATTTTGAGGGACGGGAAAATCATAGGAAGAAAGAAATATTGATAACACGCCAGGAAAGGCGAAGCGACCTCAGGGGGGGGGGAAAGGGAGAAGGACAGCCTGTCCCCGGAAAAAAAAGGTGCCCTGCCGATCCAGGGAAAAAAAGGAAGAGACCGGGGAAAAAAAAAGGCTCTCGATCCCTTTCTCCCGCCCGGCAGGAACTCCCCTGTGGGGAAAAAGGGAAGGAAGACCTGAAACGACGTGGCCCCCGCCAAAGAAAAAAAGGGGGAAGCAGCCTATGTTACCACCTGGGAAAGGAGAAAAAAAAAGGCGCAGGAAAGGAAAAAATCCTCGGACTCGGCCCAAAGTAGAAAAAGCGAAAAAAAAACAAAGAGGAAAACAAAAAAAAAAAGACCTTCGGACCTGAGTAACCCGTGGAAAGTGAGGGTGCGGGTTTTGCACAAGAGTAAGACAACGGGGGGAAAAATTCAGCGACAGACAGAGGGGGGCCGGATAGAGTGAAATGCGGTGAGGAAACATGGGGCCTGTGTCATCCGGGGAGAAAGTAAGAACGCGTTAGCAAGGGACCTCAATAGGAGGAGGGGGAGGGGGGGCCTGGCAAACGAAGGTTGGTGGGGAGCTCCCCGCCCCAGCCACGTGGAAAAAAGGGTCATAGAATGAAAAAGAAACACCGAATTAAAATAGAGAGAGAAAAAAAAAAAAAAGAAGAGTCTTGGTGCGGAAAGAAACCGTTCAAACAGAAGGAAATCCGTCCGGCAAAAACGGGGGAAGAAAACGTTATACACAAGGAAAGTGAGGGAAAAAAATAGAAAGAAAGGAAAAAAGACCGGATCACAGTGAAAAAAAAAGGGGACCGAAAAGGAAAAAAGACTGATTCCGTAACAAAAATCGAAAAAATTCCCCGACCCCAACCTTTTGTCCGAAAGAAAACGCAAAAGAAAAAATTCCTGGGGAAACGGGGGACAAAAACGCAAAACGTAACCCCATGGTAGTGAAGAGGGAAGAGAGGGGGACCCCAGCGACGAGACCCTTGTTCGAAGGGAAAAATCCCCTATATCTCAAAAGGAACTCTGGAAAAGAAAGGGATGCGATCAAAAAAAGAAAGGCCCAAAAGAGGCAAGTCGCAAAATGAAAACACCAGGTTTCCCAAGAGGGGAAAAAAAAGAAATTTGCCCACGTAGAAAAAAAGAGAAAGAAGAGGAAAAGAAAGGACAAGTTCGAGTCCCTCAAGGGGAGCTGTATCGCAAGAAAAAAAAGTGGGTGCAAGCCTGTAACCTCCTGTAGAAAAAGGAAAAACTGAGGGAATAGAAAGAAAAAAGAACCCCTTCGTGTTGACATTTATTGGGTTAATTTGGGAAAAAAGAGCCATGGGGTTCTAACCTTATGATGGGAAGAAAAAAGACCAAATCTCTGTGGGGGGGGAACGCAAGGCAAAAAGGTAAGTGGGCGTCAAAGGGAAGGAAAAAGGGAAAAACGGCGGATCGGAAAAAAAAAAGTACAACCAAAGCAAATTGGAAAGAATAATGGGGGCGAGACTAATATCAAAAAGGTCACGTCAACACCAAAAAAAGGAGTGGTCACTTACTGGGAAGACAGGGGAGGGGGAGAAACGAGGGGATCACGGAAGCGAAGAGAACTTAAGCAAATAATGGTTCTCCAGATCCGGCGGGGGGGGGGGAAAAAAAAGGGAAGAAAGTGTGCGTCAAACTTTTTAACGAAATTGGGGAAAAGGATCAAGAAAAAAAAGCCGGGAGGAAAGTCGAGGAAAAAAACCGACGGGGGAATAAAGAACATTCTACGGGATGGGGGGAAAGAAAAAGGGGGGAGACCATCGCCTGGGAGAGAAGTTAAGGGAAGGAAAAAAAACAAAACAAAAAAAAAGAACAAAAGGGAAAACAAGCAAGACTAATAACTTGCCGCGGCGGGGGGAAAACGAGAATTACATGGCGAAGGGGTTTCAAACGGAAGAGAAAGGCGTCTAAGTTATTTTTAAGTCAAGAAAAAAAAAAAAAAAAAGAGCAAAGGGGGAAGGGGGTCGTGCAAAGGTCAAGGATTTCTAGAAAAAAAAAAAATTCTCTTTGGAAAAGAAAAAGAAAAGCAAGGAAAAAAGAAATAAAATTCTTTTTGGGGAAAAATACTTTGGAAGTAGAAAAGGACGTGTCCTATCGTAACGAAAGGGGGGGGGGGAGGGAGGAGAGCTTAATTTTAAGTAGGGGGGGTCGGCGGGCCTTTTGGTTTCTCTTAGGGGGGAAAGGGGGAGGAAAGAGGGTGTGAAAGGGGAATGTGAAAAGAATGTCACGCCCCGAAGAAAAAAAGTCTTAACTACTTAGGGGAAGAAACTTTGGAAGAAGCAGAGATAAGCCATCCCTTATAAGTGGGGGGAAGGGTCTAGAGACAAAAAGAAAGGAAAGACCTTGAGTAAATAAAAAGGGGAAAAGGGAATGAAAAAAAAGAAAGGATATGACCGGAAAAACGTGTATAGCAAGCAATGCGGGGGGGCAGGAATAAGGGCGTTAAGTCCCACGTGGGAAGAGGAAAAAAAAAAAAAGGTCGTCTCTCACAAAAAAAAAAGAGAGAGGGAAAAAAACATCTCAACGTTAACGCAAAAAAGAGAAACTTATGAGAAAAAAGAAAAAAAAGTATGCCTTATCTGGCTATAAAAAACACAGCCATAGCGGGGGAAGGGCATTAAGGGGGGGAAAAACGTATTTTAAGGGGGGGGGGGGTATAGAAGGGGGGGGGGGGGAAGGGTAAGGGGAAGAGGGGGAAGACGTTGCATTAATATAAAAGGGGAGGGGAGGGTGGAGGTAAGACATTTTGGGAAGAGAAGGGACAATGGAGGAAAAAGGAAAAGCTCACAACAATACTGAGGGGGAAAAAGAAGAGAAGCAAAGGAACAATAAAAAAATATAAAGACTTTAGAAAAGGAAGGGAGAAAATAGTTCCCTATCGTACACTAATGGGGGGGAAAAAAAATGGGAAAAAGAATTTTAATTTAATCAGGGGGGGGAAAACAGGAAGAATGGGGGGGGGAAAGGGGAGGGCGGGAAATCATACGATTTTATAGGGAAGAAGGAAGAAGAAGGGGTGAAAAGATCCAATTCGAACCTTTCTTCAAGAGAAGAAAATAACGGAGACAAGTGGAAACCCAGAGTGGAAAACAGGGGAAGAGGGTTGAGGAAAAAAAAAAGACACTATTTAGGGTCTGAAAACGGGAGGAAAAGGGTTTTACGGAATGGGGGGACAAAAAAGAAGGGGCGTCAGGCGTGAGCACAAGAAAAAAAAATCCCGTATCATGTTATGTAAAAGGAAATCGGGCGTTGGGGACGAAAAAAAATTCGCGGGGTCCCAGGACGTTATCTCACAGATGAGAAAAAAGGGGAAGGGTAAGTTTACTCTCATAGTAAAAAAACGCGTGGAGGCCAAGAAAGGGGGATGATTAGTTTTGACCAAAAGAGATGCTTAAAGAAGTTTCCGACAATTAAGGTTTCGTCAAAAGGGGGGGAAAAGAAACTGCAAGTGAACAGGGGGGAGTAGGAAGAAAGCCAGACAGGAAAGCTTAGTCTCGGAGGGAAAAAGAATGGGGGGGGGGTTGGCCAAACTCCTGCACGAAGAAAAAAAAAGTCCTCGACATTTTGCGGAAAAAAAGGGGGAGTATTACGGGGAGGAGGTAATCACCCCCAGATAATTGGGGGAAAGTTTCGGAGTTAAAAAAGGGAGCGGGTAAAGCTATGAGAAAAGAAGACGAGCCATTGGAAGAAGGGGGGGTGAAAGAAAAGACAGCCTGTTCCCCGAAAAAGGTCTGAAGAAGAAAAGCAAACCGCATTCAAAAAAAGGATTACCTCAACCCGGAAAAAGAAGGAAGAATCTGCTCTTCCGAGCTTTCGAGAAAAAAAAAAGGGGGGGGCCAGGAAAAGAAAAAAAAAAACGTGGCCCCGCCCAGAAGGGGTCAGACGATAGGCAGAGATTTGAAAAAAATGGAACAAAAAAGCCCACTGCTGCCGGGACCATGGGAAAAAAAAGAAAGAGGCCCAAACGTAGACGCGTCCCAAAAGGGAAGAGAACTACCCATTCGAGGAGAAAAAAAAAACTGAGTAACCGTGCACGAAAAGGGGAAGGGGGGTTTGGGCAAAACCACCAAAAAAGCGCAAGAAAGTTTGGGGGAGGGGGGAAAAAAAAGAGGGACCGCTGTTTTTCCGGAAAAAAGGACAAAAAAAGAGGGGCCCTTGTGTATCCAAAAAAAAGAAGAAGGACCGGCTGAAAGAGAAAATTTATACTCAAAAGGGGAGTGTCTGCCGGCCAAAAAGAAAAAGGGGGGTGGGGGAGCTCCCTCACAGGGGGGGGAAGAAAGAGGAGGGAAAAAAGAAAAAAGGAACAACAACACAACGGAGTAGGAGTTAAAGACAAAAAGGTCCACACCAAAGAGGTTAATCAAAACCCCGGTAAAAAAACAGGTCCCTCGAAAAAAGAAAAATTGCACCAGAGAGAGGCCATGCTAACTCCGGAAAAAAAGGGAGAACAAGGAAAAGAAAAGAAGGGACAAAAAAGGTGTGAGCACAAAAAAAAAAAAGGAAAAAAACCCATCGGTCCCCTCAAGGAAAAGTGTCGAAAAAAAAAAGGCCCAACCCCCGCCACGAACGGGGGTAGGGGGGCAAAAAAAAAAAAAAGGGGTTTTTATAAAGGAAAAAGGAGGAAAAATCGGTGTATTATCTTCACTTTTGAAAGAGGGGGAGAAAGCCTTCTACCGTTTGGAAAAAAGGAAAGACGAACCAGAGAAGAAGGCAAGCCAGTAGCGCTGGAAAAAAGAAAAAAAAAAAAACTGCAAATCAAAGGGGTCTGGAAAAACTTCGGCTAGAAAGAAAAGAAGGGTTGCCCACAATCTTTCAAAGACCACGAAGAAAGAAAGGAGAGCAAGATGTAACGAAACGGAAAAAAAAAAAAATCCGTGGAGGAGGAGAAGAAAACCCAATTCTGTTCCGCAAAAAAGACTGTTAAAGGAACTTGTACCCCTGAAAAAGAGGAAACCGACTGAATGGAGGGGGTTATCAAAAGGAGAGGGAAAAAAAGCCTCCGGTTCTACTATGAAAGAAGAAAAGGACCAAAAAAAAGGATCGGAAAACTGGAAGCAAAAGAACGTAATAAAGAAAAGGAGAGCGTCCCGCAACTGTAAAAAGAAAAAAAAAAAAAAGCGTATAGGGAAAAAGGCTTAAAGAACCACCCCCAAGGCAAAGAAAAGGGGGGATAAGAAACAATAAAATACGAGTCGTCCCGAAAAAAGGAGGGAGCTCTTGCAGTTGAAAAAGGGGAATGTTGGAAGAACAGGGGAGTCCCGGAAGGGAAAAGAGTGCGTAGGGTCACTAATGAAAGGGGGTGAAATCCGCGGTTGGAAATGTGAGTCAACTTAACGGAAAAAAAAAAAAAAGATAGAGTTTTTCCTTGACCGCCGCAAAAAAGAGGGACGTAAGAAAAAAAAAAAAGACACAAAGTTTTGCTAAGACAACATAACTGCTTAAAAGGGGAAGGGAGTGAAAGGGGGGAAAGAATCGCCTGACTCCACTTGTCTCAAAAAAAAAAAAAAAAAAAAAAAAAAAAAAACAGCCAAAACAGTTTTCAGAAAACCAGAAAAAAAAAGGACTCGTGAGGGAGGAAGGGGTCGAACCAAATGGCTACGTAATACGTCTTGGGAAAAAAGGGGAGGTATACTTGGGAAAAGTTAAGTGAATATGAATTACAGCCGCAAGAAGAAAGGGAAAAGGGAGAGATATTTCAAGGAAGGAGCAAGAGAAAAACGCGAGCTTTCGCCACTAGAAAGAAAGGAGGCTTTATGAGGAAAGAAATAGGTCAAATTTTCGTAGAGGGGGGGTAAGTTTTATATAATTTTAGAAAAAAAGGAGAGGGGGAACTTATTGGAGAAGAAGAGTTTTTCTCATTTAAAAGGGGGGGGGGGGGGGCGCATATCCTGGGGGGGGGAAAAAAGGTCTTGAATAAGTATTGGGGGGGGAAAAGGGAATTTTGGAAAGAAAAAATCATAATGCCCAAGGTCTTAAATACTTAGGAAGAGGTTGAAGGAAATGCAAACGTCCGAAAGGGGGGGTAATAAATTCCAAAAAAAAAAGTTAAAAATGAAGGAGAAAACATTAATGTACATGGCAAAAAAAAAATGAAGTGCCAACGGGGGGTAGCAGCAAAAAGGCAATACAGGGGGGGAAAGTAGATAGTTTCAATGGAAAAAAAGGGAGGAAAAGACCCTAGCCACTGGGGAAGAAACAACAACGGGAGGAAAAATGAGGAACCCGTGTGCTAGGGAAAAAAAAAGGAGCTTTGGGACATAGGGGTAATCCCGGGAAGAAAGGATGCATTATTGCTGAAAAAAGGGGAAAACAGGCATAGCAAAGGGGGGGGGGGGGCAAGGGTAACATGAATTGTTCAATAATTGAACAAAAGGGGGGGGGGGGGGGGACGTGGTTATATAGAATTGGAAAAAGGAAAGAGAGGTTGTTGGAAGCATGGGCGAGGCTGTAAGAGGGGTGGGGGGGAGTAGCTAGCATAAGGTGGGGAGGGGAAAAAGGGGGGGTTTGGAAGGAGGGATGTATATGGAGGAACGTACGGGGGGGTTGGGGGAGGGGGTGAATGAGAGAGAGTGCGGGAAAAGGGTAGGGAGATCGTGGCATTCTCCCCGTTTAAGGGGGGAAAACATTGGAGCAGATGGCGGATTCAAAATGGACACTTCCGTTTACCTGAAGCACACAGGTATTCCCGCCCTTTTGGAAAAGAAGACCTGCGCAACAAAAAAGAAGACCTTTTTCGCAGTAAGGGAAAGAGAGAAAGTCACGAAAGACTTCCCTTTACAACAAAAAGGGTACGGGGGATTTTATTTTCATCCTAATTGGAAGAAGATTTCACTGGGGCCAAAAGGAAAAAAAAAAATCACGCTTTTTTTTATAGTGGGAGAAGGGAAGAAGAAAAGATAAAAGAGGGGAAACGGGAAAAAAAGGTAGCTAAAGAGTAACATAACTTATAAACAAAAAGGGGGGAAGAAAAACAGAGTATAGGACCAGGGGGAGGAAAAAAAGACACGCCGCACAAAAAAGGTCACTGAACTTGTCTGGGCTGTTGGGAAAGGAAGACTTAAAAAGAAAAAAAAAAAAGTGGGGCAGGCTAGCGGAAAAAAACGGGACTCAATCCCCGGAAGAAAGGTGAGGTGTAAAAGGAAGAAACCGTGCCGTTTCGGGAAAGGAAAAAAAGGTGCCGGACGGGAAGCAGGGTATACAGATGATAAGGGGTCGTAAGTTTTTGAAGAACCGAGGAGAACAATAATTCACCGGAAGGAAAAAAAAAAAGAAACGCCAAAGAGAAAAAAAAAAACGGGGAAACTCAAGTCCGCCAGGGAAGTGGAAAAAAAGGGTGTATACCATACTTCAGAAAAGGAAAAGGGTTACGGAAAGGAAGGGCCCATATGATCTTAAGGAGGAAGGAGAGGAAAGGAAGTGGGGGGGGGGGGGGGGGGGGGGGGGGGGGATTTGGGAAAAAGATCCGCCGTGAGTTACTCAAAACCTAGTTTGGCGTGTTGAAAGGGGTCCGTTCGTAAGCAAAAAGAAGGGGGGGGGCAGGACGTTTCGGGAGGGGAAAAAGAGCGGGAAAAGAAGAAGGGTACTATCCCAGAAAGGTAACTCAGGTGGTAAAGAAAACCGACAAAAAATAAACCCGTCTTCCCAAAAAAGGAAAAAGACCAGCCCCCTCCTCCAAGGGGGAGGGGGCTACTCAGGAGTCAAACGAAAAGAGGGACACGGGTCAATGCCTGCAGGGACCTGACGCAAGAAAAAAAAGTGCAAAAAAGCCCAGGCACTTTGGGAGAAGAAGCAAGCGATGTACCCTGTTTAAGAAAGGCCGAAGGAAAAAAAAAAAGCGCTCTCGACTCTTCCAGAAGGAGGAGCTGCACAAAAAAAAAAATGTTTAAGAGAAAGGGAGAGGTGACGCCTGCGGCCTGAGAAAAAAGAAAAAAGGGGGAAACCAGGGAAGGGGGGGACTCAACTCACGTCGCCAACGGTGAAGGGCATTCAAGCGAAGGAAAAAAAAAGGTTTCAGGGGATATCTGGCCGGGGGGGGAAGAAAGGGCGGTCCATTTGACTTGTGAGGAAAAAAGAAAAACGCAAGGGAAGGGAAGAAATAGTATACGCCCCCGGCAAAAGGGGGAAAAAAAAAAAGACGCTTGTTAACCTGGGGGGGAAAAAAAAAAACCCACGAAACAGCCCTTGATGTGGTGGCAAAAAGAAAAGGAAGAAAAAAAAACAACGGAGTAGGAGAAGGAGAGAAACACCAAAAGAAGGAGGTGGGCGGGGAGCTCCCCCCCCGGTAAGAAAACGCCTCAGTTCAGGGGCTACAACTCCCTGGGAGAAAGAGAAGCGTCCATGGCTTAAAAGAAGAGGTGGGAAGAAAGGAGAAAAGCACTGTGTGAGCACAGGCAAGAAATCCGAAAAACAGAAAGATCGGCGCTAACCTACCCCCAACCGTGGGGAAAAGAAGGAGGCAACCCCCTCCCAAAGGGGGGGCCCTTCAGTGAAAGCCCGCCCAGGGCTCAACGCGAGAGGTGATGGGGAAAAAAAACTTTGGTCAACGGCCATCGAAGAAAGGAAGGACCGTATCGAAGTCGCACCGAGGGAAAAAAAAGACCCATCAACAGGGGAAAAAAAAAAGGGAGAAAAGGCCTGGCGGGGCCACGTGAACAAAGAGGGAAAAGGTTTACCAAAAAAGAAAAGAGGAAACAATGAGAAGAAAAGGGAGAGCATAGTTATACAGAAAAAAAAAACGAGTAAAGAAAGAGGGGCTTGATCGCATCAGGTAGGGAAACTTGAAGGGGACAGGAATGGAAAGAAACGGTAACCCCTTGGAAAAAAACTTCGAGACAAAAAAGTGGTCTAATAGCTTTAACCGCAAAGGGGGAGGGAAGTTTTACCTGAAAAAAAGCCCAAGGGAAGGGGGTGCTTACGCATTAAAGTAAGAAAGACAGGGAGAAACACTAGGCCCGTCGGGGAGAGAAAAAAGTCGGCTAAAAAAAAAAAAAAGGACCGTGGGAGAAAGGGGGCCGAGACTAAGTCATCTGAGGGGAAAACGAACACAAGGGAAAACTGGAGGGAATAAAAGGGAACACGGGCTGTGGGGAAGAAAAAAGGGAAAAACTGAAGTCCACGGAGCAGAGGTCAACGAAGAAAAAACAAAATTTTCCCGTAATTTTAGAAGAAAGAACCTGCGGGTAGGATCCACTTAAGGGGACCGTATCATCTGGGGGAAAAGGGAAAAAAACAGCCCTGGCCAATGTGGAAAAGAGAAAAGCCCAAGAAAGGGAAAAAAGAAGTAACATGCTACGGGATTGAAAGGAGACATTCAAGAGACAAAACAAGTGTGAAGTCCTCCATCAGGAAAAAGAAAGGAAAAAAGGTACAGTACCATCTACTACTGAAAAAGGGGAGGTTTTTGACAAAAAGAGTGACAATGTCCCCTCTATAAAGGGGGGGGGAAAATTTCAGAGAAAAGGCATGTAGAGTTATTTTTTTTAAGTCAGGGGAAAGCGAAAAAAGAAGAAAAGTTTCTAAGGGGGGGGAAAAAAGGGATATTCGAAGAAGGGATTCTCTTTTCAAGAAGTATTTCAGTAGAGATATGAAAGAGTTTCCAAATGGGAAGGAAAAGGTATATCATTAGAACTTTGGAAAAAGGGAAGAAAGATGAAAGAAGTCTTATATTTTAAAGGGGTTGGGGGAGGCATTCCCTTGGGGGGGGGGGGAGGGATGGGTCTTGATAAGTATGAAGGGAAGGATTAAAAGGGGGAAAGGATTGTCAAGCTATAAAGAGGAAAAAATTGGAAGGTCAAACCAATTACTTAGTAACCTAAACGGGGGGGAGAAAACTTCTAATCCCATCAAAAGGGAAAAATTCCAAAGGAAAACAAAAAAAAAAAAGAAAAAGTAACCACAACATCCAAGATTGGGGAACAATTAAGAGGGAGGCAAGTGATATGCCTTGGGAAGGTGAGTAGCAAGCAAAAATAAGGGGGAAGGATTACGGGAGTAATTTATATAGGACGGGTTGAAGAAAGAAAACAGGTTCTCCTCGAAAAAAAAAAAAAGGGAGTAAAGATTAGAGCCCCAGGGGAAGATCAGAAAAAGGGAGAAACATATAACTTATCTAACGTGAAAAGGGTAAGGGCCATTATGAAAGAAAAAAGCACGCGGAACAGGCATATCATGGGGATGTCCCCTTAATTGTTTTCCAAGAGGAGGAAAGGGTGAATGGGGGGGAAAAATTGGAATTAAACCTTATAACCGAGGGGGCATTTGGAAGAGGTACAGAATTAGACAGTGGCAATGAGAGGAATATTAAAAATTACTTATTAAAAGAGGAGGACAAGACATGGGGAAAAAACAAAGGAATGCGAACCAAGGAGAAAAGACTTAGAATAAGAGCCCCCTAACAACTACCCTTAAAGAAAAAAAAAAAGAGTGGGGGTGATCTAACTTTTAAAACAAAGGAAGGGGGAATCATGGAGGGGGAGAAAAAAAAAGGAATACTGTTTTTCTTTAAAAAAAGATTTTAGATGAGAAAAAAGGGATCAACTAAAGAAATTCGAAACTTTCTCAAAGGGGGGAAGAAAGCTATATGACTTAAAAATAACTTATGAAAAGTGGGAAACCGCAAGGAAGGAAAAGAAAACTCGGGTTCAAAAAAAAAAAAAAAAACACGCGCAGGACAACAAAAATACTGAAAACTTGTCGGGGGAGGGGGGGAGACTTCCACTAATGGAAAAAAAAAAACCAAAGTCATCCCGTAGCATGTTATGGGAAAAAAAACCGTCCGGGGAAAGGGTTTAGCAGCCGGCTGGTCCCAAGGAAAAAAAGGAGAAAAAAAGAAGTATACTGTTTCAAAGGGAATCCACATATTAAAACGCGGGAGGTGGGAAATCTTAAGGGGCATTAGTTGACCATAACACTCATCAGGAAAAAAGAAACAGCCAGTTTCCCCTCAAGGGGGGACTCAAAACCAAAAGCCATACAGAATAGGAACCTGGGGGAAAAAAAAAATCGTATTTCATATGTCAGGGAAAAGGTCGCAAAAGGAGGGGAGGGGACCGAACGCCGGCACGACAAGGGGAAGAAAAAGTTGCTGTGAAAAGGACCAAGCGTCGTGGGGTCTATTGCGTAAGCCACCAAGAGAGGGGGAAAAAGACGGCATCAATAGTAGAACACAAAGAGGGGGAAAGGATATGAAGAAACAAAACGAGGCCCATTCGTCAGAAAAAGAGGGGAAGTTCGAAAAAAAACATCTGTCAACCGGGCCGGGCCGCAACGGGGGGAGAAGACAGCCCCCGAAAAAGGGGCGCTACGGGGAACGAGAA
>Ga0179591_1263801_pt1 | contig 25229 bp, 19 predicted proteins | sample CZOMad2_1_08_16f_FD_182891 | JGI IMG/M metagenome (GOLD analysis project Ga0179591, IMG submission 182891) | Vadose zone soil fungal communities from Angelo Coast Range Reserve, California, USA - CZOMad2_1_08_16fungal (PacBio error correction) | ecosystem: Environmental > Terrestrial > Soil >...
GGGAACATAGATAAGGCGCCAAGACATCCGTTCTTTATATAAGGAGAACCGTGATTGATTATAGCGGAAACTAATAGGAATTTCAGTATGAAGACGACGAGTAAGACCTATTCCCGTAAAAAAAAAAGACAAGCATATGCCTGGGGAGAAGCGATCAAAGCAGCAGAGGCTTACTACAGTCACGCGGCATGAGATCGAAATCAGTAGAAGGCATAGGAAGGTCTAGGCCCGTCATGAGGCCTCTTCTCCCTCTGGGGAGGAAGAGCGCCGGTGGATTGGGAAAAAAAAAAATATCGAGAGATGAAGAAGGGGAAAGGGCACCCGAAGACGAGGACGCGCAAAAAGGAAAAATATGAAGGCGGGTGCGGGATAGAAGGAGGAGAAAAAACCACTAAGAGTCAGGCGACGTCGAGGGGGGTGTGCGGCGCTCCTAAATAGTTCGGAGGAGGGGAGGGAACTCAGGGTAATGACAATAGCTAGAAGCGTCCTCCAAGAAGGCAACATGCCCAGCCCCACAGACCATTCACCAGTCCATACCCACTGGACAGGGTAAAAAGGGAGCGGTCCATATCTGAAGGGGAGGAAAGTGAACATCTTTCTCATTTTAAAGTCGGCGCCGCTCGTGAATGATAATTAGGAAAAAACACCACACGAGGAAAAAAGAGAAAAAACGATTGAGGAGAAAAGAGAGGAGAGGGTCTTTGGATCAGGGAGACTTCTCTTTGAGGTCGAACGAGACTGGCAGGACAAGGGGGGCCGAGAAAAATAGAAAGAGCAGGTCAATACAATTATTCTTCACCAAAACAAGGGAAGAAGTTCTTATCGTCGAGGATGTCAGCTCGTCGTTCCATCAAGAATGGTGTGGCTGTATTAAGGCTTCTGGCCATAGAGTAAAATAGAGAGAAGGTTGAATTGGGGGGGGAAGGGGTGCGTCGAATAACAGGGTCTCCTCCTGCTGCCTAAAAATGGGGGGGAGGCCGTTGATGATCGCTCAACTGGTGGGAATGCGGAAATAATCCGGTCGGGAAGCAAAGAATTCAGCATGGTTCGTGTTACATCCGAGGTGAATCCGTCGGTCAATTGTTGGGGGAAATCCACGGTGCCCTGGTCACAAGCACTGAAGGAGAATTCTCCTGGGAGACGCTAATTGGGAAAGGGGAGGTGGCGTCGGTTGAAAGGTGGGAGAGCTCAAAGCGGACAAGTTGGGCATAGTGGGAAATGTCTAAAGGGCAAGAGTTCTTGACCGTATGTTCATCGAGTCGGTTAGCGGGGGGGAAAAAAAGAACAGTCGAAAGATTTCGTTGCGGAATTCTCGGGGATGAAGAAGGTAGGAGTGAAAAAGGCAGAGAAACTTGGAGATATGTATGTGAACGCGCGCCCGAGGGGGCATAGGGAGTCTGTGGCGAGGGAGGAAAGAAGGAAAAAGCTGCTTCTACAGCCAGAAAAGAAACGCTCGTTTACGCCGGGGGAGCCGGCACAGACAATGTCAAATTGGGGATTTAAAAGGATTCGGCAGAGCGGATGGGTGAACGCCGCGAGGCTGGGAGTTCTGCGAGTAATTAGAAAGGGAATGTTGTGGCTGAGAAAAACTGAAAATACTTTCGCGGAGAAGAGGAATGATTCGGGGAAGAGGCCGGTATAACTTCGGCACCCTCGACCACCAGGGAGGGAAGGTTTTCTGAAGAATAGGGAAAAATGCAACGAGATACTGTTCAAGGAAAAAGCGACACCACCGGCCGATATGACTAAGAGGGATTTCAAGAAAGGTCCGAGCTAAAGGAGGCAGGAGGTTATGCTAAGAAGGGGGGGGGATGCATCATTATCCATTAGAGTTTCACGGGCAGAGAGGAGAAGACGAAGGGGCAGGAAGTATTATGTCAGGCTTTGTAACCCGAGGGGGCGCTACGAATAGCCACGCTAATGCATGGGGGGAAAAGGAGATGAGCTCTACTTGGAAGAGAGGGAGATTTCTATCGTGCAGACATAAAAATAGACCTGGGAGCAAGAAAAGGGATGTCGACAGCGGAGACATCCGGATCTGTTTGGGAAGGCGGCTCAGTGTAGCACAATCGAGCCTGCGAACATTGGGAAAAAGGAAGCTCAATCCTCTCTCGAGATAGAAGCGCATATTTACTCGGAAGGAGAACAGAATGCTGACCTTCAAACGGAGAAAAAGGAAAGATTGGGTTAGCAGCAATGTAAAGGTTCCTGGAGCGCAAAAACCGACTAGAACTAATAAAGAGGAAAGAACACGACGCTTTGGGAGGAAAACAGACCTAAAAAAATATGGCTCCAGAGAGGGCCACCCTCTAAAGAAGGAAAGGGGGGGTGAACTCTGTGCGTGGGTCGCGATAAAATTAACCCTTGAGAATCTAATACTCAAGCCACCTCGAAGGAACGCCCCAAAAGAGAGAGGAGGAAAAAAACTGGAAAATAGATGATCTTATTTGGGAGGGAATCTAGGCTTGATGACACCTTCATTGAAGGAGGAAGGGGATTGAGGGGTGGGAGGGGGGAAAAACGCACCTAGGTGTGGGGTTTTAAGCTCGGCGTTAGGTGTCTCGAAAGACAAGGCAATTCGGGGGGGGGAAAGATTGCAACTTCGGCTCAAATCCGGAATACGAGGATTTTCTATCTCCCCCGCGGCTTCAGGTGGAGAGGTTGTCCAGCAACAGTCTGGCGAACCATCACTGACTCTCACACCAAACGCAGGGCCGCATGAGAACTCTGAGAAGAAAAATGTCTCTTCGACAAAATAGAACTGCGGCAGTGGCGGTTCAAGAGGAGGGGAGAGGCAGAAAGGAAAAAAAGGTCTGAGGAAGGGCGGATGTCCTGATTTTCCAGCAAAGGGAAGGGAGGAGACGGTCTTCAGGGGAGGGGAAGGTACCAGTTCGTATTTCTAAATTTTGAGGCAATCTAACAGTTCTAATCTGAAGTCCAAAAGAGATGATCAAAAGCTCTCCGGAAAAGACGCAATAGTTCTCTCTCGGCCAAAGAGAGAGGGGACAGCACCAAAAGAAGAGCCGAATACAGATAGCCTCTCTAGGAAGCGGAAAACACCAAATCGTAAGGGGAGAAAACTAAAAAGAAACAAAGTTAAAAAAAGTCAAACCCTGACTTCACCTAATTAGGATCACCTGTCAAATGCGAACAGGCCTTCAATAAAGGCGGAAGGCTCGTGTGTGGGTAGAAGGAGGATAAACTGGAGGGGGGACGGGAGGTTGCACTTGAAGACTCTCTACTATCGCTAACCACCGACTCAATTGGGGGGGGCCAGCCGCCGGGTTCCAGGAGCCCGGAGGTTACAACCCACCCGCCGCTGAGCCGCTAAGAGGGGAAAAGGGTCTTCAAAAAAAAAAAAATGAAGAGATATCACTATCATACTATTCCTTGCAGGTCCCAAAGAGAGAGCTTTCATGCCTCAGGAAAGGAGCAATGGTAAAGAAATAAAAAAAACTCAGGGGAGGGAGAGGAAGCCTCTTGCTTCACCGAAGGGAAGAAGGTACGTGAAAGAGGGAGGAACAGGGGCGGAAGGTCACTAGGATCAGATGCCAACGATAAGGCGAGGGTCCAGCGACTTAAAAAAGAAAGAGAATAAAGAGTCCTCTGGTTTCCTAGAACCCGTGAAAAGAAACGGAAAAAAGATTCCGGAAACGAAATCATAACCGACGGCTCGCAGTAGGCTTAGCTAAAGGACGAGGATAACAAGTCTCTTAAGAAACAACTCTTCCTCTCGGAAACTAGAGACCTCAGGGAAAAACTTGACAGCGCTTTGGAGCGACAAGATGGAAGGACGCCGACACCGAGGGGTATTCAAAAAGAGAAACAAGTATATCTTCACATTTCCTGTTGGATGGGGTGGGGGAAGGGGAACACAACAAAAGGGGGAAAAGCGACGATGAAAAAAAAAAAATGGTCACCCAAATTTGCATGACCAAAACATTCTTCAGGGAAATGTCGTCTCTGCGATGAAGAGAAGAGGTACATAAGCAAAATAACAACGAAAATACCAAATAACCACGCTTAACAATAAAACTAGGCGTTCTGACTCTCAGAACATCTTCCAGGGGGGAAAAGGAGAAGGTAGAGCCGAAAACGGTGTTCATCCCGCAAAACGAAAAGGTTGGGAAAGATAAAGATTTTCGCTATTCTGCTTAGAAGGACAGGAAAGGGACTGTGGAAAGACGCCCAACGGGGAAGGGACCAGACTTCTTCTTTTATAAAAGGGGGGGAAATTTGTCCTTAAAAAAGACAGTTGGTTCTCCCAGATCAGATTTGCTCCGAGAAAAAACAGCATTCCTCTAGTCGCGGTAGCGCAAGCGTAGGAGAAAAAAGGTTGGAGGAAGTTTGGTGGGGGGAAGAGCTTGTCTCTCGAAGCAAGAAGGCGCCAAGTGAAAGGGAGCATTTAACGAGGAATAAAGTCATCTATGGAGAAAAGTCCTCCTCAACTAGAGGAAAAATGGAACGGGGACTTGACCTAGTTTTTATAGTGGGGGGATGGGCTATAAGGAGTGGAGGGGGGACGTCTGATATTATTGAGAAGAAGACATTAATCGTTTCAAACTGAGAAAGTCTGAGAACAACATCTCCGGCGCGGAGAAATGGGGGTTGGGGGGAATTCAAGCAGAATCACCTTACAAGGGGGGAAGCTGCTGGAGCGTAGTCTTATCGGGATGATAGGGCCTTGGGCGGGCTATAGAATGCGCGATCCATTCCAACAGAGCCCGGACCACGTTAACTCAGCAATTGTGGGACGGGAGAGGAGGAACGAACACCAGACGAAGGATTCGCGGAAAGAGCTAGCTGGCAATCTAAAGAAAAAGTCGAGAGCAAGGGTGCACGGCCGGGTCATGACCAAACGGGGCCAAAAATGGACGAGAAGTCACGTTCGACAATTGGCAGTGCTTTGTGCCGGCAAGGGGGGGGGGAGTCAGGGAGAAAAAGAGGGCGTCGCCAGTCACAGATTCAGGTCAGCGCCATCACACAATCATCATCAGTCGAAATCAATCAAAGGAAGGAGGGAGCGCCGCCGTTAGATCGAACAAGAAGGTTAAGAGGGAGAAAAAAACATGGATTTCGATTAGACTGAGGGGGAAAAAGGTGAGAGGAGGCTGAAGTCCAAAATATTATACTCGGGCGAAAGATGAGATGAAAAGGCGCCGAAAGCAGGGGCCTCGAAAGGGTTAGCTCTAAACGCAGCATAGGGGGGGGGGGAGGAGGTCATCCAGTAATTACCAGGAAGGAGAGCAGGCATTCAGGGGGACCGACTCGCGCATCAAGATGCCAATTCGATATGTCCAGAGGGAATCTCTGAGAAAGGAGGGCACCAGGGAAGGGGGGAATGCTGCGAATCGAGACAAGAAGACAAGGAAGACCGTCGATGACAAATCCAGCGCAACGGGACCCTTGGGGGGGGGGTTTTTGACCTTTAATGAAAAAGAAAGAGTCTTCCACTAAGCCGGGGAGGGGTTTTTTGACTTGAAGGGGAGGGAGGCCTAAAGCAAGAAAGATCTTCAGAAGCGATCTTCCATCCATGTTCACAGAAGACATTGCCAAAATCTTTCCCCCACTGGGAAGTTGAGGAGGGTTGCGGGGGGAAAAAAAGAAGAGGGACGAAGTGGGCCTAGAGGTAGGAGAATTGTTCTGAGGAGAAATGAGCGAAAAAGCGAAAAACCCAACAGCTGATAAAAACGAGCATTTGTCTCAAGGGAGAAGGAGGAGGCCTTAAGAAAGGCTTATCTTTTATTAATCGAACCGTATACGGGTCGTGAAGGATGGCCGAAAGGAAAGAACTTTTCCATGACAAAAGAAGGACTTCGGAAAAAGCAACTCCGTCTGCTACGAGCGACGACAGGGGAAAAGCTACATCACAGTCAAACTGGGAGGGATGAAAACCTTCAGGGTCTGGAAAGCGAGGGTAAGAAGAGAAAAAGCGGCACGTGGGTCCTTTGGGAGGCTTCGAAAGAAAGACTTGATCGATCGCCTAAGGGGCGTCGGGCATTCGGCCTTTATAGGGGGGGGGGGGCCGGTATGCTCTGCCGACGGGGGGGAGGAAAAATACTGTATGGCGCCGAAAACTTCAGCATTCTTCTTCATGCAAGGGGTGCGTCATCGTCCAGGTTTTCAAAAAAGAAACGGGGTTTTCCATCTCCCAACTGGGAGGGATCGAGGGAAGGGGGGAGACGAAAGTTTCAGGGGTTTTGGTCGGTTCCGGGATGCCCACTAAAACAAAGGTGTGGGGAATGGGGTCGGATTGAAAAAGCGACAGATTCTTCCATTGAGAAAAGGTCTTAGGAGCTTGGGAAAAGGAAACACCGATAAGGACCGTCGGCAAGTCGGCGTGGATGACAGGGGGGTCTTGGAGAAGGGCGTCAGGGGACTAAAAACTCAAATTTCTATATTTGTTGAAAGGAGGGGGGAGGCCCGATCAAAAGGGGAGAGGGGAGATCGCGCGTGCCTTCCACGCCATCTGCTCCATATTTAAACGAACGCCAAGAGCAAAATAGGGGGGGAAAAAAAAAAAAACGTCTAAGTTCATCTCGTATATTGGCTTTTAAAGGAGGAAAATGGCAGGGGGAAAAGCGAAGACGGAGGCCATTCAGGAGGATCCATACATCTTTGGGGGGGAAAAGTTGACGAATTTTGGCTGCCGGCAAAAAAAAAACGGTGCACGAGCGCGTGACTTCGAACAAGGGAGTTCATGCGTGCACCAAGGAAGGGGGGACGAGAAACGAGAGAGAAAAGAAACGATCGTGCAGAGGGGGGAAGGGGCGACGCCGAACCACGCGGCACGACATGCAAGAGCTAGCTCGCTAGGAAAGGGAGTCAGGTTCCACTTTGATTCGAAATGCTTGGGGAGAAAAGAGCCATGAGAAAAAGAAGGGGAGAAGGATCGCTGCTGGCGAATCGGAATCGGAAGAGGATGTGCCTCTGGACTGGAAAAGTTGATCACGCCAAGAAGAGGGGAGGCTTGGCCGACGTAGTCTTATCAAGGGGGCGAAGGGAAAGTCTGGGCTAAAGGGAGGCGAAGGGGAGGAATCGCCTTTCTTCAGTCAAGGGTAGGAAAGAAGAGCTGCATCTTTCAAGGGGGAAGCCATCAGGCATGGGTTCATCTATCACTGAAAGAAAAGGGTAATATCATCGCCTATAGCAGCACGCAACAGAAAGGAAAAACTTGCCTCGCAGCAGGGTCGAAAATAGGTAACCTAATTAGAGTCGTCCTATTATGGAAGGGCGGCAGCATTGACGGCGCCTAAGGCCCGATCACACGAAACGGGAACTAGCGTAGAAAAAAAAAAAGAGGTGCCAATCTTCCCGTCAGACCTTCAAAAAAAAAATGCCTCCAGGAAAGGCCCAACCAAACCCCCAAAACCCCCGCAGCCAGAGAAAACGGTGTTTCTTTGGAGCGATAAAACGGTAAGCACCTCGGAAGGACGTTTGTAAAAAGAACAGAAGAACGCCCACCTCATCCACACAACAAAAGGGGGGGGAAAATGAAAGGGGGGGAGGGGAGTGTCAGAGATGAGGAGAGAACGAGGGGGAGTTGGTTGTTCGGCGTGAAAACACAAGTGTTAAAGCAGAGGTTGGGGAACCAGATAAAGGGGTAGCCCTGCATGCTGGTTGACGTGCCGCTTGAAAGCAAAAAGCGGACTAAGAGAGAATCTTCGAAAAAGCTGATGATAGGGGGCCGGAGCGGTAGCTAAAAAAATAGCAAACGACGCCTAGGGGAATGTTCTACGGAGAAAGAACGGTCTCTTGCGACGTTGAAGGGAAGAGGGAGTCCTCTAGGAAGCAGAAGCAACAAAGGACTTTGCCCTGATAGAAGGGTACTGAAAATCGGGCTAAGGCAAAGATGGGCCCTAAGCTGGTCTCTCCAAGAAGGAGAAGGTGAATTATGTCGTTCCTTTCACGAAAAGAAAGAGACCCCTGATCTCTGATAAGCTCTCACTGCTGTCAGCAGGCAGAGAGGTGCAGTCGGGAGAGGGCTCGATTAAAATCCTCAAGAGACGAGCCTATCCCGCTCGGGAAAGGGGAAACCATCGTCAAAGGGTGAGGCGAGAAAACAAGGAAGGTTTCGGCAGAACGTGCGACAAATGCATTCGCACGACCGGGTCTAAACCCTTATCTTCTGTCGGCCGGCCAGCGGGGGTGAGGACGGCGCGCCTGGACTCAGGGGGAAGATGTTGAAGGGAGAGAGAGGGAAAACACGTCATGGTGTGACACAGTGGGGGGGGGGGGGGGGGGGGGGGCCCGGGGGCAGTTTCTCAGGCGCTACTGTCTACAATCTCCGCTTATCCCGGAAAAAGGGGAGGGTCGCGTCAAAAAGAGAATAAAGTGTACATTCATCGCAGCACTTAATTGGAAGAAAAGGGGCTTTAAAGAATACGCGAGGTCCGGAACGATCCAAAGTCCCGAGAGAAGGAAGGGAGGTGTGAGGGGAAAAAAAAGACCGTAGCTGTACCAGCGGGACACCTCTGGACTAATCTGTCGAATGCACCGGTCAAGGACGCATCGCCACTGATTGGCAGTGATCTGAGGGAAAGCGCGCAGACTATTCTCCTAGGGGAGAAGAAAAGGAGGTTTACGCGGACTACTCACGGCTTGCAAGAAAAAGATTTGTTCCAGACAGAGATCTAAGGGCGATTATTATTGAAGGCAGAGCATCCCCTAAAGGGAGCGCTCAAGGGCAGAACCCGTGGGGGGGGGCTCATTGAAAAATAATCTACCTCCGTCCAAGCCTCTGAGGGGAAAAGAGGAACAAATGGAAAATCCCTTACGAACACACAGCATTATAGGAAACCGATACATTGCGCTGAAGGGGTCACAGGATGGGAGAGGAAAACAAACATTTGGTCACCGTAAGATTTTTAACCAGCTGACAAATAAAGAGTAGAAAATTGCTGTAGGGGGGAAATATAGAATCATCCACAATTCTGCCTATCATCAAAAAAGATCTAAGAGAAAAGGAAGAAGAGAAAAAGGCTTCTATCTCTTGGGAGTAGACTCAACGGATTCAAGACTGGTTCATCAATAATTGACATCAAGGGGGTTTCAATCCCTCCAAAAAAATTATGGAGGGAAAATAAAGAGAAGTGATCAATTTCTTTACTGGAAAAAGAGATGGGGGACCGCAGGACCGTGGAATTTGACCCTTCCAGGGAGAGGGGTTTACCACTTTTGTCCTGAAAAGAAGTCGCGGTTTGGGGAAAGAAAAAAGCTGTCTGCGCTCAGAAGCAAGATCAAGTGCGTCGCGCAAGCGGCGGGACGTCTTATTTGTCACTGTTGGGTGGCCTCTCTGGCTAGTAGCTTCGCGCCAGTTGAACAGGGGAACGAGGGCAACGGGAAGGGAATAATACCGCAATCAATCAAAAAGCAAGGGGCAGGTCTGGGAAACTGGGGGTTGTGTCTAATTTCGTGGGGTCGAATGGCTGAAGTAATTCTTAGACAGCGGGGGGCCGCCACATGAGGTGTGCTCCTTCTAACGGAGGCGCATCCGAAAACTAAAAAGAAAATTTGAGACATGATGGTGAGCTCCTGCTTGCGGAACCACCGAAGTCATATTGAGATGAGAAGGCCTGCAGAATATACGTACTATTGAAAAGCGGGATCGATCGAGAAAACTCCAAAGAAGACGAGGGGGCAGCATTTTTAACGGGAAATAAATATGTTAACGGTCAGGGGGTTCGCTTGACCGGCACGAAGAAGAGAAGGCACTCTTAGTGAAGCCTCATGTGAAACGTCTGCAAACGCGTACTGCGGGGCGATGGTGCCGAGGCCGGGGCTTCGCGTGGCTAGCCAGGAAGTATCGCCATAGGAATTTTCTCAGATTACGGGACGGAATCCAGAATTCCACACATCGAAAGGAGGGCATCATCACTGCTTTGCTCTTAAGGAAGGGGAAAGATCTCAAAACACAAAAACGAGGAGGAAAAAAAAGTCCCATTGCACGCGCCCATCCTGTCCGTTGAGATGATTACTGACTTTAGGAGCGGTGTAATCAGATGAAGAGAAAATCGTGAAGATGGCACACTATTTCCTGACCAGGGGGAGGCTAGGGAGGAACGAACAAAAGAATCGCGCTCTAAAGCATCGATTATCAGGGGCAGCCGGCCTTCACCTCGGCAGTATCGAGAAAAGAAGGGGAAGATATCCATCTCAGCCTTACCAAAGATCGAACCCCGGAGTCGAGCATGCGGAAAAAGAATGGACAGGAGCCTTTTAATTTATCTCAATCGTAGGAAAAAAAAGAAGAGGTGCCAGCCCGAAAGAGGAAAAGAAGAGTCACGGGGAAAACGCCTTTGACGGGTGACTTAGGAAAGCCGTATCCACCAAGAGTAGAGTCAGTTTTTTTCCTTAGGAGAAACAGAGGGTACTTCTAACCCGAGAAGGCCGTTCGACATATCTTAGAAGATTATATAACAATCTTCAAGGGGTTCCAACGGAAGGTCAAGAATCGGTGAATGACAATTTTAGAGCGGTGATGGGGGATGTGGATAGTACTAATTTTTGTCAGGGAAACATCTCATTTTAAAGGAAACCCTATCTTCGAGAACCTCGCGGCTCACACCCAAAAGACGAAGACGTGCGGAACAGACTCGCAGGTTGAAAAAAAAGAAAGCTGCAGTTTTATTATCTCACAGCTAAAGAGGGTAAGACGACCAATATAAAGACTTACCATGAAAACTCAAAAGTGCTTAGAAAACAAGAAGAAGGGGGACCCCGACTACTCATCGAATCAGGGGGGGGGGGGGGGTGGGGGGGGGGGGGGGGGGGGGGGGGGGGGGGGGGGGGGGGGGGGGGGGGGGGGGGGGGGGGGGGGGGGGGGGGGGGGGGGGGGGGGGGGGGGGGGGGGGGGTGGGGGGGGGGGGGGGGGGGGGGGGGGGGGGGGGGGGGGGGGGGGGGGGGGGGGGGGGGGGGGGGGGGGGGGGGGGGGGGGGGGGGGGGGGGGGGGGGGGGGGGGGGGGGTGGGGGGGGGGGGGGGGGGGGGGGGGGGGGGGGGGGGGGGGGGGGGGGGGTGGGGTGGGGGGGAGGGGGGGGGTGGGGGGGGGGGGGGGGGGGGGGGGGGGGGGGGTGGGGCAACTATGTCTCGATAGGGGGCTCATCAAAATCGTGTTTTCTTAGGAAAAAAAAAAGGGGGAAAAATAATAGAGAGATAGTTAAATTGCCATTGGAAGGTTACTAATTAAGGCAAGAACTCATGGTCCGCATGTCGATATAGGTTAGACCGTTAGGAAAATAGGGCGCCAAATTTTTTATTATTCGAAAATCATAAAAAGAATCGTTAGCCGTCATGGGAAAAGGGAGGTGTCAAATCTTCTCAATTTTTGAAATCTTCTGCTGGGGCAATTTAGCGACATCCAAACTGTTCAAAAAAAAAACTGAGATCATTTCTCCGTGAAAAAGGACGGGAAAGAAAAGTTTTAGAGGAGGGAGGCAAAATGGGAGGGAACGCGGAAACGTTTGCAGGGGGAAAGCGTGACGGTTGGAAAGGGATTCATCAGGAAAAAAAATTCTTGGGCTCCTCGCCTTACGAAGAAACACAAGGGGAAGAGCAGAGGCGAGGTTGAGTCATTGACTTTGAGGGACGTCAGCAGGAAAAGGAAGATCAAGGGAGGGATATTTGCGCCTGAGAAAAAAAGGCCCAGCCACGAAGAGGAGTAGGTGTCGAGATCACTTTACCTGGGTCACGCCTGATTGCTTGAAAAGATATGACCACATAAGGTGACGCCCGTAGGAAGGGAACGATGGGAAGGGGAAGGGGATCTCGGTAAGGTTGGGGGCTTTACATTCTGAAAAGGGTATAGTGAAACGAGAGGGAGGGAGGAATGCAGACTATCTTCAGGGGGAATGAACCCTCTTCATCAGTGTGGGAAAACTGAAAATACATTAATCAAGCGGCGTGGACTATCTCCTGTACCTGCACCTGGCAGGCTTGAAAAAAACATGCTTAGGGGGATGAGAGATGATAATGAAAGTGCGATCGGTAGCGCTCGGCGCGCCGTCCAGACAAAGTAATGCCGCAAGCCAGAAAAAGATTCTGTCGCAATATAGTGCGCTCAAGGGAAAACGAAGCAGGGCAGAGAAGGTGACGAATGCTTGGGGGGACTCCTAGCTCATCCAGACGAATACGTTGGGGAGAGGGATACAGGAAAAGCTTCGGCGGTATATTCTTCTTAAAGAATCTCGATCGACAAAAGATCTGACCGCGAAGGAAAAGATCGCCATGGGATTAGCTATTCGTCAAACTTGGCATAATCTCCTTGGCTCAGTAAAAAGGGAGTCGGAACTCTCCCAGTCCTTCATCTTTGAAAGGAAACATCAGATTACATTGGTAAAAGAAATAGAGAAGGAAAAAGTTTAAGGGGGGGGGAAAAGTAGCATCGCCGACGGGAGAAATCCACTGGGCAAATTGAAGAGGGAAGGAGGGCGGGGGTCCGAACCGAAGGAGGAACTGAGTCAAGTCGCGAGCAAGATTCGAAATCAAAAAAAAACTTGAACCTTCTCCAAAAGTATATATCACACCGACGCCGTTGCTCAACGAATAGGGGAAAAACGTCACGACTCCGTTACGAAAAGTCATACAGAAAAACAAGATTTCTCCATAGGAGCTGTGAACCAAGGAGAAGCGCACACATTGTGGGAAAGAAGTGAAGATCTAGGCAACACACTTCTCCCATGCGACAACGTCATTACGGGGTCTAACTATCTCACAAAGGTATTAGGAGAAAGATATGAGGGGGGGGGAGGGGACGTCGGGCGGGGCTTTATGAAAAAGGAAATTACAGGATGATGAAAGGGGAGAAGGGATCTATCCTCAACTCGCGGGGTGTCACAAAAGGTTGAGAGAAAGGACTACAAACACAGCCCGGAAAGGATGTTTGGGGGAAAGGGTCACCGCTTCGAGAAAGCAGGAGGTGGAGAGCTGAGTTACTCAAAACGTCGTCACTTTTTAGAATGAGGAAACGGCAAGTAGACCTTGGCTGTAGAACCTCATAGGGCGGATCCGCAGGGCGGCAGGCTGTTCAAAATTAGGAGTAAACGGGGAGGAGGACGAATGGCGAGTCTCGTTGCGATGAAAGAGAAGAAATTCATGGTCGTGGGACAGGATAGGATGGTAAGACCATGTTCCTGATTGTCGCGGGGGATCCTACCTGGCCGCAGACTTAAGTAAGGGGAGGGGTGCGAGAGTCTCGAAGTAGGTCGGGACATCGCACTAGCGAGACGAACAGATAAAATTGATATCTCACCTGGTCACAGGGGGAGAGAGCGAGCGCTGGACAGCCTGGGACATCATCAAGAGACGAGCCTATGACCGAAGAGAAGAAAAACGTAATGGAGAGACGCAAAAGTCATTGAGGGAGGGAACGGTGCCCAACCGGGCATTAGGAGAAAGGGAGCTAAAGCTATTGGCAGCCGCGGCATTTAGGAAGAACGCTTGGAGAAGGTGCGCAGTAAGAGCACCGATAATACTGAGAAATATTTCCAACGACGGACGAACCTGACTAGGAAGGGGGATTATCAAGGAGATATTGGAGGGGAAACCCGAGAACCTCTGCCGAGTGCATACTGGGGGGAAAAAATTCCACCAAAAAAGGGGTTTTATCATTATCATCTCGACGAAATAAGTGAAAAGCTCTGCCTCTCAATAATACTCTTCTTCTCGAGAGATTTAAAAAAAAAGGGGGCCCCACGAAAAGTAGAGGGTTTGAGTCGGGAAAAAGCCAAATAGGAAAAAAAGAGGCTTGCCCAGGGAGGGAATATCTGGAACAGGTAATGGGTCACTCAGAACAAACAACTACTATCTAGGGAGGCAGAGGAAAAAACATCAAGATAAAATCCCTCTTTTTCCCGCACAACCTGCGAAAGAAAAAATAGGAAAGGGAAGCAACATCGAAGGAAGGGAGACAGGAACTATCGGTTGTTGACAATCTGCAGCCCCAGCATAAGAGGTACCTAGGTCAAGAATCGGCCGATTCGACCCTAAAGATCCTTCAAAAGGAAAAAAGCTTTTGGCTGGCAGGATGGGCATAGCGGAAGACGACAAGTGGGAAGGTCCATGGGGTCAAGGGCAGCCATGAAGTCTGAATTTCACATGTGGCCCGGTGATGTCGAAGGGACAACCAGACCAGAGGAACCTGGAGCAAAAGTTGTGACGCAATGAGCTTCGGACGGCGGACGGCTATGTAAAATGGATTGCCTCAATCAATCCCCAGGACGCGATCATCAGGGGCAACCGAACCCGACCTGAAGGAGAGAAAAATGCAAATCTGGAAGTTCTTCGAACAAAGGACAGAAAAGCCGGGAAGCCGGAAGGGTCGAAAGCCGGAAATCAATACCGCAAAAAGTGGAAGGGAGGAGGCGTCTGGCGCGGCGTAAGGAGAAGTGAGAATGCGTGGGGGGGTTTACTACGACGTCACAGAAAAGGAGATTCCAGTTGAATCAGGGGGGAAAGAAAAAATGAAAGGAGGGTCCAATACCTCCCCGATCAAAAAGGGTGGCCTACCGCAGTAAAGTCAGGGTGGAGAGAAAGGGAGTAGGGGGGGGTAGCGCTGGTGTTTTTTGGCCGGGTCTGGGTGAGAGGGGAGGGGGGGGCGCCGAGGGAAATACCCTGAAAGCAATCTAGGTTGAAGGACTGAAAGTTTACGGACGGCAAACAAGAACATGGACTGGGAACAGTTGGAGAGGGTGTGTGCAAACTTGGCGGAAAAAGGGGGGGGGAGTGGGATGGTGAAATAAAAAATATGTTGTAAAGAGCAGGGGGGTACGTCAGTTAGAAGAGAAAACCGAGAAGGCGAGTGGCTACGGCGTTGTTCACATATTCCGGGACACGAGTTCACTGGGGGGGGAGAGGGCTTCGACTTCGGCTCAGGGCCAGAAAAGACGTGCTCATCCGAGTAAATCCCACCTGCGGCATTGGGCAAGCATTGGTAAGTAACGCGGGACATAAGCCGACTAATTAAGGGGAGCCTCTAACCGGAAAAGAGAGTCCCGCAAGTTCGCTGACTTCCGAAGGGGGAATAAGGAAAGCTAAACGGCTGTCATGTTGAGGGAAGGAACGAGCGATGCCTACGGGTAAGGTTCTGGTCGGCGCAGGGAGGCACAAGAGGTGAAAAAACTTTCTTCTCCATCCAGAAAAGGTCATTATTCGGCGGACAGCTAAATGTGAGCACAAAATCAGAAAAAATCTCAAACCGTTCTGGAGGAGAGGAAAAGGGGCATAACCGGATGAGTATGGAAAAGAGAGAGGAAAAGAAAACAAGCCGGGACGTAGGGGGAATAAAAGAAGGGAGGGGGAGGGGTAGTCGGATTAGGGAAGAAAGATATGCATTGAGGAGGTGAGAAAAAAGAAAAAGTTCTCATTGCCTGACAAGGAACCATAGAGGAATCGCGAAACGTTGTCTCGGTCAGAGTTAGCTGACCAAGGGGGGAAAAACTGCTTCAGGATAACAAGGAACGAAGCCACAGCAAGTCAAAAAGGTAATGCCGGCGACCGGGAAAGGGACCGATTAAGCAGAACTGCCTTAAAAGCGAGGGGAGGGTCGAGGGAAAAAAGAGAAGATCACGCCACGTCCCTATCCCGAAGCGAGGAAGAAAAAGACTATTCCGGGGACGGGCACAGGGGACAAACTGTCGCACCACTATCACAACCTTCAGTTGGAAATCTACTAGGGAAGGTGTTGTTTATAGGGGGTATTGAAATTGGTGGGGGTTTACCTATAGGTGTCTTACTTTGGGGGGTTTGTTGGAGTATATTGGGTGGTTTTGTGGGGGTGTGTTGTGAGCTCTTCGCCTGAAGTTCTCCTTCGAACACCTGATCCTTTCAGAACATAGCTGGGCGGCGAGAAAACCTATCTTCACACCATGGTAACAGACATAAAACAAACTCTGGGAACCAACTCTCGTTTCTCTGGTTCAAGTTAGAAAAGGGGGGCCGGGGGGCTCGAAAGGTTCCCTTCTGAATGCAGAGATACCATCGTTCTAGAACAAAAGCGCCGAAAAAAGACAACCGATTCGCTCAGACTAGGACTGAGGGAAAGCTCAGGGTCTTCTCTGTAAGTATAAACTATTGACAAAGGGGGCAAAAAGATCAAAAATATGAATACCGGTCCATTACTTTGGTTCGAATTAGTCAGCCCAAAAAAAGTAAAGTTATTAAGATCTCATCGAAAGCATCAGCTCGATCGGGCCAGAACAGGAAGGGGGGGGAGGATTAAAAAATACTTAGGGCCTGAGATACTCGGCGCAACTCGGGCAAAACTGGGCGGGTGAAGAAGCCTTGACTATCGGGGGGGGGGGAAGGTCAGACGAATGCATGGAGGGGAGGGAGGCGTGGTTTGATTAACTGGCTCAGGGGGTATGATAAATATCTTACTTCAAAGTCAAAAAAGTCAGCATTCATACCTGTATGGGGAACCAAAAGGGGGAATAAAATCCTTAACACCTGGTTTGAGGAGGGGGGGAAAAAAGCCTTTTGAAAAGCCAAAGCAAGGGGGAGGGAGGGGACTTTAGAAGAAAGGGAGGGAAAGAGGGTGGGAAGGCCTGGGATCCAATCTTCGGAATCTCAACGAGGGGCTGTGAAAAGTGAATATGGAAAGTGACTAGGGGACCCTGATGTATGAAACTTCTTAAAGGGTCCTGCTCGCCTAAGAAGGAACACAGAAGAGAAAAAAGAAATCCATTGAGGGAGGGGAGGGCATTAAAGTCATTCTGGCGAGGAAAACTGTGATATAAGGGGATTTATATGGATGGGTGCGGGAGGAGTGCCCGAAGCCCAAGCGGAGGGAAAAGGGAGATGCGAAAAGAAGGAACGAAAGCCAATTCTAATATATTCAACGAACAGGAATCAAAGGGGAAAAAGGGCTTTGAAAAGAAGATAGAAGGAACAGCCGGGGGGGATTAATGAGTCTGCAAAAGCGTCGGTAAGCGCTGCTGCGCAAGCAAGGGAAGCAAAAAAAGTTGACATGATACCCATATAGGTGGGGTGCGGGCTCTAACTGAAAAGCGTACGAGGAAATCGGAAGGACGACAGAGGGTAGACGGAGTGCTTTGCAAAAGCTCTCTGGTCGTATATCTTAAGATACGGAAAGGGGTCAGCTGACGGACGACCGGCGAACAACAAGCTTCCTTCCTACATTCCATCAGGTTGGGAAAAGAGACTCTCAAGAGAAATGCAGCAGGAATTACCGGAAAGGAGGGGGGATAGAAGATCTAAATCCAAGAAAGTGGGGGAAAAGTTCTAGGCGGAGCTCTCTTCTAAAGGTGTAACTAGGAAACGCGATGTCTAAAGAGAAAGGAAAATGACCGCCTATATCACACTCATAGGTCGAGCGGTAGAGGGATGAAAGCACCAAAGATTGTAAGAAGAAATTGTTCGGGGGGACGACAGCGAGCGAGGAAGGAATCGGTGCAAGTAGGCAAATTCAAAATCTCTCGGAGACAGGAGTTCTGGATAAAGAGAGAGCCAAACTGGCAGCAGGAAGGATCAATCTTGGATACTTAAAAACGACCGTCAACAGAAGCGTCAAAAGAGAGAAGCTCGAGCCGAGGGATGGAGCAATGGCGCTTTCACCTCTCCTAGGCGAAAATACACCGACGAAGGTCAGTTGTGATGGAACGAAAGCCAGTCGTACAAGCGGCTTGCATATCTTCAAGTCCGACAGGAACTCACAGGCTCCAGATTGGGAAAAAAAGCAAAGGTTGACCGTGAAATTTTCGGGCTTCTAATGAAAACAACTGGTAAGAAAACTGGTAATCAAGTCCAAAGAACGCCCAAAAGAAAAGATCATCACCAAACGGGGGGAAAGGAGATGAGGGGGGAATTCAGAACGTCATGACAGTTTGAAATTGGAATTGTGGTAAAAACACAGGGGGAACGACGGTCACATGGGGGAAGACTGCCAGGGAGGGGCGCCGCTACTCTTAGAACCCTGCATAGGAGGTCGGTGGAAGCGTAGGAAGATGGACGACGCTTCTTTGAGAATCTAACCTGCCAAACTGAAAAGAAGCCGGCAGGCAAGTAATCTGGGGGGGGGGAGGGAAATCAATCGGGCTCGCGAAAGACGCAGTGGAATCATTCTTGTCGAACGAAACGGCAACGGAAGGAGCATGAAAGCTGACGACAGTGGAGGAAGTCGAGAAAGAGAGATTCGGGAGTCCGTCTCGAGGGCTGACCAAGAAAAGGGTTCGCCTTCGCAAATAAGGACGCTCGCTTTCTCGACCTGGCCAGAGAAGGACAAGAGTGAGAGGAGGCGCTCTAACAGTTCTCCGAGACCCTGGAGACTGATCAGCTAGAAGGGAGGGTCAGAAGAGTCTATCTGCTCGAATTGCACCGGAAAATCCCAGAAAAAAGCACTACAGGGCACGGGAGAAAAAACAGAATGCAGATTGCTGAAAAAAAAAGCAATTTCGGGGGGGAAACGTTGGATGCATGGTCTGGGAGAGGGACCGTGACTCAGATTTGCAGAATCAGGGGGTCATTTACACAATCAAGGGTGTACTTCTAAATATAAATAGATCTTGAGTTAAAGCGAGAAGCAGAATGAGTCCAATGTTTGTAAAAAGTCGACGTGCACAGAAGGAGACAAATTCTTCACCTCCTCGGGCCCGCTTGAGCAACATTATTTTGCAAAAACGCAAACCGGAAGAAGACTAATACGAGGAAGGGAGGCGAAGATCCTCTTGAACGCCTAAAACGAAGCGCAAATAACAGAAGCTGAAATTCTTATTTCGGCCTAAAACGAGTAGGCGAAAATATCGCTTTAACCGTGGAAAGAGAATGAAAACTGCGTGGACGTCACGCTTGCTCAAGCCACGATACTGAGGGAAAATGGGGAGAGTCCATCGCACGGCAAGAAGAGAGACAAATCGGACGGACTCGTTTACTAATTACAATGTTAATAATGATTCATTCGGAAAAAAAACAGAAGCTAGCAACTATTATTAGGTAGAGAATAAAGTACAGAATGGCGGGGAAAAAAGAAAAAACAAAGCTTTCTACCGAAATCTAAAAGACGCAGCAAAAGAAGAGAAGGCGACAGGGGCTATAATGGTCAGGCAAGGTCTTCTGAATTCAGTAACGCAAGATGGCTCTAAGAAATTGGGATGTACACAGAAATTAACAGCGTACTGGCCAAAAATGATCAGAGCAATGACTTGAAAAAGGAAAAACTTACGTCGATTAATAATATGATCAAAAAAAAAACTCGGCAGCAGAATCAAAGGGGGGATAGACTATAACGGAATAGCCTCACTGACTCCAATTCTTCAAAAAGAGAAAGGAAGTTCTTCCCGGGGGACACAATTCCTCTTGCTGAAGCGGTCCGCAGAAAATGTGGGAATCACAAAAAAGGACGGTGAGAGAGAGCTGATCAGTTAGGGGTCTAATGCGTAAGCGAAGAATACGGGGTTGGACGTAGGCAGCCGGGTCATGCAACCGGCTCTTTCTACATTTTGGAAAAAAAGGAAAAATTTTCCTGACAGAGAGGGACGGGTTGGTCGATCCGGAAAGAGCAGTAGGAGGAGACTTGGACGATATCCAGGGAGGATCGAAATCTTCATTCGGGGTCGGCGCTTTTGTGTCTCTTTTCTCAAGCAATCTTCCCGTTGACTGGAACTCTTTAACTTTAAAAGAAGTCGCAGAGTTTCAGCAAGCATCCTCACCTCAACAGGTCCAGGGTCTTGCGAATTGCAGGTGGGGACTCAAGTTTTAATATGGCGGGGGGAGACGCTTCGAATAATAAAGGCACAACTAGGAGAACTAGGAGTGGTTAACGAAGCCTAAAAAGCGGAGATCCTGAAAGATGAGAAGGGGGATTGCTGCTTCGGGTCGCGCCTGAGGACGAACTAAAAAACCGTTCACCTTCATCCTGATTTGGGAGGGTCAAGGCCTTCGGGGGAGAGGGGTGGCCTTACTTTCTCTGAAACGATCATGCCAAACGTCGGAAGTGGGTCGCCCTTTTTCAAAGTCTCAACTATAATAGAGGAAGTGGCGGCATAGAACGGGAAGGAGGGCACGCATTCTCAAGGAAGACGATCGGAAGCCTCTATTCATCTACTAATCGAGTTGAGATCAAAGGTCGCTATGCAGTCATTGGGCTGGTGGACCTGCGGAAATCGGGGAATCGTGTCGAAAGAAAAGGGATCTGTCCGTCTCCATCATGGGCTACTACTGTATACATCAACGGACAAGGAGGGTCTTCGTTCCGCCTGTAATCGAGAAAAAACTGAGGAGGAAGAAAGAGAGAAGAAACAGGGAAAAAGAAACATCATCCTGGCTGAAGGTAGATGAGGAAGATCTTATGGGACATGTCAAGACGGAAAGAAATTAGCGGGTTGCGACGAAGAAAGGTAAACGTCAGACGTGAAGACAACCCATTACAGCTGACCCTCAAGGTTGAGAATCGAAACGGGTCAGGGGATGAGTAAGAGATTGAAGTTCCTTCTACACAAAAATCGAAGGGGATGCAAAAGATCCCGCTCGAAATACGTGAGTCGAATACTTGCAGGACATTTCCTCTTAAGGCGACGGAAAATCGTTTTGAAATTAGGGGGGGGGGGGCAGTTGTATGGAATAATCGTCGCAGACCAGCCGGCCATAAGTGAAAGGTAGGATAGGGACGAAGATTAGGGGAAATGGACGTTGAGGATGATCATGCTTCTAAACAGATAGTAAAAAAAAAGCTCGTGTTGTCGGAAGAAAAGTAATGCTAATGTCGAACACAATTCAGCGTTGCCGAATAAAAAACTCACAACAGATCTTCAGATAGACCATAACAAAAAAAAAAGACTGAAAAGACGTTCATGACACAGCAGTCAGAGGAAGCGTTGGATGCGGTAAAGAGAGAAAGGGCCAAATATTTTAAAGCGGGTGAAGGTACACTTCGGCAGCTCCGAAAAGCGGAGGTCAAAACCCACAGCGCACGATACCGCAGTTCGGAGGAGACCGAGATATTCGCTGTTATGCGAATAAAAAAGGTAGGGGAGGATAAAAAGGAGGGACATCTTGTCATTACATGCCATCAAAGAGAAAGAAACTTGTAACAGACCCGGCTTCAGAAAAAACTCATGAAAGGAAGGTATGCTTAATCGCCTAAAGGGATCAGAAAAAAGGAAGGAAAAAATTCCATCAAGGGACGGGTGTAGTTAAAAACCCTTACAGTGATTCAAGGAGAGGGCGAAACAGTTTAAAGTGGCCGGGGGTAAATATAGGAGACTAGTTCTGCAGGTCGCGGGGAAAAAGGAGGCGTGGAAGAAGATGGTACAGGAAAAGAATCCGTCTTCTAAAATCCGTCATCAGGAAATGGGGGGGGGGGGTCAGCATAAGTTTTAATAGAGTGGCTCAGGACCACTTGGGTAGGGCGAAGAAAAGGTCCCTTGAACAGCCCACCCCAAAGGGAATGTAAGGAGGGGAAGCTAAGGGATGAAAGTCGATTCCTGTTATTCCCAAAATCTGATCAAAGCGCGGCACTGTGTGCAAGGGAAGAAAAGGGATCGACGAGACAGTGCAAAAAAATTTATGTCATCGCAATTTTGTCTGCTCGCCTTGGAAAGACGGAAGCTTGTCGAGGCCGTCGGCTTGCGGGCGACGTGGACATCTTGAAAAAAAACTTGCTCTTCATTCGGTAGCGGGAAAAAAAAAAAAAAAAAGGAGCGGCGATAAGACGGACTCTCTGTCCCTCTCACCTCAGAGTACTTGTTCGGAGGAAAAAAGGAACGAGGCCGAGAGGAAAAAGATATTCACACAGGCGTCCCAAGTAGAAGGGTGACTAAATATTCGTGGGGGAAAGGTCCTGCAAACTAAGGACGCTCGGATAATTAGGGGAGAAAGAGGGAAGCACTAGACGGGGGGGGGGGAGACGGTCGCAAGGAGTCTTTCGATTGATCTGATAACGCGAGGAAGAAGTGGACTGACGCGAAAAATTCTGGCAGCGGTCAAAGCAGGTTGAGTTAAAAGAGGGGGATACCGGCCGGACCGTCTCAGGGAGAGGTGACCCATGACTAAAGTCTTACGAGAGCCCTTGCAAGAGCGGGTTTCAAGCTGGCGCACGTCGAACAACCTCCAATGAGAATCAGGGAGGGAGGGAAGGCGCGAAGCGATCTAATAGCAGGTTTAAGAAAAGGCCTGAATGCTGTTGAAATCAAGAGCAGGACATGACTATCTTTGGTTTTTTCACGCTGATATCAAGCGGCGCTGTAGTCGATGGACAGGGGGAGGGACGCGCTCGCGAAGACAACAAGAAGAGCCCCCCGGAAGAATGGAGAAGAGAGCAAGGCCTCGAGCGTAAGCTATTAGCTGTCGCGCGAAATCAGACATGTAACTTAAAAAAAACTGGGGGGGCTATCTCAAGTCCTAGAGGGGAGTAAAAGGTTGGTAAGAAGCCGGACGACAGGTTGAATTGGAGGGAACCACCCGCACTCGAAAAAAGGAAACTACCTCGCCTTTAAGAAGACAGCTAGGGAAGTCTAAAGAGCGGTCAAGAGAGATGGATTGGGCGCATCAAAGGGAGGAAATTACGAGGCAGCGCCCTAATCACACCACGAAGAAGGGGAAATTACGAGATGTCCACCAGAGGCGGGCGCCATAATCTTCCCTTAAAAGAAATTTGGACAGCCAGAAGACATATGGAAAACTGGGGGAAAACACCGCTAACACTGTGTTGACACTAGAGGGGGAGTGCGGTACATACACACTTCATCCCATGTCTCACTAGAAGGTGCCTACAGAACGAAAGAACTCCAATACCTCCCCACACAAAGATAAGATAGATGAGGGTCGTTCGGAACAAAGGTCATAAACGAGGGATAGGTTGGTATCGCCGAAGACAAACAACGCAGGGGAACACATTTGATCTAGAGGAAGTGGGCCAGAGAAAAGGAGACCTTTAAATGTTTGAAGGTAGCGGCCGTCTTCGGGCGCAAAGGCATTTGAGAGAAGACCAACGGCAGGCCTTGTGTGGGAGTCTAGGCCCGGCATGAAAGACCTTTTGCCCTCATCGAGAGAGGGAAAAAAAATCAAGGGAATCACTTTCTAGATGTCGTCGACTCCCCTCTCGAGACTGAGTGTGCGTAGCTGCTGGGAAGATTACAAAAGAAAAAATGGGTCCAGCTCGATTTCGGAACACTGTAAGGAGGCGAGGAAAAAATTCCGCACTGGCGATAGAGGTTCAGACCTGGTACCAAATAAGGAATATTGAAGGTCTTCAAAGAGGAAAATTTTGAAGATAATCGCTCAGGCCCGGGATCATGATGACTCTCTCAAGCGGTGGATCGTGCGGGCGATAAGCTGTTCCAGGAACGAAGAAGAAGCGCCGAGGGGACGCTCTCGAATAAACAATATCGTCATGTATGAAGGGTGCTGAAAAGGAAAAAGGGAAAAGACACCGGCTCTGACAAGCGAAAAAACGACCTTCTCTAGCTATTGGAGACCGGAGGAGAAGAGGTTAGGATGACGGAAGGGGGCTAAAGAATCTCGTTGGAAGGGAAGACGATCATCTAAGAAACCGAAGGGAAAAAGTGGAAACGAAGAAGGTGCCAATTTATCCGTCTCTGGCAAAGGAAAGGGGAGCGAGACCGTATTTTCAGTAGCTTCCGGACCCCAAAGAGGGATGGAGCAGACATGTCATTGCAGGAGCCGAGAGAGAAAAATCACCGATCCAGATAGGGCCGAAGTTGAAAGCCAAATAAGAGGCTGACTCTGCTAGGCCGTCAAGAAAGGGATAACGCGGAAACCGTAAAAATCGGAGAAGCGCTCGGCTTTAAACCGACCAACTACTTGACTCTGCGGGGAAGAGGAAAAAGCCGGAAAACGAAATATCTCCATCTAACGGAAGGGGGGGACCTAGTGGGAAAAGGCCCCGTCTTCAAAATCGATGCCTTCGAGAAATCAAAGGGGAAAGGAGTCGCTGCTATTATGGAGGTGAAGGAGGAAAAAAAAGCACCACAAGATCGAGACTAAAGGAAGAAACATAAACAAAATTCGACCCTAACGTCGAATACGTACAAATGGACGAGCCTGTGGGGAAGAAAAAAATCATGGTCATAAAAGGGAAAAACCTCCTATTTTAAAAGCATGTCCTTCACCTTCATCATAGAAAAGGTCAGGTGGGCGCTGGCCAGGCAAAGTCCAAACATTGGACAGGAAACACCCTGGAGAGGGGACCCGAATAAATTACTGAGAGCTGGAAGCATCTAGAAGAAGGATGAGTTAAGCTCAAATCCACAATTCCTGACCTATTAACAGGGAAATATCATGAGTAAAAAAAGCAGGAAGACAAGGAGGCTATCTCTAGGGGTCTAAAATGACAATTAAGATCGTCGAGGGCTGGGGCCTCTCAGGGAAGAAGCATGTTGTAAGGTCAACAGCCACCAACTTCACTGGGTATACGGACGACTTATAGCGCTGCGTAAGGATGAAGGTCAGGAGTGGTGGGACTAAAACCCACGGTCATGGACGAAATCTTGGAGCCTGGGGGGATGGGACACTTTGTAATGAACAAGTGACCATCTTTTCTATCCTCACCTACAAAGTGGCGGATGAAGAAAAGTAGTGAGTGATGGATCAACTTCTTAGAGGTTGTTGGTTGGAGTTGGGAAGGGGGGGGGGCAAAGTAGGACTAAATCTGCTGTGAGCGCCGAGACCAGAACGGTTTCACGGTTGACGTCATCTATTAGGAAAAGAAAACGCTCAGATGGGCCACGGAAAAGGTACCTTTGTAAGAATTGTCTGGGGGGGGGAGGATTCTTGAATATCAGGGGGACAGCGGTGCAGATTTACTCAGAGGGGGAGAGCGGTGTTCGCTTAGAATAAATAGAATAAAAGGAAGACACGTTGATTTGTAAAGGAGAGTGGGGCGGGAGTCTCAACAGTGCAAAAGGAAGGGGCTCTGATCTTCTTACAATCGGGGAGGGAAAAAAAAATTCGGCGAGGGGGGGGTCGGGGAAAATCGAAGATAAAGGCGCATGGGCTGGAGACTATATCGAGGGGAAAAGGCGACATAGCCGTTCTAGAGGAAATCATCCCGCGAGCTACCTGCATTCGCTATCAGACGATCCTGCAGCGTTAAGGAGCATGTACGCGAGAGAGTTTCGAAAACTTGAAGTTCCTGTCAGGAGGTGTGGAGGAAGGCCTCTTTCATTAACAAGGGAAAAAGAAACAAGGTTGACGTCCCATCCTTCTACCAGCCATCAATCACGGAGATAGAGAAATCACCAAAGGATTAAAACATTTCAAA
>Ga0179591_1235692_pt1 | contig 25221 bp, 19 predicted proteins | sample CZOMad2_1_08_16f_FD_182891 | JGI IMG/M metagenome (GOLD analysis project Ga0179591, IMG submission 182891) | Vadose zone soil fungal communities from Angelo Coast Range Reserve, California, USA - CZOMad2_1_08_16fungal (PacBio error correction) | ecosystem: Environmental > Terrestrial > Soil >...
GACAAAGGGAAACCCAACAAACCAAAAAAAACGTGATAGAGGAAGGGGGTAATTCACGCAACGGCAGTGAACTCTTCTTTCAACCGAGGGAAAGAGAGTCGGAAAGAGAAAATTAGAGCAGAAGGAAACTAAAAAAGCGCGAGCAAATGAAATAGCCCCAAATGAAAAATTCAAGAGTAAGAAGCTTATCGATCGATGAAGGGGAAAATGGGGCAAACAAGAGGAAAGGGGCTGTGGCACGCCGCTTCGTATCGTAACTAATACAGGCGCAACCCGAAAGGGCACCCTGATTTCAAACTGGTCAGAAGGGGATACACTCCTAGCCTGGCGAAGAGTAGACAAACAAGGCAAAACGCAGAAAGGAGGTAACTCTAGGCAAAATCATGCTCAGAAGTCGGAGGGGGTAGAGACGAGGAAAAGCAGCAGGTTCCGGCCCACGGTAGGGGGGACCCGCGGCTGGCCAGGAGGAGGGTACTCGACCTCGCCGAAAGAGGCCGCCAAAAAGTAGCGCGTCGACCCAACAAGAAAGAAGAATGGGCGAGCAGGGGGATAAATAAGCAAAAGAATGGGGGAAAAAGTCGCTGAGCCCGGAGGAAAAGGAGGGCCAAGGACGTCGACGACCAGGCCGTTACGTAAAGGGTTCGGAAAAAGAGCAGTGCCTTTAAGCAGAGTTGGGTGACAACCGCCGTGGGGGAAGGGAGTAGCGAAGGAAAACGAAAAGCCTGGAAAAGAGGGGAGGGTTTGCAGAAGAGCCAAGCACAAACTCGGTGTCATGCTAGATACTCAGGAGGACTAAGAAAAAAGCGGGGGTGGTCCTGACTCGGGGGGCAGACCTAAAAAAAATGCCATCGAGAGAGAAACCCCCTGAACTTGCAAAAGGTGGGGGGCGCGTCCCCGCCGGGAAGGGGTCGAAAAGGGAGGTGGAAGGCGGAAATGGGAGTCGAGAGACTCCTCGAACGCAAAAGAGAAAATCAAAAAAACCGACACTGGACCGAGAGGCAGGGAAGTCGCGTAATTTTCGAAACACCAGAAGCAAGGAACGGGGGGGAAATAGAGAAATCCGCAGGACAGGTGGACTTGGGAAGAGGAGAAAGACACCCGCTCCGCCAATCCCGGGAGTACAAGACGTCAAAGAACGAAGGGGGAGAGTAGGTTCTTACTTCTCTGGAAGGCTAAAAAAGAGAGGGGTATGACGACTGAGAGAACGCGGGGACGTGGAGAGGTAGAAAAGAAGGAGGATGACATCTGAAAACGCTCTGCAGAACTGTTACGAAGAAAAAAGGCAGAAACAGAACTCGTACGGATAGGAAGAGAACAGCTGCCCTCTATACCTTGATGAGCAAAAAGAGGGGAGGGGGGAATAATCGGCCGAGACACAGAACTCGAGCGTAAGAACCTGCCACGTCTGTAGCAGAAAAACCCTCCAGCGGGCCCAAGAAAAGATCGGGTCCTTTCGGTCAATCGAAATGAGCCGCGAGAATCACGCTATAGAGAAGGGTTAAAAGAGGGAGGGGCTAAGAAAACGGAATAATCGGGACCCGTAAAATACATAGGACGTGGAGAAAGACTCACATTCGGAAGAAACGGAACGAAGCAGCGCCTCGTTATCCCTGGTCAAGAGGGACGAAGTGGAGAGGCGCGTCTACGGAAGCCGGAAGAAAAATCGAAAAGGCAGAGAGAATGGACGTTCTCGGCGAGAGCTAAACGGAAAGGGGATGGCTCCCGTGAAAGAGGAAGACCAAAAAAAAAAAAAAGCCAAAAGAACTTTACTCCTCAATCGGCGACCGTGAAGGGGAAGTTAAACCCAGTTCATCCTCCTGGAGAGGGAAAAAAAAGTCGAAAGTCCCCCTCCGAATTGCCTGAAGTAGCCAGGAGAAGAGCTGGACACCATGACGTGGGGGAGCTAAAAAAGAACGCGTAACTGGCAGAGGTTCTCAAACGGAAGGGAGGATCAGTGCTTCGTTTCTTGAGTAAAAGGAAAGCAAAGGACATTGCCAGCTTCCACAGCTTACGTGCAAAAAGAACCGGACGGTGCCGAGGGAACATTCACTGAGGATCGACGAAACGGCGGACGGAACCAGGCATTTTTTCCCGTGATGGGGGGAGAAGGGGGTGAAAAAAGGGAGATAGAGAGAAGGACTCGGGTTCCAGGCATAAGCAGACCGTGAAAGGCTAAGGTTCCCGACTAAAAGGAAGAAAGAATCACAGTGCTTACCCTACTGGAGACGCAAGGAGTGTCGCAGACCGAGAAAAACGAAAGAGAGAAGTCGAATCAAACAGGTTCTCTGAAGGGGAGGGAGGGGGAAAAAAGGACAGAAGGGAGGCGGAGCCGGGTCAGTCTGACGTCTTGGAGGATAAAGGACTCAAACAAAAAAAACGAGGAGGGAGAGAGAAGGAAGTCGCGACCTCCTCCAATCTTATTCAAAGAAAAGAAGGGGGGCAGAGCCCACCCGGGCTGCTGATTAGTCTAATCTTTCGGGGGAAGAAGCCAAAAAGTGAAGAAGGGAAAGGGGTAAGAACAGACCGGGGAGTCGGCGACTGGTGACGTAACGACTTGAGGCAAGTGGAAGGGAGACGCGGGCACTGAAAGAGAGGCCATGGCACCAATTCACGAAGGTCAGGAAAAGGAAAGGGGGAGGCTCCCGTTTTCGTACGATCGATGGACATGGGGGAGCGGCCTCAAGGAAGTACGGCAAACCTGGGAACGAATGGCCATGGCAGGGGGAGGTGAGAGGGACACTTCGAGACTGAAACGAAAGCGCAAGTCGGCCGCAGGTGCGAACCAAAGGCATGACTTGGCCTCTCCAACGGCATGGGGAACATCATCCGAGAAGACAACTCTAAGCCTCCTGAGAGGGGGGGAGAGCCACAGACTATACCAGAAAAATGGGCTGTGCACGCAGGCTGGAGAAGGGACAAACGCCGGGGTAGGAGAACATGCAGACGAAGGTGACTGGGCGACGAGGGGGCTTCATATCAGGGAGGCAAAAGAGAAAAGGGCGAAAAGTCTCTCAGGCAGACCGGAAACGAGATGATCGGGTGAGAGGGAGAAAGGCAAGTCAAGCTAACTTTACTCACCTCAACGGAACGGACCTCCCTATCTAAGAGAGAGTCGCCAACGTCTGCGACGACAGTTAGAAAGCAGGCGTCCTCGGGATGAAAAGGAATGTCCACGCGTGAAGTAGAGAATCGAGACGCGGAGGTCAACCCTACGGGGGATGACCTCGAGCGATCGGCGCAGGGGAAAAAAAGGAAAATGACCAGAAAGGTAATAGGGGGCCTCTGAGGAGGGGGGGGTCATGCTCGCCAAAGTGGATCCGGGGAGAAAAGGACGGGTTCGCTTCACGAGGAAGAGGAAGATAAGGACTACGAGGGTTGCTTCAAACCCGGGAAGAGGAGCTGGAGAAAAAAATGTCAGAGGAAATGAAGGAAAGGTCACCAAAACGGTCAAGAGAAGAGCTACTTTCCTCATCTGGTGATGGACGCCAGCGCAACCGAAACGAACCCGCGGCCCCACGGAACATCTCAACCGACGATAAGGCCAGAGCGAAAGAAGTTAAGACCTGACACCGACCTAGCCAATCCCGCTTCGGGAAGGCTTCATTTTTCCTCGTGAGAGAGTATTAGACCCCCTAGGAAAGATCGAAGAACGACACGGATCCCCGCGATTTCTCGAAAAAATGCCGGCCCAGCCCAGGCAGGGCCGGCGGGAGTAGGACTCCGGGGGAAGAGATGAAAAGTAACGGCGCGACTCCTCTAATTTTCGGAAGTGCGAGGAGGAAAAGGCCGGAATCACAATCCCTCGGAGAAGACCAGCCTCTTGAGAAGGAAAGAAAGGTTTGCAACTCAGGGTCGCTAAAGCTTAGGTCCTCTAATTCTAAGGTTGGGAGAAAGAAAAGAAGAAACACCAGTTCAGCACTACAGAGCTTGAATTCGCTGGAAATGAAACGTAACGAGTGTGAGTTGTCTTGCGGCAAAAAAGCTTAGGAGGAACGCGATGGGAAATCGAAAAGTCGTGAGAGACAAGGGGGGGGAGAAGGGAGCAAGGAGAGGGGAACATACCGAACCATCACGAAGAAAGGAAAGGAAGTGAGATGGTCAGGCTTTAGCGCAACCGGGCACAAAGAGAAGAAAAGGGGGTGAGGACCTTAGCAGCTAAACGGGAGGGAACAGTGGAACGGGGTACGACTTATATACCGCGGGCTTGAGGGACGGAGAAGGAATCCTGGCGTCTCGACTCATTAGAACGCGAAACTGCAAAAGCCGCAGACTAAATACGCGAACAGTCTTCCGGAGCATTTCTAATGAGAGCACGCAGGAAAAAAGGATGACCGCCCAGAGCATGATATTTTTCCGCGGAACTGGATCAACTCCTAATTAGCAACGTAGTATCGAGGGGTCGACACAGTCGGCTCCGGAGAAGGAGACCCTGGAGGGCGACGAAAGTTCGTACTCTTTAAGCTCATAGTTAAGTGCGTTACGAAAAGGTCGCGGGAAAGACCGCAGTCGTGGTCGGTGGCAACAAGGAAGGGTTAGGACGTCTGAAGGCCCTGTTCATATGCTCAACGATAGAGAGGAGGGCAATGGGGGTGCAGGGGTGCCTTTTGAGACTGGGAGTACCTCGAATCTTCAAAATCGAAGGCAACGACCAGGTATCACGAACTCCACTAAGGGACTTAACTCGACGGCAGGGAAAACGACTCTTGATTAACCCGTGGAAGAGGGGAAATCCACCGCGAGATCGTCAACTAAAAGGGCCTGACGAGAATCAGATCACTCCTATGTTTGGAGAGAAACGTGAAGAAAGGGGGGAGCATCTTCACTTTACTAGCCGAACCGGGTATCGACAGATAGCGTGAGCCGTCATGGTGTGAGTGGGAATGGTGGCGGGTGGGGCCGGCCATCGATTGGCGGGCAGACCATAGCTTGAACTTCGAAACCCGGCACGCCTCCAGGGTGAGGCGGCGGAACGAACCAAGCCTTCTGCAAATAGTGGGAAGGGAGGTCTGCTGGAAAAAAAGTTAGAACACGAAGCGCCCGCTTCGATGAAAAGCGAAGAGAAGCACTCATCCATCGAGCAGGGTGGTTACCATAAAGAGTGGGGGTCGACCGCGGGGAGCCTATCACGATTCGAGGAGAGAGAGGGGGACGCAAAAGATACCGTATCTGATTCGGGTGCCCCAGAAGAGAAGAGCACTCAACAACGAGGAGGTCACAGAGGAAGAGAGAGAGGACTTGGGAAAGGCACAAAACGCATAGGACGGGAGCGGCCATCCTTAGTCTCGGCGAAAAATGCTCCCAAGTACATGGACGGGGGGTGGGAGAAAGACACCAAGGGATGGGGCAAAACGGCGAGAGGGGCCGCGGCGGGCGTGCAGTTGGATGTATCGATCGGGATAGCGTGATCGGTCCCGCCCCCACGCCACGACAGGCGCGAGCCCGGAACACTCCTCACTGCAGATTAAGGAGCTGAGCCGCTCCCCGGGGAGGAGGGAAGGTTTCTAAGATACGCATCGCAGGAGACCGCAAGAGAAAGAAAGGAAAGCCTAAGCCCCCACATCATAAACCGATCCACAAACCCCGCCGCTGCAGCGGACTCGCTCGAGAAGCAAAAAAAAACCGAGTCCATCTGGACGCGGAGAAGCTTCACGCAGAGAAAAGGAAAACAGACAATTATTTCTTCGAAAGACTGGGAACTATGCTCGAGATGGGGGGACAAAGCTGACGGGTCATTCAAGCACGTCGTTGTTCTATGGGCGGTCGAGTCCACCGGATTGAGAGTCTTATGGAAGGGTCCTTGCGAGCAGATCAGGGAAGAAAAAAGCCAAGACGCCAAGACGAAGGACAACGAACTCAGGGAAAAGTGATCGGCTTCAGAGCAAGACCGGTCGCGGAAGCGAGAGAAAGAAGGGTGACGCCCGGAGAGAGGATCGACGCCCTCGGAGAGAACTGAACGAAAAGCATCGAACCGATTGACGTCGTTCCCAAGGGGTGCTACTTCCTCTGGGCTAAAAGGGGCGAGACGTCCGACCCAAAAAAGCAGCTCCTCGCTCGAGGCGAAGAGGGAGTAACGTTCTGTCAAAGGAAAAAGTCATGCATCGGGGGGGAGGAACCTCTATCCTTCATCGAAGGAGCCTAGGATGAACCTGTCTCTGATGGGCGTCTAGCACTGGCCTGAAAGCCATCGCGAAGATACGCGTTCGGGAAAAGCCGTAACGCCTGAGCGGGAAGCCAGAAGGTATTCTTAGCAAAAAAATACGCCACACTAGGAAGAAAGACAAAAATCTCTCCGGTAGGCAGCACAAGTTCCCCTACGGGGGAAGGCGTACGCGCATACGGGTCCAACGGTTTCTCCGCAATGGCCCTCTCGAACGCCATTCGAAGTTTCGGCGAGGGGTGACGGGATGAGTCAAGGACCGGGTCCGGGTTCCATTGTCATCTAAAAGGGTTTGTTGAAGTATCGCTATCTATGACGACGGCAGCCTAATCTCACAATCAACAACCCTCTAAAGCATGAACGAGATCTCGGCGTCGCCGGGAACAATCGGATGTGGGCCGTGCGCGAAGGGGAAGAAGAGAAAAAGACAGGAAAATCGTCCATCAAGCGGAAAGGAGAAAAACCTTCGGTTCAAGTGGGGGGTCGCGTCCCGCGGACTGGAGTCGCGTCTACGATGTTGTTAGGCGGCCATGGGGCTTACACTAGGAAAGAAAGGTACTCAAAACAGATTCGAGTGAGAAGTCGACAAAAGAAAACGGACCGTTCATCGGAGCCTGGTGTTCGGAACGTTCCGAAAGCGTTACAGACCCGCGGTAGGACGTGAAGTGAGACTAGCGCAGGTAGCAATTAAACCACGTCTTCAGAAAGGAGAGACCGATCCGCAATCTATGAATGAAAACAAAAGACCCTCGCCGCCGGGCTTGCTAGGGTGAGGAGGGCGCTGCCGTCTGTCGATCAGAATTAGAACTAGCTTCAGGAAGCGGGAATGACGTGGCGCTTCGTTCCCAACGGACTCTACCGACGCTCTTCAGGGGGAGACAAAACGGGGTGACGGCCGTAGAGGGAAAAAGGACCACGACCTCGTCGTTCATCTGCGCTAACACTGTCCCTTCACGAGAGGGTTCATCCTGGAAAGCGTAGGTAATGGAGTAATGCCTCGTCTCGAACAAACGCGACTCCGACACGTGTACCACTTCGTCGATCGGGGAAAACCTCCTCGAAGGCCCAGGTACGTATACCGGGAGGGAGTGAGGATAACGCCGGAAGAGGGAGAATAAGCTCCTCGATGATGGTGACAGATCTTTCCAAAAACGAATCGTTGACTCGTCCCGGGGATCAACAAATGACGCGTCTTACTAAGCTGATAAAAAAGAGGGCGACTTACAGGTCAACACGCGGATTTGCTGGCAAGGGCGGTGAATGAAGTAGCTACCTTTTCAGCACCTCGCTCGACGTAGGTCCTAAGCTCGAGCCGCAACGTCATCGAGGGACGTTACGGAGGTCTAGATCAGTCACTCAAAGGAGGGCGCCCGTTATCTGCAACCCATAAGCTCAAGACAAGAAAAAATACATGCAACTCTAAAGAGAACCGTTGAATTGTCCAGACGACTACGAGACAAATGGGGGCGCTTAGGAAAACAATCAAGGTCCGGGGCGGCGGTAGAGGAAGAAAGGGAAATAGCGGGACCATGATTTGAACGCGCAACGCGCGTAACTATGTTCGCACTGGGGACGTGGACGATGGGGGGGGCGGCGGACGGGGTCAGTCAAGAGGATCCAGAAGATCAAGGCCAGGGCAAGCGGGGGGTCCACGCTGCCTGCCGCACCGGGAGTGGGAGGCCGCGTGCAAATGTAAAAAGGCGATCCGACGAACACTGCTCGACCCCGTCAATGTTCGTGACCGTAGGGGGAAAATGGTGGACAAAGGTCGCTAGGATCTTGGGAACGCGTCAGGCCTAAGGTCATCACGTCAGTCTACGGGAAGGAAACGGGGATCAACGGCCGACATCAGGGCTCAGGGTGTGCAGTACATGCTACGGGCCAAAAACTAATCTCGCCCACCGCAAATCGCCGTAATTCGGGAGAAGGGCAGCGGCTAATCCGCGAGTGCTAGAAAACAGAAGCACGAATGTCAGCGACGTAGGGCTATCTCACAAAAACAAACACCGAGGAGGGGGGGAGATAGCCAAAAAGTCGCTGACCGTCATCAAAAATGTCCGGCCGAGGTATCTCACTCGGGCTAAAAAAAAAAATAAAAAAAAAAAGGATCCAACCTGAAAAACCAATACTACGGAGGAGAATGGCGGGTGGAAAAGGAAATGAGAAGCCCGTAAAAGGTTACTGCACGAGACTTTAGGACGTGGTGAAGTCAAAGGGAGTTGGGAGGAGCAAACGGGAGCCAGGAATACCTTGGAAAAAAGAATGCCCGATCAGAGAAAACTGGTCAACAAAAACCCCGTTCCGGACACGAAAACATGACCGGGGGAGGAAGCATTTAGGGCTGAAAAAAGGGGGGACATTTGAACACGGCCAGAAAGAACGGTTCAGCAAGGCCTCCGACGAGGCAAGTTGCTACGTGGAGCCGACGTCGAGGATCCAACGACACCAAATCTGAAACGGCAGGAGAAACCTCAGCCATTTACCTTCGTGAGTGACTAAAAAGGAATGGGAAAATCGAAAGCTCTCAAGGAAAGAGCAAACGACAGCAAAATTCAGAAATGGAGAAAAAACTAGACACGATAAAACCAGGGGGCTGCCGCTAGGCTAAAGCACCACGCTCCTATGAGGAGGACTGCACGAGGTAGGGAGAGGGAGATGGCTGGGAACCAACATCGCCAGGGCGATCGAAGCTCCGAGACGAACGTACACTATTCACTGACGAGGAGAAGATACGTACAAAAAACCTCTCAATTGATCACAGTCACTGAAAGAGGCAGGGAACGCGAGTGCTCGAAGTGATCGCAACTAGCAACGCCGTTCGGATCGGGCGAACGGACGTCATGTATCCCTGGGATCCCATGAGGCCGGGAGGCGCGAAAACCCCGGGGGAAATGTACAAGAAAATCCGAGAGAGCGGATGCTCAGCGGCTCCACGCCAAGAAAACCGGAACGCAGGACAAACAAAGAGAGATGGGGAACCAGAAAGAAGTGTGACTGCTACAACGTTTAGACCTGGGCGGACGGGAAAACGCTTCGCTTCTAGAAAGGGGGCCGGAAGGAGATAAGTCAACCAAGAGGGGAAAGGCATGCAATCCCGTGAACGAGAAAGGGAAATGGAGAGCTCATCTCGACGAGAGTGTTCCGCCTCTGAAAAGGGCCGACACCAAAAGAGAAAAGAGCTGCGGAACCCTGTCTCCAGTCGCTACACAGCGCCCCAACGGCCAGAACCCGCTGCCGCATCTCATTCAAAGAGGAGGATCGCCGCTCAGCGACAGCAGACTTCGACTTGCAAGCAGGTCGCTTCGAGAGTCCTGGTAGAAAAGAACTTCGACTAACGCGAAGAGCGAAAAGAAACCTCGCGCTTGAGTAAAGACCTCGGTGCAGAGGGTTAGACAACGGGACAGAAGAAAAGGAATAAGGGAGGTCCCGGCTGGATGGAGGATCCTCGGAAAGTGAAAAGTGCTACCCCATGGCCGCGATCCAACTCAAGAAGGATGACCCCGCCTAACGGAGAAACCGAACCAATCCATTGAAAATCCGGGAGACGCTCGATGAAGAGGAAGTCGCAAGGTTTAGGCGGCAAAATCCACGACCTAAAAGGATGGCTCCTGAAAGGAGATCTCGTTCACTGACAGGGAGAGAGGGGGGAGTTGACTGCTAGATGCAGAGGCTTGGCGGGTCGCATAGTCGAAGGTAAATCAAACGGGAATGAATGAACCCAGAGAAATGGGGGAGAGATCACAGACAAAACCTCCCGACGCGACTGGCGTCGATCATCAGGGTAAGGGAGGGGGCGCACACGGCCCGCAACGGAAGACGGAAAACAGTAGGGGGAGGAAAAAGCCTCTAAACGACGGGAAAAGGACATCCGGGGGGCCGGGAAGAAGACAGAGAAAAGCCTTTCAACCGATAGGCGGAAGAGATGGCGTCAGAAGGAGCGCGCAGGGCCCAGGGCCGCCGGAGAAAACGAAAGAAAACTACCCCGGACTCCTGCACCGGGAGCGGGGAGGAGTCTCGGGGGGAGGAAGCAGCGAAGGAAGCGGGAAAGTCCCGAGTCCGACATCCTTCGTCATGACCAGAACCCTGGTGAAAACGGACACCAAGAACACCCAGAGAGCGGGAAAAAGACGAAATGGAAAAAGGGGAAAAAGAAGCAGTCAGGGAGGTATTAAAGGGGCGAGAGAGATACGCTCGCGGGAGTTCAAACATAAGGGAAGAGGGGGAGAACGAAAAGACAACCGCACAAACGAAGACACGGACAACGCGATCATGGGAGGTAGAAAAAAAAGTGATATGTGGCTAAGCTGGGGCAGATGGTCTCAGACAACTACCTTAAAGAAACATGATAGGACTATAACGCCGTGACAGGACCGTACAACGGTAAGCGACAGATCTGTTAATTACCCGTAAGCCGGTTGTCCAGCTCGACATCCTTCCGGGCATTCTCGAAGCAGAGCATAAGGAGGTCGGGGAAACCTCGAAGAGGTCACCGGAGCAGAGGGAGAATGACGAGAAGGCGAACTCCGAGACTATATGCGGGTGGACCAGGCGGGGGTGGAAGTTGGATTAATTTGCGAGAGGGAGGCGGGTCCAAGAAACTGTGAAATGAAAAAAGACAGGTCTAGACAAAAAAAAAAACCGAAAAGACACATGTTGGGGGGGGGGGGGGGGAAGGGGGGGGGTGGCGAGGAAAAAAGCATACTGAGAATTAGTTCACGTCGTCCGAGGATATAGACATCAGAGCGGATCGGCCCCTTCGAGAAAAGGGGAGAGCAAGAAGAGTCAAAGCGCCGCCGATCGATCTTGGGGGTGACAAATCAAAAAGAAGGTAACCTCATAGATCGAAAGAGGGAGAGAAAGGTAAAAGGCTCCGGATGGCCGCTGAATGTCCAGTAGAATCTGATTGCTTGGGTCCAAGAAGGAAGGATCTCTCACGAGAACAAAACAACGGAAGATATTTACCTGGGGAAAAAATGGCAAGAAAAGAACGAATGAAAACGGCGCGACTGCATGGGGATAACCGAGCTCAGTTCGGAAAAAAGCAGTGGAGGAAAACAACGGAGAAGGAGATTCTCTTTAATCGGTCCTCGAAGCGGAAGGCTTATCGTCGTGATACCGGGAGACCGGACCCTAAAGTAAGAGGCGGGAAGAATTCGAGCAGAAAAGAAGGCGTAAAGGGTTTCTACTTAAGAGGAAGGGGATCCATCGAGAACTCAAGGAAGGATCCACTCATTCAAAGATTCAAACAAAACGGGATTGAAGCTCAGGAAAAATCAAAGCTGAGGGCGGCCTAGTCCATCTTGTCAGAGGAAAAGGCTTAACGACTTTAGATACCCAAAGAAGAGGGGTTCTCTTCTTAGGAAGGCCCGGGGAAGGGGACTCTATAGTGAAAACGAGGAAGGGCGTCACTCGTCGTCTTTCGAAGGGAGGAAATTTCGGGTGACATCAAAAAAGGTATATTCTGATACCTGGGACGGGAAAGGGTCCAAGCATAGAGGAACCTCGCCCAAAAAGAGCCAACTGTAAATCAGACCCTGCTAAACGGCCTATTCCGGATGATTGGGGGAGCTGGGGGCCGGCTTGCGCCAAAGCGACAAAACCGAGGTGTGACAAAGGGCAGCGGGGATCGCGCGCACAAAGAGAGACACCGGGAACGAGGAAAGAACCTTGTCCGTCAGAGGGGCTACGGTAAGAGGGAGAACTTGCTACTAGAGGGCGACACAAGCGATTAAGAGCCGGAGGCGAAAGGGAGGGCGTCACGTGGGAGGGTGACCCCAGAATAGTCGAGAGAGAAGGAAATCACTAGAAGAGATCTCCGGCGCAAAGTTGCCTTCCGCCCGCGGGAGGACGTAATCGCGGAGGGAAAGAATCTCGCGGCACGGCGGCGAGCCGCCAGGCCGAAAGACGGCAACCGCCAGACCGCTTGTCCGCGTCTAAAGCCCAAAAGGATAGAAGGGGAGCGCCGTATATCAAGGTCAGACGAAAGACTGGGGTTGGACGGGGTCAGAAAACGGGCGGGAAAGGGTTCGCCTCAATGGGAAAAAAAGGGGGGGAGCGACTCTCTTTCGGACGAGGGGACGGGGAGTGATCATTCTGGGGCCTGGGTGAAATGGTAAAATTGACTCCCATGGGTTGATGGGATAGAACTAGGAGAGGAGCCAAAAGAAAAAGGAGAGAAGTCGGGGGAAAAAAAGAGAAAGCACCACTCGCTAAGCATTTAACGAGATACGAACAGGCGAGGAGGGAAGAGAAACAAAAAAGGGTTGGGGTCCGGCATGCAAGACGACAACCTGCGCAGAAATTGAGGAGGCAAACGGAGAGAATCCACCCTTACTTTGTCAAAAGGGACGGAGTCCCGCGACTGAGGATGTATGTAGTTGATGCGGCCATGTCGGGAAGGAAAAAACTTGCCTATACACCGAGGAAATCAAACGCAGGGCAGCGAGTTCCGGTTTCGGAGTAGTTCCTAACCAAAAAACACCACGCCACAAGAAGGACCTAAAGGGGCGGGACGGGCATAGAGACAATACTGGGGCGCTTTTCTGAGGTCGATCTGAGAGGGGGAGAAGGCAACCGAGAGCGCCTCTATCACTACACAAAGGAAGAAAGAGGAGCAGCTAGTTCGGAATAGAGGAGGACTAGAAGTATCGTCGTTTATATACGAGAACTAGAGGGGCCAGGGGGGGGCCTGGACGGTTTGGGTCGGCCAACTGGGAAAGGTCTCAAACGCTCTGCGAGAAGGGGGGGGAAAGAGTCCCAGCAAAAACCTGTCGGAAGGAATATAAGACTGTGACAATAGAGACAGTAAAAAAAATAACCATCAGAATGATTTAATGTCACAACCGTGATCAGACACGCACGCTCTGTCAGCCAGTGAGAAAGTAGGGAAGGACACAAAAAAAAGATAAGAAAGCACAGCGGGGGTGAATGAGGGATCATGTTCAGTAGAAGACGCCGCGGGGAAGCCGCTCCTCGAGGATGGTGACTCGTGGACAGCTCTTCCTCTCTGCCACTCGGGGAAAAGTACTAAGGCCGAGGGAAGGTAAGCGATGACGAGAAAGGAGGGAAGACAAATCAGCCTTCAGAAAATGGAGGGGGAATGCGGGCCTTTAGTGCGTACTGGTGGAAAAAGAGCAGCAGGACGTAGAAGAAAAGAGCACTCCTCGTTGGACTTAGCGGCAAGGAGGGAAGAGGAAAAATCTATGTTGCAACGGGATCTCAGCAGCAGCCTCCTCCAGAACAAAAAAGCTTAGGTAATCCGAAAAGAGACCTTTTCCTGTGACTCGCAACGAGCGGACATCCCCGTGCAGGAGAGAAATGGTATAAAACCTCCGAATAAACGGGGGCCAGGACGAGAGAGGAAAAAGAGCGGGAAAAAGGTAGAGGGAGAAGAATCAACGCTTCTGGGAGGGGGGGTCGCACTGAAGGAGATTAGTTTGCAGGTCGTTTCATGGGGGGGTACTCTCAGTAGAGACAAACGGAAAGAGGGAAAGGGTAAACGGAGGACCGGTAACGCAAGGAAAGATCAGAGTAAATGTTATCCGAAAGAGAGAAGGGGTCGAAAACCTGACATGGACAGGAACGTTTTCTACATGGTGAAAAGGGAAGAGGATAGGTTACTCGTCAACAAGACACGAAGAATACCCTTCTAATAATGAACGAAAGGACTCAAACCAAGTCCTAAATAATGTCCAGTACCCAGGGGTTAAAAAAAAAAAAAGAGGATACTGGCGGTCGATCAACTCATCGACCACCGCAAGTAGGGGACGTAATAGGGAACAGGGAGGGAAAGGCAAGAATAAGAGGAAAAGAACTGGACTATGAGGAGAAGTCAGAAAAAAAACAAAACGACCAGGATTGGGAGAATAGAGAGGCTCCAGACAACAAAGGGATGAGTAAAAGAGAGAGAGAGACAGAGCTCGTCTGGTACCTAGTCTCATAGGAAGGACCAGTAGAGGTCAGCAAAGAAGAAGGAAGGGGAAATGGCGATGAAATTACTTAAAGGAGTTCTGGCGAGGAAGGGAGAAAAGAAGGAGACAACTTAGACGAGGTACTTCACTGAACTAGGACGTGGTTAAGTACGGGAAGTTGGGGAATACTTGATTCCCTTATTCCTGGGACGCGGACTGCAAGAGGAAATGTACCAGTCGCCAAAAACCGTAAAAGACCGGGTCGTCGAAGCGGTCTTCGGAGAATGGGACATGAACTGAGGTCTCCAATAAGGGTGAAAGGGAAGAGCCGTTGAACAGGGATGGAACATGAAGGAGCTATTCTGATGGGCTGGGAGCGAAGAAAGGAAGGAAATATCGCAGGGGCACCCAGGGGATCTTGAGACCGCCCAAACGTAAGCGTGGGTCGAAGATACAAGTCAATCTACTAATACTGAGGGGAGACACAACGGGCAAACGATAGTGAGAAATGGATGACGCTAGCGGAAAAATTTCGGGTCAAAGGGGAATGCAAGGAGGATGAAAAGGAAAAGAGACATTTTGCGAAAGGAGGGAGGCTGGATCATTCACGAGGCCAAAAAGGAAGCACACTCTCTCCTCGCGTCAAGATGATCGGTCTTCTAGGGATGATTAAAAAAAGCTCAAAAGGAGATCAACCTCAAAGGAAAAGACCAACCTATTCTGCAGGGGAGCGTCAAAAGCGACAAACGGGCATCTTTTCTCACGGGGGACTGGGACGAGGGACAAGAGAGAAGGAGAAAGGCGGACGACCCTCCCTAAGCGGGGTTCTCGGAGTCTATCGTAGACGCCAGAAATTCAAGCAAGGACAGCCAGTCTTATGTGGCCAGGGGGACTGAGAGACGGATGGAGACGTGAGTAAGATATGTCGAGGAGGGAAGAGGAGAGAAAGTCCTTCAATCAGGGACGCGCGGGGGGGGATAATCCCAAGGTCAGGAGGAGGATAACGACAACTAAATGATTCCTGCCTCTGAAAGCAGGAACTGTATCGAAGGATAGGAAGGGGGGGGGACTAAACTTCTTTTAAACATCTCCACCTTCAGGAAACCCGCAGGAAAGCAGGCTGAGTATAAAGAGAGTATAGGAAGCTAGCTCAAGCCGTCCTAACCTACTCGCAAACAAGGGAGGTCGAGGGAGGGCTTCCTGTGAGAGTGAATAGAGGGATGGGGGTTGATCAAGTAACTCACTCGAAGAAAAAAGCCAAAAGCCTCAGAGCGAGTGTGCTCTATGGAACGACAAAACTTCGGTCCGATCGGTGGGAGAACGACCTAAATAAGGAATTACTCGAATTAAAAGGAGAGGTCTGTGGCATCTAATATAATAGTCGAGTAAGGGGTGACTATATAATCCATGGTGAGAGACTCCCACTCGCGTCAGGAAATCCAGGACCAAGGAAGAAAAATCAAATTCCTGTGCTGAGAGGGGCTTACATGAGGAGAAGGTCGGAGCAGTTGATTCTGCAATCCGAGTAAGGGGACAAAACCTAGATGTTAGAATTCCATTGTATATACTCTTCAAATAAGGGAGGGGGTGACTTTCGAAAAAAACACCTACGAGGAGAGGCTTAGTCCATGGATAATGAAGAAGACATCGAGAATGGTGTAACCCGGATCAAGAAGGGGGATCAAAGAACCTCAACCGCTACCTTCTACTGGCAGGTCGGGAAGAGGTCAGGGAAATATTACTAACCGTACCAAGAAGAAGGAAGCCTGACCCGGATGCGGGAATACCGGACATCTAACGCGCGCAAAAAGTATATAAGCGTGTGCTGGGCCTACGGAATTCCATAGGATGGGCGGGTAAGTAGGCGCCGGTCTGAGAACGATTAGCCGGGGTGCCCTTCCATAGATGAACGCCCCTCCTCTAACCTAGGCCGGAGGGTCACCGGACAGAAGGTGGACCCAGGCACTAGAGGTAACAGCTCGAAGGAAGTCGGGTCCTGAAAGGCGGGTACGTACGAAAGTCTCCGAGAGAAGAGGAGATGGGGACTTAGGGTCGCCATGCTTAAAGAGGAAGGGAAGAACCCCTCTTTAAAGAGGGCCGATAATCATAGGTCAAGTGAGAGAGAGGCTTCTCGACGAATCACGCCCCAAAAACCCACCTTAAGTAGATGGCCGCCCTGCTTAATACAACGATACGACGGAGAGGAATGGTCGGGAAGGTTGGATATAGTTTGCCGTGTCGGGGGAACCTATCTGGATAGAGACAAGTTAACCGCCAAGGATACTACTCTCACAAGGGGCTGGAAAAAGAGGGGAGAGCGACTATTGAATACCCAACGAGTGGAAATATCTGATCATCGTCTCAACAGCTGGAGGCTCGAAAAAGGGGGGGAGGAACGAATAGCGGTAAGCCACCGAGAACGACATCGACAGCATCCTCTTCGACTCGATAGAGGCAGGAAGCGGGGTTTTTGGGTGTGGGGGAAGAATATGGGAGGGCGAAGGGGGAAGGGGCCTCGCTGGCGTCTCTGTCTCAGGAACCTTCCCATCACGGGGGAGGCGGGCAAAGTGGCGACTCAAACGCCAATCCAAAAAAGAATTTAAAGGGGACGGTAGGCTAGGGACTATAGAAGCGTATAAATAGAGCCGGGGGCAAAGAGAGAACTCCTAAGTCCCAGCCTTTTGGGTTACAATAAAATTGGTACACGAGGCCGGAGAATAAATGAAGAGAGAACAAAGTCAATGAAATACAAGAAAGTGGTCAGGAGAGGCTCCAAAACCACAACGGAGGGGAGAAGATGATCGAATTACTGGGAAAAAAATAGAATACGGACGGAGAAGCTAACAGAGAGAAAAATTCGGCGTCTCCGATCATCAGGACGAACCCCAAAAAGGTTGGCTGCCCAAACTCTCGAGTGAGGGCGCGGCTCGATCTTCGCGGAGGGGGTGATCGAAGAGTTTCTAGGCTGATCTAGAGGAAGCCAGCTACTACCGCACGAAACTTAAAGTGCTCGAGTGCTACTGAGAAGAAGCCCCCAAGGGAAGCGGAAGGAGAGGACGTCAAAGAGACTCCGCCGAGAGGAAAGGAATAAGAAACTCTCAAAGACATCTTCCCAATTCCAAAACCCGCAGCTGAGAAGGATATCCACGAAGCCAGAAGGAAAGCGCAACGTGGATCACTTCTGCACGCGAGTAGAGGAAGAAACCAAGTCCGTGATATGCTTCGGAAGGGCGTTGAATACTATGCCAGGGACATCAGAAAAAAAAAACACAAGAAGACCGGGGGTGGATTCAAAGAGGATTCTAAATAATTCTGATCCAAGGAGGGAAGAAGGAGGAAGAAGTGGATGAGGAGAAGCAGATCGCAACTCCAACGCATAAAAAAAAGGAAATACATCTCCCGAACAGACTCGACAGACGTCCTTCCTTTCGGCAGGCCGAAAACCTGAAGACACCTCTCTTCTCGTCGAGAAGACAATAGGGAAAGAACGGATAGCAGAACGATCGGGACGTGAACTGAAGGGGCACTGAAGAGGGGAGCCGCCTGGAGAAGACGTCAACACAATGCGTCAGCTATTCTTGAAAGATTGGACACTTGAAGAAGGACCCTAGGCATCGAAAAACGAGGAGACCAAGCCCCTAGGGCAAAAGGTTGAGGTTTCACTAACCCGTGGAAAGGGAAGTGGGGGGCAGGAGTGAGTAGGGGGGTTTGGGAACGCTGCAATTCTCTCTGACCGAAAGGGAAGGAAGACTTTTAGTGGGAAGTCTGGTCTTCTGCAAGAGAGAGGGGGGAGAAGGTCGAGAATCGCTCCTATCGCACGCCAGCCAAGAGGGTCCAGTCAAGGGAGCCGAACGGAAAAAAGAGAATGGGAGGCAAAGGTGTCTCCTTTCAACTCAACTACGTTACGGGAGCCTGCGAATGGCAATTGAAAGGGCCTGGAAGGGGAAGAAAGTCTCTGTTTCGTCGAGGGTGACTGTAGGTGATGGTAGCCTGGGGAAATTGGCATTATAAGAGGGGTGGGATTATGGTACAGGACCGTAAAAAAAAATAGCATCGGAAGCAAAGAAAAAAAATAGAGAAGGAAAGGAACGAATAACTAAAGGCGGTGACAAAAGAGTACTTCTCAGGGGATTGCCGCAATTTCTCGACTAGAGAGGAAGAAGAAAGAAATCAAACAAGGGCTGACTTAGGCTGAAGAGACGGACTTGGGCGAGTCTACGAGGTGGGGGTGCCCTGGGCTGAAAAGAGAAAGTCCTATAAGAGGGAGCGACTCCGGACCGGTTCATCGATTAAATTGATGACGGGAGGAGGGGGCTAACACAAGAAGAGACGGAATGCATAGATACAATCGGAGAGGGGAGAGGCGTTCGTACTTGGGAGCGAGTATCACCAAATAAGCCGAGAGAACGAAAACAGAGCATGACGAACGGAGGGGAGGTAGTGGTAGTACGCGCTGCCTGAGAGCTTCCTTATCTATCGTGAGGAAGTAAGGAGAGGCATCGTTTGCAGCAGCTGGGGGCCCTAACGAGCATAGAAGGGAGGGACTCAGACAGTTAAAAATCATAGGAAAAAGAAAGAGTAGGCGTCGGAGCCTCAAACTAAGAGACTGGGGCCCCTGTCCCGCTTGAAGAAGGGATCTCAATAGGACTCTTTCTGACGGACTAACGTCCTCCCAGAGCCACGTCGTCAAATAGAAGGAAAAAATACTTGGGCCCTCTACTATCTTGTGGAAGTGGAAGGAGGGTAAGTCCTCGAGAGCCGCGATCTACCGCGGGACGGGTGCGATCAGACGATCTGAGGTGATCAATCCTAGAAAAGTCGGAGGAGGGGACATAAGTGGGAAATATAAAGGAAGGAGAAGAGTGAGCAGCAGTCCCTTTGAGGACTGGAAACTGGAGCGATCGAATGGAAGAAGGGGACTCCGACCCTCATATTGACGTCATCCGAGAAAGAGCCTCGCCAGGGCCGATGGTCGCGATAGAAGCCCAACTCCTAAAAAAAAACAGCGGCGTAAAGTCTCCTCAAACTGCGACGTAAATGTAACAGGTCCGCAGCCGAGAGGCATGCCAAATTATATGTCAATGCTAAGATCCCTCCTAATTCCAGTGAGTAATCAGAAGGAAGAGATAGCTGTGAAAAAAGGAGGTGTGCTAAGAAAAGAGGGACTGGGCGACACAGACGGCAATATCTTGCGGAGGAGGGTGCATCCTCGAGTCGAGAAAAATCGTCCTTATCGGTCCCCTTCTTAACCGGCAAAAACTAACTTGGGGGGGACGCGTAAAATGTCACATCGAAAAACAGTTAGACGAAAAAGGGAAGGGGATGGACAAGAAAAGGGGCGAATGTGACCAGGGGTAAAAAAAGGGCATACGCGGGTTCAACGAAAGAACCGTCTGCGAAGGACAAACTGACCCAGCTTCACACGGAAGTTACTCATTTAAGACCTCGAAAAAAGGAACAAGTTAGAGATCAGAGACCGGCAAAAGCGACGGGAGAGGGTGAGAATCCAGGTCGTCTACAAGCGAAGGGCTACGGAATAAAGGAAGGAAGAGTGGCTGACTAAAAAAACAACGGAGAGAGGAAAAGAGGAAAGAAGACTCAGTCCTCTCCAGATCAGGAAATTATCAAGAAATCCGGAAAAATCCCTGGCTGATTCAAATTACGGCGAGACTTAGGTGGAGAATACATCAGTAAAATCAAAAAAAATACGATACTGAAAGGAGGATGGGTAAAAGGCTTGGTGAAGAGGATTTTCAAGACTTGATGAAATGAACCGGAGAAGAAGCCCATCCGGAAATCTCTTGTCACCCAAGTCGCACCAAGGAAGGGACAGAAGAACATGACGGGGGGATACCTCGGTCGGAAATCAGCTTTCGAGCCTCCAATTCTGTTCGAACGGTCAATCGTTGACCTTGCAGTAGTGGTCTAAGTACGGAGAGGAGCGAAAGAGGCAAGCCATATCTACCTGAGAAAAGAAAAGAATTGGCGGAAGCTAAAGGAGTGACAAACTCTTCCTCTCTAGGGCCGCTAACAGGACAAATTCGGAGTGTAAAAGTAACTAACCTTTCTGTCCTCTAGGGGGGAGGATGGCCGCAACTAAAGAAAGAAAAAAGAGAAAGGGCTGGCTGATGATCTGGGCTGACAACACCAACATGAAATGCTATGCATAAACTAAAGAAAGACGGGGGAAAGAGAAGTTAAAAAGAAGGAGTAGGAGGAGATACTTCGGCGCAGAAAGAAAGGACGAGCGGTAAAGCTAGCAACGAAAAGCGAATGCGAGTCAATAGACACAGCCTGATAGGGGAGACGATTGTCATGGGAAGACTAGGTCAAAAGGGAGCCTAGAACGACAACGCGATTCACAGTCAGAGGAGAGGCGAGGACTCGAAGGATAAACCAGACAATCTGAACGCAAACAAAAAGAGGGAGGGAAAAAGGAAAGTGTGTCCAGAAGGACTAGTACAAAGAGGACGGACCGCTTGAGAATTTCGAGTATAACTATGCTAGTATATCACTCATAAGTCCGCGGACAGTCGAGCCAGCCGGGGAAGACTCAACTACGACGAGGTAGGTGGTAAGAAGATGTACTTCCTTCACCCAGGTCTCTAAGATAGTAGGAGAAACCTGTTGAGAAGAAGGCCGAACGGAAAAGCAGGAAAGGCCCAAAGCACAAACTATGATCAAGACGAAAAATAACTAAAGATACGGCAGAGGCCGTAATAAATACGACAAACGTTCCTGGTCTTGTCTTCTGGCAGACGTTTAAAGGGAGGTGGACCTGCAGAAAGCAGAAAGACGAAAAAAAGAGAAAGAGAGATGTCTATGTGCCCCAACACGATGTGTTAGGAAAGAAGATCAATAGAAGAACGACGATGAACCGTAACTGGAGGTCGAGATCCTCAACGTTCATCTATAAGCCATGGGAAGCCTCCAATCGGTTAAATGTTAGAAGAAAGAGCTACACCGGGCGCCAAAAAGATCCATTGTGCACGGAAGGGGGTGGCCTGAGCGAGAGGATTGCAAGGTCGAATGTGTGTAGGAAAAGCACGCCCATCTCAAAGAAAGAGGGAAGGGAGAAAATAAAATCCCTTGATTATCTCATTAAGTGAAACATTGTAGCGAGTTGTGAAATGCCCCGCAGCTATGCTCTAGTTAAGATACAGGGGAGAATATTACAGAGTACAGCGATCAAAGGGAGTTACCGACAGGCAAGAACTGATAACAAAACTCGTCCAAATCGGGCGAATGGGCGTAAGAAAGAGGCAGGGGAATTGAGTACACCGTTCCGACCAAGGAAGGAAGCCGTACCAAAGGAGAGTATACCTGAGCCTCTCAAGGGGGAGCACCAGGAGAATCTTGTAGTAACTGAGGAAGCGGCACTAAATAGCGACTGGAGGGATCTAAAGCTGGATCCCGGGTATTTCCTTTCAAGCCGATAAAAACGGACCCTAAGAAGGGCAAAAGGGCTAAGGACACGCGCTCGAGGTAGGAAGCGTCTAGAAGGGAAGTCGGGGGGGACTACTTACACTAATAAGGGAGGAATCGCGCGGTCGACTTGGTGTACGATATCATCGGCACGGTGGTGAACAGAGGAAAGTATAAAACAACAGAACGTTAAGGAAAAGTAAGAGAAATGGGAATTCATCTGTTTCTTCCTACTACTAGCGGTAGAGGAAGATCCAGACAGAGGCGCGGGTTAGCGGAAAGGTGGAATCGGTAGAGTGGCAGACCCAAATCATAGCGGGCGAAGAAGATACGACTCGGGAAGCATTGAGGTCGGGTCTGAGGGGGGGCCGGGATGAAGGGGCGGGTCAGAGATCATCGGAAAAATTAACAAACCAGTAAAAAGCCTAAAACCGGTACTGAAGGGACATTTCGAAGAAAAATGAACCCTGATCTTGTCTCTATCATAGGTTTAAAAAACGGCAAGGAAACAGACAATCAGGCTGTAGGGGGAGGACATCGGGAAAAGAGGGGGAAAGCCGTTTCCTATGGTTGACAGCTCCGCAATGAAATAGAGAGAACCGGCGGGTGTGGAAGGTTGGAAGGTAAAGGTCCAGTCATCGAGGGGCTGTCTCGCTGGGGGCCGTCGGAAAAGCGATAAGGGGGAGGCCGGGCGGTCGACACAATGCTGTAAGTAGTAGTGTTCGCGGGGATAGGCTGCTCACGACTAGACGATAGCAACAAAGAATCTTAAGGGAACACTCTCCACAGACATCCGGGTTGGTGACTCCCATCCTTCTTGTGGTCTCCTGAGACGGCGGAGCAACATTCGCAGAGTCAGAGTAAGAAAATTCATAGTGCCTTTCAATTCATATAACGGCGAAAAGAAAACAAAAAGGGGAGGAGAAAAATAGAGGGAGCCTGGATCAGAGAAAGAATAAGACGGACAATCCGATCGGAGTTGACGAGAAGGGAATGTATCTCCGCGTTAGACCAAGAATGATTTCAAAAACGAGACGGGGGGGGAGGCCAAGGCTCTTCAACTTAAATACGTCTCGAAGCAGGAGAGACGCGTGATCGTAGGAGGAGTACGGACGGACCTCCTCCACTGCTCAGGAGGAGTCGAAAAAACAAAAAAAACCAAGTGGGCCGGTCGACTGAAAAACAGTCAAAAAAGGACGCCAAATAAAAAAAGACCCTTTTCCCACAGAAAAAGAATGCCCAACGGTCCAAAACAAACGCAGGGCTGCACGGACAAAGCTAGAAGAAGCACGTATAAGGGAAGACGTCCCACTTGCGCGGATCACGGCTTCACGCAGAGAAAAAACTAAACCAACCGGCTGCTCTGGAAGTCCGGTTGAAGACTAGCGAGGGGAAGGGACACCGCGACGGGGGGGGTCGGCGGGCGGGGTGCTGGTCAGTCAAAGGAGGGAGATCAAAAGGGGAGAGAGTCTTCAAGTCGAGCAGAAAGGAGAACAAATAGCAAACACGCCAGAGCAGAAATACATCTCCCGAACTGCTCTCAAGAGTGCGACGTCTTCGTAGGGAAGGGGGTCGGCGACGACGAAGAGAAACCTTAAGTGTGGTAAAACGCTCTGAGGATCGAGAAAACCGAGCGCCCTGGGGAGAAATATATAACCGAGAAGAGAAGCGTTAAAATTTTTAAAAAAATTGAACTCTGCAGGCGAATGGGGCGACGACGGCAAAAACGAGGCTCCTCTCCTATGGAGAGGGAGGATTATGCAGGAAGGTGGCCTACTGTCATTCAGAGAGCGGTAAACCAAGGGAATGCTGCTAAGCAATTCGCGCAAAGTGACGGGTCCGCGTAGGGGAGGTCGGATTCTGACAAAAGACGAGTGAGTACGACCTCCAGTCCGATAAGCCGAAAAAAATATTATCGAATAGACTAAACGCAACCCAGATATCGACCTGGGCGGCCGTTAGGAGAAGGAACAGAAGACTGGGTGGGGACTTCAGTCTGCTGCCCAGCCCAATGGCACGGAAAGATCTGGGACAAGCGAAAAACGGTAGAGGTTTAGTTCTGTGCAGTGCCGTGAAGAAGGGGAAGTGCATGGAACTCCCGATGGGAGGAGGGACGCAATATGAGACCTGAAGCAATAGCATCGAGTGGGGCGAGCAAAGCACCACCGCGAAAGGGGGGCAGTACAAAGAAAAAAAGGAACGATCGCAGTAGAACAGAAGGGAGTGGTCCGGAGGAAAGTGGGGGACGCAGAAAAAAAAGGACGACTTCGAGCATCAAGAGAAAACTGACGCAAAAGTTGCAGGAACAAGTGGAACGGGCGTCCAAACAAAATGGGAGGCGGGGAAACAGGTGTCTTCGAAAGATAATCCTAGACATTCGAGGAATCGACATCCTGTAAAGGGGAAGCGAGTCAATTGAGGTCGTCATGAAGAAAAAAGCTCGGGATGGGGCGTGACTGAAAAGACAGAGACGGAGCGCAAATGTAGGAGGGAGATTCGCGGAGAAGTATCACCCGCCACGCCTCTATCACAGAACAGGAAGAATCGGGAAGAGCTGCTTATTGAGGAAACAGAATGAGGGGAAGAGAGTATCGAGACAAATTTATATGATCTAAAATCCGGAAAGGTGTAGTCTGGGAGGAAAAGAAAAGGATACCGTCACGAACGCGAAAGAAGAGGACGGCAGGACCTCAGAACACAAAAACCGTACAATCTCACAACTTGAAAAAAATATGATCAGAAAAAGGTCCCGCGAGGTGGGGAAGGGAGAGACGAAGGAATACGTGAGAAGCTCAGAACAAAACTTCCGCCCCGTATCCCACGTGGGAAGGGAGAAGAACACCCACTCGTCCCCTCTACGACGGGGGAAGGGATGGAGAGGGAGGACGCACGATAACTCGCATAACGCTCCGAGGAGGACGGGTTAGTAGAGTGCTACGCAGAGTGAACGACAGGTTTCCCTAAGGAAGTCGGTGGGGCGGACATTCTTGGCGGAGGGAAGGAGAAGACCTCGTGGCGGGTCCGGGGGAAGGGAAACGTGGACTCTCGGAGAAACGGGGGCCTCCTAAGCAAGAACTTGGGGTCTTTGCCTGGAGGCGGAGAGAGTAATCCCCGGCTATGTTTGCTCAGTGTCTGCAAGAAAAACCGAATAGCGAACATGTCTGGGAAAAATTGTAAATCCTCCTAGGACCGTACTGGGAAAGGTCACCGCAGCGCGGAAGCACGGTTGAGTGGGCCGTATGTCTCAACTAAGAATGCCGTCTAAAAAAGAAGAAGGAAGCGGAGAAAAATGAATTGGTAGAGGAGAACGCAAAAGGGAAACTGAGTTTGCACTGCCGGCGACGGGGTGCAAGGCAAAGTGAAAGAGGAAGTACGTCGCCACGGGACAGGACATTTTCCACGTCTGCACGGTGCCAAAACTTTGGATTGGGACTCTTCGGGTACAATCGAGAAGAAAAAGCGGAACGAAGCCGGTAGTTATTTACCGGGAAAAGGGGGGGGGCGAGCTGGTGACAAAAAGAGCGGATATGTCGTTCAAAAAAGCCTGGCTCCAGTCCTGCTAACGTCAGGGAATCACCGCCGACACCCATTGCGAACTCGGAGAAGGGAGGGAAAAAGTGTACAGCTCGTCGTCCACCACCGAATGATCGCCGTCTGTATCAGCCAGGCGGCGAAGAAATTTAAGGGCCCCCTGGCACGGAAGAGGGAGCGGAAATGATCGGTGGGATA
>Ga0179591_1356583_pt1 | contig 25216 bp, 28 predicted proteins | sample CZOMad2_1_08_16f_FD_182891 | JGI IMG/M metagenome (GOLD analysis project Ga0179591, IMG submission 182891) | Vadose zone soil fungal communities from Angelo Coast Range Reserve, California, USA - CZOMad2_1_08_16fungal (PacBio error correction) | ecosystem: Environmental > Terrestrial > Soil >...
AAATACGTTTCAAGAAGGGGTTTCGAGTCTATTTGGGCAGCGCACAGGCCAGCGATAAAGAAAAACGAGAGCAAAAGGCTTCTCTGGACACCACCATAGCGCCGGTGACAAAAAAAGAGAGATCTTCAATCGCGCGGAAAAAAGACACGCTCTCGTCGATGAAAGGGTGAGCTTACGCCAGTCAGTCCGTGAGAGGTGGAGAGAAAACGTGCTCGAAAACGAATCAGGCGCCATGAGACGCCGATGGTTGATCGACACACTCAATCACGACCAAAATCCCGCCAAAAGCCAACCTCAAGATCTCGAAAAAAGGGGGGAAAAGAGAGAGATCGCGGATCACGTATTTATGGCTTCCTTCTTTGGGAAAACGATCGGCGTCCGGAAACTACCCGTATCTAATTTTCGAGCAACGTTCGCTCAGAGGCCCGTACCTGCCCTTAGGGAGAAAAGGGAATTTTATAAAAAAAAAAACGCGGGGTCCTTTTTGGTTGTTCAAGGAGAGAAGAGGAAGGAGAGCTTGAAGCCGCCAAGGATCTGTTGTGTGAGTTCGCGCAAGATGGGGGGGCGATCATCATTTTACTCGTTGAGGAAAGCTTTAAAAAAAAAAAAAGACCTTTGGCCCAGAAGAAACCGTATGGAACATAAAAAAGATATCACAAACATGTAGCCTCCAATCCTAATCGTTATAGAACCGCTTCGAACGAAAAAATGAGCTTCCGCCTTGAAGGGGGGTACAGGTCCTTTCACTCCCAGGGGGGGGGGGAGGAGAACGCTCATGAGCCCGACCCATCTGTCAGCAGGAGCCTCGATCCTCGACCGCCCTTAATCGGGAAAAAAATCCGGAGACCAAAAAGGGAGCACCAAATATAGGGACGTTCCGCGTTTGAACGGTCAGGGGAAAGGTCCACTTAGGACGGCCCTAGATCAAGAGCGCGGAATATTGCTGGGGCCTACGGCGATCCGAAGGGGGGAGGAAGGGTGCCATCATATTTTATGGTAGACCCAGCAACAAAGTAAGAGGATAGGAGTAATTCAAGTTTTATGAAAAAGAGGAATCCAATTTAAGATCGTTCCCGAGATTGGGAGGAAAAACCTCCCCACACCGGAGGGATTGTCCAATGAAGGGGGAAAATGTGTAGATTCCTAAAATGATTAATGTAAAAAAGGGGAAAATACAACCAGGGTCGAGGACGGGGGGCTAGGGAGAAGCCCCCTTTAAGGCAGGGAAAAAGTGAGTAGCCAGAATGCTTGCGTGGCAAAAATAAGACTAACTGTTTCCCTAGGGGGGGGACGAGCAAAAAGAGGCTTGATCGCGAAGCGTCAATTCTTAAGAGTTAATCAACAAGGGCTCGGGTGAAAAGGAGAAAGGTCTACAAGGGAAAAGAAAACTGCTTTTGCCTAGGAAGGGAAAAGTAGTCTCGTCAAAAAGAGGTGAGGTGTGGGGGGGCATATTCAAAGGGAGGGGAAAGTTAATGCCTTCACGGAGAGGGGATCCCTCCGAGGAAAAAGACGAAAAAGGAAAAAGGGCCACAAGAGGGGAAACACTCTCTCGTCTTCCAGGGTGGGGACCTGCTATCAAAAATAGAAGGGAATGTTGCAACAGCCAAAAAAACAATGCAGCCAAATGAAAAGAGGATACGACGTAAGAAAAAAATCGCCTCATTGCGGTGCAATCACTTACCTGTAGGGAGGAGGATCTCTCGGGAGGGGCTTTTAATGCTTCGGATGGAGGCAGATTTCAAGTGGGGAAGGACGTCAAAAAGGCGCGATGAAAACCTGAGGGGATTTCAGGGGGGGGAAAGGCCGTCATATAAGCTTTCATTGTCGCGAGAAACTCGCGCCATCAAATTACAACCCCAAAACCAAGAAAAAGACCATGGGGGAAGCGTATCTGTCCCAGCTCACCTCCGTCGCGGATGCCAATGTCGGTCGAGAAGACCCAGAAAACCTGAATAGAAGGAAAAATCAAGTACTATCGGGCATTACCCGGGCCCGCAGGGTACGAGATTCTCGGCCAGTGTACTGGCCTGAGAGGGGAAACCGTCTCTTGCCGAAAAGAAAGGCAGTCAAAAGTCTGCCAGTGGTGAACTTATATACCCTCTTCGAAGGAAGGGCTCGGAATCTCTGGAGGACGACTAGCGCATTCTTGGAACCCATGTGGGGGAACAGCTCTATGAGACAGAGCACATCCTTCGTTTTCTGAGAAAGGGGGCATGCGCCGAAGGAAGGGCCTGACAAACCAAGGGTTTCGGAGTAGGAGGTCTTGGTCGACCACTAAAGTTGATGGGGAGGGACATGCTGGACTCCTGCCATCTAGAAAGGAAAAAGGGGGAGAACGCCCCGTCAGGGGGGGGGAAAAAAACTGACATCTTGGGGGAAGGACCAGCAAAATGACGGGGGGGATTTCAAAACAGGCAGAATTGCACAGAATGCAAAAAGCTTTTTGGGTTTTTCGGGGAACCGGGGACCTGCCATGACAAGAAATCCGCTGTCGAGCTTCCTAGGAGGAATAACCGCCTCAGGCAGGGGGGGGGGTGATGCCCGCAAGAAAATGAAGGGGATCAAAGAAAACCCTCCGCAACAGTAGGAGTGCGAATAGTAAGGAGTCATGCAGCTGAAATGAAACAATAGGGGGAAGGCCTGGATAACACGGGAAGAGAGGGACCCGAGGCGATCGGGATATCGCAATCAACCACGACAACGGGGTCACAGGGCTGATTCCGGGGAAGGCCACGGACGACCCCGTGATCGGGGACCATAAGAGGGTCGGAAGGGGAGGAATACTCTCAAAAAAACAGCCTTCAGCTTGGCCAAGGAAGGTTTGTTAACTGGAGGGGCCATAGGAAAGCGGAGGAGCCTTTATAATAAAAGGGGCATGGTCGTCTAGGAAGGAGGGTGCCCTGTGGAAGAAAGAGACGACCCAGTTATTAGGGAAAGGGTGGGTCTAGCATCGAACTATTAAAATGAGAAACAAACGCCCAGGGGGTCTACGTATTGCAACAAAAGAAGGACCGTGTGGGGTCCTTGAAAAGGGGACGCACACACAACCATAGGTCCTTCTTGATTGAGATTAAGATTGAAAAAGAGGGACCACGAGGGCGATTGGGGGGGGAGAGTCCTGAAGACGCGTCAACTGGGAAGGGGGGACTTCAAGAGAGCCCCAAGGAACAAATGCAACTTACACTAACGACCAGGAAACTAGCGACGACAACAGGCCGCGGGAGCACTGACACCTGGGAATGGCAGCAGGGGGGGGAGGAGCAATTTGAATCCCGGAAAGGCCCGCCAAAGGCCCCTACATGGGGGGAGTGCTAAATCAAAAAAAAAAGAAGGCTTCATTTGGAGAGAGGTATAAGAGATATGCGGCGCAGGGAAGACGCCTATCTTCGCTGAAAAGTGCCTTCGAAGCCAGCCGTTAAACCGATTGAGGGGGAGGGATCGAATCAAAGGCCTCAGTACGTGGGAGGACGCTTGTTTAAGGGGGAAGGAAAGCCCGGAAGCCGAGACGCGCAGAGGAGGGTTCTTGTGAAATTGGTGTGAATGTAGCGAACGTCATGCCGAAAGGCGAGTATAGGAACAAACCACTCAGCGGAGAGCTTGAGGGTTGAGTCCGATGAGACTAACGATCGTCGAAGACTGGTACACTATCAAGAAATAATTCTCAACTGGGCTGAGGGGGGGGAGAGCTTCCATTTCGGAGGGCGATTTTTAATCACATTGCGGGGGAATCTCTAGAAACAAACAACTAAGGAGGAGAGAGGCTCTTCCGGCAGGGGCTCAGGGGGGGTCCATAATGAAGACAAGAGCCGCAAACGTGCGACGTAGTAACATCTGCGGGAGCGTTTTTACCCGTTGTCGAAGGAGGGTTCTCGCGCAAACCAACAGGCGGATCTCATTAAACAAAGCCGATTGTGGGGGCAAGGAGTCATAGAAGGAACTTTAGAAGAGGCATTACCACAGAATTCTTGTAGGAAAGAAAAAACAAAACTTGAAAAGAGGGGCACTCATCCTCCAAGGCGGAAAAATTAAAGAACTTAAATGGGGAGGATCAGCGGGCGAAGAACACTCACAAAACGAAGGGTTCACTGCAGGGAAAAAGGGTCAAGATCAGGGAAAAGAGATATGAGGATACATGCAAGTCTTGGAACCAGGTATGAGAGCACCTTACTCATCAGTAGAAAAGCCGCATGGCGAAGGGTGTCTTATCTATGGTCTTGTCAGGAAAAAATTGCCTCAAGCAATGACTGTTAACAGCGTGGTTCCAATCACCGGGAGAAGGGTGACTCCTCGAAGGCATTCTCTTAATGCGCCTGGAGCTGGATGAGTTAAGGGGTGGAAGATACCAAATAGGGGGAAAATAAGTGCATTTTCGGCAAGAAGGGGCTAAATCAGGGGAAGAAGTGTTCTCTCATTGGGGAATTCAGTCTTACTGGGGGTTGTTCATCTGAGGCAAGTTATACATTTTCGGGGGGGTCGGGAAGGGGACTCTACTTAGGGGGGCGACGGACGGGTAGTTTGACTAAGTTTTCCTGTTGGTAAGCTGCACTAGGCAAAAGTTATGGAACTTTTTCGTCAAGAAACGGGCTTTCTGGGATCGACGCATGCGTGAAATTCAGAACTGAGGGAAGATCGACTATGTCATCTGTAAAAGGGGTCTGGCCACAATTTGATCTACAGGAGGAACCTTATCAAGGATGAAAAGTGTACGGGGGAAGTCCCCAGAATCATGAAGAAACCGGAACCCGTCAGGAAAAGGATTGCGAGTATGACCGGCACGGGAGAGAGCTTATCCAGTCCTGAAACAGAGAAGAGGAGGGGACTTTCCGGGAAGAGGAATTCTATCTCTCTGAGCTGGGTTCGGATGTGTGGAGGAGTTGCGTACATCATCACAGTGGGAGGAGGGAGTCCTAGGCAGCTCTCACGAGGGGGGAAAGGACGCCTTGGGAAAAAGGAAAAAAGGTTGTTTGAAAAAACAACAAAAATAAAAAAAAAGAAAAAAAACTGGCTAGGGGAAGGGAAATCCCTTCACGGGAGAGGGGGGAAAGGGTGCTCAGGGACCACCGGCGTTCGTACCCCGCATTGGGGGGGGGGGGTGGGGAAGGGGTTGGGGGGGGGGGGGGTGGTAGACTGGGCGCGGGGGGCATGGATGTGAAAAGGGTGCAATCCATCCCATATTTGGGAGAAAAGAGGGGGAAAATCTCCTCCAGAAAAGGAGAAGGTTGAAGAAATGCCCCTAAGAAGGGCCGGCATAAAATCTCGCGCTCATGGCGGAAGAAGGCGCTGGAAAAGAATTTATCGCGCGCTTCCTAAAAAAAGAAAGGAGGTATATAGGGAAGGTGAGGAATGGATCGTCACTTCGGAGAACACTCATGAAACGGGAAAATGCAGAGCAGCGCGTCAGCGACCTGAGAATACTATTAACGGAAGAGGGGGAAAGTTCCCTGAAGGGGGGGGGGAAAGGTTTCAGGTTTTCGTCCGAAACTCCTCCCGACATTGGCGCAGCTAAGGGGGCGCGGTCGATAGGGAGAAACCATGGTGACGGGGAGTTTTTTTGGCCGGGGGGGAAGAGAAGCTATTTCATGGAAGAGTTTCGTGCACGACTACATGCAGAGGAAGGGTCGTCTATCACGGCAGGGGGGGGGGCATCGTTTCCAGGGAAGGGGAGAAGCCCTTTTTTACTATCTCGAATGGTTTCCCGTTCAATTGAAGAAGCCTTCGGGCTGAAAGGGCAGCGCGGAGCCTCAGGGAAAAATGCATTCAACGAGGCTTTCAAAAAAAATGCGGCTCTTAACTTCTTCTTCGGGAATGGCTGCATTGTTTGGGGAACCCATGCAATTGCAGACAGAATAGTGAAGTGTATCGCAGGAAGGGGGTTTGGAAGACTCTCTACTTGGGGGACGTGGTCGCAGTTCGGCGGGAGAAGGAATACCTCTAAGGAAGGCAGGGTTAAAGCCTTAACTGGACGATCAGACCCTGTGGGGGACCGAATATTTCCTTGGAAAAGAGCCATTGGGAGGAAAATTCTCATACAGCATAGGAAACGTTCGAGAGCGCACTTATCAGGTGCAAAAAAGTCGAGCTTCGGATTTGTGATTAACGAGGCAAGAAAGGAAGAAACGTCAAGCCTCAAAGAGGGGGGACCCCAGGGGAACTTTATCGGGGGCCGCCTATGGAGTATTCCATCGGCTACTCAAAGGGCCCTGAAGGGGGGGAACCTACACAGCCCAGAGTATTCAGGGTGGGTAATGGGCCGTGAAAGGAGGGGGGTCTACATCATCCATTATGGGTCTTGACCCCTTCAGGAAGGGTGGGAGGTTTTCGAAGCGGGGACGGTAGGGTGGGAGTAAGCTTTAATAAAAGGGAAGGAAGAGTTTGCAGAAGTGATGGGTCCATACCATCAATAAGGAAATAATCTCCAGGAAAGAGGAGGGCGGTAAGAAAAGAGCAAAAAGAATAACTAAGGGCCCGAGGAGAATGTCCTCAGTTGCGCGACCTTTGAAGGGGGAAAGAAGACGCTTAACTCCAGGAGGGGGTTCGCCCCCCCTTTATTTGAGAAGAGGAGGCAGAGTGGGGGAAAGGAGGGAGCTAGGATGGGCTGACCGAGTAACTTTGTGTTTTACGCAAGATAGGGGGGAGCGGATCAAGCCCATCTGCCAGGGAGGGCACGGAGGAGGGGGAGCGAGACTTTTCTCTACCGAGGGGATGTCCATGGAGTGATTACACAGGAGGGGGAAATCGCTCATCAAAGGTTATCCAGATGAGGGTGTGGTTTTCGATAGAAAGTCCTCCAGCGACAAGAAAAAGAAACATGATGCTCTCTGAGCGCGCTCATCCCAAAGAGGAAAAAACGGCGCGCACCGGTCTGCAGAGAAGATGCCACCAAATTCCACTCTCTCGGGGATGTTTTAATACCAGGGTCTGACGCCATGCAGGGAGGATGCGCGACCGTTACAAATCTGAAACTCATCTGCGCACAAGCTTAACGACCGCCGTTCAGTTGGATCGACACAATAAGGAAAGGAAACGAAGGTTATCCGCAAAGCACGCAATATGAGAGAGAAAGAAGGAGGGGGGGGGTAAAAGAGAGAGAAGTGAGGGGCGTTGCTCACCTGAGTGATGGGAGGTGTTGACGATCAACGAAAAGAAGCCGATTAGCGCAAAACGGATCGGATGTATGAGGCAACTGGGAAAAAACAGGTCACGGACCTGCCCTGTCTGGAGGGGGAGAGTTACCCAAAAGAGAAAGGGGACTTTGGTGTTCAATCCCCGCGCTGGGCGGGCACGCCGGTTTTTCGGGCGGCTCTAGGTGGGGGGGAGAATCATCATGTGGAATGGGATCTCTTTCCTTAAAGGAAAAATAAGAGCGAACAACATCTTGGGAAAACCATTTCCAGTACCGAAACGCGCGGGTCAGAACGGGAATCCAGTCCTAAAGCTGTAGAAAAAAGATAGATTTAGATTCCAAGAAGGCCCACCATGTCCTGAAACAGACAAAGGGCTTGATAAGAAGGGTGCGTAACCCAAAAGAAGAAGAGGCAAAACAATCGGGAAGAATCAGTCCTCGCCGATTCCTGACTAAAGGGACCAATTAGCAAGGAAAGAGGTTTTATTCCTGATCCTTTGGAGAGGTAGACAAACTGAGTACAGGGCGCGCGGCAGGAGTGCTTTTGGGGGCTCTTCCGGAAGAAAAAAGGCAAAATTATATTGGTCCTGGAATTTGTCCCTCATAAAATGTTGGACCAAAACAAAGTATGCTCCTAAAGAGGGGAGTAACTCTTACCTCCCAATGAGGAAAAAGAGTTGCGAAAAAAAAAAAAAAAAAAGGACTATTGTGAATTGTCCCTAACAAGGGAGAGGTTCAAGGTATATCAAGACAGAAGGTGGAGCAAACCAAGAGAAGTCTTCTAGAAAAGGAACCGGGGGGGACCCTTTGAGTATAGGAAAAGGCGCCGGAAGAAGCTAACGTGCCCGGGGGGCGTCTGGGGGTACAACACTCTCAAGGGGGGGGGGGGCATCGCTCGTTCTTCCAGTCGGACTCAAAAATCGAATTCTGGAGCTAATCTCTGAGGGTAATGGGCTACAGGAAAAAAAAGCCTAAAAAGGGAACCTATTTCTGAGGTGAGATCCCTCAAATGGGAGAGTCCAAGCCATCTTCGGGATGATGAAGAAGGTCTAAAATTCAAAAAAAGGCCAGTTCTAGGCAGGAGCGGACCTCTTCTCGGCTCCCCGATGCAAGGACGACCCGTTCCCAAACCGTCGCGTCGGAGTCCAAGAATTTGGGGAAAAGGCTATCCAATCATAAATTCAGAAAGGATTGGGCAAAAAGAAAGTTCATCCATCTCCCAGGCCTAACGGGGGGGAAGCTTTTTTGTCAAGCAAAAGGGTACTTAAGAAGACTCTCGTATCGAGCTCATGAAAAGGAAGCTTTTAGAGGGAAGGAGTTGCCACGGGAACAAGCGCACAGAAAGGGAGCGACCCAATGCCATGGAAAGGAGCATGCCGCTCGTGAGAGGAGGGGGGCCGGGGGATGTCAAACGAAAAAGGGAGCCGCAATACTCTATTACAAAGGAGAAAAATCCGAAAAGGAACGGTATCGCCCGCTCCAAAAGGCAGCCGCTGAGCAGACTTGGCACGGTAAAGAAAAGGAAACATTAAGGGAAACTCCCTTACGAGAGAATACCGAAAGATGTCTAGTTAACTCGAGGAGCAAGGTCGAAGGACCTTGTGAAACGGCTAGGGGCTTGGGAGAAGACATTCCTCAAATTTCGGAAAAGGGAGGGCGCAACGGGCATCGGAAGCGCTGCTAGGAAAATCTCATTCGTTGGCAGGAATTACGCAGGAATCTCACATAAAAGAAGGAGAGGCCGTGCATGAAACTTCTTCGGGCATGTTCAGGCAAGCAAACCGAAAAAAGAGAGGAGAATTCCATCATTGCAAGAGGGGAGGGGATAGGATACCAACTCCTAGGGGAGGGGGAAAAGAGAAACAGTCCCATGCGGGAGAAAGGCCGGTTGAGCCTCGAAAAAAAGTTTTCACCAGCAAAGGGAGGTTTAAAGCCCGCTGGGGAATGGGGCGAAAAGGAAAAACAACTCTTTTTGGGTTTAGAGGGGGGGACAGGCAGTCTCATACAAAATCAAGCGAGCCGGCCGGTTAAAAGGAACACCACTTCATTCATTATTTACGCAAGACAATTCCAAGGGTGCCCAATAAAGGACACAGAAGCTCATGAGGATATCGGAGTCCCGTAACGTCAATGTCCACGGTGTCAGGATAGAACGTGATCGGTAATAGCGCAATCCCACGGAAAGAAGAAGAGAGGGGAGACGGAAGTCATGATGAACGGGGCCGGACAAGGAGAACCTTCCATCCTTCATTATTCTCGAGGGCGTAACGCAGAAGTCAGCGTGGCCAGCCCAAGGGCCGGGTTTGTACAGGAAGGGAGACAGATGCCAAGTCAGGGAAAAAAAGGGGGTTATAAAGTGATAAAAAGAGGGAAAAAGATATTTCCGAAGAAAGCCATGGCGCCCCATTTTATTAACTTTTGGCTAGTTTAGGCGCAGGAGAACTTCGTAAACAAACTCCCGGAAGGGGGAGAGGCACACAAAGAGGAAAACCAATGTAGTCCTTTCCCAATCCACCCAGATGAGATCTTCGGGAGTAAATGGGAATGTAACTTGAAAAGACGCCCACTCCATGAATGGAGCGTCCAGTCCTTCACGGAAAAAAAAAAGAACAGCTTTTGCCTATCAGCTTCACCAAGGGAAAACATCCGATCTTAACGGCAGGGGAGAGACTGGACCAAAAAAGCTCCCAGTATCATGAAAGGTTTATTGGAAACGCATGGGGCATTGGGCATTTTCTTGCGGAAGAAGGAAATCAAGCAACATATCACACAATTAAAAATGCGCGTACACCCGATGCGTGCAGGGAGAAACCTGTGGGGGAAAGGGAGGCGGCGCAATGAGCGCAATTCGCAGACTAGAGAAGACTTCGTTCGAGCAAGGATTGGAGGGTTTGTTCTTTAGGGGGGGAGGGAGGGACTTCCCGAGGAAGGGACTTTTCTCACTAATGGGCAAGGGGCTGCTGATGAAGAACGTCCGAAGGGTGAGAGGTGGTAAAGAATCATGGGAAGAGCGATAAAACGGCGTACCCTCTGTGAAAAGGATCCCCTTAACCCATGGAGGGAAGGACTGCGGGAGGAGAGCTTGCCAAATTTGTGGGGAAAAGGAATAAAGAAAGGAGGGTAATCCACCTTTGGAAGAGAAAAGGAAGAGGAATTTGCGTCTTCGAGATGGGACAGGGAGGGAAATTTTATCGGTTTACTTCCGACAAGGAAAATCACTAAACAACAGAAAGGGAAAAAAAGAGATATATTCCCCCTTTTGGGAAAGGAAACTCGAGGAGACCTGCAACATTCGCACAAGAGCAAAGGAAAGCCTACTCTGCCTTGGAGAAAGGAAAAAGGGTCTACGACGTATGTTCGAAGAGTCAACCCAACTTTTGAAATAAATGAAAACCGAAATGGGGGACAATCGGTCAGGAAAGCGGAATACGGTTATATGGGTCGAAAAAAAGTAACAAAAAGGTCCAAGAAAGAGAGCTCTGCCCTCATCGCAAGTTCATTTTGAGAAAAAAACTTAAGTTTATTCAGGAGCGAAATAAAGACAAACTCAAGAGGGGACTAACACCTTCAAGGGAGAAGATATCGAGTGCTCCTCCTATCTTAGGGTACCCGGAATCGAGCACCTTAAGGAAGGGGGGGATGGGCTACTTCACAAGAGGGTCCACTGTTTCTTGATTGCTGGGGAAGACGCACGAGAAAATGAAGCCGGGGTCAATCACCCTTGTCCTGCTAAGGAATTTTGGGAAGGGTCGCTTATTCCTCCTGGTAAAGAAGGGAGGAGTTGCATGGGGGGGACATATAGGCAGAGAGTCAAGGAGAGCCGTGAATCCTTACGCAGGAGAAAGGGAAAGGGCTTGGGCGATCAAGGAAAGAAGGACTTTACTCCCTAATACGAGGTGGTGAATCGGAGAATACATGTCTCCAACGAGTGAGAGAATTTTCCCGGAAAGACGGCCGGGAGTTTTGTTTACGAAGTGGAAGGGGGTGCCGCTATTCCTCTCAAGAGAGAAAGGTTTCCCGGAGTCATCTACGCAATGCAGTAAATTCTCAAGAGCGACTATGTCATCTTTGTTGAAAAAAGGGGGAAGGGCTGGCACACGAGGTTTTATCTACTCTTGAGAAAGCGCAGAGTTGAGGATGGAAAAAGGCCTTGGCCGTCCCCGTAATCAAGGATGGCCGAACCAAGGAGGTGGATTGCGATATTCCCTCTCCGGAGACGGCTTGTTGAAGAAAAGTTCGGCAGCTTCATGAAGGGAAGGTAAGAAAGGCTAGGCTCTGAGAAGGGGGGTGATTGGGCCTGTTAATGTTAGGAGAAATCATTCAAAAAAAAGAATGCGGTAAAGGAATAAGAAAAAAATGAGCAGGGGTGGAAGGGGAGGGATGGGGAAAGTGAGGGGGCAGGTGGGGGTAGACAGAGGTGAGGTGGGGGAGGGGGGAGAGGGAATAGAAGGCGGGGGGGAGGGGAAGGGGCGATTGGGTGAGGGAACGGGGAGGGTGATGGATGGAAGAGGGGAGAGAGGGAAGGAGAGCGGAAGGTGTAAGGGGGGGGAGGTTGGTGGGAAAGGGCAGGAAATGGGGAGGGGGGGGGGGGAAGGAGGGGGGGGTGCGAAAAGGTGACGAGGGGTGGGTGGGAGGTAGGGTCTGTGATAAGTGGTAGGTTGCGGTAGGGGGGAGGAGGGGGGGGGGGAGAAGAGGTGGGGGGAATGGGGGGGCTTGGACGAGGGGTGGATATCTGAGGGGAGGGGGGGAGTAAGAAGCGAGTAAAGGGATAAAGAGGAGGGGGAGGTAAAGTGGGGAGAAGGGGAGGGGGGGGGGGTAGAGGGAGGGGAGGATGATTGAAAGGATGGTAGGAGGAGGGGGACGGGTCGGGAAGCGGGGTGCGGGGTGTCTGTTGAGAGCCTGATGTGTAGAGGGTGGGGGCTGAAAGTAGGGGAGGGAAGGGGCTGCCGAGAGGGGAGGCAAGAGGGAAAGGAGGGGGGAAGGGAGGGGAGGGGGGGAGGAGAGGTGGAGGGTGGAGAGGGGGAAGGGAAATATGATGGGTTTGGCGGCGAAGTGGAGACCAGAGGTAGGAGAGGGGTGGGAGTGGGGAAGAGAGAGGGGGAAGAATGGGGGGGGAAGGGTATAAAGGGGGAAGTAGGTGGAGGGGCGGGGGTGAAGTACGGGGGGGAGCAGAGGGCTGAAATGGAGGTGGAATTGGGGGGAGGGAAGGGGGTGGGGCGGGGGTGAGAGGTGTGAAAGGAGGGGTAGTGAAGGGAGTGGAGGGGGGTGAGGCAAAGCAAAAGGAAGGGGGGGGGGGATAGGGTAGAGGAGTGGGGGCGAGGAGTGAGGGAGACGTTAGGGGGGGCGAAGTTGATGAAGGACTGGGTAATGTCGCAAAGATTATGGGGGGAGGGAACTTAGGACAACTACTAAAACCCAAAGGGGTTGGGAAAATCCGAGCATCTTGACTTGAAATCAATGGTCACAAAACCGTCATTTTTCTTTGGGAAGGGGGGGGGGGGGGAGGGATAAAAAAATTTGCGTATCCCCTCATGGTACTGGGGAAAATTACCATCAGGATATCCCATATTTTGGGTGGAGACCAGTGACTGACATCCTCCTCAGGAGGGGGTCCTGGGGAAAAAACTCATCCTTTCGCGCATAAGAAAAGCAGATGGAAGTCTGTGCAGGCAAGAATGGCGTAGCTGGAAAAAAAAGTTATCTCATTCGCGACAGGGCGACAGGGGGAGAGGGGTCACAGTTTTGTGATGAATGGGAGAAAGTTTTCACACGGTCATGAAACGGGGAAGTGGGGCCATGAAAAGGGAGATCGTCGCGTTCATGATCTACGAGAAAGGACGATCAGGATTTTCCCTTCATGTTAGAAGGTTGAGGGGAAATCAAAAGAGAGAGCCCATTCAGTGGCAGAGGGGAGAGAAGGGATGAGGGAAGGGACTTCAGCACCATGGTCTAGTCGGGGGGGGGGGGGGGGGGGGGGGGGGGGGGGGGGGGGGGGGGGGGGGGGGGGGGGGGGGGGGGGGGGAGGGGGGGGGGGGGGGAGGGGGGGGGGGGGGGGGGGGGGGGGGGGGGGGGGGGGGGGGGGGGGGGGGGGGGGGGGGGGGGGAGGGGTGGGGGGGGGGAGGGGGGGGGGGGGGGGGGGGGGGGGGGGAGGGGGGTGTGGGGGGGGGTTTTGGGGGGGGGGCGGGGGGGGGGGGGGGGGGTTGGGGGGGGGGGGGGGGGGGTTGGGGGTGTTGTAGGTGGGGGGGGGGGGGGTGGGGGGGGGTTTGGGGGGGGGGGGGGGGGGGGGGGGGGGTGGGTTGTGGAAGTCCGCCGCTATTTCTTAAAGAAGAGAGTTCGTAAAGTACGATCGTCTATTCCTTAAGGGCAGCGGTTCCAGGGAAAAGGGGACGATCTCGTGCGCGTGTTGCCAGGTAATCTGGAAAGGATTAAAAGCCTTCTTTCGGGAAGAAGTCCTTGCCTAAAAGAGGAAGAAAAAATCACTGCGGGATTTCTGAAGCGGAAAGGTGGGCTGGATGGGGGGGTGTTGCTTTTTGCCCGATCTGGGCCGAAAGATTGTGATCTCCGCAAAAATTTGAGAAAAAAAGACTTTTTTTTAGAGGCAGGGCGGCGGGGATCGGGGAGGAAGGAACAGGGGGGAAGACTCGCCGGCCAGGAAGCCCGTGGAATAACTAAATTTCTGAAACTCCTTAGTCCATTTGGGAGACTTTTTCTCAAAAACAGAGGGTCTAGAAAAGGTTCGGATCGGGGGCTAGTCCGCCCTTATAGGGCAAATCTCTTCGAAGCCAAAAAAGTAAAGCGTTCTTCATCGGAAGAGGGGAGATCAAATTGCTGATCGTTAGTCAAGAAATACAGAAAAGGAGGAAGAGGCCGCTTCCAGCCTCCTTTGTGGGAAAGCGACTAATACCATGTGAGGAAGGGGGTTGGATTTCCAGAAAAAAGATAGCAGGGAAAGGGGTTTTATTTGAGGGAAAGGGAGAAAACACCATCAGTGGGAAGGACCCCTTCAGACAAATCCCAAGAAAGGGAGGTTTCGCAATCTGAGGGAGGGACGTTAATAAACCTTGTAGCTTCATAAGAGATTGGGGGTGGCGGTTTCCAGAAAGAGGAGCACTAAGGGAGACTTTGTCCGACGGTCGGTGGATTAAGATCCTGCCGCGCGCTGATAGAGGGGAATCAGTTGCGCGACCTTAGAAACGATCGGAAAGCACCGCCCAGAGGGGGTTTTGGTGCGCCCACCGGGATGTTGAAGATCAGATTTAGGGGGGGAAGAGGCTCGAGGAGGGCTGACCGATGGGGGGAAACAATTGGGCGGATAAAAGTCAGGAAGGGCAGTACATGTTGTGCGGCACTTCTTAGAAAGAACTGGTCGGCAAAGCGGTTCAGGAGTAACCTGCGTGGTATGTACCAGAGGATGGAAATCGGTCCATCAACGTTTCAGAATAAAGGAGTGTGTTTTTTAAGATCCAGCTTCGGCCAGCGAGAAAAGGGGGATCGTGCCACCATCGTGCGCGAACACCCAAAAAAAGCGCGAGACACCTTCGGAGGGGGGGAAGATCTCTCGGAGGATGGACACCACGAAAACGCGCTCTTCTATGCCTAACTGTGAACATGAGGACTGAAGAAAACCTGACTTGCGCGCAACTTTGCGACAGGGAAAGCGATCCAGGGGGAGAAAAAAGACAGGCTTACGACGCGCTTCGAAAAGAAAGGAGCCATCCCTCCGTGAGAAAGAAAAAGAAAAAAGAAGCTATCAACACCACAACTGATTATTGGGGGGACGGGGGGATTTGGCGGAGAAGGTGTGTCGATCACGAATCGGCGACAGGACCTTTTCGGGGAGAAAAGGCCGTCATAAAAGGAAAGCGCAAGTACAGGAAAGAAGCGTCATCTCATGGTTAACAGGGCAGCGAGCGCGCGGGGAACTCCGCTGCAGAAGCCTGCCGATCTGATCGACGTTTTGGGGGAAAAAAACGCGCTAATGTTTTTGAGAAAAAAGGGAGCGATCATCATGAACGAGGGAGGAAGCTGTGCCTGAGCTTGAAAAGAAAAACCCAACGAGGGCCAAGGACCGATTTCCATGCCGAAACCTCGGGGGGGGACGCCAAAAATCAGAAATCGGTAGCGACCCTCTAAAAGGAAAAGGGGCATTCTGTCCAGGAAAAACAGTCCTTTCAACTCCCAGGAGAGGATTACGCTCAATGGGAAAAAACATCGGTCAAACCCTCCGCGGGAGCAAAACAGGGAGGAGAGATTCGATACCCTCCTTGTTTTTCCGCAAAAAAAAGTCGTTCTCGCGGAACGTTCTCGTGTAAAAGGTAGGAGAAGGCCCGAGAGCAGCGCGCGGGAGGGTTACTTACTTCCACCGACTGAATCCCAGGAGGAGGAGATTTTGGCCATCCATATTTGGGAAAAAAAAGGAGGCAACTCTCTGAAAGGAGGAGAAAAGGGAGAGTTACTCTCCCCAATTTAGAAAAAAAAACGAAAGATTGTCGAAAAAAAGGGTGGTATTGTCCTGAAGGGTCAAGACAAGGTAGGCCAAGGGAGAGCAAATGGAAGGCCATACCAACAAAAGTCCCTATCTGCGACGGATGGGGCATCCACCCCCCTTTAAGAGGACACATTGGAGTGTACGAGAAAGATTGCAGCTTCCATACGCTAACGTTACCTGTGGGAGACGATCATCCATTTTAGGAGGAAAAAGAGTCGAAGAAGGAAAGAAAAGAACTCGATCGTATCGAAGCACAACACGGATAAGTGCGAAAAACCAATCCGACTCTTAATGTAAGGAGAAAAGTAGTCTCCTCAAGGGGGGGAGTATTTCGGGAAAGGAGGGCTGATCGTAGTGATCAAAGGACCTATTCGCGGTCCTTAAAAACCCCGAACGGGAAAGGGAAAAAACCACGTCGAGGAGAAAAAGTTTGTAAAAGGGCGAGCCAATCATAAATTGAGGTGGAGGCAAGGGGGGGGAAAAACCAACAACAATTCAGCAGAGAGGAGAAAAAAGTCCGAAGGGAAGCAATCACCGAGGAGGTTTTGCAAGCAAGAGAGAAGGCAAGTAGCTCTCGGTAAGAGCAGGGGAAAAAAAGACTTCTTTAATGCTTTCGGGAAAAAGAGGGAAAAAGGGTAACAATCGCACGAGAGAGGCGGGAGAGCGAACCCCATCGCCCTGGCTGTGGCAAAGGCCTTCCATAGAAAAAGAGTGTCACGAAGAGGGGAGCCGAAATATCTGATTACCAAGGAAGAAAGAAATCCTACCATGGTGCTGGAAGAGTAAAAAGAGCCACTCTCCGTCGCTCGTCTGCCAAAGGGGAAAGAATGGCAGAGGGGAAAACTGACCTGGGCAACATGGGAAAACACCTACGGATCCACAAAACCGCGTAGACGAATGTCGGCAGGCGGCAAGTGTACTGGCCTTAAACTGTTTCAAGGGTGGTGAAACCGCTTCTTGCCAAGGGAAAAGTCCTCAAGAAGAAAGGTTTAAAACGTTATAACCGGGCGAGGGGTCTCTGAAGGGGAGAAGCCGACTAAGCCGCATTATGGGCCGTCAAAGGAAAAGAAAGGCCGCGCACATCCTAGGAGAGCAATGCCGCAGAAGAGGGGTGTGCATTTCTCAAAGGGTTTGACGTCGAATTGCACGTCTTTGGTCTAAATTGGGGGGTATTCAAGGAAAAGGACTGTCTGTAACTCTGCCAGGAGGGGAAGTGTATAAGAAAAAAGTTTTATCTCTAAATCTTTGGAAAAACCAAATGACGTGGAGACACGGGTTGAAAATGCCGTTCGTCGAGCCAGAGGAATGGGGTTTTTGTTAGGAGGGTTCCTGCCCTTCAAGGAAGCCAGGGTTGCGAGCAATTCCTAGGGGGGGAACCAGTCCTTCGGAAGGATTGCCGAAAAAGGACCAGTCCGCAAGAAGTACGCACAACGCCGCGTCATGAGCGATAGAATTCGCAGACGGACAATTCATCGCCCGAAAAAGAAAGAGGATAACACGCAAGGGGGAAAGAGTAATATCGCCATCCACGACGTAAACGGTTCCGGCAAGGCCTGGAAAGGCCAAGGGAAGTACAAACTATTCTGAAAAAGGAAATTCAGGATGCGATATGAAAGGGGAAAAAACCGCTGACGGGAAGCCCAAGTCCTTTGGGGGGGGAGAAACGCCGGGTATTCGATCCGCTTCGATCACGTTAGGAAGGAGGTATTGGCCGGAAATCAAAAGGGCTCGCGATATGCGAATCCCTTTGAGTGAAGCTGAAGAAAGCGGTAACAAACTCCCAATAGTAGGGAGGGGAGGAGGCGAGGGCAAAAACAAAAAAACAGTCCCTAAGGCAAAGGGGTCCTTTCCTGAATGTGTCTAATCAGGGGGGGGTGAGTCTCTTGATAAATGGAAAAAGGAATCGCCAGAAGGGATTTCTATTTTCGGCAGAGGAACGGCGCGAGGGCTGCAGCGTGCGAATCTCGAGGACAATGCAAACTCATCCAAAGAGGGGAAGAATCGGACGGCAAAAGGAAATATCTCCCATTATCATCGGGGATTGTAAAGAGGGCTTTTCGGCAATTGAGCGCAATGAAAAAGAAGGACATATCATCACCATTGTTGAAGAGTAAAAAAAAGATGCGTCATTTCGCGAGGAAGAAATATTCCGTCGAAGGAGAGACGAAGATAAGGCGACGACTGAAAGCTTCTTCCCGCCTTGAAAAGGGAGGGGGGGGGGGGTGGAGGATTACGAGAGAGAAGGAGGAAACTTCTCCGTTCCTCGGGATATGGGGACTGGGGAAAAGACATTGTCGCTAGGGCCATACAGTAAAAGGAGGAAGAGAAAAAGGGTCTGGGGAAAGAAATGGTGGTGTTTTTACTACTTATGGGCGCTCACGTCATTTCCGCTTTTGAAAAAAGGCTTGGCTCCCCCCGGGAAGGCGCAGCTTAGCTTCCAACGTTGAAGCGAGTCGAAAAAACCTGTCGACTATAGGGACGCGTCTATACGGAGAGGAGGCGGGGAAGATGAAAGGTCCTTCATCTCAAGAGTGGTACTGGAGAAACATGGAATCTAGGAAAAAACAAAAAAAGGAGAAGAGAGATTCCCGTTTTCAGACAAAACTCGAGAAATGGAGACCCGAATATCGACGCCAAAGTCCGACGCGGCCGTGATCGTTGGGAAGAGACGTGAAGTCCTTTTTTTTAGGAGGAGCAAACAAAAGTGGAAAGCCCTCCTTAAGGAAGTGGGTTCAGGCGGTCATGTCACGCGAATGAAGTTCCATAACACCAATGATGGGTGTTCGCACTACACCCGGGGGCGTCTCGTCCCTCATTTTAGACTAAGACAGCGAGAAAGGGGGGAACAGGCGGCCGGAGTCCGAAGAAGGTCACTGCTTACAGGGGATGCAGAGAAGGAGGCGCCTCCTATCGTCGGGTTGACAGTTGAGAAAAAGGCCGCATCTTTTCTGCGAAAAGAGAGGAAGCCACTTGTAGAGAGAGGTCAGTGACTGGCTTCCAATTGAAGGGACGTGCAGCGTTGGCTGATCCTGGGCGCCTCAGCTTGAGGGGGGCTTATTCCTCCGGGAAAGAGGGGAAAGTTGAGGGGGGTAAGATATAGGCAAAGGAAGAAAAACTAAGGGCAGAAACGCGAAATCTACATACTGGCGTGGAAGACGGGGTTCGAAGAGGAACTTTACTCCCTAATACGAGGGGAGCTGGCTGGAATAGATAAGTTTCTCCAACTAGGGATGGAAGGAAGTTGTGAAGAGCCGACTGCCGGGAGTGTGGGTGACGAAGGGAAGGGGTGGGATGCCTCTGAGAAAAGGAGAAAATGTTGCATTACTGGTTGAGTGAGATTCGTCAATCCATCTACAGGGACATTACTCACGGGGGGAGATTTGAGCGTAAAAACCGTTGGCTGGAAAAAGAAAGGGGGGTTTTTAGCTACTTCGGAAGAGGATTTGAAGGCAGAAACTGCCTTGGCAAGGAACAAGTAATTTTCTCGGGAAAAGAGGTACTTCTGTGGGGACGATAGGCCCTATCACGAGGAACGCGTGTTCTCCATTCCTGAAAGGGAAGACGGCATTGACGTGGGCAGGGAAAGTGCTATCTCTGAAAAAGGGCGAGGGGGGGGGAGGGAAAAGTGCTTCCATCAGTCAACCTTGAAAGGGCAGAAAGAAAAAAACCAGCTTTGGGGGGAAAAGTGAAGGCAAGGACCGCTAAAACCCAAAGGTTGTTTGGGGGCGCCGAGACGGGAAGAAAAAAGACCGGTCACGCCCGTCACGGTTGGTACAGGGGGAGCCTTGGCGTAATCCCCCATGGGGTGCAATAGATGCAAGGGGAAAGACGATCCCATATTTGGAGAAAAAAAGACGTTCAATGACTGACAGGAAGGGGAGGTGTGTAGGTTTGACGAAATTACTTGCGGCGCATGCAGCATCAAACGATTTGCCGCGGTAGAGAAGGATGTGTCGGCAATAATTCTCTTATTAGGAGAAGTTATACGCAGCACCGGGCTCAAGGGGATAGAAGGGGGAAAAGGAGGGGCATAATGGGGGGGTGAGGAAGTCGGCAAGGCCTTGGGTTAACACGGTATGAACGGAAATCTCGACCCCGTTCCCGACAGTCGTCTACTATTTAACGGAGGAATGGGGAAAGGGAATTTTGACCACAGGGAGTACCTCTTCCACGGGACTCCAGCCCACATTGTGAAAGGGGGGGGCTCTGGCGATAAAGTCAGCACCAAAGTCTTGTTTTAAGGCATCAGCGGGGAAAGGACGCCGATTGTCGTTACGACCTACAAAACCAACAGAGAAACCAAAAACAGAAAAAAAAAAAGAAAGACAACCCAAAAAAAAAAAAAAAAAAAAAAAACCCCCCCCCCAGAGGGGGATATATTACTTCCTTGAAGGGGGGGGACATTTCATGTGTCCTCTCTCCGGGCGCGTCGATTGGTGACCGTGCAGGAGTAACCATCCGTGTCGGCTTAATAACCGAGACCCTAGAAGGAAAGAAGGTCATTGCTTGCAAAAAATAAGGGGGCGCGAAAGCGTTGCTGTGGAATAGGGGGAAGGGTTGTGGGGCTGTGGGAAGTGCATACAGAAGTTATATGGGGTAACCGCAAGAAAAAGAAAAAAATGGTTTGGAAACCGCGAAAGGAAAAAGGAACATTGCGGAGGGAGAATGCTATAGGTCCTCCTGAGAAGACGGAGATCAGCCCTTTAGTAGTTCTTGTACCATTGTCAAATTAAGGTCTCATAATCCTATAAGGGGAAAAGATATGGGGGCTCCCTTATACTTGCAAAAGAACCGATCGAGTTGATTAACTCGTACGGAAGTCTCGCCTGCGCGCTGGAAAGAAGTTATACCAACAAAAAAGGGGCAGTATTTCCGCTTCATAGGAAGGGTGAGGTAGGCCAATCGGAGAAAGGAAGAAAGGGTGATTGCCTACATTCAACAATATCCATATTAAGAAGGGGAAGTTCCATTCTGATTGATCTACATAAGAAAAGAGGACCCCTTCAGGAAAATAAAAGGGAGGGTTCTCAATCGGTCGGATGTGATTGAGTAAGCGTTAATAAAGGGGAGGAGTTTGAATACTTGTGTGGTCCATACAGGGGGAGCACCTAATAGACAAGTGCCGATCGCCGGGGAATGTAAAGACAAAAAAAAAGCTCGCTGATCGAGGCCTGGAAAAAAGAAGGGGACAACTTTTTCACGAGAACGGATCAGGGGGGGAGAGAAGCTGAACGCGCGGTGAAGGGGGCAAAGGTAATCCGAATCGTCGATTGACAGGAAGGGGCGGTAGGCCTCGTGTTGGGGTTACGCAACGGACCAATGGAAGGACGGATCAAGTCAAAGTCTGTAAAAAGTGGGGCGGCACGGCCTTAATTAAGAAAAAGGACGCTCGGGTGGAGCATTTATGACTTATGTCTGGAGGGACACGCGTTTGAAGGGGGGGCCCTCAACGTTTCAGCCTGGTCCAATGTTTTTTCGATCGGAAAGGAGCCTGGCAGCAGGATAAGGTACATAATGAAAAGACAACATCAGAAGAAGTTGGCGCGAAAAATGCTCGAGAAGAAAAGCGCGCGTTCGTGAAAAAAGGAACAAAACTCTCGGAGGAGGGACGGGGGTAATCCCTTTAACCTGAGGGAGAAGCAGTCCGTTACCGGAGGAGGAAATTCCGATCCGGTGCGCTCTGGGGGCGAAGAGGGAAGAAGATCTGTTGATCGACACACATGAAGAAAGGGAGAAAGCCAAAAGCCAACAGCAAGAAGAAGAGCAACACGATTATGATTAAATATATCTATAGGGAAAGTTGGGCGAATCACCGAGTGAAATGGGGGGGGAGCACTATCTAGTCGTAAGCCTTGTCCCGGTGAGAGAACCAAGGAGGCCACTTGTTTTTCGCTCCAAGTAAAAAAAAGACCTGGCGTCAAAAGGACCAAATGCATCTGACAGCGGAATGGGGGTAAATCCTCAAATCTCCGTTTTTTTTCGTCGCAACGAGTAGAGAAAATGGTGGCATCGATCATCATGTTACTGTCTGGCCCGGAGGGGAAAACCCCATCTCTTTTCCCATCGGAAAAGACACGAGTTTCCATTAGCCGAACCAGGGACATCCGGCAGAACAGCGAGAACAAAAAAACAGTCGATTACGTCGCCGAAAAAGTCACGCGAATGGTGCGTGGGACATTGGTCGTTGCGTAACAACAAATAGACGGTCCGAAAAAAAAGAAAGTCCCCTGACATCATTCAAGAAGGATACCCATACCAAAGCACCCAAATTATACGCGGCAAAAAGGAAAAATCCGGGAAAAAAGGCGCACCTGAAGGAAGAAAGGCAGGAGTGCTTTTTTTGGGCGAAAAAAACTGACGGAGAATCAAATTGGCCTGGATATTAGGGGGGATGGAATGTGATTGACCAAAGAAAGGAAGGAAGCTACAAAGTTGTATTACGCTGGGATAAGGAAAAGAACGACAGATTGCGAAAACCGCCAAGGAGTTACAGGAGGGATGATATGTCCTCTAAATTCTTATTTAGGAAAAAAGGGGAAGGCCATAAAAGGATTCATATCTGATCAGAGGAGGCTCTGTAGGCCATCCACCCAGGGAAAATTTGATTAGCCGATGGGAAGGAGCAAGGAAAGGTGGCATCTTCCATACGGAGGGCCCGTTGATGTCTGTGGGGTCGCCTTTGAGGCTTGACTCCCGCGGAGGACTCTGACGCACGAATCGTATCGGAGAGGAGAGAGGTGGTGCACCGTCGACGACCGAACGCGCTGGTGCCTATGCGCTGGGGATCCTTCAAAGAGGGGGGGGGACCAAGAAGTGGAAAGTAATGAGAGGCTGACGGCCAGGGGGACCTCTTCGCCGTGTCTTCCATCAGCAACCAGAAAAATGCGACCGTGAACAAACCCGTCAAAGAAGGGCCTGTTGCCAAGAAAAAGCGTGTCTGTCAAATTTTCCATGGGCAACAGCCACACCAACCAGCCAGGAAAAAGCCACCGTCCTACACTTGAAAGAAAAAGCAGTGGTGGGGAAAAGGCTTTGACGCAAGTAATCTGAGAAGGATCGAGCTCATTAACCCGACGGCTTTGAAAGTGAGAGAAAAGACAGATTGCCACGGAACCAAAAGCGGAAAGGGGGAAAAGAAACGGGGGAAAATGCGCTCGAACCCATGCCATGAAAAGAAATGGCAAAGGCGTCATAGAAGTGCAATTGTTGCTGTCGGCAGAAAAGCGGAGCCGAAATAGCTTTCAAAAAAAAAGAAAAGGACCATAAAGGTTCTTGAAATCGTTATCGACGCATGACGGCGGCAGCGACGAGTCGGGCGGCTCAGACGTTTCAGAGACCAGAAATCCCTTACCTGGTCAACATGAAGGGAAAAAGGCCGTGACCACAGAGAGAGAAAGGGGGAAAGAGAACGATATGCTCGGCCATGTTTAACTAAGTAAAAGGTTACATGACGTGTGAAAAATGACAATCCCATCCCAAAATTCTGCCCGTGGTGAAACGGGGAAAAAGTGCGCGTGCTCGAATCAGAGAAGGAAAGACCTACTAGCGCATGAGAGGAAACAAATACTAGAGAGTCCGCGGGAGATATCCAAAGGAAATTCATGAGAAAAAATTGCGTCACACCGTACACCCAGGGGCAGAGGATAATGGCAGGTTCACGTCTTTGTGTGACTAGAAAATAGGGTGTATAGGAAGGACGAAAAGACTTGCACGAAAGACTCTTCCATCGATAACAAGAACCATGCAGGGATACGAAGAAAGCCTATAAGAGCAGAAAAAAAAAATTACCTTGCCTTTTTGACAGGGACCCGCTGCCGAAGAAAAAAAAACCTCTTTTTGGTGTGGGGACTGCCGGTCAAGGAGGGCCTAGGAATTTGTACCGCCTTCAGGCAAGGGGTAATTAAAGAAGGTCCAGTCCGAAAAAGCCACCCCCTCCGCAAAAAAAAGGCTCATGATCGTAAGGAGAGGAAGGCAGAAAGTCAATGTACTGCCGAAATCAAAGACAGCTGGATAAAAACGAAGGGGAATATCGCCATCCACGACGTAACGACGAGGGTACGGGTCAAGGATCCGGTACGGAGAAAAACTGAGCGGAAGAAGGGCAGAAGGCTTCAGAAAGAAAAACCGCCTTCACGGAAAGGGGTTTACGGACGGCCAATTAGGGAAGAGATCCTTGAGAAGTGAGAGACGTCTATTATTTTCCGGGGGACCGGACACGTGTCTCCTGGTAAATCCAGTTTTGCAATGTCAGAGCAAGGAAGGAACAAACTCCCTTCTTCTCGATGGCGAAAAAAAAGGGCCCTAAGCAAGAAAGAAAATTTAGTCCTGGCGCAGGAACCAGATGAACACCAAATTGAGCTTCAGGGGGGGAGTGAACCTCTGATCTCCCAAGGAAGAATGTGAAGAGGAAAGGAGGCGCAGAAACTGTCCCCTGGAAAAAAAAGGGGAGGAGGCTTTTGCTATCTCTGGATGCGTGGGAGGGTGAGGGGGAAAGGGTAAATATAGGATCTTCCCCCAATGAAAAGCACCAGCTAACGAGTCCCGCGGCGAGAAAAAAAGGGCCCGATTCGCCCAGGGATATGACAACGGTTGATTGTAAATTTCTTGCGCACGGAAAAAAAGTACAATTCCCTGGAGAGAATGGCCCCGAAAGGCAAACGAGCTTCGTGTCGGGAACGTTGTCACGAATGGGAGGGAAAGAAGCGCCCGCCTATAGGACTATCCTTTACTTTTGGAGTAGTCCGGTTTTTTGTGGGTCGGAATAGGGGGCGCCGGCCTCTGAAAGAGGGGACTCTGGTATCGGACTGGGAAACGACTTGGCGCTGAGGCCGAACGAAAAAGGGTCTTGGAACATAAGGAGAGGGGGGGGGTCCTAGCTATCACAAGATTTCAAAAGCCCGCTTGATCACCTTAACCCAATGCTCGCGTTTGGTAGTATCTTTTGAAGGGAGAGGCGAGCGAACAACTACATCTTCCTGTAAGCTCCGGAAGAAGGCAAGAAATTTGCGGGAAAGTGGGTGCAGTTCTTCATAGAAGAGGATTTTTTTAAGGGAAACATTTAATCAGAAACAACAAAAAAAAATAGAGAAAGGAGAATGTTTTCAGCAAATGGAAATCGAGAGTGGAATACCTTCAACATCGAAAGGTGGAGACGTTATCGTTGGACACGGGTGAGAACGATCGGAAGGAGGACGCTAGCAAACGCAACTGGGAAGAAAGAATAAAAAGGGGTTAATTTTATCCGGGGGCACAGCGAATGACGGGAATAACACAAAGAATTCTGTTCACAAGGGAGTCCTCTGCCTCATAGGGGAAAGTGATACCAAAGGAAAAAGGGAACGTAAATTTAAAGCGCCGGCGAAGAATAACTCACAAAACTCATCTTTGGGCAAGGATCGAAGCACCGAGAAAGAGAAGTAGCGGGAGAAAAGCCTATCTTCTTTACCCCTTGAGCTATCACCTGACTCTCGGGTGGGCTGCAAAAAGCGGGTCCACTTGTGGCTGAAGGAGGCGTTTGCAGGGAAGGGGGGCAAATTGCCTCAAGCAAAAAAGGCCTCGTTTCCAAGAAAAGAGTCGCCTCTTGGCATTTTGTACAGCTAAGTAAG
>Ga0179591_1306889_pt1 | contig 25202 bp, 24 predicted proteins | sample CZOMad2_1_08_16f_FD_182891 | JGI IMG/M metagenome (GOLD analysis project Ga0179591, IMG submission 182891) | Vadose zone soil fungal communities from Angelo Coast Range Reserve, California, USA - CZOMad2_1_08_16fungal (PacBio error correction) | ecosystem: Environmental > Terrestrial > Soil >...
GAAGCAGGGAAAGATGTCATGACTCACGCTGTCAAGATGTGTGTATCGGACAGACCGAAGGCGAGCAGCGGAGGCTTGAAATAATCTCCGCGCTGCTCATACGGGAAGGAGCTAGTGCAGTAGGGCAGGGCCCAAGAAAAGAAGGGGGGAGGACAATTCGTGGTCGAAAGGACAGCGGTCAGCCGAAGAAATCCATTGAGAACGAATTGGATTTTCGATAGGGTGGGCAAATAAGAACGGGAGTAGAGCTAGCTTGTTGCCTATGGAAACCCGCCTTTTTCATAACTCATCGTAAATAAAGCCGGGGGAATCGGGATGATGTACGTTACGAGAAGGTACTCACTATCGCAGAAGTTTCGACTCGAGATCACTCGACGGGGCAGCAACGAGGAATGGATCAAATACCTTCGTCAAAAAGCACCAGCGCGAAAGGTCTAAGCCGGGAGAACCCTAGCTGCGCTCGCTATTCAAGAAGTATATGAGGGTTCAGCACCGCGACTTTGAAGATGTCATTGGGTACGCCCAGAAAACACGGAAAAGGGGATTCTAGCTCATGTTGACAAAGGAGAGATGGGGAATCCATCGCCAAAACCAGGGTCGGAGAGCAAAGGACGACGGCGCCACCAAAGGAATTCCAGGGACGGAAGTCGTTGCCGCCTCCGTCCCGCAAGATGTTTCTGTGGTACGTAGGCCGAAGGAAAAAGAAAGAGGTCTCTGAATCATCGTCGATTGCGTACAACCCGAAGCGCGCGACTGAGATGAATTTAACTCAGTCCACCCAAGTTCAGCTAGGTCGGGGAAATACAGGCGGCAGCCTTGCAGATCAGACTCGGTTAAGAGAACTAGAGCAAGTGCTTTTAGTTCAGGGCGGGCGCTCCAGATTACAAGGTGCGGGCCATACTCAGACAGGCAGAAGAGGGGCAAAGGAGCAGACCCTTGCAGCGATTTCGAGATTTTTGTCTCTCTCCAACCACGGGCATGAGGGATACTTCTGCTGGAGCCAAACGTGTTCAGTCCCTACTATGCTTCCGCGCCCTAGAAACTAGCTTTTCTGACGCCTCGTAGGGAGGAATCAAAGAGGTGGCAGTCTGCGCCATTAACTGATGCCAAACAGTTCCAAATGTTGGTATAAGTTGATAGACGAATAGTTCATTGGGGCAACCAAGATTACTTACCTATCTTCCATGTCATCTGCTTTCGTATCTGGGATTTGCCAAATAGGGAACATGGTCTGGGTGCCGCTGACGAGGAACTACTTCCTTCTCAGCCGTAAGGCACACTATACGCAAAGGCTTAGTAAAAAAAATTTTAATCTTACGGAGTAAGCCGGATAGGTGAATACGCTGCATTGTTGACGTTGGGACCGCCCGGCCTAAAACGGTCGGTCAGAAAAATGAAGGGCCATATCGCAATTAAGTCGTATCGGCCAGGCGGACCTCATTTCGGACAAACCTAAAAAGTCGCTCACATCATATGAGGGGCGTATAATACAGAGGAGATGCGCTTCCCGGGAACGTGCTAAATCACACCCTATATACGTGCCTTAACGGGAGGGGGGCTCGATGAAGACATTGAAGACGAAATTTTGGAGGCATCCCTTATGGGGTAGAGGTAGGGAAAACGGATCCTTTCGTGTTTTAGGAATATTTACAAATTCAGACCTGGAATTCGGTTTATATCTATTGCCCTCATTGGGTTTGCGATTGCACGATGGTATTTTCCATATCAATGCCTGAGTAAAAGGACGTCAGGACCTACACCAGCAAGGACCATAATACAAAGCCAGCTTTAAAACTCCGGACGGCGAACGTGCCGTTCATTTTAGGCGGAGCAGTCATTCTGTTAACGCACATGATGGGGACAACAATGACGCTGGGTATTTTAACCGTTAAGTCAAAAAAAGCGCAGTACCCGTCCGTCTCGAAATAAAAAGGTCCCGATATCATTCGGCATTCCAATAATACCACGGGAAGGGGGAAAGCCGGAGACCACCTGGATGATCTAGAATCGACTATGGTTGAAAAGGGGGGTTGGAAACGGGAACTGTCTCTTTCATAGTCCCGCAAGCGAAATGGGGGGGGGGTCCCAAGGTTTCCGAAAAAAATGAGAAAAGACTGGGGAAAGAGTAGAAGCATGGATGTGAATCAAAATATTCGGGTCCAAGGATCGTTTTTATCCTTCCGAAGCTTAAAGGATGCGGATTTTAGAAAGTAGCGTAATAAGCGTTGAATGAACTAGAGTATTGCCGTCATTTAATTGAGCTGATATACTCTCCGGACCATGAAACAGGGGGCCAGGGTGAGAGTCGAAGAAAGATATCCGGGCAGGACGCGACGCGCCGATTTCTCGTAAGCGCCATCGAAACCGACGGAGAACTTTATTTTCCCTAAAAATCTCAACAAAAAAGGAGGAAGAGCGGTGGGGAAAAACCGAAGGGCAGGTCGGTCTAGGCGCAGGAGGGAGGAAAGGGCGGAGGGCCAGATCTCGCTACTCGAGGAAGTTTCGTATTCTATCTACCGGTAAACCGTGTGGGGTCACGAAAGGCAAGGGGTCCTCGACATGGGGGAAGCAAGGTCTAGAGGGGCTTGCCTCTTAGTTGGCTGAATGTAAAGGAGCCGCCTTTCATTTAGGGATAACAGCGTAGCAAGAGAAACACTCTCGAAGGGACTTCGTCGTTGTGCATCGAAACCTTAGACGGGACTCAAGATTACTATTTTGTGATGATAAATGTTTAAAAATGCGACTATTAGATGGGACGCGCGATCCAAAAACAATCTCCCATCTTCTATGGAACTAAGATCATCCCGGTGTACGATGTCTCAAAAAAATTTTTTATGGAATAATCTTGCGCGACGATCAGGTGCGGGGGTACTGTACGACGACTGCTTTGGAGATCTTCTTTCTACCGGTAAAATATCTCACCTTTCGGGTTTTTCCCGATGGAATGCTGGAGTCCCAGCGAGGACGATAGAGATCCAAGGAATCAATAAAGCCGTCCGCGTCCGCTTAAGCTGGCGGGGCGGCTTATTCGCTTTATCTTTTTTTTCTGGCCTGCCGGGGGAAAAAGGCGGTAACGGCGAATTGACGATCATCTTTTGCATGTAAAAGAGAAAAACACAATTGGGCAATATATCTTGATTCGATTATTTTGAAGGGGGGGAAGGCGGTAAAAAGCGACACCTGAACTAGACAATGAAAGGTGGACCTTCGGACACGTTGGCTGCGTAAATAGACGGATGAATTATATAGGGATAGAGCAAAAAGCTCATGCAGCATAATTTAACGGGTCTAGGGAAAAGAAACGTATCCGGTCGACGACGGTTTGGAGAACTGGGCAAAAAGGGTTCAAAGCTATGAAGTTCTCTGGAACTGAGGTTTCACTCGAAACTCCGTTAACCTCCGTCGGATTAAGTGGCAAGATATGCCTAGCTCGGTAGCCTATCTGAAAAGACCTTAGTCCTCGGCTCGACGTCCAACGAATCTCGTCCTTAAGCGCCGTCTCCTCCATTGAAAATCTCGTTTTTTGGGTTCAATCACTGAATTATGGGAAGGGACAAAGGAGAGACGACGGAATGTAACATCTTCATCGAAACATAAAAAAAGGTTGGTAAATGACCATATCGTAGGAGTGAGACGAAGTAGAGGGGCAGACGCAAAAGATGACCGTCTTAGAGGTAATAAGCAACCCTTCAGTTTGTCGCGTAATTTCATTTTAAATCATGAAGCTTTGCCCTTTCACATATGACATTTGCATGCGCTACAAAAGCTCGATTTAGGGAGACAAGGGGAAAATCGTAGTCTAGAAATTTTGTGCAAGAGACGCCATGCCAAGATGAGTTGGGAGGTTATGGTGCTCCCGAACAAGGCTGGGAACGCGGGGAAGTCAGGGGATCCTACCTCTTGTCACTTCCCAGTTTAGAAAAGGGGATGGGGGAGACGATTTTGGAATATGGGCGGGGGAAAAAAAGAAAGGGGCCTGAAATAACGTCTATCAAGCGAGCGTAGGGAGGAACCTAAGTCTTGGATCCTCCACAGGCATTCAGGTATGGTTGGGGAAGAGAAGAAGACTGAAAAGAAGGTGACGAAGGGTCTATCTCTAAATCCAGAATAGTCGAAAGCGCCTTCGTGGCGGGGCTTCCATCTACTAGCAGACGAGTTCTAAGAACCAACTAACTTTTCTGGGAGTTCTTGAGAAGGGATTCGTAAATGAACAAGGAGCTTCTATTGCTTGGGCGTTATGCACCTACCCTTCCTAAATTCGGGGAAGGGGGCTGCTCTTTTACTTGATCTAACCTCAGACCGGAGGTGGAGGGGTATAAAAAGAATAGGAGGGGGTTTCACACACTTCACGTGACCGCGGGGGGAGACGAGAGTGCGGACCAAAGCACATCGCGTAAATTCGCTGTAGGTTTCTGAAACAATGTATAACTCATCTAGTAAAGGCGAAGAAGAAGCAAGCAGGAAGGTTGGGGGAAGGGCACAGGTTCTTAGAAAATAAAGGGCGCTGGGTCAGATCCTAAGTTCAGGATGGATTACCCGATGCTGGGCAATTATTACCGAGGAAGCGAGGAGTAACTGAATCGGGGGGCTCCTCCATCTTTACACCTTCGTGAAATCGTTGATAAGAAGAGGAAGGGGATGAAAAGGAAGAATGAAGGACTTTATGAAGCGGGAGGGTTTATGAAAAGATATGGGCTAGAACAACTTTGAGACTCACTCTCCGCACCAGAATTTTCTCAGCCAAGATTAGAGAGAAGATAAATTTCATTAAAGAGGGGGGGGGGTATCAGAGTCGGGTTTAAGCCGCTGTGGACTTTACGAACAAAAATTCTTTGACTACTGGAGTCAGGTAGGGGGGTTTCAAAAAAAACAATATAGAGATGCTTGGATTATCCTGATTGCCTTATTCTGGCGAAATTATCTTGGCTAGAAGAAGCTCGTCGCTAAACCATAATGGGACGTCCTGGTACAGATCAAATCATGACCGGGAAAATCGGTGGGGGGTGGAAAAAAAGGGTGAAAGAGCCTCTATATAGACAAGGGCCACCTGTTCAGACTTTTTTTGGCTTAGTCTGTTTGCTAGGGTCTCTCCCCACGTTCAGCGGCGGGCGCCATACAGGCTTCTGGAAGAACCTCACCACTACACTCTTGTCTGGGTATCTTCGAAATTCAATATATGGGCGGAAAGACGGAAGAGGCGAGACAAAACAAGTTTTGCAAAAGGCTCCTGAAAGATCCTTACTTCAGTTCCCCAGACCTTTCTTCCCGGCGGAGTGGTAGTGGGGTGAAAAAGACTCGTGATGCCTCGAGAGACCTCGGCAGAGGGTGCAGCTTATACTAGCGAAAGTGCTGGTGAGTTGGTTGGACCTTTTTTGTGAACGTGAGAAGAACGTCGAGACGAAGGAAGATGGACAGGGGAAGAAAGACAATCACAAGCCCTTGAATTGCTCCCAATAGGTGAACTTTGATCACGGTCCAGGCCAAGGGGGGAAATAACGCGGGACGGGATCGGACCCAATGAGAAAATCTACTCTACAAGCCGCATGAGCTCTTAATCAGGAGGTCGGGTAAAGGGAAAAGGGGGGGATTCTACCTTCAGAACGAGCACAAAACAGGAGTAGCTTCGCCAGGATAATGCTACCTATTCCACGGTCGTCCGGGACGAGGGGGGGGTGGAGAAAAGATCAAGTGGAAGTCGGGTCAGAGTTGATCTTAAAGCGCGCAGACCCAGATCTGAGGGGAGTCAGACTCAGATAGGTAGGAGATGCGCCTTGGTGACCACTCGTCTTCAGCTATTGGAGACCTCAAGGCGTAAAAAAAACTGGTGCCATGCGTCATAAACCGACGGGGACGGGGTTGGGGGTTTAAATGACTAATGAATATCGACCTTCTCAAATGAATCTTGGAATGAGTGAAGAACGACAAGGGGCTGGAAAAGGACAGAGAAGACTGCAAACTGTCCCACTATAGATCCTCAATCAGTCTTAAACGTCAAGTGGGGTTAGGTTAAAGTAACAGGGGGAGAAAGGAGCTGTTGATGCAACCAGAAAGGGGTCCTACCCGATGTAGCAAAGCTCTTGCAAACATCTCGAACAACAACGGGAGGTCTTGGAGAGGAGGAGATGGAGAACAGGCTATAAAATCTTCTGAGGGATGTCTTTGTGGAAGAATTAAGAATGAGTGGCTTCCTCTTGTCTAGTGAAAAAAAGGAAGAATCGAAATGTGAACTAAAAAAGAAAGTGAGGCTCGAGGAGGTGCAGTCGCTATTGAGCCAAGGATTCCAGGGCAGGAAATGTCTTCACGGGGTAAATCGGATTCGGAACACAACGGTAAGGGTTAAGAGTCTACAAACGCGCCACTACCGGAGAGGAACAACACTCCCTTGTGTTTCCCACGTACAATCGAGCAACCGCGAGGTGGGGGAAAAAATATCAAATTCACGAGTCTTCATAGGGAAAGGAAGATGAGATTACGGGGGGCTTGCGCGATCTTAGAATAAAACTAAGACTTAGGGGTTTGTGAAGTTCTGAGGAGTCCACACAAAGAGACAAGGTATTAAGAAAGGACAGGGTTCCGGTGAAGAATTCATTCCTAATCTGCCGGGGGGGCAGGGAATGGGAAATACGCATCCACGAGGTAACTCGCCGTATCTGGAAATGAAGCGCGCATGCGGAAAGTCCGTATTTAAGAGCTTATTCGGTTTCAGATCAAGCTACGGGTATTTTACCTTAAGAGGGAAAAAAGTGAAGAATAAAAGGAGTGGAGGCGCAAAAGAAGGGCGGGTTGTGAAGAAGATCCACTCGGACTCTTAGAGGAATTCTTCTACAAACCGGCCAACATCTAAGAGCTTCCTCCTTTATACTTCCACCGCGCTGAGTGTCCATGGGATAAGCTGTCACCAAGACGACCCAGAATGGGAATGCGGGAGAAGTAATTCAGTAGGGGGAACTTATCCCTTACCAAGGGTTTCGAGTTGCGCCGGGGTAAATATAGATTTCTGGGCAGCATCCAAAAAAAGGGAGACAGCGGGGGCGTGGGAGTAGGGAGTCGAAGAGGGGAGAGAAGAGGAACGGGTTAGGGCGTTGCGATTCGGAAAGGTCGCCAAAAAAATTTCAGAAAACGTACACAGGGGAAGGGGGACGAGGGAGGGAGCGGAGATTCACAGTGTAAGGAAAAAAACCTGTGCTGAGTTCATTTTTAGGTGGTTAATATTGTTTCGAAAACCTGGGGCAACTTGTGATGCCCGACTAAGAAGGAAGGATAGATGGAACTCCTTCACCTATCATGAACACGTTATTCACTTGCTCTATAGTCTGGGGAGGGTAGACACCCAGGGTACTTAAAAAAAGTGAACGAATCGCTTTTTGAGAAAAATCTACAAAGATTTCTTAATCATCGCCCTGTCGAATAATAATTCAAAGAGTAAAGTTGGGAAGGGGGGGGAGGAGCGATAAAGTGGGATCGAACGGGTTGGGGGGGGGTAAAGGGAAGAGGTTTTAGGAGCTCAAGTTCGTGGGAAAGATCTGATCCACGCCAGGGGTTCATAACTCAGATCGGTCCGCCCAAGCCATGTTGCTCCTTCGGATCATGAGGTTAGGAAAGGGGGATCAATGGGCAAGTAAAGGAAAGTTCGAATTCAACTCATAACGCTCCCGAAGCCCTGATCAAATATCCTAAGAGGTGAGAATCCATACAAATAATTCCTCAACAGCCTAACTTGGCAAAAACAGCCCGCCGATGAGCCCTGCACGCTCAAATAAAGGGAAAAGACTTCCTGGAGAAGGGTGGTAGGAAGGGTGTTTTCCCCAATCAGCGACTTGGAAACCGAGTCTGGGGTCCGCCCGCGCGACGCTGCCCTATATGAAAATACGCGGGGAAGTGCAAAATAAAAAAACTGCGAGATTCGGGATAAAAATCCAAATAGCGTCGTTAGGAGGCGGGATAGGTAAGGTAGAGGAAACAATAGAAGTCCGCCTGGAGTAGGCGTCCAGCCCCAGCAATAAGATTCCGATTACCGCCGATGAAAGAAAAAGTTCGTTAAAAGAGGAAGGAGTCAGAGGACTCGTAAAAAGTGCGTACTTATATGAGTTCTATTATTATCAGTCACCAAAAGTGTGCAGTTCTTCTTCCTCTTATCTCAAAGAGTCCATCCGAAGGTTCGGACGATACGGGGGGTAGCGCAATCCATAAAAGTAAGGGGAGACCAATTTCAGGTTTGACGCGCTCGACTTCACAATGGGGTAAGCAAACCTCGAGAAAACTTGCATTCGTAGAAAAAAGAGGGAGTCAAAAATTTCGGATTGGGAGAGATGTGGGCGGGGCGCTCTCCGAGGAAAGAAACGTCTGCTTGGAGGCCTTCGGCTCTGAGACAAAAATTTTTCTCTTTACTGAACTATGAAAAAAACGTCCGCAAACGATCGAGCTGGTTGGGGAAAGAAGCAAATCCAAACTGGGAGGAATCAAAAGGAGGGGGAACTAAACGATGTACTACACCATTTTGCCGTTGGTGTCTTTGGCGATGGAACGCAAGCTTTCTGAGTAACACCGTTTATGGGCGGAGCCGGGAGGAAATACCGCTTTAGATGTCATTTGGTCACAAGGAAAGGTATGTTTGGAGTTAAAAGATCATATTTTTTATAAGTATCATCTCATCCCGGAATGGGGGAGGTCGTAGAAATTGCTAACGGAGGAAGACAAAGGGTAGGAAGAGAGGCGGAAGAAGCAAGAAGATGACAGTAGTTAATTTAGAATCAAGGGAAATAACGGGTGTTGTCAGATAGGATCATTATCGTGGATACCTCACACTGCGCGGTCTCGGAAGGAGGGTTCACGGGAAGGGGAAGGAAAAAGTCTCAAAACAGAAATACGAAGAAAAGGGGGTAATATCGTAAAAATGTAGTTCTGAAATAATCAGGCCGCTTATGCCAGAGGGACGTGGCTGACCAGAGGATTTATGCTTACTCGTTGGGATTCGGGACATAATTCGAGGGAAGGGAATCAAAGGAACAGAAGTCTGCAGTTTTGGTTTGGAGATCGGGAAAACGCCATAACAAATAACTTCGTGGAGAGTAGTCACTAGTGCCGAAGTGTTTTTTCTAAATGAAAAAAAAGAGGGAAAGTGTCACCTCGAGGATCATCCGGCTAGCCGAGGCGACCATCATCCACTAACAAACCATAAATCGCCATAGCCAACCCTTCTCCTTCTGCCGGAAAAAAATGAAATTGCCGTTCATTGGGGCGGGAAAGCAGCTGAAAAGCCAATTCTCGTGTTCCACCACGAAAATTACTACTCGGAGAGAAGAAGGTTAAAACAGGGAAAGTCAAACGGACGATACGCCCGATTCCTGCTAGGTTAAAGGAAAAAACTTCCTATTCAAAAACTGGCGCTAGAGTAGCCAGAATCGTAGTGGAGCAAGGAAAATTAAACCGGGAAGGTCACTGCAAAGTATTACGGGAAGAAGAATGCGCGCGGTGGGGGGGGGGGGTGGGGGGGGAGAGACCGTTCTCTGATGTATTTCTGACAAGATAAAATGTTTAAAGTTTTCCTGCACAAATATATGGGTTGTAGTCAGGACTCAACAATGGGATGGGAAAACAAACAATAGCCGTGGGAAACACCGGTAAAATCGTTTGATATAGCGGGAGGAGGGGAACAAGGCGGCGTGGAGACGGAAATTAAAAAGAGAAGAAAGAGTCGAAGACCTGGGCCGTCAATTGTGCATGGGGAGCATTTAAAGCGTGAGACCCCACAGTAAAAGATTTTCCAGAAATCCTAATATTGTTGCTAGCGCGACGTTCTCACATTTCTAAGTCGAACTGCACCACAAGGGGAAAGTTTCCAGAGATCAATAAGCAAAAAAAACGGGAGGAGGGGAGGGAAACTAAAGGAAGAGGGAAGGTCGAGCATTAGGAGAGGAGATCTCAGGAACTAGAGAAGATCGGATTACTTACACAAATGGGGGGAACCGAGTGTGGCGGTCGGAACTGAAGAAGAGGAGGGAAAAAATTATGACGGCGAGGTCGGAGGGGTTGGGGGTCGAAGCTTTTCTTTTAGGAATGTGAAATAGAGACGGCCGCATGGCGGGCCTTACCGATTCTATAACTATAACAAGTATTAAGGTGGGAAGAATGTGGGGGGGGAGAAAATGACTTCTGGAGCAGGACAGGTGGGGGAGTAATTGTTTCTTAAATGGAGAGACTTTTCGCCTTGGAGACTTACTCGACCTCTCTATTTCAAAAAGACTACATAGGAGTTCATTCGATATCATGCAGGGGGGTAGGGTGGGTTGGATGGGATGGGTCAACCGTAGGCGATAGTTGGGGGGGAAGTCATGTGATAGGAAAGTTTTTACTTGCCTCAGGACGGGGCGTGGAGAAGAGGCTGTTTACATCGTAAAAGCTCCAAGAGCGTAAATTGAGGTGGACACGGAAGGGGAAATGTGATGGTTTAGTACCGGATAAGAATCAGGCTAGTCAATTGAGTTCGAGAAGGCATCAACTAACTCTGCGCAACGTGCAAAGGGGGTGATTTATGGGCTTTGGGGGGGTAGGGGCATGAGGGATACTAGTAAAGGATTACTCTTTCGAGGTGAAAAATAGGGAAAGTAGAAAAAACAATTGCTGCCAAGGATCGGGTATAAATCTCACAAGTAGCCTCTGTTAATGATGGTAAAAGGAAAATCCCGATTGGGACCAAAAGGAATGCGTGAAAGGAGGGGGAGCAATAGTTGCTGGCGGCAATAACATAAGAAGGCGTATAGAAGGTATATCACCTGTACGAATGTGCAGCATAATTTTAACTTGTCTACTTTCAAAGAAGAAAATCCATAACGCAGGAGGAGGATAATGGGGACTAACAGGGAAGAGGAATATCGGTGCCTCAATTTCTTTGGCTCTACATTCGAGACCTGTAGATGACTAAATAGGGGCAGGGCAGGCAAGGGGTTGAGGATGGCCGCTCTAAAGGCGAATGTATTCAAAGAAGCCGGGCGTCCTGGCAGCTTCAACGAAATGAACGTCTTCTGCGAGAAGGGGAAGCTCAGCCATAGTCCAGAAGAAATCTTTGTGTTGGGGGGGAAGCTTGAGAATTTTCTGCTATATTCCACTTCAGGCTATATGATACTTAGCTTATAAACAGAGACTGAGCGGGAACGAACATTGGAATGGGTACACATGACATCGAAGATAGATAGGGAAATTCGTGGAAATAACGTTCGGTCCAAAGCAAAAGAGAATAAACTCGGAAGGTGAAAAAAAAACAAGAAAAATGGTGGTGGTTCATCAGGTAGAAAAGCAGGAATCTTTTGAAATTCAAAGACCATCTTGACGGGCGGCGTCTACCCGATGTCGGGGGACGGCTGAGGGGGAAAAGGAATAGAAGGGGGGGGAAAAAGACTCAACAGACGGGTGGTGAGGGAGCGAAACCGAACACTCCCGAACTTCTGAAAGGAATTCCTCCTCTGTTAGTAAGGGGGAGGGTGTCGAGAGGGGGGGGGAAAGAACCTTTTGAATGAGCGCGCGGTACACCAATAAAGGGAGAAAACAGGGAGTAAAGCAGCTCGGCGAACCAGAGTTATCTTGCACGGACTGGCGGAGACGTTTTAAAAAAGACGGCGAAGTCGAGGCAGAACACGTGTTTGAGTTGGGGGGGGGGGGTGAGATAGAACATCTCTTCATATCGAGCTTTTTTGGGAAATCGACAGATGAAAAAAAGTGTGTCAAAAAGACTGGCAGGGAGAAATGTAGGAAGGATCGAATCGACATTCTGCGGAATTCTTTGTGAGGTAAGGAAGCCGCGAGTTCGCAGGTTTTTAAGAGTAAAAGGAGATCCTCCACCAGCCGTTATTTTGGGGGGGAAACTGGGGTATTACCTACAATGCTGTTGTTTCCACACATTAAAAAAAAAGACTAAGATAGCGTTTCCAAGTCCGGAGGTCTTTTGCGCCAAAGACTAGCAGGTCAAAGTCGTCTGGGTGCGAAGTTCAGAATAATCACTCTCGACAGAAAAAGCTCAGCTTCGGGGGGGGCCGATCGTCATCTCTAGCAGTGTGGGGCAACGGAGGGAAACGAAAGAGGATTTGATGAGTAGCCAGGAGAGTCTCATTGATGAATTCTCTGGGGGATAGGAAGATGGGTCACTGGTCTGTGATCGGAGGACCATGAGTCACAACCTTAGTTCACGTACCAAGGAAGGAATAGCAGGGATGTTGGGAGGTCTCTCCTCTTTCGGATTAAACTGGGGAAGGTTGGTTAGAGGACAAGAAGGAGGGGAAGGGAGAGAAAAAGCTCAACACGATACTCTTTCGGGAGGAAATAAGGAGGCTCGCCGATCAAGGCATGAAAAAAGGAAATTTGGTTAGGGAGTGTTTGCCGGAATTACTCTGTATAGGGTGACGAACAGAACGAATGTAGGGGTACCGAGCGTGGAGAAGGGGACTTGGTGTGCGACCCTACCAAGAGACATGAGCATCTGATATGACTCCGCGTGTGTCCTATCCTTGGGGCGGCGGTATATATTCTATCCTTAAAGCTCTCACCATAGGTTACGGCAAGTAAATCTAAAGATAAAATACTGCACTAACCCCCATGTTTTTAAGACAAAGGAGGGATCTCAAGCTTTCTACTCTATGCCAATCCCAACCAATTTGGAGGGGTGGTGTAAGGGAAAGTCGGTTTGAGGAACGTGATTGGAGCATCGCCCGTAACTACGTTACATGGTCGGACGGCCGCCAGAAAGAATGCACTCACCCAACTCCATCACTAGGAAGTAGGGGGAAAGTAAGTTCATGAAAGATAGGTTAAAAAAAAATAGCAAAGGTATGCCAAACATAGGTTGTAGTCTCCTTTAACACGGGTAATTCGCTTTCTACAGTCTCTCCCTCACAATAGGTATTAAAGGGGTGGACAGCAGGGGGTGTGTCCGATAGGTAAATGGGTCAGAGTGGAAGATTCGAAGGGGGGATGGTTTATCATTTGGGGGGCCCGTTTTCAGCTATACTAATTCCAGAGGAATGGGGGGTTAAACCTGCGAAAGAAAGAAATCCGGGATTGAGCTATCGCGATTTGAGGGAGGATCAGGTTGAGCGCCTCGTTGGACATAACGATTAGCTTTATCCTGAGAAGGCGGAAATAGACCTGCAAATAGGATCAGGGAAAAAGAATAAGATGGCGCGTTGCCTCTAGAAAGGAATGAAAGGAAACTCCCCCGAAGGGTAGCTTCTCCATTATATTAATCTACTACTTCACCGGAATGTTATAAGAAAAAGTTGGAGGGGGGGGTGGAAGGAATAGAAGAGAAAAAGAAAGACGTGGCAAGCTTGGGAAAATCTTGCGATCGGGAGAAGCAAACGCAATCTGATTCTGAGAGGACAATCGGTATGATATCGAGTTATTTAGTAAACCCGGGGGGAAGCAGAGGGGACGACACAGAGGTCTGTTTGGGGAGAGTGGGGGGATCAGCAAAAATCGTACCCCGGGAGTAGTTTGTTTAATTGTGAGAAAAGAAATTATGTAGCACTTCCATGCGTGGGGGTGAAAGGTCCAGAAGGGGGAGTCACCGAAGAAATGAAATTTTCCAATAGTTCGATCCGGACTTGTTCTCGGAAAGCAAAAGTATGCGGATGATTCGACCATTTTAACTAGACAAGGGGACTGGGAAAGACATAATATCCCCAACACGACCTTCCAAGCGCCTATGTGGCAGAAGAGCGGCCGAATCTCTCATAAAAACAAAAAAAAAACTTATTATGGAAGGAATGATATTCTGTCCTAGGGATCTACATGCTTCTGATTCGGTTGGAAGGATGATCCGGCGTTGGAAGGGAAATAACGGGAAAAAGGGAAAGGGGAAAGGCAGATACGTTTTTCAGAGGACGGGGTATTCTCGACCAGCGTGGAAGTCAGTCTTCGATTGGAAGACCCCACACCCAATGGGGATTTCAAGAAAAACTAACATGGCAACATTGAAAAAGGGGCGAAAAGGTAACCCAACAAGAGAAGGGGAAAATGCGTAAGGGACCACGCCCTTGTGGGGGAAAGGAAACATCTTCTGCCCGAGAGTCCTACCGAATCCTATAGACCTCTTGACGAAGGAGGGTTGAGCTGCTTTCTGAAGAGTGAAAGAAAATAGATAAAAAACGACTTTTATGGTTGTAGGGGGGGATGTCTAAAAAAAAGCACAACTTATAAAAGATCAGAAGTTAATTCGTGGGTCTAATTATAATTCGACAAGTGGTCTTTAAGGGGGGGGGGAGGAAGGTAGCAATAACCCATTCTTCAAAGAAAGGGAAAAATAATTAACCCTTATAACATAAATACAATAACAAAGCAAGAAAACGCCTTTGTCTCTTGCGATTCGATCGGGGTCATATCAATAACGCAGGGATGGGGAAAGAAGGACTTAAAAAGTGGCAAGAAGCAAGAGGTAGGCGGAAAAAATTCATCGGTGTTTTGGGGTGGGGGGGTGTTGTGTTTTGGGCATTAATCCAAAGAGAACGGGAACGGAGCTGAGAGAAACGCCCAGATCACCGCACTTGAGAAGGGAATACCTTGCCACGATCTGATGTGCCATGAGAGATTTGAAAGGCCACTAGATGGCCAGTTTGGGTGGGGAAAGAAAAAGACCGCTGATCGGGGGTTTGAAGAGGGGAGTAGAGGAGGTTCCCGTAAAATGCCACGCTTGGGATACGTTGCGGGACCGTGGGGGGGGATGGGGGGGGGTTAAGAGAGGGACCTACAGATTGGAGGTGCAGGGGGAAGGCGTCTGCTGCCCAAGATTAGTTCTTTACGGTTATGGCGAAGATCCCCAATGTTGGTCGGGGAAACTCCAGTCACAGAACAGAACAGTTTGAAAGGGGAGGACGAAAGAAGAAAACAGGTGGTGGACCTTAAAAAAAAAGGCTTTCCTTTCAGGGTAATTTTATATCTCCACCTTTACTTGAAATTGGAAGGGGGCCCAAGGACGTCAGCGAGAAGAGAGGTAGGAAGAAGAAAAGAAAATCTGCAGGGCTATTAAAAATTCTACATGTCTCGGGTCGAACACAAGAAAAAAGCAGACCGTTACCCAGCTCGCTTGGAACTTCACCGATAAAAAGAGGCAGGAGGGATCGACAAGAAGATAGAGAATACAGGCCAGGGTATGAGTCGAAAGGGGGGGAGACGCAAAGCTTTTTTTCAGGGGATTTGTAAATCTCAAACGGTGGCCATCTTCCCACCTTTTTGTGAAAAAAGAAACAGGCGGGGGCATCAAAAGAAGTGAAGAAAGTCCTCAGCGTTAAGTGAAGATGGGGACTAAGATGACTGGCATCCTGAAGGAAGGGGAGACTAGGCGTTCTCGCGTCCTTTAGATCAAGCGAGTTGCATCAAGTAACTTAAAGCTCACGCACCAGCAAAAAAGAAGGGGAGAAGCTCTTAACGCTAGAAAAAATCTGCGATGGCGCTGGGAGAAAAGAGGTTAAGAAGATAGTGGTAACTCCTCGAATGGGCGATATGTGAGGACCAGCTCTCTACCATCTAAATGGTTTGAGGAGATCGTGTTCATGGGTGGGGGAAAACGCAGAAGGTGATGGGATAGAATAGGGAAAAATCCCGTCAGGTGTCAGGAACGCAAAACATAAGTAGGAAAAATGAGAAATTTCGCCGGGGGTCGTATGAAGAATAAGTCCAAGCATAGCGCATGTCGTTTACCTCATCCGAAAACAAAGGTAGACAAAAGGGGAATTGGTATCGCAAAAAGGGGACTTCGAGGAGGAGGGAAACGTAGCCCGGGGGGCTGGAGGGGAGTGAGAGCTGTAGACAGTCCCAACCGGTTGCAGTAGGAGTAACGATCTAGGGAGTCAATACAGGGAACACTCCGTTAAAAGAAACAGGAATTACGGCGGCGCGATACGAGGGGGAAGTTATTTTGGGGACACTTAAGGTGTGAAGTTCTCTCTCCAGAGATTCAAATGTTCGTCTCCATCTCTACACGTGCAAGGAATAGCCAAAAAAGAGGAGGCATGCGAAGGGGGGCAAACTTATGGGAAGATGGGTGTATGGGAGAGCCAAAGCCAGAGGGGGAGAATGGAGGCTATGCTCCACCAACTGGGATAGTTCACCTAGAGGACAACTTCTCCCTAAAGCTATCTTTGAATCCAAAAAAAAAAAAAAACACAGCCGCTCAGTCCGAAGAAGGGCGGAATTTAAAAAGATTTACGGACTTTGACTACGTTACAGGGAAAACAGGTGGACGGGTTTTAGAAATTTCGATAGCGAAGCAGTTTGGATGTGTAGGTACGGAAAGTGAGGACGAGAGACTATCTCAATGCGATCGCTGAAGGTCTGGGGGGGCATGTGACAGGGAATCCTTTGGGGGGGGGGGTAAAAGGGGAAAAAATGGTTTTTTAAGATCAGATAGGAAGCACGGAGAGGAAGCTATTGCTCACGAGTCAGAAAAGATGTCGGGATGTTGCTATGTTTCTTCCTATCTCCACAAAAAAAAAAAAAAAAAAGAAAAAAGACTAAAGGATGGACTGTGGAGTGAGAGAAGCGCCCGTTCGATTGTTGGGGGAAAATATGCGCATGATCGCGGCACACCCGTAGTCAGAGCATGCGTTCAATGCGAATTTGAGTAGGAAGAAGTACAAAGGTTCTGAAAAACGCGCACGTTCTAAGAGTCCACATGTGCAGTTCGGAAATACAATCCGATTCCTACTAAGGGGGGAACGGCGTTGGGGCGATAGCCCCGTTACGAGAAAGTAGTGGCGTCCTTCCTTTTGGTTATAGTTCCCTAAATAATTCATAGACGTGGAAAATTACCTCAGCCAACGGAGAGGTCCGAGGGAAATGAAATTGTGAGTGGGGGAAGGTTTGAAATGAAGCCGGCACGACAAATAACTCTTTAGATTTATAGGATAGGGGGCGCAAGTTGGGGGGCTAGAAGGGAAAAAGAGGGGAGTATTGGGCGAATTCGTCAAAAGAGTAAAAACTCCTGGGACGCACACGACACCATCCAGCTGAAAATAAGGCATAAAAAGCGAGAGGGAGAAGTCCTACAGTTACTTGGAACTGAAGTTCATTTTAGCAGGGAGAGAATCATGCATGTATAAGAAAATAAGTCAATCTTTCCACCCTGGAAAGACTAGAGGATGCTGTAGGAAGAGACAGGGAAGGAAAATACACCCGACCGAAGTAGATGAACACCACTTTCCTAGGATCAGTGATACGTTCATAGTCCTCTCCTGCTTCAAGTGAAAATAACGTACAAAAAAAGGGAATCTCGCATAGAGGTAGGAAGGAGGAGAGGGTGGAATCGAAGATCGATTCAATGGGAAAAAAGAGGAAGTTTTCCAAGTTCCGCAAAGGATGTTGTATCTTTCTCCGCAAGGCTAATTTAAACATTCAAGCAGTACACTTGAGGGGAGGGGGGGGTGAACGGAAATTGAAAGAAATGAGGCCTCGTAGCATGGTCTCCGGAGAAAAAGGAAGCCCTCGAGATGAGCTTCCGTCCTTATTACTGTGCGCGTATTATCCGATGATAAAAAGACATCTCTGTTTTTTTGTCCGTGTGTGGAGTAGGAACAAGAGAGTCGCATATAACGATGGCGACCGAGGACTCGTACAGAAGAAAGAGAAAAAGAAGTAAGGACGGGAGTACTATCTCCGAAACACAAACAGGGATTAAAAGAGAAAAGAAAGAATCTTTTGAAACCAGTACCTACTTCAGTTAGATTCTCTAGAAGTCGAGAGACTAGCAGAAAAGAAAGCAGATCGTTAATTCAAAGGAAAAGGAAAACGTTCAATTTTTGGACGTAAATCTGGATAATCCTGGCAACAGATGAACTGCAGTGCTATAAGAGAAGAGGACTAAAAAAACGTGGTTCTTAAGGGGGAGAGGGGAAAAGAGGAATGGAGGAAACGCGGAAGAGACCCTTATAAAAGCTCGTAAGGTGGGACGGCTGCATTGGTTAGAAGTAAATTCCGTGATGGACCCACGGAAATATTCTATTTTCTTAAAGGGGATAAAAAGGTCGCTTCGAGGAAGGCGAAAAAAGGGAGATAAAGAAAAGAAGCGCGATCGTAGGTCTTCGAGAAAGGTTTTCCTTATTTCGACACACCCGGGTTAAAGGTAGTATTTAGGAGGAGCAGGGTGATCAGAAAGTGGTACGGGGAGCTACTGAAGGGGGAGGGGGGAGAGAGATCGCCTTCCACGTCAAGATAGTTTTTCGGTGGGTGCCCGAGTGAAGGGGGCAGTTTCGTCCCATCATGCTAAAACGATAATCCAGAAAAGGTCAGCCTAAGACTGAGGAGGGAGGAGCCAGGGCGGGAGTATGTCGCTTACTGGGTTTGGTAGGGGACCGGAGCCGCGGTAAAGGACTCTTCTATGAAAGATAGGTGAATTATACAAAAACAATGGCGGGGAATACTTATTAATCGAAAAAGAAGTTAAGTTGGGGGCTCGTTAATGGGGGGGGGCGAAACCGTAACCTCCATAAACGAATGAAAAAAGGAAAGAAATTATAGGCACCTCGGGCTGCCATAAAAACAATGAATTTCTCTGGGGGTAGAAGCACCGAAGAGCAAATAAATTTGTCGTGTGAATAAAAGGGAGAAGTGAGCCCGCCGCGGCATATAGGGGGTTTAAGAAAATGGTCATTCACGATGTGAGCGCGAAATTGGCGGTGGGACTCTAAAATTCCGCCGTAAAGAAGAAGGTCGGAAGGGGTCGAGAGGGAAGCCTCAGCGATAAGGAGAAAAAAATAGAGGGGGGCCTGTAGGCAGCGAAGTCACTACATGAAGTTGGTAAATAAAGTGACAGATCCAGCCAAGGGAAAAACTACAGATTGTGGTTGGAGGAAGCAATCTCGAAAATTCGTGTTCCGTTCTTGGTTACGAGTAAGACAGAACTGCAGAGGGGGAAATATAAAAGTGTGTCTATTACACATTACCTAGAAGGAAGGAATGGCCGTCGTCGACCGGTCATAAAAGTTGGGGGGGGAGGGAATAAAGAGATAGGACGGTCCTATATATAACAACAAGTACCAAAAATGTTTGTAGCGAAAGGATAGGTGAAGTCCAAGCATGAGAGGGGAAGGCGTCCTCTTTACTATGGGCGAGCTACAAAAAGAGATTTCGGGAAAGCGGCGGCTCATTGGACCGATCCCAGGGGGGGGGGGGGGAGGAGAAAGAAAGTAAAAAGCAATTAAAAGGTGGGGGGGGTGGTTAGGAGCCTAACCTAACACGATCAGACTAAAGATTAGAATATGTTCTGACCAGAATCTTGGGGAGATGAAGGTTGAGAGAGTGTGCCGAACCGAATCTTGATGCTAAGGGGGAAACCCGAAAGTGAAGAATAACTTCTATAAAAGAGGCGAACCGAATTCTTTGACGTGCCACAGGCGACAACTCTGGGGGGACCAAATGGGAAAAGAACGGGGGGGGTAAGGGAGTTGGTAGCTAGAACTACTCATCTCCAGTCACAAAGTCGAGGGGTTGAAAAGGCCAATCTGCGTAGAACCTCGTTTTCGAAAACTGTTGAAAGGGGAACGATTCAAAGAAGAAGGAGGGCGGTGTGGTAATCAAAGGATTGGTTCTGTCTGCGGCTATGGGGACTTTAGGAACAAGAAGCAGGAGACTTCTCAGTTGGACTTTACTAGCGGAAGAAAAACTAAGGGATTTTGGTATGGGACATAAGATAGAGGTGGAAAACACACAGAAGAAATTATCTTTGTCAGCGGGGTAGCTCTCTTGGGGAAAACTCCATCTCTGGTTAAAGCTAGATTTGCCGGGAAGGGGGTCAGGACTCAACATCTAACGGACAAAGGAGGAGAGAGGGCATAGACGTAAGACGGGACGCTGGTGCTTGGAAACTGGGGATTTATTTGATTTATAAAAGACCATTCTTCTCTGTGAATTAGTAGAGGGAGATAAATATCTCTGAGGGTCCGGCTGAAAGGGAGAGAACCGGAGATGGGAAAAGGAAGATAAGACAGAAGAGGCAAGGGGGGAAGTGGCAGGAAGAAGAGTTTGGCGGGAGGTTGCAATAGGGGCAAACCGCTTGATCTCCAACATGAACGCAAACATATACTGGAAGCTCACAAGGAGAGAGTAATTTAGACCGGGGAGGGGGGGGTGTTCTATCGAGGGGAGGAGGGAGGAAAAAATAAACGCTGGGGGTGACAACTCAAAAGAAAAAAGAATGAGGGTGCAGCGGGCTCCTTCTTGGGTGGGTGGTTTTTTTGTTTTCGACCCTGAAAACTGAGCATTGGTGAAGAAGTCGCAAACGATAGGGGGGGGGGGAAACGGCCAGGCTAAGAGGAGAGAAAGAGGAAGAGAGAAATCAAAAATGTGGGGACCTCAAGTGGGAAAAACAGATACGCAAAAATACAACTGGTTCCACCCTGTGTGTTAGGGGAAACCCAAGGGGGGATAAACGTTTGGGGGACGAGGGGACGGGGAAAAAAATTTGTCGACGTGTTCTTGAAGGGGTGAGCGCCGGTTTCTCCATCTCTTACCAATAATTAGTACGAAATAGAAAAGTAAAGGAGGCCAAGCGACTCAGACTCACGCGGGCAGGCGATGAGGGAGTAAATCAATCAGATTCCAAAGGTGAGGGAAATAGGGGCAAAAATCTTTTTTCCGGAGACTAGAGCGTCCTGGATATTCATTCTTCGACACTACCTCGAGGAAACAGCGTAGGGTGACATGGGGCCTCGGATAACGAATACATGGAACCATAACGGTGGCAATATTAAAGGGCTTCAGAATTGGCATGGTTGCGAGTTCCTTTTTCTTCGGGGTAAAAGAATTCATACGAAGAGTTTGATATCACTGTCCAACACCTCCCTTGGCTAAGAGAGATTGATAACGAGGAAAAGTCATACAGGGTAAAGTCTGAAGGCGGGAAGAGGAAAGAAGCATCAGCCTTACAAGCCGACCTTGGGACTGAGATCATAGGACGCTGGGTACTCTAATGGCGGGTCAAGAACAGAAACCGAAAGAAAGGAGCCTCAGTGAAGCGAGCCAGAAGAGCGATCGAGACTGTCCCTGAATGTCAACGTTGTCGCTTTGGGGGTTTACTACATAGCGATAAAATAATTCAGGATCAGTTGATGAGAAATGCAGGAAAAAAAAAAAGACGCAATTTCTTATTGGAAGGGAATCTGGTTCGAGTATCTCTTCGGGGGAAAACGGAGATGGGGTCCATTCCATGGGTTACCCAACCCAAATGTCTTTTCTTGGAGAAGCGCCATTCCAAGTACTGGAGGGTGATGGCCGGAATTCCCTGGAATAGAAATAGAAATAGATGCACTTGCCCTCAATTGAGTAGAAAGAAGGAAGACAATGTAAGGTACTAGGGACAGGGTCCGGGTCGCGGCCCTGGTAGAGGTATTAGCACATGGGAACAAACAAAGCATCAGGGATGTAATAGGACCCAACAAATGCAAGGAAACCGGGAGTTTAAGCACAGAAAGTGTCGCTCTCTCAGATGGAAATCACGTCGAGCAGCAAAAAAAAAGGAATTGATGAAGAAAGTGCTTTTCAGTCGGATTGCTCGAGGAGAGTCGGATTCGGTGGTCCTCTGCGTGGTTCTGAAAAGAAGGGGGGGTCTAGGTTGGGAAATTGATATACACACGTAAGGGGGTCACCTCAAAAAGGGCGTGATCGACCCGCGGGGCATTTCATTTAGTCTGAAAAAAGACCCCTTTATTTGAAGTGTAACACAGCATGCGAAAAAGTTGGTAGAAGGAATTAAAGCAAAAGAGGGAAGGTGCGCATGTACCATAAAAAAACCCTTTGGTTCCGCAATCTTATCAGCGGGTTTCAACTATAAGACCGTAGCAACGCGGTAAGGCGCGAAGAAAGAGGGAGAGGGGAGGGGCGAGCGATTAAGATCAAAGCTGAAAAACGGGTGGGGACTTTATTGTTGAAGGGCTCTGTCGTCACAAAAATCTACAATGAATAATTCGGAAGAAGGAAGAGGAGAAATTTCGGCGCGGAGCGAGAAGGTGGGGGAGGGCGGAGGATAATCAGGCAGGAAAGACGAAAGCGCGTTATCTGTATCTCTCATAGCCTTTGTCGGGCTAGGCTTATTCTTTCCTGAATCTAACTCTTTGGGAAATAATAAGGGAGGCACCTGGAATAATCAAATAGGGGGGAGGAGGAAAGGATGGCGGGGGGGTTGCAGGGGAGTACAAAGGAAGAGAGATGAATAAGCAACGAACCTCAAGCGAACCATAAGGGTAGAATTATCCTCTTACATTTCTTTTAACATGATCTGAGTGGAAGAAAGATGTGCACCCTGTCAAAAACGCTGGTAGAAGGGATGGGAAGAAAGAATTCAAGGCGTTCCGGAACCTGGGAGAAAAGTTGCGACCTGCTTGTGACTGCAGTTTGGTCTATATTATTATGGGGGAAGACGATAGCCTCCGCGTTTCGGGAGGGAAAAGAGAGGGGTCAATCGTAAGAGCTCCGGGGTTAACTGGGTTACAAGGGTTCACCATCCTTCAATAACGAAAATCCGACTTTCTACCAACCTGCAACAGTTGAACTTGGAAGAAGATAGGGAGGGGGGCACAATTGGGGAATTAACAAACATGTGAAAGGCAGTGGGGGAGTTTGGTACTTTTCGAAACACCTTGTAACGTCACGAAGGGTTCCGATCTGGAAGAAGACTTGAAAATATAGGCCCACGGGGGAAAACGAGCCCAACTGGAAGGGCATATCCGAGGATCTTTCTGGGGGCGACAAAAAGAAGACCGCCAATTGAGAAAAAGAAGTCTCTTGGAGGACAAGAGGAAGAAACTGCATGTCGTAATCCTACGAACGAGCGACAGAAAAATTGGGGCCCGTAAGATTTTAGGGCGAAGAAAAGAGAAAGGTGGCGCAACAAACAGGGTGGGTTGGCGGGGGAGGTGGTATACTTCAAAGGTGTGCCTAAGAGTCGAAAAAGGAGAGTTGCATCTTCGGCCCCAAAAATTTCCTCTGATTATCAGGAAAGTAACGAAGGGTGACGGACAAGCAGGGAAGATGAAGTTTCGATCGCATCGCCAGAGAGGGAAAACAATGGAGCAGGGTAGTGGCTCATCAATCAAAATAAAGTTCGGATAAAGCAACCCCCATTTCTACTCAATCACTGGCCACCGAAGGAGCGGCGGCCTGTAGGGGGGGGAGGGGGGAGGGTTAGGGGCCTAAGAGAGTTGACCGCGTTTGGGGGGGGGGGTAAGAAAGAGATAACAAGAGGATATTCTCGCGATTGAGGGTGGGGGAAAAAAAGCGAATTCTTTAATACCATCTCCAAATAACTGACTGGGAGGAGAGAAAAAGAGGGGTAAAGACGGCCAAGATTCGAAGTTAGGAAAGGAGAGACAGAGACAGCTAACAGAATTGGGACTAGGAAAAAATCATCCCGACAGATTACAAAATTTTAGTTGTCCTCGAGAGCGACATCGTCGGGAAACGTACACGAAAAAGCTGTCAGGGGGGAAGGAGAGAAGGATTTCGGGGATCCCTGAAAAATAGAAAAACTCTCTTCTTCAGCTTTAGAGTCAAATGCAGCCAGCCTTTGGAGATACCGATGAGGGTTGAAAGAAGAAATCAGGCTTGATAGAAGTTTTTTGCTGGGGGGGAAAATTCAACAGGTGCCGTCTCGCTCAATATTGAAATGGTTCTTCGCCAAAAGTATACAAACGTTTATTCCAAAACTAAGGAGAACAGTCGGGTAGTTCTTAGAGGGTTAAGGGGAGATCTACCGACAACCCTTCTGGGGTGAGAACTGGAGTTCTCTTAGACCACTTTCGTGGAAACGGAGAAAAGTTGCTCCCGAAAAATCTATCTTTTAGTCGGGCAGGTCCAGTAAAGAAAAGAGGAGAAAGAAAATCTCTTGGCACGGCTTCGAAAAAAGGGGCAGGGTTGTTATAATTTCTGGTTCTCTAAGGGGGTCAGGGGGGGAAAGTGAAGGAACTTCTATCCTATCTGAAAAGGAAAAGAGACTTAAGATCTGGTCATGGGACATATACCATTTTCTTTTGAGGACACGCTGCATGTGAAGACCGGACGAGAGGAAGCCCGGGAAAAAGTCCGAGGAGGGGATAAGGGGAGGAAAAAGATGTCGGGATGGAAAGAGGGCAAGGTAGGAAAAGGAGCATGAAGTCTTTGAGAAGCCGCCCGGACGACCGCAGTTTGTAGGCGAAGCAGGCAATAGAAAAAAATTATGTGAGGATTAGGGGGTGAAGGAGGAAGGTTCGGTCAAAAAGAAAAGTTATCTGAGCACTCATATGCGGTAAAATGGGGGTATGTTTCTGGATAAAATCCATGCCGCGGAAACAAGGCGGTAGGAACGGGGAAAGGGTATGGTGAATGGGTGGGGGGAGAAAGGGGGCCCGAGTAATGTTCTCTTCTTTGTCTTTCTCATCTAGGGAAGTTCCACTTAAGTGGATGTAAATGTAATGAGATCTGGTTGAAAGGGAGGAAAATAAAAGCAAAGAATTCGGGGAAAGATCTATTAAAAATACATGTGTTTTGTCGCTTAAGATCAACATATTATTATGGAAATAGAAGCGTCCCATTCAGGAAGTAACAGGGAGGGAGAAGGAGGACCACACACCCAACCAAAGCCAAGAAGCCCTAAAAGGACGACGTTCGCCGCCTGGACGTCTGACATTTTACCAGTTTCTTTTATTAGCCAGTCGCCGCATTCTGGGAAACGAAAAAAAAATGAAAGAGGACCCCGAAAATAAAGCGGTAGGGGGAGTTACCGAGAAGTCAAAAGGAGAGGGGAGAGAATACGGCTCTTAAGGACAATTTCCCGAGATTCAAAACTGGAGTTCCAATATTCCCTCGCAAAAAAGTGGAGAAAGAAGGATCCAAACAGAATCAATAGGAGAAAAGGGGGCCGAGTTGAGGTAAGATGGGAGGGAAAAAAAAACATCTATGGAGCAACCAATTTTCAGAATAAATTTTTTCGTCAGGCGACCAGCACGGCGGTGAGCAAAATGAAAACAATGGCGATGTGGATCGAAGAAAGGGAAGGAAAAGAAAGAGCGGAGCAAGTCCAAGAAAAAGAAAAGGAACGAAAGATCGCTTGCCTTATTTGAAAGGCAGCTGGAGTATCACTCGGAGCGTCCACCTTACTCGGTTGAACTGGGTCTGGGGAGAGAATGAGAAGGAATATCCTCGGGGGAAATTGAAAGACCTTGGAGAAGAAAGCGAAATGACCCGATGGGGGG
>Ga0179591_1188269_pt1 | contig 25192 bp, 22 predicted proteins | sample CZOMad2_1_08_16f_FD_182891 | JGI IMG/M metagenome (GOLD analysis project Ga0179591, IMG submission 182891) | Vadose zone soil fungal communities from Angelo Coast Range Reserve, California, USA - CZOMad2_1_08_16fungal (PacBio error correction) | ecosystem: Environmental > Terrestrial > Soil >...
AGAAACACTGGGTAAATGGGAGGTTACTTCCTCCGTAGTGAGACCGTACCAACGTAGAGTGGAAACTCGCGGGCCAAAGTCCGTGAAACACCAGGAACTTGCTCTCTCTCTCTAGGCCAATATGGCCTCATAGAAGCTGAAGGGTCGAAGGTCCTGGGATTAAATTGAGCAGGGGAGGAACTCCGCTCCGTAAGAGCCCGAGGGGGAACAAAAAAGGGTTTATTAACGGAGAGCCCTTTATACAAACTGAAGGGGGGGGAAAGCGAAAAAAAAGCCACGTACATATCTTTCTAAATCATCCGAACAACGAAAACCGGAACAATCATTCCAAAAATCCGTCGGATCGGAAAGTGGTGCATGGGAGGCAGAGAAAACCTCTAAACAACAAAGCGTCTTAGCAAATAGTAAACGTATCCCCAAGACCTCCAGTAGAGGCTCACAAGTTAAAAGACTCCGGAGAATAACACGGTCCTCCGCAAAATGCAGAATGACAAAAAACAATTTAAAAACGGAGGACCAATTAACAGTCATGGGGGGGGAGAGATCAGACGGAGGCACATTTTAGCGCTGAAGAGGGTAAAAAAGGCAGACCAAAGTGAATAAAGTCGAAAGAAACGTGATTTGTCCAACTGCACAGAGGGGGGGGAAGGGGACCAATAGAAGGTGGACCTCCGTGTAAAATTACCAAACACTGACTCAGAGCCACCGGGAAGGAAGGGTCCATGCTTCTTCGCAGTTTATATTGGGGGTAAAGAAAAACAAAAGATGGAGGTTAAAAAAGAGGCCAAATAAACGATGGTCATTGCAGGAAAGGGAAAAGGGCGTGTGCGGCGCTAACAGAAAGACAAAAGGAGGGGGGACCTGATCAAGGGGGAAAAAGGAAAAAAAGGTTTTTTACATGTAGGAACCCAAACGAAGCCTCCCTTACTAAAAAAACCTAACGCCGAGGTCCAGGGACCCTGGAATGCCCGACAACAAAAAAGGGAAAATAAAAAGGACTCGTCATTCCCTCCTCAGAAAGCGGAACGGCGCCCTGCGATGAACGGGGATCCTTCCGAATTGAGAGGCCGGCTCAGACGGCTTTACCGAAACGAGAAATAGGCGCAAAACTGAAACCTGACAAAGGATTACCCAAAGACCTACCGAGACTTGCTGACAAGAAGTGAAGACCCATCGATAGGCAGGGCGACGACCGTGGGGGCGAGTTGCTTCGTAGGAAGTGAGTCGTCCGATGGGGGATAGGCAACTTTTGGAGGGTCTTTCCGGGGACCGGCCCTAGGAGTGTGTAGGGGCCGAATGGGCCTTACGACGTGCGGCTGGGGGAATAAAGTGGGAAACACGGCAGGTTGGGGGCAGCAGGCAGTGAGCCGGTCTTGCCGAGGAACGGGGAGGAGGGGGGCGAGCGAATCATCTCAAGAGCGGGGGGCCTGAAAAACGAAATGCCTAGGAGGTGGGCGAGGTGAAGTGGTCTCTGGCCTGGTGGAGGAGAGGGAACAACCCGGTCGCACGGAGCCCGCCGAGTTTCCCCATAGGGCGAGGCCGCCGGGTTTGCTTGGAGGGGGCACAGCAAGGGAACCCGACTATTAAACGGAAGACAGGGAAGGGGCAAAACTCAGTGCGCATTTAACACTGAAAAAACTTGTAGGGTGGAAGGACCTACACCGGAGTATGCGAAAAAAACTCCGGGACAGGAAACTGTCGAGAACAGGACGGGGAGTTAAGTCATTAAAAGTCGGTCGGCGGGGATAGGGATTGAGAGGACACAGGGACCTCCATGGTGCTAGGAAGGATAAAGGGTAAATTTTAAAGAACTTCGAGAAACAACACGCTCAAAAGAAGGTTTTCGAAAAAAAGGGGGTTCTAGGATAGGAGGTGACTCTTTACCCGAAGTTTCCCAAAACCGACGACCTAAGGGAGTTGCCAAGTGTTTGGGAAATTCCGAAAAAGGGGACGGGGAAAAGGAACTGGATCCAGCGCAGGAGTCGAACGGGGGGCACGAAGGGGGATCTTTTCCACCCATAAAAAAACTTAAACCAGCTGCCCTCGGCCAAGGGTAATACGGGCATTTGGATTGTAAAACCGGACGCTGGAGCAACTCTTAGTCCGCTAGGAAATTTGAATCTGAACAGGCTAAGTGAAGGAGAGGTCGTCCTCGCGCTCAGGGATAGGTATCGAAAGGGAGGGGGGGTTTCCCGTCGGCCCCGCGCTTCAGGGCCCAAGGACATCTGGGGGAAGAAGAACTCAGAGGAGAAACCAAAAACCTGGCAGGGCTCATTCAAAGGCCGTACTCTGGGGTCCACCAGCTAACGGGAGGGGGAGGACTCGGACTAACAGTATCTGCCCTCCTTGCGAATGAGATCCGTTAGGACAGTAACAGTAAATATGGAGGGGGAAAGAGACTTTTCTTATGAAAAACTGCAGAAAAAACGAGTGAAGGGGACGAACCCCCGAGCCGGAGCCCCGCTTGTTGTCCCGATGGCCGACGAGGGTTCTGCAACATGTCGATAAAGAAAAGGAGGGAACCGGTTGGGGAAGGAGGTTACTGTTCCAGGAATAAAAAACATTCCCTAGTCGGGCGAGAAAAGCTCCTTTGGCGGAATAACGGATGTTTTGAAGGAGAAGGGGGATTAAACCCGAAGCAAAACCCAAGCTCAAACAGCATGGAATTTCATGCACTTGCGTCGCCCATGCGAGGGGGGGGACGCCCTGGGGATCTCCAAAAGGTGAACGAAAGGGGGGGGGGGCTTTAATACCTGTGTACCCGCTGGGGGGCAAATCTTCAAACACGCTCTCACTGCAAGACACTTTCGGGCAATTTACAGAAGGAATCCCGAACCCGCCGGCTCGCCTTTCATCTCGAAAAAGACAAAATTTCAGTTGCGGGAGATGCGGAGGGGGGGGAGTGGGAGACCTAGTTCGGAGGAAAAAGGGGGAAAGCCTCGGGAATAAAGGAATCCACATGTAAGCACGCGACTGCGATTGCGAAAAGGGGTTGTTGAAAGACCTTGGAATTCCCGAATCTCTCGAAAAAAAAAAAAAAATGGTAAAAAGATATCCTGGCAGTCAGAGGCACTCTTTCTAAAGAGGCGGATAAGAAGGGGAAAAAAAGTGGGACGGAGGACGGATGCGCGGCTGTTTAAACTCTTCCTGATGTGCAATGTCATACAGACGAAGGAGAGGAACCGCCCTGGCATATTTGAGGGAGATAGAACAAAGGTAACCGGCGGGAGCGCTTGATCTGAAAGTGACTAAACCTTGGAGTGGCAGGTTCAAGAAAAAAGGAGCAGTTACAGGCCGGTTGTGAAAAAAAGGAAGGCACAGCCATCAGGCGTTTAAAAAAGGGTGTCTCCGCCGGCAACAACAATCGCAGGGCGGAGTGGTCTCACTAAGGGAATGAACGGAAAAGGGGGTAGGGTTCTCCCTCGGGGGATGCTCCGACAAGGAAAAATAAGGAAAACGTCGCAAAGTGCTGTCCAACCACCGGTACTTTGGGGTCAAATCGACAGACAAGGGAAGTTGTGTGATAGAAGGGAGGAAACTAAATGACGAACTCTAAGGACGAGCGAGTTAAAGAGCGAAATGCCCCAGATAGCAATAGGAGAGGAAAACATTAACAATCTATGGGGCGTTCTCGGGGTGGACGGAAATTGAAAGATTGTGTCAGAAAAAGAGCCCGCGCTAAAAAGATCAGGAAGGACCTTTAACTGGGTCATGCAGTAGGAAAAGGAGGGGTGAGACAGGACTTTGGACCTGGCTTGCAGAAGAGAGAAGCAAGCGTCCTTTTATAGTGGGCAGGTAGGAAGAAGAAAGCAAACCATTCTCGGGTTGGAAAAGTAGAGAAGCAAGTTCTCTTCCGCCGATGAAGCGTGAACGCAAGTGGAACGGCTTACCACCATCAATTGCGGAACTAGAACGAAGATTGAACCTGACAAGCTAATAAGGTCTCACTTTGCATAGTCCCAAGGGCCTCGATTCAGATCAAAAGAAAAGACGGAGGGGGGACCACAGAAAAAGGATAACAGAAGTCAGCTGTCCTTTCGCAAGATTGGTGTGGGTCCCAGACACGTACTTCCAAAAGGAATCTGGCTGAGATAAACGGATAAAATGCACCTCTGGGAAATTTCACACTTTCCTCAAACGGTGATGGGCGGCGGTGTTAAGGGGGAATGCCTCTAAACATCCGCAAACACGCCTCTATGGCACGAGGACCAACGGGAAAACCGGGGGCTGAGTACAGTCGGGCCACGGTGTGTCTCCCAGCGGAGAAACCGGAAAAAGAGAAGCGCAAAGTCCTGGGGAGGGAAGTCCACCGCTCAAAAAAAAGTTAAAAAGAAAATTGGGTTCCCAAATCACATGCAAAGTTGGGAGCGAAGGAGGCCGAAGGGGTCAAAGCCAATTCCGGTGGAGGTCCGAAAAAGAACGGACGTGTTGGCCAAAGGACCTCTTTATGGGGCCAAAGAAAAGGCAAACGAAACCGTGTCAGAAAATCAGGGGACGAGCCTATGGTGACCTTTAACCCGGACCCAACATCAAAAAGCGGAGAAAGGACCGGGACCACGAGGTAACGTCGCTTTACATTGGTCTACCGGGGGGTAAAAGACAAAGCGGAGGGAATCGAGCCTCAAAAAAAAAGCCGCAGTATGGAGGGGAAAGGGAAAAGTCGCGTGAATGACCTTCCAGAACATCAAGGAGGCCAGCAGAGCACGCAAGGGCTTCTTCAGGGGGCCAAAAAAGAGTTTGAAATTTCAAACAACTCCTCAGTAAGCGTACAGGGGGGCTCTGAGGAAACGAAAACGACAGATGCTTGTCCCCTGGACTCCAGCAACGGAAAACGAGAAAAGATACGAATTAAGGTTTTTTTTCAAAATTCCCCTGGAAGACCGCGTCCGGGAGCCTGCGATCGAGGGAGCCGAAAGCGCGTGAGGATAACAGGGGCTACTCTGGAACCTAAAAAACAATCCGTGAACCGGGGCGATGCACGGGATTCAACGGCCGCGTAAAAGGAAAATCCTACGCTTCTCAAACAGGAAGGGAAGGAGCAATTCAAGAGCAGGCAAAAGGCGCTGGCAGGCTGCTCCGCGGGAATGGGGAATGTAAGCGATGGGCAAAGCAGGGAACGTTGGACTTTGAGGTACGGACCCCTCTCGTGGGGTAGGGGGGGAAGGAAGAATGAGGGACTATCCGTGGGCCATACAAGCAAAACCAGGGGTTTGGGGCGGCAGAGAAAAAGCTTGGACCGAGGGGCTGTCGAGAGACCTCGCGCAAGCGGCGGGGAATGCAACAATGAAACGCGGCGGCTCTAGCTGCAAGGAAAAGGGGCAGGGGGAAAGAGGACCAACCCGTGGTACTACACTGGATCCGCCGAATGGACATGACGGATTCTCAGGCGGGGGGGGCTCACTTTCAAACAAAGCGGCGTTCCCGAATGAAAAAGGCCGAGGCAGGCGCGTGATCAAGAGCAAAAGCTGGGAAAAGTGTCGATGGTGTAAGACAAAAAACAAAGGTAGTAAAATAGGAAGAAGCTATCGAGCCCATGAGGGAAGGGAAGACAGAGGGGATTAACTTCTTCATGGGAGAGGACCGTGAGAGCAGGCGCACCAAAGTGGCTCTACTGGATTCTGGACAGTGAACTGCGGCGACACCGATTAACTACTTTCGCCTCTTGGTGGGGGGGGGTCGAGGGGAAACTCGGGGGGCAGGCCTCCGAAGGTCAAAAATCCTCAGAAAGAGTGAGGGTTCCCTTGGTAAGTCCTATAGTTTCCGAAAGCCTTCTTATACAAACCGATGGAAAAGGAAACGGTGTCACGACTGTGGGGCTCTTGGCCAAAACGTGGAAATTCTGCAAGCTACCCTTGGACCGGGGGCCGTCGGTTAAAACTCTTCTCGGTGAAAAGGGGAGTCAGAGGGCGGGCCAGTGGAAACGTCTGACGTGAGACGTCATTTTCTCGGAGGGGAATCGGTCGCGCGTCTCGGCTATTGGAAAAAAGAGGGGGTGAAAACGCCCAGGCCAACGCTCGGAGGGCACGCTTCCGACTGGGGGGGGGGAACTTAAAAACCATTCCTTTCTGGAAAGCCTCCGCAAGTTGTCTCTCCTGGCACTTCCACACGGCAAAAGAACCGAAGGCGCAAGACGAAACAGTATCCGGCACGAAAGGCCTCACTTCACTCCTGGAAAAACAAGTAAAAGGGAAAAAGAGGGGGGGGGGGCGCGATCCCTCTGATTTACTGCCGAAAGAAACGGGGAAAAACCACGAGCAGTCAGGTCAAAAACTCTCTGTGAAGAATATTGAAGCTCCACAGGGCGTGCCATCTATCTACAGAGGAACCTGCGAGGGGGGGGAAACTCTGGTCATCGCCGCCCATCATACAACATTCCCTGGTCGAAAAAAGTCGACGAGGGCGTGAAATGTCCAGGGAGAAATGGACTTGATTGGTCAAGGGAGAGAGCGCAAAAAAACCCTCGTTCGACCACAACCGGTGCGGGACGATGGGAACTGCGAGAACGCCCGCTAGGGTTTTCTTCCACCGTCGGCGGGCCAAGGGGGTGACACAAAGAGAGGTCTACGTGGTGGGCAACACGGCATATCACTCTCTACGGATCGAACAACTGCCCAAAAAAGGGCGAGGTGGTCAAGTTCCTCGGTAAACCGCGTCCGAACGAAAAAAGAGAGGGATCAGGACCGTCCAATAACGAGGAACGGTGCTGGGCGAGGCAGGTGAAGGGGGATAAGCAACCAAAAGATAAAAGGATCAACGAAACCGCATCAGGCACGAAAAAAGGACAACTGGGAGGGCCGTCTATCGATGTGCGCACCGGTGCCATACCGGCGAGATATAATCAAACACAAAGAGGGGGATGAAAATAGGAGATCCGTGCACCTTCTGAAGAATTCGCACCTAGGGCCGGAGGGGACGATCAGAAAAGGTGTCCTTTTCGGGAATTCAGGCGGCTTGATCCAGCAAAAAGGGGAGGGTCTGTCTTCCAGAAAGACGACTACCCGCACCTAGAGGGATTGGAAACTGGGATAGACTTCGCCGGGCGGTCGCGGGAGGGATCGGGGAAGTGAAACGGAACAAAGGGAGTGGGATGGGGTAACAGTAATCTACGGGCCTGCAGCGGTTGTGAACAGGTTGGGGGCACGGACCCTCCTGCGGCAACCTTGTCGGCCGGAAAACAAGGGAAGACCACCGAGAGGGCGGGTCGAAGAGGGAAATGGCAAAGGCAACCTACTTGGAGCACTCTTTAGGGAATCAACTCCGCAGAAAAGAAAGGGACAAAAGCATCTACCCACTTCTATGGGACACAAAATCGAAAAAGTGGTGAAAAACTTGAACGGTCTAGGAAGCACTACGGGGGAAACCAACAGTCCGAGTTCTATCAGGACAGTCCCCAGGAATAAAAACTCGGCCGGCCACGAGGGGGGAACCCGCGCGTGTTGCCCAGACGGCAGGGGGGTCCGGCCCGTTCCCGAGTTGGGGGGGCAAGATCAAGAGCGCAGAAGAGGGGAGGAAAAGAAGACGGGAAGTTCCTCTTCGTCACCATGGCGGACGGGGGGAAGGGAAGGCGTGCCGGGATAAGCGAAGCGGCTCACCGTGGCTAGCGCGCACGGTGCAAAATGGAAACCTAAAGCCAACTTCTCTGGGAAGTTTCGGAGTTCTCAGCGTCGCCTCCTTAACGGAAAAACAGACAGAGTGACGAAAGGGGGCAAGGAAGGTGGAACAAAGGGTGCGTCAGGGGATCCGCCGAAAGAAACGAAACTCATCGAGGAAGGAGGGGGAAGTTTCAAAGTCCCTGGCCACCTCTTGAATCAAGAAGAGAGCGCATCGTTTTACAAAACAGAACCAAGGTTGGACGGGGGAGCGGAAATCGAGGTCCCCTTATTGGGGGGCCAGCGGGAAAGAACAATTAATCCGTACGGTAAGACACATTATAAAAGGAAAACTGCTCGGGACTGTCAAACAACCATCCAGGAATTGAGAGAGAAGGTTAACGGAGGGGCAGCTGACAAAAGGGGGGCGCTAAAAACCTCGCACCACGCTGAGGGAAAGGAACGTTGAGAGGTGTGTCGAAGCGTTCCGCCTGGCCATCCTGAAGAGGACCTCCGAAACAGGGTATTGCGAGGAGCTAAGAAACCTTTGACGAAGAAGGCATCCTACCGAAGGATGGCAAGCGGCCTTAGCGAAGAATCTGGTTCATCTTTTCTCCTAGAAGTTGTAGGTTACCGCAAGAAAAAGCACTTTTACAGAAAAATAGAAGACGGGGGGCAAAGCGTGAGGCGCCTGTTTCAACTGAGTGGACACTCCTGGGTGACCGTGACCCGGGTGCAACCCGAGCTAGGAAAAAACTCCGTATTTAAACGCACGTCAAGGATCAAGGTTGAAGGGTTTCCCAAGGTCACCCATCTCTAATAGAAGCCTCGTACAAAGGCGGTCTTTCCTGTCATTCCGCAAGCGGGGGGAGGAAGATAGAAGTCCGAGCCCCTCTGGACGCTGCAAATGAGAATAAGGAACCTAACGGCCAAACGTATTTGGGAAATTTTTCAGGACAGAGAAGGAGGAAGAGTCAAGGAAATCGGACCCGAAAACTAAATAGGGACTTGAAAGCATCGAAAAAAAACCTGTACGCTCAATCCTTCACTAATGAACCCTGGGCCCGATTCCGCTTATCCATCTAAGAGTCAGGAAAAAGAAGAGGGCACGCCGGCAACGTCTTGAAGGGACGTCTCTACGATTGTAAACGGGACACGCGAAACACACGCTGCGGATTCGCCCTTCCTCTTTCCCCAAAAGCCGGAAGGGAAAAGACTCAAGCGATGGCCGGCGAAACCTCGATCGCAGGAGCCCTGAAAGCTGAAAACGGTCTTGCGCCGTCTGGAGGGGGGGTCAGTAACGTCCTTAGCGTACCTTTTATGGAGGAAAGGGAAGGCCTCTAGTTGTATTGTCCGCAAATGGGCGAGCTGCAGGGGGGAACGCACTTTCAGATGCAAAAAAAGGTCACCGGGTTTGGGGAAGGGCAGGCCGCTCCTGTCGGTCCGCGAAAGGGCGGGTCGAAGAACCGCTATCAGCACGGCCTAAGGAAAGACGCGGCGGTGGTCGGCGGGCGTAAACGAGGGGGAAGAAAGGGCGGCGGGACAAACTTAACAAGTGCCCCGCCGACTTGGAAAGACGGCTGGAGGACTGAGACCTGGGGGGGACCAACCGAAGCCGGAAAAAGAGGATGAAGGCCGCGCTGCTGTTACCGCCCGGAAAGCTGGTTCTGGAAAACGTGGAGAGGTGAGGAACAAAATACCCGGCTCTGCGGACCCTGGGGAGGGAAGGCGAGAGAGGACAAAGCGGATTGTATCAGACGGAAGAAAGTTCTGAAGTACCGGGGGATCTCAGCGAAACATGACAGGGGTCGGACGTACATGCTGCCAGGGGAGACGGAGAACAAAGGTAAAAAAACGGTCAGCCAGGGTTGGGTCTCAGGTGGGAGGACCTCCGTTAACACACGCAAGAAATATAAAGACGGTGTTGGGAAAAAGGGTTATTCCAAAACCGGAAGTGGACGGGTGACAGCAGGATGAACGCACCGAGAGAAGTGGCCTACTGGGAAGAAGTGGCCAAAAAATCGGGGCTCAAGAGCTGCCGGAACCCTGGAAAAAGAAAATGTCATTAAGCGTCGCTATCGTCGCAGGAGGAAAGAGGAGGAAAGGGGGGAAGAGAAACGGAGAAAGAAGGGATCCTCGCGGGGAGCGTCGCTAGATGGCGCACCTTGGATCGTTGTTAAAACCGCCAGGCCCCTCATGGGGCGTCAAGGATGAAGATGGGGGGACTGAAAAAAAAAAGGAAGGCTGAGGAAACGGCCCGGCGAACTCTAAAAGAGACTCACCTCTTGAGAGGACAGTGGGAGGGATAACCCCACCAAAAAAAAAAAAAAAACCGCTCGCAATATCCGGCAGTTCTCCTTAACGAAAGGGCGAAAAGATGAAGAAAAAAGAGTGAGGGGCGGTCTTGGGAAACTGATTAAGCCATGCAAACTCGTCCAAACGAAGGAAAAACGAAAGGTCTGAACAGATCTTTTTCCCACTCAAAGCGCAATGCTATGACATTTTAATTTCGACGCCTGAAACTGAGGAGGGGAAAAGGCGGGCGTCATCCCTGCCATTACCGAGTAAAACATTCCAGTTTAGGGCCTACCCAATTGTCCAACGGTGCGGAAATGGAAATGGTCCGGGGGAAAGGGGGTTCCAAGGAGGCTCTCCACCAAGAGGAAAAAACACAGACTGGACAAAGTAATGCCCGGCAAATAACGCGAAACCGTCGAGTTCGGCCCAGGTAGGAGCAAGTTTCCCCAGCGAGGTCGTGAATGAAATGGGGGGGAAAAAGGGGGATGAAGCACGCGATCGAACTCTATGCCCCTAAATGCGGCTCCAAGTGTCTCGATTGAAAAAAGCGCCAAGAGCTCCTGTGCTTCGCCAGTCCAATCTAGTCACGTGCGGGGAGAGGAGAAAAATGACATATGAGGGAAGACGGAGCAACTAACATCCTAAACTAAAAAGACAAAAAACCGCGAGACGCGAAGAAAAGAGTGCGCACGCGCGTGGCAAAGCAGGCAGGCAATCTCTCCAAAAACAGTAGTATGAGGAACGAGAGGGGGAAAGAGCCAGGAAGGGCTGGCACGAGGGGCACCTAGCCTTAGCGGAGGGTAGGTGGATTTTTCGGCGGCAAAGGAGGGAGCGTGATCGCTACGCAAGAGGTGCAGGGAAAAAGGACACGCCGCGCGACCCGCAAGGGACAAAGGGAAAGGGGGAGGAGATCGAGCAGCAAGGAGTCCAATCTCGGGGGTGAAAAGCAAGCACAGGGGAGAAGTTGTTGAGAGAAGGAGCGCGTGCCAAAGAAGAGGTGTAACACATGTCCTTCACCGCCAGACGGTCTGGTTCACCGTGGCGCCTAAGGCACAAGAACAGGGGGGGGGTTCTCTAGGTGCAGAATGCAAAACAGGGGGCTTTAGGCAACTCGGATGAGAAAAGGCCGGAAAAAGAAGTCCACCCGGGAAAAACAGGCATTGAAAAAAAAAGGTAAAATCGCGGGCCCGGACGAACGGATGGGTTTTCTAAACTCCTAAAGGCGATGACGCACTCTTTGCAAAAAGAAGAGGGGGGCCAAAAAGGAACTGCCCCAAGGCAGAGACCCCGCATGCCCACAGGGAAAAAAGGAGGGAGTTGGGGACAGACAACGGTGGCCGGCCCGGCCGTTGGAGAAAGGAGAAAAGACGAAAGGCGCCAACAAAATCTGGAAAATGGTTAAATCAAAGGCTTGAACGTAAGACGAGGAAGTATACCTTGCAGACGGCGTCGCAAGCCAGGCCAGGCGGGAGCATTTTGGTAGTAGGACGAGAAGAAACAACGGAAGGAGGGAAGGGTTGAGTCGGGGGAGCCGCCGGATTTCTAAAAATTCAAGTGAAAAAGAAAAAAAGGAGTGGCATGGAAGGGAACCAAAAGCACGGTCAGGAAAACGGACCACGCAAAGCACTCTTAAAGAAGCGGAAGGGGAAAAGGACTCTCTTTGTAGAGTAAGTTCCGCCCGCGGACGGAAACTCTCCGATAAGAAAAGAAAACTCCGGGACCCACCAGGGCGTCAAAGTGCTTCAATCTCCGGAGAAAAGGAAAGGAACGCCCGTCTGACCAAAAGCTAATCTTCAAGCGCTCAGCATGGAACCCGGAACAACCGAGACGTGGAATGTAACTTTCTGGGCTCCGTCAGGCTTAGGCGGTGGGAAAGTAGAGGAAAGGGGGAAAAAATTCTGACTCTACCAAAATAAAAAAAAGGGAGCCAGTCGTGACCAGCGGGGGGGAGATTAGTGTCAACGAATACCCTAACGTGGCGGCTCACCAGGTCATGGGGGGCGCAAATCAAACCGTCCGCAAGAATGATAAAGGTGCCCTCATGATGGGCTCGATCAGAGGCAGCGGAAAAAAAAACCAAAGGGGGGTTTGGTTGGTTGGGTTCTGGTAAAGAAAAGACAGGGAACGGTAAAGCAAAAATCCGGGAGGTACAGCCAACGCGCGCCGTTTTAAGAGAGGGAAAAACATAGTGGACCGTTAAATCAAACCGGAAAGAGGCAGGAAGAAAGGGGCCAAAGGAGCGGAGGGTGTAGACCGGGTTGTTGCCCTTAAAAAAACTTCGGGGGATCCGGACAGAGAAAAAAAAGGAATCGGTTCATTTCCGGCAAGGAAAGAGGGGATCGCGGATAGCAGGAAACAGCGAAAACCATCCTTCAAAAAGCACGAAGGAGGGACCGTCCAAAACCTCGGGGGGGGGGGGATTACACTCACGCAGCTCGTCAGGAATCTCGGGGAAAAGCAGAGGGGTCCCCTGAACTCAGCACCCGTCCGCTAATAAAAAGGACGAATTCCAATTTCACATCTGCGTCCAAGCAACGGCACTGGAAATCTAGCTGTAGGGCGACGGCCAGCGCGTGTGAAGAAGGAAGGAAGATAAGAGGGTGAACGGGGAAAAAACAACTTCAAAAATGCGGATTCGGAAAAACGAATGCCGCTGTGTCCCCCAAATCAGGGGCCGGCCCGGAAAACGCGCTGGAAGGAGACCAGCGATCAAAGGGCGCAGGGAGCGGGACTCTTCCCCGACGGGAATTGAGGCCTCGAGTGCTGGCAAAAGCCCTGCGTGCTGGGAAGGGGAAGGACCGATGAGGGGTCAAAGGGGGAGAACTCCAAAAAAGGACGAGATGCTGCGGTTGGGAAAACAAAAAAAATTTCAACTGCCGTTTTTGGAAGGGGTTGCAGGCCGGGCTGGGGAAACCGCAAAAACGTAACGGCGGTCCGGAAGGCAAGAAGGAGAAGGGAGGGAACCGAAAGAACGCGGAGTTGGCGCGCGAGATATTGCCAGCTAAGCTTGCCTGCTTCTTAAAAACACGGAAAGTAACTGCTCCCAAAGCGTTTACAGGACGGCGGGGGGACTCGGAGTGTAATGAACTGTTCCACCGAGAATGGGAAAAACACCTACTAGAAAAGGAAGCTCATCTCTTTTACCCTACCGGAGGTGCTCGTTCGAAAAAACTATGGTAAAAATGGCTGATAAAAAAACTAATTCTAACCAGCTGCATAGGTCTACGGGACCCATTCATGGAGGGAAAATCAACGGATGAACTGTCTTCATTTTCGAATTAACTTTAGGAGCGAAACGACCAGCGGTGGACGAGGGTGACCTCGGGGGAACCAGGGGGGAACACTTTCGACACTCTTCCGACTGCAATCTTGTGGGTGGTCTATTGGAGAAATTTGGCATGCCAACTTTACCCAACGCCGACATGAAGAAGGGAGGGGGAAAGGACGGAGGGGCCTGGTGGAACGACTGCTGATCCTGACGGAAGACGGTTGGCCGCGGGCTCGAAACAAATGTGATACACAGGAATGGGGCTGGATACTTTACCTCCCTGGCAGGGAACGGCGGAGATTGGCGCTGCGTGTTGAACCGGGCCAGGGGAGATGGAAACTCCGAACCTAATTATCGGCTTCCTCAGGTCAAACTCGGATACCGTGATGGTGGGGAACTAAGGCCCCTATCAGGCTTGACGCGGAAGCTTGGTTAGAGGACCAGCACTGAAGGGAGAAACGGAAAGATTAAGTGGGGAACTGTCGCTTCTCATCGCACCAGCGAGCCCTGGCATGAGCAGAGTCGAAATTAGCGGAACAACCGAAGGGAACACGGGGGACGACGCATGAACATTTCAAGATGTAAGGGGGATCGGTCACAGGAGGCCGTCCTACCACTCTTAAACGTGCCGGCCAAAGATAAAGTCGGCACCCTCGCGTTTTGAAAAAAGTGGCCGCGGCGGAGGTCTATCGCCTCTGCACTGAGGAGTTTTTCAACAGCTTGCGGAAGCGACTAACAGGCAAGACACATGTCCGCGGGGGGTCGGGGAACAAGTCGAAGGTTGGGAACTGGGATCCGGGGTGGACTATGGGGAAGGAGTGGTGCGCAGCCCCGGTGCTCTCCAACACGAAGGGGGATGCCCAGGTAAGAGAACACCGCTATGTGTGCTGAACAGACGGCTCAACTGGGGAACACAGCGTGGATTTAATGACATGGGTGGTCAAAAAAAGCTGAAAATCGTGAACCTAGGACTCGGACAACTTGACTTCAACAGAGCAGTTCAGGGGGAAGCTTACGGCGAGCCCGAGGCTTGTCTGAGAGAAAATCCCGAAGGGCACGGGGTTGCGGGTTTCCAAAGCTGCGTGAGGGATAAATTCACCAGGTGCATCGGGACAGCCCCGCATCGCAAGGCCGAAAAGAAAAAAAGGACCGGGGAGAGCGATGTGCAGCACCCTTACGGGGGGCACACCCATCGAGATAAAAAAAAAATTCGGAGGAGGAAAGAATAAGGGTTGCCCAGGCAAAGGTCACAAAGATCCGGCTGCTGGGATCTATGGTTTGAACTTGTTCGGAGCTAGGGAGGCGGCGGTTGAGACAGCTGCCGCTAACAATAGGAGTCGCCATCAAGCAGAGAGACCTCAAACCTGGGACCGGGATTGTGGAAAAAGAGGAACGGCTGAATCACGTAAAGGGGGCGGGCTTAATCTAGGAAATTGAAAAGCCGCAAGGGAGGGAGTGTGCTGAGCAAGTAGGCGTTGCCTATGTACGGCCTTTGGAACCATCGTCGAGAACTCCACTAATCTGCTGTCACAAGGTGGAAGCCTTTAAGAAACCAGGAAACGCAGTAGTCGTTCTACGGAAAGGGGAGGGACGACAAAGGCTGAGCCGCTGGGGATTGCGAACGAAAAGGAAGGAAAAGAACGTGTCCACAAAAAAACGTGGGGTTCACCGCCCCCGGATAAAGGTGAGCGAAAAGAAGACTGGAAGTTTTGGCGCTCCAAGGACATGGACGCACGGGACGGGTGAGAGCATTTTCCGAAAGTGCTCGAGACAGGTCCCTCAGCATATCCCTCGTCACGGCCACTGGGAAAAAGCCGACGGTTGAAGCGACTGGGGGCCTTCCCGGTCACAGTTGTGGTCGGAAGTCAGCAAGAGAGCGCCCCCTCCATCTTGAAATGTTAAAGGCGTCCGAGAAAACCAAGGGAGTGAAAAGTGGGAACGGAGTGCCTGGAAAAACTGCCAGGGCGGTCAGCCATTGTCTCGACGCGACGTTTGCTGAGTGAGTAGGACAGGAAAAACACACCGCTGTCCTTTTCTCAAGATGTCTCGAAAAATATTCCTACAGCTCGGTCTGGAAGGTAACCACCATCAGGAGCATAAAGCCGCTCAACCTAGGGAAAGAGAATAGTAGTCAGTTTGAAAAGAAGGAACAGTGACGACGCTGAAGCACTCGAAACGAAGCGCCGCTTTTACCAGCCAGTGTCAGGTAAGGGCTCTCCTGGGGGCCCTTATGGTTGGAAAAGACCATGCGGCACGTTGAATCGGAACTGTCAGCATTAGAACCCGGAAAGGACGAGGGGGGAAAATGGGTCCAGGGAAATCTTATTTCGTCGGGCGGTGGGAAACGGAGGAAACGACACCGACAAAACCGAGGAATTCAAAGAGAAAACAAAACAAAAGAAAAAGTCACCCTTCTTTCAAAAAGTCAAAGAGGGTCACTGGCAGGCTGCAAAGATCGCCACCAGGAAGGGCCGGATTCGCTTCAAAACCAGACCGGTCAGAAAGGCATAAGTTCCTCCGCGGATTTGGAAAAAACTAAGTCTATCAGCGGCTGAAAGGGGGGTCAGCCTCGCCGGTGGTAGGCCAGAACGACCAAGTTTGCAACCAGAAAGAATTCCGGGAGGGTGAACGAGAACTGTGTTTCAATAGGTGGAACGCAGAGGGGGACACTTTAAACCACCGGGCAAAAGGATTCATCAGGAAGCCGTCATTCTTCGGAGGACAGTGGTATAAGGGGTTGTTCAAACATAGAAACAAGCGGTCACAGGCAGAACGCTAAACTCGGGACATTTCCCGGCAACCGAAAGAGAGCGTAGGTCGCCTTCCTACTCCCTTGGCAACAGAGCAAATAGGAATGAATTCCAAAACGGCGTTTTAGTGTCGGACCCCAAGAGGAAGGCGTAAAAAAGGCAATCCGCCCACAAGAGGGACCGGTCCCGGAACTAAAGCACCCGTGACCAATGCGGGACTAATTACATTTCACCGAGCGAAAAAGAGGAGGAGAAGGCCTCACGCTCGGAGGGCGGACAGGGAAATAAAAGGAAGAAGGCCTGCTCACGAACGCGGTGGAACCTAAAAGGCCTTACGGGGGCGATGGCTGAGTCGCGTCCTTCCGCTTCCAAAAACTGAAGGGACGCCACCTTCTCAACCGCGAAGGAAGGAGGACGACTATGCCGGGGGCAGCAGGCTTAAAAAAAAGCCTCGTGAGGCGTCAACGCGATTGAGAGGCCGATAGGAGGCCGGGGGCAAGGCCAGAAGGCTTTGTTGGGGGGAACATAAGAGCGTGCGGGAGGTTTGGGAACGACACTTTCAAACCTCCGGGTGTTGCCGGTCATGAAGTCAACAGGCGCCGAGGGCGGAGTCTCGGACTGCGAACGCGATGAAACTGCCTGACGGAAGGCAAAGGTTGGGTGCAGCGCATGGAAGAGCAGTGGCTAGACGGGAAACAAAAAAAACAATAACACTGCTTACCGCCGACGGGGAATGAACACGGCGGCGGGGCGGCGCCTGGGTCAGGGAACGGGGGCACATCGGCGGGCAAGCGATTAATGCCCCACAGTGCGAGTGGCACCTGAAAACGGAGGAAGTTAAACTGAAACTGGGTACGGTGCGACAGACACCGGCGAGGACTTAAAAAGAATAAAAAAGCTGATCGAGCCCATGCTAAAAGGGAAAGCAAGGATGAATGCCTGCTTTTCGTTGTAAGGAAATCTCCACCTTGTGCGTCGAGGAGTGGCATGCTGCACGACGGGCGAAACACTCTGGAACACGGGATCACGCGTGGGGGGAGAAGGGTCTCTGGCCGGGTCCAAACGCAGACTAGAAGGACTATTTTCACACTTGGGGGGTGGAAATGGAAACAGAATGGGGAAAGGGGGGGGGGGTGGTTGCCATCGCCGCCGATTCAGAAGAACGAAGGCAAGGGCCAACAACCGTGCCCCAGGAGAGGGACCGGCCCCAGGTACCGAGGCTTGGGAAAAACTCGCGAGTAGAGGGGGCGAGGGAAGGACCCGATGGCGGCCCTGGACTTCTGAAAAATGCGTCGACGTCAAGGAGATGCTGCCGGCGGCTGCGCTGAGACGCGATGCAAAGGATGGTGGGGGGCCCGGCCAGGACAATGCGATCCAAGAGTCAGCTGGTACGGACACACGAAAGGGGCGAAACAGAAAAGCTCTAAACGGGGTCTGGTAGCTCCTAAAACCTGCGCACATGCGACCCTGGAGCAACGAGGCCGCAAAGGTGCTCCAAAGACTCACATGAGGGCACTCCCTGGGGAGAAGAAATTTCACTATGTAGGTTCAGCATAAGAGGGGGGCAGAATTACATGACCAACTCCGGCCCGGGATGAAAAAAAGAACAAGGAGGGTCCCTCGGGGCTCCGCGAGAGTGCTATTCCTTGCATCGAGAGGCAAGAGGAGGGGGGCAAAAGCTTGATACACGATCCGAGACAAAGGCCCGTAGTTGGAGAGGACCAAGTCTCCAAAGGTGGCGTTAACTGGGCTCCGGGTAGACCGTGTGTTGTGCCTTCTAAGCATCAACTCGGCGAAAAAACCGCACCAGTTGACGTGACATTCACGGTGATGGGGCAAGGCAATGTGCAAAAGCGGCGCCACAGGGGTGGACAGGCAGCGGGGGGAAGTGAAATTAAGGCAACACTAAAGTAGCTACTGCTCGAAAGACTGAAACAAAGGGTGGGGTGGGGGGGGGGGTGGGGGGGGGGGGGGGGGGCTTTCTGTGACCTCGTTACCGGAGAGGACCGACCGCGAAACTTCTAAAGTCCAATTTTCACGGTATTATGAGCGTGGATGAGGGCAAGAGGAGTAAGCAGCAACGCATCTCCGCCGAGGAAAAACGGATAAAAAGATTGGCTCACCGGGGCCAAAAGAAGGCCATGTTCTCTATCAAACACAAAAAAGTGAAGTCCAAGGGGGGAACATCTGGAACGCGTGAGAACCGCCGGAGTAGGAAAGTGATTGAAAACGGCAGTCGATGCGGTGAGTCCTCACTCATAGGTGCATTTGGGGATCCATCACTCCGGGCGATCAAAAACGTTCGGATGGACGGGGCTTAGACACCGCGAGGCGGGGAGAGAGGTAATCGGAGGAAAGGGAAACGCCGCACCGGGGTGTAATTGTGCTTCGTAGCGCGTGCATAGAAGCGTTGGGAAACCTGGCCAAGAAATCGCTGGGAACAGTGGCGCCGCCGTCATAAAAAAAGCCGGGCGCGGTTCATCAGAAGTGGCAGCAAGAAAAATCTGTTGGAAGCACGCGGGAGACCTCCATCGCCGGAAATAACGGTACCACCCACCTTTCATCCCGCCCCCTGGAAAGGGGTCGCGCACACGAACTTGGTGGTCTCTGTCCACGGGCATGCGATGACGCACGGGGGCAAAAAATAAGGAGGTGCCAGGAAGGTAGGTCGAGTCAACAGACATCCGAGGGTCCCAAGATTTGAAAATCAGATTTTGCCGTAATACATTTTTCCGGCCCCGGGCCGAGTGGGGTCGGCAGCATCACGATTCAAGATAAGCTCAACCTTAATCTGAATGTTCACTGGGGAGGTCGTCACCGAGTGGACAAAGAGGCTATTCTGTCGGCCGAGTGGAGGAACCAGTGCGCTCCAGCGTGCGACTGGAGGTGGCCGAAGCCACGCCTCGTGACGGTGTTGTTTTCGCCGCCGTGCGGAGAAGGAAAAACGTTGAAGCAGCAGGGTCCGAAAGGGACCCCAGAGGGTCGCATCCGAGCCAGGAGTACGCAGAGGCCGGGCGCGAAGGACCGGTGCCGTGTACTAGTCCAAGGTCAAGAAAGAAGGCGGGAAGGTATAAAAGGAGACGCCGTTTAAAATTACAAAACTTTCTGGTAAGGGCGAGGGGAAGCATACTGTAGAATAGGTTTTCCTCATCTCAAAAGTGGCGGCCCACTTCGAAATAGGGGAGCTGAAGCAGGATGTAACCCTACCTTCTTACGTGAAATTTAAAAAAACAGGGGGGGAAAATCAGCTTTATCGTGTTTGGCCGGCATTCAAAAAGAACCCCAAAATGCCGCGCTTCAAAAGGAACCCACGAGGCGGACAAGTCGTGCGTATGGGGATCATTCTTACCATGGCCGCAACGGGAACGGCTCTAGCCCGCATAACTACTGCGGATCCAACAAAGGTCAAGGCCAAATTCCTCCACGGAGCCCTCCAAGGCTAAAAGGAACTGCAAGAAAAGGGGTCTGTCCGAGCACGGGGGACCTCAGACCCTTTTCAAAAGAAAGTCCTCACGGAGGGTGGACCAGGCGAACTGCGAAAGGACGTTTCATCAAGGTGACCAAATATTAGGTTAAAAAAGGGAAACAAGGTCAAGAGCCTTAAGAACAATCGGAGTATCAGTGGAACCGGTTTGGTGAACGAGCACCCAGCGAGGGGGGAAAGATCGCTACGCCTAGCGACCACCGAAAAAGTCATTTCCGGCAGGAAGGAAGAGGGATCGTGGATTCGCCAGTAACGAGACGCGGCAACGCACGGCATTCCGGAAAAACAACGAAAGTGTCGGAAACGAAAGAAACCGACGTCACGCATAGAGGAAACACAACGCGAGGCCGTGGCCCATCCCTCCCCCGGCGAGAAAAAGCGAGATTCCAAGGGAACCCGCAAAACGCAGCAGCAGCGTCCGACCCTGCGATGTCGCAAATCAAATCTCTTTGACCATGGGCAGAGCAAAGAGGTGGGAACGACAAGAGCCATTGACCTGGAAAAGCAGTCTTGATTCTCGCCTGCCGCTTTAACCCGGAAAATGAAGGCCAGAAGACAACCGCGCCGCGCAACGAGATCGACATGCGACGGAAATCGGGCGCAGGCAAGGGGAATTCGTCTCAAGGTCTAATTTCTTAGCAGTTTACCGGGCATCATGGTGGGTCGGGGTACGAATGACCGGGAGTGGCGGAATTTGGGGTCCTACCCTGGTCGCACCAAGTTTTGCCGGAAGGCCTGCGATCTTCGCGGAGAGGAGTCCTGCGAGCCGCGATAAAGAGGAGGTAAGGCCTTATGAACGCGAGTGGCTCGTCTGAGATAGTTCCGCTTACTCGGACAAAACCGGAGAAACTGCTCCCGCCGGAGGTGGAAAGGTGACGATTAAGGTTGAGTTAACTTTACAAATCTGGCGGTCACCTCATGAAACGACGCAGGAAAGTTGACCAGGGCCTCCAGGAACGCCTTTTCTGGAACATGACAGGAGTTGCAGGGGAACTACAAGACGGGCGAGTTCAACTACAAGGCTCGAGGTCCCAGCATGGGGGAAAGAAGGATGAAAGTTTCGGCGGGGAAAAACGGGGACAAAGAGCCCATGAACCGGGTGCGCGAGAAAGTGGAATATGAACCTCCACCACCCGCTGGCAACGACTGGAGAAGAAAGGGGTTCTAGGGAATATCGTGGCGATGGCAGTCAACCAGCCGAATATCCCGACGATTTTAACATTTGAATTACCGGTTCCAGGTTTACCATCCTGCTGATCAGACGGAGGAGGAATGTGCCGCGCGGAAAAAACATCGGATCAGGAGAATGCCGCGCCCAACTTTGAAAGGACTGGTCTGGGAAAAAGGGGCCTTAGCTTCTCGTACTGCCTACTCGTAAACGAAACGTCATCGCATGGCCAGCGCAGAAAGCTAAATCTTCAAAAAAAGGGATGGGGGGGAAAGACACCCACCCCCCAGCCACTCACCCTGCGCTGCGGAACGCGAAGAAGGGTAGGGACTACGCACGGAGGGGGAGGGAAAAAAAATTCCCGCGGCCGTGATGCGGCGGGAAGAAAGAACTCTGGGAGGGCTCCCTTTAACAGAGCTCACTATCAAGCACCCGGCACTCCGCAAGAAAGCGACGCAGGAACATGGAAAAAAAAATTTGATGGGGGAGAGAAGCTAAACGTGTACTTGCCTACGAACTCGGCCCTGGCCGGCCACAAGGGGCGGAGGGAACCTCATTGAGCCTCTTGGCCGCTCGATGGATCCTTTTTCATTTGCTCTACCGGCACTGCTCGGGGAAAAAACGCTTGATTCACATCGCATTCAACATTGCAGAAGACACTAGTCGGGCTACCAAAATTCGCACGGGGGCGGGAAAACGGAAAGACTTGGGAGGATGGGTTTCCGGAAGTGAGGGATAAATACCCATAAAAAACCTAAACGCCCGTGCGATAATGTTATAGCGCACGAGGTCTTCCCGTCTGGCGCAACGGTGCACAAGGAGAAAGGTTGTGAAGTGGCAACCGCTGAGGTTCACTCTCTGACTTGAAACGAACACTAGAAAAAAGGGGGCTTCGTTTGACAAAAGTTTGACCTCAGGACGGCAATAGGTCTCCGGTACTGGAGCAATGCAATCCCAGGTCAGGGGAGGGAGAAGAGTGATTAAGAAATGAATATTTCGTGCAGACTTATCAAAACGAACTCAGCGAGGCCCCGGGAAGGACAACCGTCGGAGAGAAATGTGCCACCGATGAGACAGAAATGCCCTTAACAAAACAGAGGAAAAGAAGAGCTTGCCTTCCTGCTGGAAGAGGGGTGGGAGAAGATAGGAATCCCGTCGTTGAAGTCGGAAGGCTAGTCTGGGATCTGCCGCAATAGGTAATGGACCAATCACGCACCTCACAATAACCGTGACCTAGGATGGACTTAAATAGAAGCGGCCGCTGTAGATAGGGAGTATGAAGCAAAGGGGTATTGCATTTGTGGAGAGATGATCGATGCCAAGCGGTTTACACATCCTTCACGACGAACTTGGAAAAAGGGCGAACGCGGGCAAAAAACACAGAGGCCGGGAGGGCTTGTCAGGGAAAGTGAATGCAAGGCAAAATAGGTATCAAACGTTTCTCCTCAATCTCCACGGAAAAATCACGTGGAAAACAGGATCATTCATTTCCTTGACATCCCCTCCCCCTGCGACTTTGGGGTGCAGAACGACGAAGGGGGATGTTTGTGCTCGATGCAGGTGACCTGAGCACAGCGGTGAAAAGGAAAAGAAGGGCGGAGGGGGGGCGATCGAACAAAAAAGGCTAGCCTCGCGCGGGAAAACGAAAGGGGAAAAACAAAGCGCGGGGGGGCCAAAATGCTGTGTCAGGAAACGGGCCGAGTGGGGAGAAGGAGAAAGAATCAAGATAAGCGAACCAGATGCCTTTCGTCACACCAGGGACGTGGAATGCGTAAGTCTGTCCGGGGAGAACTTGCGCCGGCGAAAAGCTACGGCACGGTGGACAGTGCGTAGCCAGGAACAAGACCGCTGGCAGTTGAGTACCAGGTACTAGGCTTACCAAAAGTCATGGAGCGAGGGGAATTCCTGGAACACAAACTTTCCCAGCTCTCGAAGAAGAGCATCGAATGACGTCTCGTGGCAGAGTAATAATGGCGGCTCCGCTCCGATCAAGTAGCCTGGACCAACGTAAAGGGGAGCGGAAAAAGATACCTTAGCCACGGAAGTTTGTTTACACATCTACCGAGGCCACAGGAGAATCGTGCTCTGGGTAAGACAAAAGAATGCCAACATTCTCGGTGGTCAAAACATGAAAAAAGTCGTATAGTTACGGCGGTGGGACCGGCGGCACTGGGACCCGCTCTTGAAAGACGACCAACCGCGGCTGAGCCAGGAGTGGAAAAGGGGTCGACCCAAGGGAGGCACACCTTCCACTAATCTCTAAACTACAGGTCAGTGGGAGATGAAGCAAAGGTGAAAGAAAATGCCGAAAGGCCTCACGCTGATTTCCGGGTCCCTCCATAAGGGGGAGGAGAAGGTCGCCTCGCCAAAGTGGAGGCATCCTACGCCGAAACTTTAACGCAAGGCCTCCTGTCTGGGGAAAAACCCGCGCACTGCCGGCAGAGGGGAATAGAAAAGCAGGGGGAGGCCGTTACCGCACAACTGCGCACAAAGAAGGAAGGGCAAAAGGATCGGGGAGGAAGGGAGAGGGGTTGTACCCGAGCCACCCCCGAGCGGAAATCAGCGGCCACAAAGCCGCGGGCATTACGACTATTGTCGAGTAAACCGAACGCGCCCGTCAAAAAGTCTAAATTCGTCAAAAAGGCTGTTTGAAAAAGGGGGGCTACCCAAGACCGCAGCGAGGGGAAAGGAATATGATATAGACCCTACAACGAAGACCGGTTAAACCCGGCAAAACGCAAAAGGGGCCTCTGGCAATATAGGTGAGGTACCACTTCAGAGCTCCATAACGTCATCCTGTCCCGGCGGCCCGGCGAGGAGGGACCCAATCTGTGATCCTGGACGAGATACGCAGGGGGAAACGACCTATACAGGGAACCTTTAGATGCGTAACAGCGGGGTCCCGCTTAAACGGAAGACCTGCCGGGGGGAACTGGCCCAACTCGAGTGGGGTCAATGGAGTCGCAAGGGAGTAAGGAAATATGCGATGTCATCTCTTTAAAGGTGAATTCTTCGAGAAGGGAGCGGGGAGGTACCTGGGTCTGGAGTCAGGGGAAGTCCGAGATGCGGGGAAAGGAGAAAAGGCAGAGTGACTGCGGCGTGGAAGACACTTTCAAAAACGCCGTTTGAAATAAAATCGAGGCTGTTCGCGGGGACCGTAGACGGAGAATCAGCGAGCAAGATTCTTAGACTGCAGAGCACCGCGGCGGTGGCGACGAGGCAGATTGAACTAGATGTATGCTCGGGACAAACAAAGGTACCAACCAAAAGGAGGGAAAAACATGACGGGGAGGCTCGTCACGCAAAGGATTTACCCACTCGGGAACAAACTACGATGAAAGGGAAGGGCGAAGGGGAGTGGCACCTCCATTGGAAAGTGGTTCTTGGTTTCAATACACACGAGAGGCGACCCTGCTGAACAGCAAGGAATCGAGACATGCATGGAGGGGGAAAGAAATCACGGGAAAACTTCATGGTAGGGGGAAAAAACGTGTGGATCGCATCGAAAGGAAAGGTTTCGCGAAAAGGGGGCTGTTGGGCAATTCGACACACCGCGGAAAAAGAAAAAAATGAAACACTCTTGTGTCGAGGAACGCGTGGAGAGGAGAAGGTCCAAAGAGAAGATACAGAAAGGTATTTCCCTTTGTAAATTCCGGAGGTGCCTTGTCCAGAACCTGATGATCCCGAAGCCGGTTAAAAGGGCGACGGGCGCTGTGCCAACATCATTGCTCCAGGAGCTGCCGGGAAACAGGTACCGCCAAGGGGAAGGGAAAACGCATGCCTCTATAGGGGCTCTACACGCGCGGCCCGTGACGCGTACACGGGGAGAAAGGAATTGAGGAGGCATCAAGTAAAGAGAGTGCTACTGGGTCCCTGGCCAGGAAAAGAGATGCGTCAAATGACAGATGGGGAATAACTCAAACTACAGCGACACTGTCCTCGGAGTGGTCTTCTCGGCCTAAAATGAGAAGAGACTGCCCAAGTATCCTGCACGAAGAAACGGCACGAATTTTACGACGCAAATTACAGTCCGAGGAGGGGAAGCTTGGGCGTGAGCGCGTGAGTGGAAACTGAAGTAACACAACCCCCATCCCCACGAAAGGAGGCCCCCGCGCTTTTTACCCTAAATAGGCGAGGGGTAGAAAAAGAGGGGAATGGAATAAAATTAACCTTTGGGGGAAAGCTGTAGGACATCAGAAGGAAAGGCCGAGAAAAATTCAGGCGGGGCTCAAGTTCTCCCTGCTTGAATGGCACGGGGATAAGGGGGGGGGACAGTTATTTTTTCAGCGAGTATGGTCAAAAAAACCGTGATCCACAGCGGGGAAGGCAATTCACTGAGAACGCGAAATTCTATGTTCTGCCGGATGATGCCACGGTGCAACAGAAAGGGGAGTGAAGATGTGTACAACCTCTTCAATCCGGCAACGCGCTAAACTTCAGCAGGGGAAGGCTACAAGTTCAGTTCATTTCCTCGTTAACCGCGAGCAGGCCGGCTAGAAGGATATACCAATCCAGGGCACGGTGCGGGGAGCGGGGGGCGGAGTGAAATTGAGAAATGACACTAGTGACACGCCGACCAAGGAGACGAAAAGCACCGACAGGATCAGGAGGTTTACAACCAGCAGTCCTGAACGT
>Ga0179591_1267200_pt1 | contig 25171 bp, 22 predicted proteins | sample CZOMad2_1_08_16f_FD_182891 | JGI IMG/M metagenome (GOLD analysis project Ga0179591, IMG submission 182891) | Vadose zone soil fungal communities from Angelo Coast Range Reserve, California, USA - CZOMad2_1_08_16fungal (PacBio error correction) | ecosystem: Environmental > Terrestrial > Soil >...
CGTTGCTTTAACTGGCAACTTGAAGACTCTAAATTTGGGGGGAATTAGAAGCATGAGTGGGGGTTGATACGCATAAACGAGTGGTGACCAAGGGGGAAGAATGGTAAGGTATTATAACATCAAGTCTTAAAATTCCGCGACAAGGAAGAAGAAGCCCGGCTTTTCACCTCCGGATGAGGCAAATGCGTGAAAGTCCACTAGAGCGGTTTTCAAGGGGGAAACGTTGCCCCCCCTTAACTTGGTCGTCAAGGGGTTCAGGGAAAAAAAAAAATCCTGCGAATCTCTCTGAAAAGCACCCGATATCGGCCGCATGAGTCAGACCCAGGGGGGAAAAGGTGCGAAAACGTCGCAGGGAATGAACGCGAGGGGGAGGAAGAAGAGTGTTAAAGGGGGTTGAGTGGGAGAAAGCGGTCGTATACATCTCCTTAACCAAGGTCCCCTCAGGAAGATAGGCGCTTAGTCCAGCAAACTAAAAGAGGGAGAGGGCTCTAAGGCGGATTTGGACAATCAGTGAGGGGGGATCACGAAGGGAAGTTAAAGGAGGAGAAATCGAGGTGAAAGGGCAAGCTCTTAGGGTCATGAGTTATGTCTATTACCTCAGACTGGGGTCCTGTGTTTGGGGAAAATAAACGTTTCTTAAAGACGTAAAAAGAGAAAATTAGTAGGCAGAAAGGACTAATCTAAACGACGATCTGGATGAGCATAAAAAAAATGGGGGCTTATGGTTAAGACGGGAATCTACGGCCATTTGTCGGCGGACTATCCTCCGGGGGGGAAAAAACTCAGTAAAGCACAAGGGAGGGAGCCAAAGCTCGGGGGGCCCCGGAAAGTTTTCCTATGGCAGGAAGGCGAGTGGCAAGCGAAATTGGGGTAAAAGGAGGTTTATGTAAGAACAGAGATGTCCGAAAAGGGACCAGAGCTTTGGAGGTTCCCGACGAATCGAAAAATCGCCCCCGCAGGAGTTCCTCTTCAATGGGAAATTCGTTCAGCCAACTCAAAAACCCGAGGTGGAAGAATAATATGGGAAGTTGGGCCGATCTATACCGCTAAGGGAGGAGAAGGATCAATTTTGAGGAGGGGGTCAGACGTAAGTCAAGGGGAGAATAGTGCTTAATCTTCTCGGGGGGGTGATAAGATCTAGACAAAACAGGAGGGAAAAGGAAGGGGGTGTTATTCAATCCCGAGAAGTTAATCATATCATAGGCGCTCTCGTCCTACCTCAAAAGAGAAAGGGCACAAGTCGATCTTAAAGGGAGAGAGATTACGGATTAAGGGGGGGGGGAGGACAGGCGAGGCAGGAGATGTTGTGACAGAAAGAAGGCCATTACAGCAATAGTGATTTCCCTAGGAGCTGGTTGGGGGACGGGAAGGGGGTGAAGAAATGATGTCTGGTAATTAAGAGAGGCCGAAATTAAATGAAATAGATTGGTATTTGCTGAACCGAAAATTAGGACTACCAGGGAGAGGGACGGAGGTGAAGAAATTCAGGAACGGGGATGAGGAACATAACAAATTCTTAGGCAATAGAGGGTTTCCAAGGCGGAGAGAAATCTAATTAAGGGTGACTATACCGGGAAAACCATCGACCACAAAGAAAGGACACGAAAAACTGTCTCTTCTTGAGTAGTAGAGGGGCATGAAAGTCATGGCATTGCCGTGAATCGGGGACGTCGTTTAAGAGCAAAAGGGAAAAAACGAAAGGAGAAAAGCAAAGAAGAATGAAGGCCCTCAAGCTGAAATAAAAAGCTCTTCGCAATATTTCTGCTCGGCGTGAAGACAAGTCCCGGATGGAAAATCCAGCAGGACAGAGGAGAAGGCATCCAGGGGAGGGAATCAGAAATGTAAACAAGTTACTGTGAAGGGGGCTTGGTCGGAAAGCCGAGGGGCAGCCTAACATTTACAAAGCGTAGAAGTGTGAGTGGACGTTCTAGAAAAAAAGGGCCCGCCACGTGGTGTTACTTTTCGGGCTGGACAGCAAAAAGTAGAGGTTGGTTGCCCGGAAAGGTGAAAGGGTTATGAAGGAAAATGGACTCAAACTTTAAAGTATGCAAACGTCTTCGGCCAATCTGACCCTCTCTCAGAGAAGTCACACGAGGGAAAAGCGGAAAAAAAGGAGGATAGGATGTGGACGGGGGAGAACGGATGGTCACGACGGAGCAGGAGGGGAGAAATCCCGGAAAGTTCAGGGCGGGACAACTGCTGGGGTTGTCTGGATCTGCGCGATCAAAACCCTCAAGACGCTCGGGAACGCAAAAAGGTCCAACGGGAGATTGCCAGCCCGGCCAATCGTCGGGAGACGATGGTGGTAAAACGCTCTGCAGCTGAAGCGGTTTGTTCGGCGCTAACACCTGGCAGAATCAAACAGGTAAGAGGCGGAATCGATCAAAATTCAAGGTCGGAAACCCGTCGTCCGTCGTGTTCAGGGGATGACCCAGGCGGCGGGGCCAGCTTTCATCCCAAAAGGGGCAGTGACTCATAAGGGCGAGGGAATCCAGGCTCGAGCCGTCGGTCAAAAAAAAACTGGGAAAAAGGTGCAGGCGATCGTATTCTCAACCGGGGGTAGAGCAAAAGGGGAAAAAACGCCAGCGCAATACCGAAACTATCTTCATCCTTGTCAAGGGGAAGGGAGGGGCACCTCATTTTGCAGGTTGGTAAACAATCCCAATCAGGTAAAACATAGTAAAGACAAATGTCCTCCTAAGCAAGGAAACGAGCGGGGAACAGCGTGCCGTGACCGCAGCAACTTAGCGCGCGCTTTCGGGAGCGCGGACGGTTCTTGAGTCATGAATCAGAAAGAGGGAAAAGCCAAAATGGGTAAAATTATTAGAACAGACCGCCGCTCAGAGGCCCCCATAGCGCGAGGAATGGGGGGTGGGACTAGTTGGGGGGCACAAAAATGTGTGTTTTGTGGTTTTTTGTTTGGGTCACCGAAGGGAAAAAAAATCAACGAAGCCCGCCGTCAAGAGTCGTCAAACCCAGAGGAGGAAAGAGCTACTACTGGGGTTCGTCTAAGAGTTATTGACGCCTTTTTCTCATCTGGTCGATGGCCAAGGAACCTGAAAAGGGGGAACTAAGGGCGGGGCCATGTTGTCTAGAGAGAGACGCCAAGAGGCGATGATCTGCACGAGAGTACCTCGCCAAGGACGATGCGGCCCGATAAATTTGCTTCTCCGAGGCGCTTCTTATGGTTTAACTTCCTGAGGTACGGGTTAAGAACTGCTCTGTGCTGTCAAACTTCACAGGGGGGGGGGCTAGGAAAAGCTCATCACTTCTTCGGTCAACGAGAGAGGAAGCTTGGTTGTTAAAAGGCGCCAGACGGGGTTATTTAGGGATGGAAGGGCATTTCGGAAAAACCTTTTTAACAGAATCGGCTAGAAATGGGGAAACTCCTTAAACGTCGAGGAAGGGATGAAAACACAAGGGGAACGTCAATACATGGTGTAGTCAACGTGAGGAGTTCGGCTGCGGGGAGCGGACATGTCACAGGACGAAAACGGAATCGAGATGCACCCGCCGCTGCAACGGAGAACAAAACCACGCAGAAGTGTGCCGAAGGGCAAACTGAGACCTGCCGCGAAATGGCACGGAGATGTCGAGGAAGGATTTGGTTAGCGACGCCACCGGCGTACTGGTTGTAACATCGAGACGCCGGAACTGGGGGGATTGATCGCGGGGGATCCAGGGAGGAAAGAGGGAAAAGGGAACGGACGCAAGAGACAAATCGAATGAATGACCAGTCTCAGGCGAACGAGGGGGGTTCCTCTGTCTACGACAGTTGGCATACAACTTAAATTTTTGAAAAGGAAAATTCAGGAAGTCAAAAAAAGTCATCAGGATCACAACCACCGCGAGGAGAGGCAATGACTAGAAATAACGTGGCAGCTTGAGGAAAAACGACATGCATCGTCACCAGACGGGAAAGCCGTGAAATTGGTTCGTTGGGAACGAGGAGAGAAAAAGAGAACCAAGGGACCATATGAGGAGAGCAATCGTCCGATTGCCCAAACTGAACCTTAGGAGATTAGAGAAAGCGGGATTTTCCAAAATACGGAAAAAGTGATGCTCACACAACTGTACAGCACTCTAAGGAAAGACGAGAGAGTGGGACCTTGTCCCCTACGGTTGAGCAGTCGGATGGGTTTGCCGCAGACAAGGCCTTGGGTGAAAATCTTGGCGAGGCTACTTAGCAGAATGCCTACTACCGACGAGATAAAGAACGAGCGCAGGCAAAAAAAAAAAAAAGGGGGACTGGGTTTCGGACCTAAATCTCACGAGAGTAGGGTCCTGCACGTACCAAAAAGGTCAGCGAGACTTGCCAATTTACAGGTCCAGAGAGGGGGCGTCGAGAGGACCACAAAAAGAAAAGGCGCGAAGGGGGAGAGGGAAATGGGGTAGGGGCATCGTAAAGCAACGATGGTCATGGACTACTGGCAGGGAACCGTCAAACCCAAGTACGTTGTCAAGAGGAGGTGTGGAGGGCAAAAAGGCTGGAACCAACATCAATAGGTCAGAGCAAGCGTAAATTGGGCCACGAAACCGAGGACGAGGGCAAACTTTAGCTGCGGGGAGCTGAAGTTTATAAGAAAGTAGAGTGAAAGTTAGCGGAACGAGGGCTTAAAGACTCAAAAAAAAAAAGAGGGGATTACAATAAGTATAAGATCCCGCCCTCTAGACCATTCAATCACGAAAACAGGGATCAAGCGACCCTCGAGCCTCGCGTCCTCGAAGAGAGTGCTCGCTCTGACCTGAGTAAATTATTCTTAAAGCTCGGGGGGAGGGGTTGAGTACTGGGAAATTACAACGCCAACCAGCCTGCTCGGGCTATGAAAGAGGCGGGAATTCACCAGTAGAAAAAGGAAATCTAAAATCTCAGGTATTGGAAGGGAGGGACGACAATCTCAAACGGGGACTAGAGGAAAATACCGGCAACGATGCGAGCCCCTAAATCACGGCTGTTAGGTGGAACAAAGGAAGAAAGAAGCACGAAAGTGTACTATAAAGGGGACCCTCCGCCAACATGGAAGGGGAGGGCAGCTTCTCGCATGGATGCGAAAGTCGGCGGCCGTGCGACATCTTAAGGAAGCAGCGACTATGAGGCACGGCTGCTAACAAAATTCCTAGTCAATTAAGACTAAGGTAAGGAACCCCGTAGGGTCAAGAAAAGCGTGCTGAAGGTGGCGAGAATAACGAAAGGGAGCAACTCAAGCTCAAACAGCTGACCTCAGCCGAAAGGTTCGGGGCATAAGGGGGAAGTATGTCGCGCCGCCTCCTGCCACGGTGGGGGGCCGGAACAGAGGGGTCCATGACCAATAACCCTTCCCGTCGTATGCAGGCAGGGGGGAAAGTTCATCTCGTCGAATTGGCGCAGCTTCCCTCCTTCGCGGTAAGAGGAAGGCCGAAGATCGGTCTGGAAATGCAGGGGTGCGAAGGGGTGTTTACTTGGAATTGCGGTCGCGAAAAAAAGTTGCGGAAAAGGGAGTAGAATAAAACCCTCTCGAAATCAGGATACCCCAGACATGGAATCAAGACAAAAATAAAGAATGTGAGGCCTTGCGAAACAGTTGAAAGACGAAGGCGAAATCCGGAAAGACGAAAGCGGGACATTCCCGGAGGGTTAAGAGTGGCACCCAAAGGAACAGCAGCTGCACAATAAACAGAAATGGGGGGAAAAAAAAGAACCTCCAGCGAGACGGAGGTTGGTACTCCTATTTGAGGCAAGGAAGATCGGCGGAAGGGTCCACAGGACGCTCAACCATAAGGGAGATTCGGAAAGATCTAGAAACTCGCTGTCGACGGTCCCTCGGCGCGCCGGGCAAAGGAAGAAGGGACTGGAAGGGGCAGAAAGTGCGCGTTCAGGGAGGGAAGAAGAGGCACAAGTTCTTGGCAAAGAGGCGGAGAAAATCATCGGAGAGTCAAAAAAACAAATTCCAAGCGAGAAGGGGACAGACCATCCCGTGAGAAGGTTTCCGAAAAGAAGTTGAAAACAAAACCCAGAGCAGTTACCAGTAGTAAATCCAACTGGGACAAGAAACCTCAAGTAGAAAACCGGGGAAAAAGATAGAGGAGGCGTCATCTTCCTTTGGGAGGGCGAACATATAGAGCTCGGGAGGGCTCATCCCTCAGCATCGATGCCCACATTGGACCGCCATGTTAAAACGCCGCTTCAGCTGCCAGGTGGAACAAAAAACAAAAAAAGTCGCGACGTTAACCGGCAAACGCCCTGCGAGAAGTCTATCCACAACGAGGAGGGGGAAAGAGCGAGAACTGCTTGCTTGCTTCTAGGGCTGGAACGGGTTAACTCTGGGGTCGGGGGCCGGGGCAGCCGTAAGAGGGTTCTTTCGGGGAAAAATAAGGGGTGAATTTCAAATTCAAGGAGCGAAATCAAGGAAGAGGATCGCCAGATGCAAGGATGAACCGGCTGAAAACTCCTCGGTCAGTCAGGGGGGATGTGGGGATGAAAAAGGTAGGGAAAGGTTAAATGGACATGGGGAAAAGGCAACAGGAGGGCTCCTAGAAAGGGAAGCTCGACGAAATAGAGATAAATTGGGGGGACCTTGAACAAGGGGACAGGGGGGAAATCGGGACTCAGGGAAAGCCGGTGGGAAGCTATCGAGAGGGGGGAGGCACAAGGTCTGCCAGGCTCAAAGAATCGCGTCCTGGCTATCCAGAAAAAGTCAGCCTGAAGGAAACGACAGTTTGCAGGGCAGAGCTAAGGGAGAAGCTCAGAACCTGCTGTTTTGAAAGGGGGGGTTGGCGAGCCGACCAATGCAAAAAAGCTAAAAAATCAAGGTCAAAAACCGACACATCTTACCCGCCGCGAAAGGGGGTCAATTGACTGGGGGAAGCAGCGTACATGAAGGAAATGTCGAGCAGGAGTAGTGTGTAGCGACGATTTCACCGAGATTTGGACAAAAAGAACGCAGGGAAAAGTTGCCGGGATTGATCGCGGCAACGCGGAAAAAAAATTCCGGAGGGGGAAGGGGGCCCCCCAGCCTGCCAATCGCGAAATTTGCCTCCGCTATTGAGGAAAAGGAGTGGACCAGGGACCTAAACAAAGAAGAGTTTCGGGAGGTCGGGAACGTTTGCCCAAGACAAGTTGTGTGCATTCTCTTAAGGAAATGAACAGAGAAAGCAGATCTTCAGCACCGAGGCCTGCTGATAAGCGAAAACAAGTGAGGGGTGCAGAGGTGGACGCCCATAGGGGACTCACGTCCCACGTAGTGAAACGGATAAAGGAAATTTGGCTGAAAGAAAAAAGAAAACTATTCCGGGGACAAAACTTACACGTAGAGGGGGCCGCACAGGAAAGGACGGAGCAGGAATGCGCGCGATTCACCAGCAAACGGGGGATGACACAAGACGGCAGAAGGGAAGAGACGGTGTTTCTTGGAAAAAGGTAGGGGCAGGGAACCGGGGTGGCGGGGAGCAACCGAAGGCCGTTTGGTTTCTCGGTCTCAAAACGTAAAAGGGAGCGGCAAGAAAAGGCCAAACGAAAGCGCAACAAGCAGAAAGAGGTCCGGGGCTGGGTTACTGGGGAGTTGGAAGCAGATCGAAAAAGGGAAGGGGGTCGCTGTCTTTGGGTGGAAACGGCAAGCTCAGACAATTGACTGGGGCCTCCATCTCGGGGAATTAATGGAACCAGAGAAACGCCTTGGGGCAGAGGAACTGCGTCAAGAAGCAAAAAGTGGCATGAATGGACCTTGAAAAAAGGAGGAGGGATGTCCTCCGCATCTGCCACCGATCACAAGAGCAGGGAAAACGGTGCAGGAAAAACGGTGGGGGGTATGGTTCAGGTTGGCTAACGCGAGGACACCCACTATCTGGGTAGAATCCTCTAATTGGGCAGTCAAGGGAGGCGAGACCCTGGAGAAGGTTCAAGGTCAGTCAGAGAAGCAAGGGAAGAGGATCTCTCTGAGGGCAGATAGATAACCACAACTGAAAGGGAGGAAAGACCAGCCCAGACGAGATTCACAATAAGACGCAGGAAGAATAATAGAACCGCGCAAAGGGCTACCTAGGAAAGAGGGAAAGGCTCGGAAAAGACCATTATGGACTCTGTCAGGCGTTGGTTAAGCAGCCCGAATTCAGACGACTGGGACAATCAGACGGGGAATTGAGCATGGAAATCCATCTCTTAAAAAAATTATTAATAGTTGCTGTTAACGAGGCTCAGAGAGAAACAGACCAACGAGCAAGGGCCGATTGAATGAACAAGGAGGGAATTCCGGCAAAGGAGGGGAAGAAAGCCCTTTCTAGGGAAAGAGAGGTGGGCCTCAAATCTTATGAAAGAAAATGTGATGTATAGAAGAAGAACCCTCCGCAACAAGCAACGAAGCAAATACATGACTGCGGGCTTCGTCGAAGGACTGGCATGGGAAGGGAGAATCTTGGGGATGGCAGAGCCTAAATGACGGCTGAGGAACGAAAAAATAAAGGGGGCCCGGCCAGCAACTGGGGAGGGACAAGGAACACAGGTCTAGTCGGACCCTCTTCGTACTTCGGAATCACTGACGCGGAAAGGGGGACTCGACATCATAATCCGAACGGATGTGGGGGCCTCAGAGAGTTCTCCAGGAAATGTTCCTGAAAATTGATACCGATTACATCCTCAAAAAGGGAAAAACGGCGTGAAATCCGGAAGCAGTGGGACAGTGCAAAGAAACGACGGGGCCACGCTTCCCACACGGTTCTTGGCGGGCGATCAGAGGAAAGGAATAGAGTTCTTAATATAGATAGGGTTTATGTTGAACTAAGAAAAAGTGGGGAGGGCAAAAGGGCTGGGCGCCAAGCCCAATAGAGAAGGGAACGCAGGAATCAATAAAACTAAAAGTAAAGGGGACGCTCTGGGGTAAGTTGGGAAAAAGCTGCTGGGGCAGAACAATGAGGAAATTCCGGAGACATCTGACACAGGGGAAGCGGGTGAAGGGCGGGAGATCAAAAAAAACGCGAAAGCAAAAAAAAATGTAGCAGGGAGATTTTTGCATCAAAAGCAAAAGAGCGGGTTACACGATGTGGTGGGAAGGTCTCAGTACGGGGGGTACCAGAGTACCTGGACGCTACCACCAATGTAAAAAAAAAAAAGGGGAAAAAGAAAAAAGTAAGAAGGAACCGAGGCGGGGGGGGAACCACAAATCTTTGCCGGATTCCCCTTCGTCGCGATTAACAGGAAAGGCCGGGATTTCTTTCAGATGTCGAAAAGAAAAAAAGGGGCAAAGATAGGATATGTCAACCGCTGGCCGGAATGGGGGAATATAAAGGGCGGGCACGTCGGAGCGTTCCAACCGGGAAGAGTCTTCGAAGCGCAGCAGGGAGGGGGACCGGTATCCCTCTGTTTTGGAAGGAGGTGGAAAAAAAACAGGCCCATAGACAGTTTTTAAAAAAATGTAAAACAGAAACAAACGGGAGAGAACCACCTAGAAAAGAAAAAAAAGAACGAGTCTCACGGAAGAAGTCAGATGAAGGTCGGCTCTAGGATATCAAGAAAGGGGCTGGCTCTTCATCATCGGGGAATCGGTAAAAGGGGGAAACGCCATGATGCACAGCCGCCGCAGTAAAAAAGTGCCCGGAAGAAACACAGTCGCTGGAAAAGCCCAGGCTCGAAGAAGCCCGTCCTTATCTCCAACAAATAGAGAGGAGGGAGAGTTCGAGCATGGAGGGACCTTTTTACTTCTCGACGGGGGGTAAAGGGAACCGGGAGGGGGAGGGCTGTGAACTCATGGACTTGAACCAATGGGGCAGTCTAAAGATGATTAAAAAAAAAAAGTCCTCGATGATCTGACTCTAGACCCAAAAGGAAGATTAAGAACGCTCCTTCTTCGGAGTGGACATGTGGGGAGGTACACTGTGAATGACTTCAGAGGGGACAAACTGAGAAAGTCCATCCAGGCTCACTTCAAACGGAGAAGAAGACAGGACATCTGTAGGGTTTGCACTTGTAAAAAAAACGGGGAAAGTGATCGATCGCCTTCCTTCGGAAGAAGGGTAAGTTGAAGATAGACAAGAGAAACAAATTCAACAGAGGGGCTACTGCGCATAGAGGAAGGGAGGAACGGACGCGCCTCCGGGTGCTGCAAACTAAAAAAAGAGGGGCCTTTCGATAAGCGGGAGATTGAAAGGGCGAAGGCACGCTCGAACCAGAGGAGGCGGCAAATTTTGGCGCATCTGAAACGTATATGCCAAAACTGCATCACCACAGACGGAGGAAACACGCAAGTGGCCCGTGATTAAAAGGATGAAAATACGCGGGGGGGGCTGGGGGAAACAATTATAAAGCAGGTGAAAAAGGTGGATCGCGAGATTTCAAAGAGGGAAATGGAACATCTGTCTTCTCGAGGTCCGGGGGGGAGAGGAGCATAATAGTAAATTCCGGCGAAATGCAGAAAAACGCGCAAAAGAAAGGGGTTCCGCGATGCTTAAAAAGGAACCCCTAGACGACGGGATTGGAGGGGGCGAAAGAAGTTGCACCTTCACGGTGGGGTTCAGAAAAGAAAAATTAAAACAACCGAGCAGATTGACCGGCTATAGGACCGAGAAAAAACCAAGACTGGGCGGGGGCCGCCGTGCAGAAAAGATCGCTGAGCTTCACTTCAGAGTTGGAACTGAAAAACGAAGTTAAATTTGTGAAGGGGAAACCTAGGGGGAGGGAGAAGATGAAAGGACCAAAGGTGTCCGGCTGCGTCTGAAACATCGTAGATCAGAAATGGCCCGTATTCGAAGGGGCGGGAGAAAAGGGGGGGATGTTCATCCGGGAAGATGACACTAAAAGGCAAAAAATGTAAGCGAAGGTTTCGGAAAAACGTTGTCCAAAGGCAGGGATCTTACTGGGGGATGTCAGCCAGCCGGGGCGGCCGGGGGGGGATCGCAAGGAACGACAAGAGAGGGAAAAATGGATAAATAAGGAGAACGACGAATCTCATCAGATGCAGCAAGTCCGTTGCAGGTCTGAGGGTTAAGGGGGGGAAGGGGGAATGACGGCCCACCATTTCGAGGGAGGGGGAGAAGCCTTTTGAAAAGAGGACCTAAGCTAAAAAAAGGGGGATGGTGAAAGGGGCCTCGCATGAATTAATTTCTATGGGACATTCCCAAAGGCGTGGGGCTAATGTGAGGAAGAAAGGAAAGACAACATCGGGGAGGGAAGAATGAATTCGTCCCGCTGTATTTGAAGCATCTCCTTCCCCTCGACAAACGACAAGCCTAGGAGTGTAATGGACCTTATGAAGGAGCACCAAAAAAGGGAGGAGGTGAAAAAAACGGGGGGCAGCCATCAATCATTTCAGGTGCAGGAAAAAGGAATATTTACTATTCGGAAAAAGAAGGGGAGGGCTGAGATTTTCTCTATAACTGAGAGAGAAGAGGGAAAGAGGGCGCAGATTGCGGGCGGCCACAAAACGGGAGGGGAAGGGGATAGATTAAAAAAATAACTCGAGCCGAGACATCAATATATCAACGCGAAAATCTTCCCAAAAGCTCTGAAGGGAATCGCTCGCTTCATTACTAGAGGAGGGAGAGAGAGAGTGTTTTGATAGCAAGAAAGGAACAGTTAAAAGATCAAGAAGTCGGGGGAAATGGGATGACTGTAAGGAAAGGACGCCAAGTAAGGTCATAAGAGCTTTTCGAAGATGACGCCTAACTTACTCCTGCGGCGAGGGGGGAGAAAGGCCTCGTGGAGCAGAGAATTCCGGCAATGCGAGGGGACAAAGAAAAAAGGCGGAAGGGCGTTTTCACAGGATCATAACGCCGAAAGAGGTACGAATACGGGTAACCCGACCAAAAAAACAGACCCTAATTCTTAAGGCCTGAAGCGATGAGTCTTAAGGGCGGGGGGGCGTAAGTCAGGGCAAGTCTCTTGACGGACAGCGCCAAAAGGGGAAAAAAAAAAAAAAAAGCCATAGTCCTTGGACAGGAAAAAGAAAAACGGAAAAAGGAAACCACGTCGCTCGTAATCAACGCGGGGAGCAAGTCTGAGGGCATCAACTCTGTATGAAAATACCGAGAGCCTGATATCTTAGGGAAATCAAGAAGAATTTCTCTCAGCAAGCCGGACCAGGGGTTCTCGGCATTGGCTCGCCTAGGTGCAAAACTCACAAAAGTGAAAATCTGATCAAAAAAAAGAGATTGGGGACTTCAGAGAATACGACGGACGCCAAAGGAGCGGGAGAAGAAAAGAGAGCTTCTGAAAGATCGAGAGAGGGGGGAGGAAGGAAAAAGGTCCGACTCTACAACGGAGGAAAAAACGGTCGAAATAGTAACAGCCGTCTTAGAGAAGGAAAAATCATCATCGGAAAAGCCCGAGAAGCAGCCTATGAATTTGGTTACCAAGGAAAGGACGAGAAACGAAATTCCGGCGGCGAATGGGAACGTAACGGGGGTCGGGAAAAATCGCAACAAGTCAGACTTAAGACGAAAAAAATCTCTCAGGCGCAGTTGGAGAAAAAAGAAAAGTCTCTCGGAGGGGTTCGAGGGGGGGGGGGGGTAAGCAGGGAGCATCTCAGAGGACGTGTGGGGGGCTGGAAGGACACAGCCGAAAAAATCAAAAAGAGAAAGAAATATCACTGACTCGGGGAACCTCTTCCTTTTCAGTCGGGGGGGGCCGATCACACCGAGCGCGGCGCCGGGGAAGGCAAGAAGGCTGCGGGTGGAAAGATGGCGCCAGGTTCGCGAGACTTAAACCGATTTCCTAGAGGAGAGGAAAGGGCACCTTCTCCAGTTTCAAAAAAAGAAGACGGGAAGGAGAGCTTAAGAGTAGGATGATGAGAATCTGGGAAATGAAAGCCCCATAGGTCATAAAACAAGAAAGATCCAAATGTCATCCGCAAACTTTCAACGACTGCTTATCTAAACGTACAGGAGGAAAACGCAAATTGGCATAGCGGCGAGACGTTGAATAGGAAAGAGTCAGGCGGGGATGGGAAAGAAGACCCTCGCTCATACTTCCCAAATTTGACAAACATGAGGTCGCACCTCCGCTCGAAGGCCCGGCATAAAAAAGAGCAGGGGGAAGCGAACCAGGCTAACGCCCTGCTGGAACGAAGAGGAGTATAAAAGAACAAAAACAAAGGGGGAGAAAAGAGAAGAAAGGGATTAAAGCTAAAGGAGACTGGGGTCGCTAAGGTTTCGAGGAGGGGGGAGAAGGAGCCGGGGCTTTTACTCATGGAGGGAAAGGGGAACAGTAGGGGAGGATGAGCAACCCAAGCGGGAGCTGGGGGAAAAGACTACAAAGATTAATTCAACGACGGGGGCTTCTAGTGATGATGGGAACATATTTACTACTTAAACTGATCGGGGGGGAGGATTTAAAGGCACAGTGGTGTAGAAGAAAACACGGACATAATCATCTAGGACGAGAGGCACTGTTCCCAGGCGCCAGAAAAAAGGGAAGCGCCCAAAACAAGGGAGGCTTAGGTCGGAAGAGGTTCATAGTATCTCTGAAAAGGCGGTACCGGTCTGAAGAAAGAAGAAAAAACAGGATCCCTTAGCTCCTTTCCCCGCGAGGGGGACGCAACTCGAAAACGATGTTGTCAGGGAGAACTCTATCTGGGCGACGCGACCTGCGGGGACGGCTCCATTTTTTCGGGGGAGACGAAAAAAGCAAGAGAAGTGGCCGACCAAGCGAGGAAGAAAGGAACACCAACGCGAATAGGGCCGGAGAAATGAGGGGCCACTCTCTAAATTGGGGCCGGGGCTACGAAAACGAGAAAAAGATTTAGGTGTTGGTACGAGCGATTCACAGGCGGACGAGGAAAGGAAAGAAGGAATTTACTTTGGGGGGAGCGGGGAGGCCCCGTACCTGAAAAATTCCTTCTAAAAGCAAAGCGCGCCTTTCTCTGAAGGAAAGGCGTAACGGGGAGACAGGGAAAGCAGGGGTGACCATTGGCAAAACGGTTGACCCTTGAAGGTGTGGGGGGGGTAAGAGAAGGTTCAGTCCGATTACTCGGCGAAATCGACGCGGAAGGGAAAACCAGCGATTCGGCCTTCGGCAGGCCCAAAAAGGAGGGGCAGAGGTGAGCCAGTCGCTTGGCATGCACAATCCAAAGGACGAGACGATGAAGTTGGGGACATCGCGTATACAATTCAGGGACGGAACAGGTAAAAAGGAGAAAACAGCGTACTGACCAACCACTCAGGATGCACCTTCTGAATATCGCGTAGAAAATCCGGGACTTTCTCAACTACAAAAAAAGCGGGACTATCTCAGGGGGTTATTGGACAGAAGGTGAGGCAGGGAACTCGAAGAGAGGGGTGAGGCGAGAGAAAAAGGGGGTCAATTTTCTCTAAACGTAAAAGGGTCAAGATTCCAAGGAATTACAAGAACGAGAAGAAAAGCTGCGCACGAACTTGGATTGGGGGGAGAGGGGTTAAGAATGAATTCGGCCTTCCGTTGTGACTGAAATACCCTTTTTAAAAGATCCTGAGAGAAAAGGGCCATGCAGGGGGGAAGACCGAGAAGGTAAGAATTGGGGTCGAGAGTAAAAAGGGAGGAGGAAAGCGTCCTTTTCAATTGCGGAGTGGCTTAGAGGAAGCATGAGGATGGTATACTTGGCGGCAGAGCAGGAAGGACACCCCGCATCTGCACCTAGACCAAAGAGAAGGACATCGGCGTGATGGATCTTCGGTCAGCACTAACAACAAAACACGATACTGTAAACCTACTTATGGGGCGGTTCAAAAAAACTGCCTATTCTATTATGGAAGGGAGAGAGGGAGAGGTTAAGATCAGCCTAGATAGTTACTTCAGCCGAGGGGGGGAGGGCGGGGTCGAAGAAAAAAAACTTATAATTAAACCTATAAAGCTACCCGCCCTAGAGTATTCATCAATAGGACTGCGGAGGGTCAAGGCGAATCTCACTCTCAAAGACCTAACTCGCGAGGGAAACAAAAAAAACTCGAAGGCACCGGCAATTACGAACTGCAAAGAGAGGATTGAGAGGGGGTAGCCATCCCTGTAAAAAGAAGGAGGTCTCCTTCAAGTTTCGGGGGGAATATGGGCTGAAATTCAGAGAGGGAAGGCAATTAACCACGCTGTGCAATTAAAGGACTCCTAAAGGACAAAGAGGAGGGGGAACAGCGGTTGCGCCAGTCTAACGTAAGGAAGAATTCTATTCAAAAAGAGCCCGAGGACAGGAGCTTCCCCACAGGATGAGAAGGAAAAGTGGGAACTGGAATGACCGGGGGAAAAACCCACCAAAACTGAGAAAAAATAGGAATTTCGGATTCTTCTCTGTCTTCGTAGATGGGCCTTTCTCATCTGTTACGGAACGTGCAACGCCAAAAGAGAAAAAAGGAAAGGGATGGAGAAAGAGGAAGGACGAGTGGGCAAATGCCCTCAACTAGGCGGGAAAGGGGAAAAATAAGCTACTACGTGCGGCTTCTTTCTGGTAAATCAAAAGAAAGATGGAAAATCCTCTCTCAAGAACAGAGAGCCCAGGGGGGGATTGGCCTCAGCGCGATGTCGCGCAGAGCCTGAAAAATTTTGGAAAAAGGAAGAAAGGTTGTTAACATCCTCCAAAGGGGGGCCGTCGTAATCCAAAAAGAGGCGGGAGAAAAAACAAACGGTCGAAGAAAACCAGTGTTTCTGTGGGAGGGACAGCAGGCCGAAGAGAGAGTTGCTTAGGGAGAAGGGGTTGAATTTCCTCTACAAGACCGAAGAAACACGTAGGGGGGGCGTCAAACGGGCGAAAGAGAAACCCCAGGCGGCCTAGGAGAAACTGGACACCGGAACATCAGAGGGAAAAAAAATTAAGAAGCGGAGCCTTGGAGCACAGGGAAAGACGGGGGAAATCACCCCTTCAGGCCGGCGGAACAAGGACAACATCTGTTAATCAGGGAAAGAGGAATCCACTAAAAGACGGGATCGAAAGCACAAGGAAAAAAGGTAGGGGAAGGTTTGCCATCAAACTCCAACTGAGGGGAGGCGCGGTTTTCTACAAGTGTAAGAGAGAAAAGGCTCGAGGAAATGGTTCGCACGAAAAAAAAAACAGTGAACGGTAAACAAAATCTGCGAGCTAAAGACCTCTAAAAGGTCGAAAAAGTTTGGCGCAGGTAGTGCCTTAGCTTTCGCGATGCCATAAAGAAGGCGATGATTGTCAGGAGTGAGATGCAACAGGGGAGGAGAGTCCGAATGCGTCAACAGAGTCAAACTCAATTAAGGCGATCGAGTGTTCTCGCATGGCAAAAAAAAAAAATTACGAGAGGAGGCGAGCGGCCGTGGAAAATGTAGCAAAGAGGGTTACAGTTGTGGAACTGGCTCCATAGACAGTGGGACCCCAAATGGTCGTCAAAAAAAAAAAGGCGAAAGCAAGCCGCATTGCGCACTTAAAGGGGAGGAAGAGAAAAAGGGCAAGAGTATCGTGCAGAGAACTCAGGGGAGGGGGGATGTGCAAGAATAGATCATCTATGGACAAAGTTTTACCCTCCCAGGGAATTGTAAAAGAACGCCGACTTCTTAAACGCGAAGAAAAGGAGAGAGAAAAAAATTCAACGAAACTCGAGAAGGACGGATTCGAGAACCCAAAAAACGGAGAAAAACTGGAGGATCTCTCTTAAATGGTTAGAAAGTCAGGCCGGTCATCCAAAAGAAAGGGGTGAAAACATGTCCTTTCCCCCAAGGGGTTCCAAGTAGATAGAGGGGAGAAGAAAGACCGCTAATCAGAAGAGAACGAAGACGTATGACGGCAGCAGGGCGCAGCTCAGGATCTGCAACTTATTTGAGGAGGAAATTTGCTTTTGACGGCTCTGGGGGGGAGATGTCAAACTTCAACATTAGGGGGAGGAGCTCAAAGAAAAAGGGAGAACCGCTCGCGTAACGACGGGTCTTGAGTGGTGGGAAACCGGGCGCCAGCGTAACTTTGATAAAAGGATCATGTCGGCAAAAGGTGACGAGAATCGACGTTCTCTCAGGATGGAAATACTAACCTGCGCAACGTCGAAGGACGGGAGGGAAAAAGCTTCCGAATGGTCTAAGAACGAAAGACGTTTCCGTTGAACGTCGAGACTTGAAGTCGGGGCAGCTCTCTACTGATGGGGGGGGAACAATTTGTGTCGGACTAAGGAACAGACTTCCTCGAATGCGCCGACAACTATCGAACACAAAGCCAGTGAGAACCCCACAGCGGAAAATGGGGGGAATGGAGTGAAAATTAGAACAGCTCGACATGTGGGCCTTCGATGGAGCTATTGATTTTTGAGAAGGAATGTCCTCGACTTGAACGAGCGTCCGAAACTTGAAAAAACGATTGATCGCTAACATCCCTGGAAAATGCCGACGGAACAAGGACATCAGGACAGGAAACCGAGGAGGTTCCCTAAGACAAGTCTCCGGGGAAAGAGGGGTCCAGGGAGAGAAAAGGGGGGCACAAAAGAAAAAAGTGGGGGAAAGTCGGCAGGTTCAGTAAATGGGGAAAAACGAATTCGGAAGAGGGGGTCTTCACCAAAGACTGACCTCTTATTCCGGCTCCAACGTTGAGGGCAGAAAGCCCGTCGCTAGAGCCTTCCACGCGGAGTGGCCAGGGGAGAAAACTGGAATTTTTGGAATGAAAAGGGGGGTGGCCCATAGCGGAAAGAAGTCATGACGGATCATTTGAAAAAAAGGCGGGAAGCCATCTATGAGCCCAGCACCTCCGCTTCATTCTTGTCAGAGAGGGGAAGGTTTCCGAATGCAAAGTGATGCTCCAGAGGAAGAAGGGTAACGAACGGGGGAACTTGTCCCTCTGGAAAAGGAAGGTCTTAAAGGGGTGGGAAAAAAAGCCCTCGGGAATTGGTTGTAACGAGGGGCGCTCAAGACGGGGGAGGAGAAGGGAAATGAAGAGTCTCGAATAAACCGAAGAAAAAAAAGAGGTTCTCGCATCCGGGCGGGGGAGGGTTCCTCGAAACATGAGCCAAGGTCACTTTCGGGGGACTTCGGGGAAAAACTTGACGCCTCAATGAGAAGAAGGCTGAGGTGAACTCCGCATCTTGGCCGATGGGCGATAAAGAGTCACAAGGCGCAATCAGCATTGGAGGGAAAAGGCAGTAACATCTAAACAAGCGATGTCGGAGTCCGGGCCTCTCTGAAGGTACAAGCGGACCAAGCCAAACGCAGGGATAGGCGTTGTAATGGCCGGAGTGAATTGGTCAAAAGAATGAACTAGCTTTGCAAGACCCTCGGGGCCGGTGCAGAGTCGAGACCCTGATTAGGAGAACTGGGAGGCTGCGAGGGTCGCGAGCCTACTAGAAGAGAGGTCTTACGGGCAATAGGCGGCTAAAAGGCAACAAAAACGTTTTATTACCATAGGAATTAGCAAAAAAAGAAACAGGAGTCGTATCTCTCTCATTCTCGCTAAAGAGTCAAGAAAATCCTCAAGCGGCGAAGTCATCGGACGGAAAAGGGGGCCAATTACGAGGCGAAAAAAGCGGGTGAAGGAGTCTTTTGGGGGAGCCGAAAGAATTCCATTACAAGAAGAGTCAAACAAAGGAGGCGCGGGTGCAGATTCTCGGGGGAAAAAGAATCTAGGGACCGCAATGCATTCAATGAATAGCTGTGCGTGAACAGGAGAGAACAACTCTTTGGGGAAGGGCGGCAACTATGCTGATAAAAAGAAAAGTGGGAGGATGGAGCGTGACAAACAAGGAGGGAGACTAAGCATGATGGAAGGAATAAGACGATGCCTCCTAAGAAACTCCAAGCGAGGCAATTAGAGAAGGAGGGGAGGGAATTAGCGGCCAAGTCGGAAAATGCGGACATCTTGTAAGTTCTGGCAGCGAATGAAAAAAGAAGAGGAGGTCGAAAAAAAAAAATAGAAAAAAGGTGGCAACCTGCCGTCAACGAGAGGGAAAGGGGGGGAACAGTCTAGAGAGATGGCCTCCACTTGACCCCCCCGTGGGGAGCCCGCTATCTACCTCAGGACTAGAAGGAGGGTCTTAAAAACTATCCTGGCGAAAGCACCTTAAAAAGGGTTTAACGAGGGAAAAAAATCCGGAAGACATCCTAACCAAAGGACTCTCATCTCTGTTTACGTTCAGAAAAAGAACGGGAGGGGGGCGTCCCCTCCCCATGATGAGAGGAAATCATGCAAAGATATAGGGGTGGAAAGATCGTTTCGGGGGTTAAGTCCTGAGCCTGGAAGACGCGAAACAGTACGGCCAAAAATACTACCCAATCTGAAAAAAGACTTAAGAGACTGTCACGACAGGAAAAAAAGGAAGCAGAGGCGGGCCGGCCTTGTCGAACGAAGTGGGTTAAAGAGAGTATGGGAAGTCACTGCTGACTTCAGGGAAACTAAACGGAAGGGGGAAATCTTCCTCTATCAACAGCGGAAATAAGGGGGAGACGAAAGCGCTCAACTTCTGCGCATGGGGAAATAAGGTTTGGAAAGAAAGTCCAGGGAGCGAGGTTCGACGATTTTGAAAGAGGGGGCGAAGAGAGATCAGTGGGGGCGAACACAGGGCAATATCAAAGCAGGCGAGAAATCAATCTACTTCTCGACATGAAACCCTTAGAGAAACGGACGTCCTATTCAAGGGAGGAGAGAGATGGATAGTGACCGGCGACGGGATGCAGCGATGAGGGGAAAGCGGGACTGATTCAGGCAGATCTCCGAAAAAGGAAGGATGTAGGGATTCAAGAAGAGGAGCAAAACCCTCCATACTGTCCAGAGAGGACGGGCGGAGAAAAACGTGAGCCGGAGGATCCCTTGGTCATTGTTGGAAAAAACGCGCCCAGGGAAGAAAGTGATGACCCTCCATAAAAAACAAAATATACGTCCTCCCGGGATCGCAAAATGGGAAGGAGAGTTAACTTCCTTTTCATCGACGGAGACGGGGTCAAGAGGCTTGTGCGCGAAATCCGAATAGGGGACTGTTGACCAAAGGGGGAAAGAAATTAGGAAAACCTAAAGCTCAAACGCGGCCAACTTGAGGGACAGAAGTAAGAGGCGAGACTAACGAAGCAAGAGAGAGACATCAACACACAACGTATTGATTATTCCAGAGAGAGATCAGGGGAGCTCGAGGCGTTCGCCTGGTTCGAATTCAAAAATGGGGGTTGGAGATTCATGTGCAGAAGGAAGCGGCTGGCTGAAAGCATGGATTGGAAAAAATGGCAAAGTACATCGATTTATTATCCCCCCGAGAGGGATAGGAAACTAGCGTCCTCTAGAAAGGACGAAGGAAAGAAGAAGGGGGAACTGAACCAGCTGGCGGCTTCGTAATAATGGGGGAGGACAGTGAATGGGTTGGACATTGAAAAGCTCGTGTAAAAAGGACACATTATTTAAAGACCGGATCAAAAAAAAGTTCTCCGAAGCAATCTGTGTTTTTGCCCTTGCTCCAGACGGGGACGCGATCGGCCCGGACCTTGCCGAAAGCCGGGGTGACCGATAATCTTGGTGGGGGGGGGAGCGACAGGGCTGCTGTCACTCTAAGAAAGGAGGAGGAGGCCAACGGAAACCGGGGAATCGGCAAACCGAAAGGGTTTCAAAAGAGGACTTGATTTCGCAGCGACAAGAAGGGGGAAAGAGCATGGGTTCGAGCAAAGAAACCAATGAAACGCGAGGAGACAAGCGAAGGGGGGGCACACCAAATCTGAAAAACCTCGACTTGAAGGGGCAACCCTTGGCAAGGCGAAAGGGTTGACGTCGTAAATAGGCAGGTATTTAGTGTGGGAGCCCGATGAACCGAAGGGGAAAGGGAATCGTTTGACAGACGAATGGAAAATTGTCGCGGCGAAAGTGATTTAAAATTCAAATAGGAAGTGAAGGAAGCTAAACGGCTGGAAGGAGAGTAATGCGTGACCGTCTCCTTCATGCCCGTGTTGGGGGTCCAGATTAGACCTTTGTGAAAGGCAGGATGGTAAATAAAAGGGTCAGGGGCCCAAGGCGGGGATTTCAGCAGCGAGAGAGCTGCGGAGCCGCTCCAAGAACGTGGAGGGAATTCTCCCCGGATGAGCTCAAAAAAACCACAAGTTTGCTCCGTATACGAAAATGGAAATGTGGGAGGACCTCGGCGGTACGCTGAAAAGCAAGATCTCACATGTAGGATCCAACGAAGGAGGCGTCACCTTTCGTGCAGACGTGGGGTAATAAGGGAAGGGGTGTATCAAAAAAAGAAGAAGGGAAACTCTGGGGAAAGGGAGACAGGGGGGTTCAATGAAAATTGAATGGGAATACGGGACGCAGCGCTTCCGGTTGGTTCATAGGGGGGAAAGGAGAAGACGAAATATGTAGCACTATGGCCAAAGGCCGCCAGAAACTAGGGAAAGAGGAGGAAAGAAGGTCTCATAAAAGGGGGACTGGGGGGATTTTTCACGCGGTCATGGCGTAAAAAGGCAGTTTGCTTTAGTATCCGCCTTGGGGAAAGGAGGAAAGGGAACTTTGGGGCCTCCTAATCGGTCAACTGGGAAATTGACACGATAGGCATTCCCCGGGGCGCGGCAAGCAAAGGAGTAACTTCTAGAAAGAGGAAAGAAAGAGGGAAGGGGGGGGAAAGGGCTTGCCTAGCTGTAATTTCCCGAAGAGATGACCTCGCAAAAACTAAGTGCCTGTCTTTTGGGGGGGGCTTTAAGCCAAACAGCCTAAGTGCAACGACGGGGGCCAGCCTCTTAATAAGGGGAAGAGACACAAACTGCCGATGCGATTGGGGGGGGGGGGGGGGGGGGGTGTGGGGGGGGGTTGGGGGGGGGTGTTTTGTTGGGGGGACTTGGGAGGCTAAAGGAGGGTCGCGATCCTTCGATCTGATAAGTTTCTGGAATCGGCAAGGGCGGGAGAAGAAGGGTCGACGAAACCACACAATTATGATTATTAAAATATATATATGAACCCGCCATAAATAGCTAGGCCAGGAGAAAAAAAATCGCAGCCCTCATTTCCTCCCTGAAGCGGCAGAGGGGCTAGAAATGCACAAGTCTACTATTATCGTGGGACTCGGCAGGGAGAGGGGGGCTCACAAAATAAACCTGACAACTGAGTAGTCAAAAAAAAGGGACGAGGGCAGATTCTTCCTTAAAAGGCCGCAAGGAGGAAGGCAAGTCATGCATCGCTTTCTTGTAAAGGATCCGTGGAACCCCAAGGCGCTTGAAGCCAGAGTTATTCCCTATCGAAGTAGGCAACGGAAAAAAATGCTTGGAAAAGATGAAGATTGATACGACGGACGGGGTTAATACCGTATTAAAGAGAAAACAGAAAAGGGAATCTCAGTAGCTGGCTACTTCGTAGTACTTCAGCGGAAACCCGTCAGGGAAAAGTGCTAATCTGTACGTCAGGGAACAGCGCCACTGAAAAATCTCGCTTCGCGAAAAGACAGAAGAGTTCCTGCCCGAAGAGATGTAAATAAAAAAAAGGCGGGCTCGGGACCGCTTGCTGCAGGGCTTTGACGGGCATAATTGGGGAAAATGAAAACAGGCTCGCATCTGAGAAAAGAAGGGGGGGGGGGTTGGGTGTCGGCCTGTCGTGTAGTGGCGCGTGGGGACCGGGAGCTGGTTTGGGATGCATGTCTCCTCCTTGTCAAAAGGCAGCTTGGGAGCGTCAAATTGTGGAAGGAAAAAAAAAAACCGGCGCGCTGCCCTCCACTTTTGTTTGAGGTATAGCAAGAGGAGCGGGAGGACGATCTGTGGGGTAGTGAATAAAACAGGACCGACTATGTGAATGGGTCGGTAAACTGTCTTCGAAAAGAGGGAACCACATAGCGCAGATACGTTGGCATGGAAGTGAAAGAGGGAAAAAGGGGGCGGTGCTTTTTGCGCGGACGGGGGGAATGGTGTGACGGATCCCGGGGGCCAAGGAGTGTCCGGGAAAAGATCAGCTGTCCTCTTGTGAAGGGGGGCGGATGTGTGCGAAGAGACGGTCAGCTGAGGAAAAAGGGAGGCGGGAGGGGGTGAAAGGGGTGGACAAAACAGACCGGCCAAGTCACATTAGGAACGAGTGTTAAGGAGCCTCGAAATCGGAGCTAACCCCTTTCAGAGACAAAAAGAGAAAGCAAGAAACAAGCTCGACGAGAACTAAAACTCTGTCGGGGAAGGATTGATCTTGACCAACGGGCATCATCCAGACGGCGACAAAAGCTGGAGATGCAAACCTTAGAGATGCACGAAGGGCGTTGCGGAGGAGGCAGCTCGGTCAATGTCACATCTGGCGAGAAAAATTCAAACTCTGCGAAAAAGGAAGATCTATGAACCCAAAAAAAGGGGTGACAGCTCCCATATCATTGGGACAAAAGAGAACGGGCAAAACAACTCATTACGAACCAAGAGGCGGAAACGTTCCATAGGCAGCAAGGAAGTTGGGACAGCCTGAGAATATCAGAGCGGTCTTTCGAGAATCCCTCGAAGAAGGAAAATGGGGGACACTCATAATTTCAAAGAAGAAGAGAAGGCTTCCCCGGAACCGAAACAGTCGCGAAGTCGAACCGACGATCATGCTCGGGACAAAAAAAGAACCCAAAAAAGGGACTCTCAAAACAAAAAGTTTTAGTAACATAAGTATGAAGTTTAAGATACCTTGCGTGAAAAGGGTTCGCTTCTGAGAAGGAATGTGAAGGGGGAAAGGGGAGAGGTGGAAATGTTAAAAATGGCGTGTCCCCATGCATTGATTGGCGAGGGATTCGAAAAAAAGATGGATCGAATCTCGAGGCCTCGAGGCGGATACTGCTCATGAAATTGGTCATCAAAAAAAAGGAGGGAGTCGTGGAGTTTTTTAAGGACCTGGGGGGGGAAATACTGGACTGCTCTGTGCAAACGTGGAAAAACTGAAAATTTCTCACCGGCTAAGCCAACGGATTCCTCTAAAAGGACGATTCTGGGGGGGTTTGCCTGGACTCATAGGGAAGGGGAAGGAGAAAGCCTTCACTGAAATTTCGGAAAGGGAAGGTGGGAACGGGAACGGAACGCGCACAGGTCTACTAAGGAAGTCCCTTCTGAAGATGCCAGAAGAAGAGCAAATTTAAGCAGAAAGGAACGACTAAGGTCAAAACGGTCCGAACTCAGAGGAAAGGTTGAGGGAAAGATCTACCTCTTTAAAATGTTGAAGGGCCACGTCCGTATCTCGGAGGAAAAAAGAACACCCAAACGGAAAGGGGAAGCAAAAAGGGGCACTTCACAAGGTTTTCTTATAGGTCGAGCAGGGGGGGGGGGGTAGAGCTATATTCACCTCTGGACGTGGAAAAGGGTCCGCCGGATTGGAATTGATCAAAGCGTTGCTAACGTCGGGAAAATTCAAGAAAAAAGCAAAAAATCTAACTGGGGGCTTTTAGACATTGATTCCCTCGTGAAGGAAGAAAAAAGAAAGAGACTTTGGCCCGATGGAAACAGGGCAAACTACCTGTCAAAGTTGTCAGGTTAGAAAAAGTTCAAGGAAAAAGTCAAAAACCTTCGCATCGGGCTGACAAAAAACACAGCTCTATCGTGGGGCCTGCTGATAAAAAAAAGACGTTGCGGGCAGCGTCGGACCAGGAGGGAACTGAAACTCCACGCGATTTGCCATAAAAACGTGTAAATTGTGTGAAGGTGGGCCAAGGAGGCTTATCAAAGGAAAAAAAGGAACCAAGGCGCGGCGGCACGCCATAATCGAGGGGGAAAAGGCCAGCAAACCGGCCGGGAGAGATGCGGCGAGCAAACGCGGGATTGGGTCATAAGGGCGGGCAAAAAAAAAACGCGAAAGCAGGGGAGCGGCTACTTTGTCAAACTTAAAAAAAAAAAGGAACGGGAGGGCCTGACTCTGACTTTGACGATGGGGGAAAACCAGAAACCTTGTTGAAAGGGGGGCAACTGCACGAAGACTAAAAAAAGAACGGGGAAGGCCTACCTTCAAGCGAAAAATCGCAGCAAGAACTGGCAGAAGGCTGGTGGATGGTTCCTCGGTCAAGTGAGAAAAGGAAATTCAAACCTTGGGGAAAGAAGCTAAAAAAGGGGGGAGGGAGGGGCAAAAAAGTTGCCGAATTTCTATCAGTCATCAACTGCAAGCGAAGTGCGGCGTCAACGTGGAAACAGCGGGTCATGATTCCTTAGGAAAGAGGGGGTTAAAGACGAGCAACCTCGCCCCCACGAGGTCTCGGCTGGGGTAAATGGGGGAATTCGGGCGGCACAAAAAATCCTGAGATATCGTTTCCATACGAGCAAGGTGAAAAGACTGCCTCTGCCTAGGTATGGTGAGGAAGGGGGTGAGAGGGAGCGAAAACGCAGATATTGCTGAGCGATCAGGGAGGGCTC
>Ga0179591_1179909_pt1 | contig 25169 bp, 18 predicted proteins | sample CZOMad2_1_08_16f_FD_182891 | JGI IMG/M metagenome (GOLD analysis project Ga0179591, IMG submission 182891) | Vadose zone soil fungal communities from Angelo Coast Range Reserve, California, USA - CZOMad2_1_08_16fungal (PacBio error correction) | ecosystem: Environmental > Terrestrial > Soil >...
TTGTAATTACCACTCCTACGTCGACATGTGAGCAGAAGAGGAGGGGAAATTCGATAGAAGGAAATTGGAAACGCGTGGGGGGGACAAAGTCGTGAGATATAGGGGTCAAATGACGCGGGGGAACCAACACAATACTGGTCCACCCCCAGGAGGAGGGGGCACGTTGAGAGTCCGGGGGGGGGGAAAGCACCGAGTACATGACCCAGCCAGAGTGCGGCAGCTTTTCAAAGTCTATCAACCTCCGGCGTTCAAGGGAAGGGGGGACCACTTAGGGGAAGTATTGGGAACTCTCACATGAGCGAGCCCGGCGAAAAAAGAACTCAATCTAACGCCATCATACTCGTATTCTAAACCTTCTGACGTGAAGGGAAATCAAAAAAGGTTGGGAACTCGTGGGCGTTCAGGAAAAAAAAGAGGGGTTCAGAGATGAATGTGTTGGTGAAAACCAGAGACGTCTGCTCATGGATGTTTCGCCCATCACGTATCTCACCTAGGCTTAAATTTACTTCCTGTGGTCTTAGTCGTAGGACGGACAGGCCGAAACGAAAACGTTGAAACAAAGGGGAGTGGCAATCGTATCCGACGAATAACCGGAATTTATGCAATCGGAGAGGAAGGTAGGACCATTTTCCAAAGCTTGAAGGACAGGGGAAAAGCACAACTCGCGCACTACAGCGAGGTGGACAAAAAGATGGAAGCGGAGGAGTCATTGCGGTTCATGAGCGCATTTCTATGCGAGGGAAAACGTAACACAAGAAGGGGGGGGGGATGTATGAAAAACGTCGAACCTGACCGAAAGCGTGGGTTAGGGTTTCGTGGGGCGTGCATTGCCCGCCGGGCAAGGGTAGGAAAAGGGGCGTGAGGGGGGAGGGCAGTCAGGGGACTCCCCGAGGCGGGCGGGGCCACAGCATCGGAAGAAGCAAAACGCAACACGCGAGACCTGACGCATGACGAAGAGGGTCCGCGGAAGCTATCCATCCGGAGGTCCGAGCATTCCTAGCGGGGCTAATTCCGCTGACAATTGGATCGAAACCTGGTCGCAACCAGAAAAGGTTTACAACTGAATAGAGAGGACGGTAAATAGAAAAGTTGGGGGGGAAAAGGGGCCGCCGTTTCGCCAAACACGCCTCAAAAAGCACCACTCCTTTGGGGAAAGGGTCTAGACGGGTAGGGTGGCTGATCTCGAAATTGTCTGCCAGAGGGAGGAGAAAAAGAAAAGAAGGGAGAGAACAAAAGGGAGGGGGGGAAAGTCCTGAACAGGGCGGAGGTGAAGGTGCGCTTCCTTCAGAGGGAAACTGGCAGGAGGACTGCACCTTCTCAGTACCGTGCCTTAGCAAAGCACGAAGGAGGGTCGGGGAGTACTGGGATAGCAGAAGGATCAACAACAACAACGGGGGGGGAGAACGAGATATGAATAGGCCTCCAGGAATATCGACCTCGTCTAGACCTGAGGGTAGTCGACAGGTAATCGAATTTGCAGAGAAAGACGGTCTGGTACATCCGAACCTTGAAACCGGGGAAAGAAGTGAATAAACCAGGTTCTTGAAGGGGATGAAGCCTCTTCTTAGTGATTTGCGACGATGGCCTCCAAAAGTCTAAATCCAAACACGCGGCCGGGACGGGGCACGGCGTCTTGCTAGGCGGAAACGGTGTCGGACACTGAAAGGGGCAAAGTTGGACAACCACTTTTCGAGGTGTAGACGAGCGAATTTTGAACCCCCCCAAGTGAACAAGTAGAAAGAAAGTGGGGGGAGGAAAGCGTCATGAATGCTTAACTCTGGGCTCGCTATCATTCTCTGAACGCGGAGGGAGAGAATGACATCTAAAACTGATAGGCCGATGGTCCCGGCTCAGAGTGTGCGGTTGGACAGGGTTGCATCGCCCCATAGTAGGTGTCCCACTAATTATAAAGAACGGGAGAACGACCATGAGACAAAGCACGCTCGTCACGGACAGGGGGGACCGCTGACCTTAAGCGGCAATGAAAGGAAGGAAAAAAAAACTGTAGTCGGGGAGGAAGGTTCAATCTACCACTCCGGTGACTAAGAACGAAATAGCTGGAAGCCGAGAATCGGGACACAGACTGGTGAAGGAAAAGTATGGGGGGTCACCAAATAACGAGGAGGGGCTCAAAAGGGACGTTGCACCAACTGACTGGACCCAAGGCGGGCAACATGGAAACGTTCAGAACTAGCTCTAGCCTCCCGAGGGAAGCTAGAGCACGCAAAAGTTTTCGGGCGAAAGAGAGATGGGGAGACACGCTATCCTAGAAAAACGGAAAAAAAGCTAAGAAACTCGGGTGATGTCCTTTTTCTTTAGACAGCGCCGCCGAATGCCGTGCGAGGGAGCAGGAAAAAAGTCATAGAAGGAAAAGAAGGGACGGTTACTGGACGGCTACAGAAACAAGCGAAAAACACTCGGATTAAGATAGACCCGGCCGGATTGCGCGAAGCAGACTGACGGGGCGTGGGGGAAGATGGAAAGTAAAATGGGGAGAAGGGGAAGCTCAGGCGGGAGTATCAACAGTAACGACTGGGGAAGCAGCTGAAGCCTGGCGTTTAGGAGTCTTAATAATAACGGGTATATCCGGGCGGGGTCATGTATGAAGGTGGAAAAAGTAAAGAGATACTGAAAGAGAGATTGTGCGGGGATGAGTAGGGAAGACGAATACAAGGGAAGTGCATGTTCACGAGCAAGGAGAAACAAAATAACGGTTCAACAACGGGTCACTGTTTACGGATAGTAAGGACTGCACAACCGAAAGACTGAAGAGGTGGATCAAGGGAGGGTTGCGTCCAAGAAAACAGGATAGGAAAAGTGGAAAAGGTCAAAACCAAATCTCTCCACAAGCTGAGCCCCCGTTACTCGTGCTTTTGAAGAAAGAGCGCAAGAATGGAGAGAGGCAAGGCCAAGGCTCGCATCGTCAAACGGGGGAAAGTAAAGGTTCCTATAAGCTGGGGATACGCCCAGGTCACGGACGCCCAAGTAAAAGTGGGGAAGCCTATAGGGGGGGTTTTTGGTAGGGATGGAAAGATGCGCGAGGTAAGAGCTCAAATCAGATTGAGTCGAGTCGCTCTGCTGGCCAAAATCTCAATTACAGTTAGCAGACGCGGCCTTTTCCCCGAGGGACGAAGACACACTACAAGGAAGAGTCAGGCGGGGTGGAGGAAGGAGGGGCACCCAAGGCCAAGATTTGTTTCGGGGGACTGGTGGGCAAAAAAACTCAAGCCGAGCGACAGGATCAACGGGGAGAGGAGGTGGACTCAACCCAATCCGAAAAAAGAAGGGGTTGAAGAAAAACGGGGGAAGAAAGAGACATGACGTTCTCTACAGTTTCCAAAGAAGTTCTCGCTGCCTGGAAGTGCCATGAGGTGGCAAGCTATCTGCAAACAATGTTGGCCGCAATCAAAAAACCCATAGGAAAAGGAAGGAAGCGCAAATGGGGAGCAAGATCGTCCAAGGAAGAAAAAGAAAAAAACTCGGGTCCTAAGCAGCGGGGAAGAAAGACTAATGGGGGTCTAATTTGCGGGTAGAGTGGAAGTTAAGTGAAAGGGGACCGCTTCCGGTAATGCCCAAGTCGAGGGGAGACAAGGGAAAGGAGGGACGTGGGGGAGAAGAAAAAATGATAGATTTACTTATTCAAACATTTGCAAGGATTTCACTCCAAGCCAGCTGGTTACTGAACTCGCTCTACGAACATCGGAGGACGGCTAGTCAAGATGAACGACGATGCCAGAGAGAGGACGAGAGGAAGGAGAAAGAAAAACCTTACAACCGATCCAAGAAAAACTGGGAAAAGGAGAATCAGGTGATGAAAGGTAAACATTTAGTTTTGATAGATATGCAACAGGATGAGCGAAAGAGCAACTAGGGAAATTGCCACCCAAGGTAAGAAGGGGGAAGGCTGGCGGAACCCGATCCGGTAGGTCGTGTCAAGTGGTCAAGACGACATTTTCCTTCTCTTACAGACATTTGGCGATTGAGAAAAAATTCTAGGTAGGGAGAGGAAAGGCAAGAGGAGAAGAAGGAGAGGGTTAACGCTTCAAAGGAAATAGCAAGCTGGAATATGACCGGCGTCGGAAAAGAAGACTCAGGCACAAGGGAAGGGGCAGAAAAAAGGGGATAGGGGAATAGAACAGGGAGGAGGGCTCGCGGATTTTAGGACATCTAGGCGGTGGGGGAAAGGTCGGCACGGTAAAAAGGTAAACCCGAAAAGACAAGGGACGAAAAATGTCGAGAGTTTTTTGTAGGTTCGCCATCTTCAAACGGTATTTATCAGGGTGAGAAACATAGGGAAGGGGAAGGTTAGGTCGGCGTAAGTTCCGCCGGACGGCGCGAAGCTGACTTCTCGCCGCTATTTCTCGGGAGAAGGTGTAGGAAGGCCAAAGGAAAAAAAAAAGCCATAAAAGAAATAGGGATGGCGAGGCAGCGAGCAGAAAAACGGGCTGAAAAAGATGGCCAGATAGGTAGCTGCCTTGGCATACTGCTCATTTTAAGAAAGAATCACGTGTGCAAGAGAGATGCTTGACAGTGGGAGGGGGGGGGCTTGAACAGAAGGGTAATTTGTGAGTAAGTTTCCAATCGCCGCCAATACTGCACAACAGTAGTCTTCCCAATGGAACACCCAAGAGGAGGTGTATTTCAACGGTGGGGAACGCCCAGGGGGGAGAAGAAGTCTTGTGATTGGTGACGAGGACGCGCGCAGAAATAGCTGATGCCCCAATGGGAAGCGTGAGGCATATTCCTCCGCCGTTTCGCTAACTCCTCGAGGATTCACTGGCTCTCCGGGGAATGGACATCGGGAAAAGGGAAGAAGCATCGGAAGGCAAAAGGTTGGGAGACCGGCAAGAATGAAAAAGACTCATTTGGGAACACAGGGTTCGTTTTTAACCCTAAGCTACCTCTCGGACCCTTAGATCCTCACTCCAAAGGCGAAGTAACCCAAAAAGTCCATAGAAGCGAAAAAAAAAGATGATTAGTAACAGAGAGAGGGGGGAAGGGGTTAAAAACGCCAGACAAAATGATTGAGAAGTCAATGTGTCGCGCGGTCGCTTAGAACCAAAAGTTGATCCGGGAGTAAAGGTTTTTGTCAGAGAACGGAAAAAGGTGGAGGGAAAAAAAGGAGAAGAGGACTGAAGAAAAAGCGCAGCGAAACAAAAGCGGGGAAGTGTCAAATCAACGAGGGATGTCGCAGATCAGGCTTACGGAGAGAGGAAGGGGGAAGGGGGAAAAAAAAGAGGGGATAAGAGGGGACTTGAGGAGAGTAAACATAACAGACTGCGGTGTTTCATTAAAGGAAGACGCGAGTTTTTGACCAAAATTTAATCCTACTCGGGGGGGGGGGACGGGGGCAGTGGGATAAGAGGAAAAAACCTAGCAGCAAGGACAGCTTCGCGGGCAAGAAAAATACTAAAACAATGCCGAAAACGTCGGACACGGAGGATTTTAAACTTATCTTCTACTCATAAGGAAGGGCAGGCAGAATAAAGAAACTTCGTAACACTCGGGAAGCATACTCGACCCTAAGCTCGCGCGATCCATCACGATGGTTTGATGCGTATTTGGGGTCATGGTCATACATCTCGATAACATTCTCAGTAGACTATGGTCCAGATAAACGAGGAGGAAGAAAGAAAAAGAAAAGGCACCTGGGGGCGAGCTGCCAGGTAAAACAACCCTGCAACGGAGTACGAAAAAAGTACTCATCGCATGTCGGTTGTGGGTATTTTGGACTGGGAAAGTTAGGGAATTGTTGGAAATAACACGGGGGAAACTAGACGGGAACCAGCTCCGGCCCGCCATCTACAACTGAACTATCCTTGAGGGTGAGGGAGGCACGGAAGGGAAGGGAGAAGGAAGTAAAAGCGGGTCAAGGCCTAGTTATTGGTGAACGGGCAGACAAACGAAGAAGCAATTGCTAGAGGTTTAAGATTCCACCGTTCGAAGGGAGGGTCATTGGAAAAAATAGGGATAAAGGATAAATGTAATAGAAAGTAAACATGAACGTTCACATAAAAGTGCTGTCACTGGAACTAAAATAAGCTATTTGCCCGAGGCCAAAGAAGGTGGGTGCACAGGTACGAGGCACGATCTATCAGATGGCCAGAAGGGTCCCAACCTCCTCTGAAAGAGGCAACCAGACAATGGTTTATAAAAAACGTCGGGAAGGGGGGGGAGAAAAGAGGGGAAATTATGTACGGGAGACTCTCTCCTTGTTGCTATCACGCGAAGAAAGGACATTTTCGGCATAAGCCGCCTCCAGCAGTTATAGTCAGAGGGGGATCATCCGAGAGATGCCGGGGGGGGAGGGAAAAGGACACAATGTTTTTTTACCGCCGGGAATCTCTACAATGGGACGTGGGACTCAAACAGGTCGACAGGCAATAACGAATTGTGCATGACGAATGTGCCCTACAGCTAAAAAAGAATCGACCCTCGAAGGAGAAAGCATTTTCGGGTTACCGTTTTAGGGGAGCATAATCGCCGTGGGTATAACGTCATTAGGAGGGAAAACAAGAGGGGAATGGGGGAAAGTTGGGAAAATACGGCGTGGTCCACCATTGGAAGGGGGCAGCGAGAACGGCGGCAGTAGAACGGGCTGGGCGGGGGCAAGCAGAGAAAGTGTGTGAAAAAAGAGTCGTAGGAAGCCGCTAGGTTATGTCCCTCCGCGGCACTGGAATCGGGAAAAACTCCTTGAAGTGAGGGTGAAAAGTATCGACAAAGAGGGGAATGAAGGGGAATGGGCGGCGGCTGCGGAAGGCGGAGGAAAGGAGGCCAGGGCTAGTGGGAAGCCGGCGTGCAGGCCGTGGAGGGTGGGAGGGTGCTTCCGCACCTCTAAAAGGGAATCTCCAAAAAAAGACGGAAGCGAAAAAAGTCCGTTGGCTTAGTGACCTGGGATGATACCTACGACGGAGAGTCGTTATCCAAACAAGGCGATCTTTGTCCAAGGCAGAGGGGAAACGGAAAAAAAATGGGAAGGGGCAGAGTTGTTATCGTTCTTGAAAAAGCAGCACGATACCGCCCTGGCCCGACCTCAACAGCATGTTGAGCTGGCCGGTGATGAGTCGGGGGGCCAATACGGGAGGCACAAGCATACAGCGGGGCGAACAGTGCTCAGAGGGGGAAGTGTCCTCGTGGCGAATAATGAACCGGGATTCCGCACTGTTGACCGGAAGTAGGGCAAAATGGACACCGAAAATTGGCAGGTAACGGGGACACTAACTGTTCCGCCCACCCGGCGGTCGTCTCTCTTGGGGGCGAAACCATCACCTGACCCGAAGGGACATGTAATTCTCACAAACTAAAAATTCACAACACAGCCAGTCAGGAACTCAACCCCTCATTAGAAACAAGATCGCCCAGCAGAAATGGAGACTAAAGCATACAATAACAGGGGAAACCAAATAGGGAAGGAGCGCAATTAAAATGTAGAGACGGGGGACAGCCAGCGCGATTCGTCGGGGAGCGTTCAATGGCAAATGGTTTCTAGTTTGGGGTGAAAAGCGGGCGTAAACGGCAGGGAGACGGCGAGTTCGACCGCAAGCACGAGGGGGAGACCTCACCGATGTATTCAAGTAGAGTGGGAAAGGGAAGGAAAGCAGAATTAAAAGGGCAAGCGATGCAAACACGTTTAAACAGGGGGGGGGAGAGCATCAGGGAAAGATGCGGAGCATTGATAGGCGATCTAGAAAGAACAGGGGAGGTCAAGTGCCAACTTTGCGGGCTTGGGACATTCCCCCTAGTCACAAAAGCCAGTCAGGGTTTGAACACAAAAAAAAGGAAGAGGTATCATTATGAGGGATCCGAGGCGCGGGATTCTGGGGACTCAGCCGGCACAGCATCAGGAGTGAGAGTCAGTCGAACCTTAAGACATATAAAAAAACAGAGGGGAGGTTCATCATTGACGCGGCCAGCGGGCCCGTAGCAACCAAGAAAGATTAGCCAGTCAGGTCTCCCTAAGGCTAACTGGGAGAAAGAGCTATCGCGGTGCATCAGCAACGCAAAGAAAACGAGCCTCATACAGAAACAAGGAATCTTCCAGAAGACAGGGGAAAATAAGAGAAGTAAGAGGGAAAGCATTGATAAATGGCAGCGGAAACCTTGAGAAATTCGGTAGTTTCCCTGCGAGCGGGGACTAAAAAAAATAAAGGGGAAAAAGGGGCCGAAGACTCGAAGCACGAGGGTCACGGAGTGAAAGGTGAGAAAGCTCCTACAAAAAAAGAATAGCCAGCAGGGATTCAGACTAAGAGAATGGGGGGGAGGGGTTCTGTCCCTGACAGGCACCGCGGCAGTCTACACGACGGATTTGTTCCAGGGGAGTTAACCACTAGAAGAACACGAATAGTATAGATCAGGAAGATAAATCTCAAAACAAGGATTGAGTAGGTGGGAGAGAAAACTCTTGGGCTGCGACTCGCGTTCTGAAAAAAACTGGTAAGAACATTACCAGCTCTGAGCCGGGTTAGATAATCCGTTCAGGAGAACCAGGTGTTTCCATGGGGACCCTAAGCCTTGCGGTGCTACATCCTGGGTTAGGAGGGGGGGAGCGCGATGCCTCCGTTAAAAACTCTCTACTCCAACGGAAAAAATCTGAACAAGTCGCAGAGACGGTGGGGGCGGGCACGGGTCCCGGCCACAAGGGGGTTCCATTTAGGCTTAGATTCCGTGCAACATAAAGATGCTCACAGAATTCCCGATTGAAAGCTTGGGAAAAAAAAAAGCATGCGCGGCCCGCACGGAGAGGATGTCGCGACGAGTTGCCGAAGGGGGCCCGAAGCGTGGTGATGGGGTGGGGCACTTGGGGTTCATTCCCTATATTCGGTGGCCAATATGCAAAAAGCACTACGCCTGTCTCTACAAATCAGCGACTGAATAGTAGAACTGAACTAGGTCAAAATTGCCGGCGGAAAAATTGACCATAAAGAACTGGGGCACGGGTCCAGACGGAGTCATGTCACCTCAACAGGCTGGCCTGCGCCGGTGAAAGGGGGAGCTGGGGGGAGCGCTCGAACGAATATGGGAAGGGGAAAGGGGGGGTCAGTACGTGGTGGAAACCATAGAAGGGGGAGGGGCTCACGGGGGACGTGCAAAATAAACGGAAATCAAGAAGCGGCAGCAGGTCAGGCCGGATCACCTAACATAACGCGCCGAGGTGGTCGCCGAGGAGAAGAAAGTGTAAACGTGACGTGCTTCTGGCTAATATTACCGCAGGAATAACTGGGGCAAAGAAAGATGTAAAAGGTCGGGCCGTGCACGAAGTCCGTGCTCGGAAGTCATAAAAACAAAATTTCATCCCGAAAGGGGGGCATGCGCTCACTGACTCTGGAAAAAGACCTTTATGGAAATAGTACTTTCCTCTAATCAACGAGCTTTCACATATTGACATGGAAACGGGCAGACGCTCATGTGCGCGTAGATAAAACGAAGGGGGGACTACTGAAAATAAGGAGTTTGATGTGAGAATGGGCTTTCTATCAAGCTGAGGGGTTCATACGAAGTCGGAAAAAAAAAGGACGGACGAGGAGGGATGTACAGAGGAATGTAAGATGAAAAAGTTCTGTCATTGTTGCCGATCAACTAAGCCACTCCTTCACACCTTCCACAGGGGTAACCAGGACTCGACATGGACTCAAGCTTCTGCGACGAAGGGGAGGACGTGAAGGGTTGCACTTAACGCCAGGAGAAAAAGCGATCGAGGCCAGACAATCAAAGCGCTTTGGGAGGGAAAGGACGTGTAGGGACTGTTTAGACGAGCACAAAAACTCAAATTACCGTTCCTCCAGACTTGGCAGTCGGGGGAAGAAGACTGGGGGTGTCAGATACTGGAAAAGCAGAGAAGACCAGTAACTGTACGTTAAAAGTTTTCAATTCAGGAGAAATGTGGTCGGTTCAATGTAGGAATACCTCTTAAACTCAGGGCCCCGGAGGGGAGTATTATCGCGAATAACAACTCAGCAGTCCAGGGGTACGAAGCCGTCAATTTTAAAAAACAAACAAAGAATCGATAGGTCTGTGTCACCCACACGAAAACTGGAAGGTACGGGTGCCAAAACAGCATCTGAACTCTGAAGACCATACGGGGGGGCAGCAAGCAATTGGGCTTAGGTAAAGAAGGCGCCGCCCGGGCGGCCAAAAGCCGTGAGCGAAATGAAGAAAGTATGTTGGACAGGAGATCCAAATCCGGGGTGGCACCACCCAAGGAAAACGATGTTTCCACGAGGGGAAGTAATGCCGCCCACCTTCCAAGGTGAAGAAGAAAGGGGCGAGAAGGCGACTACCGGAAAAGTGATGTGTCTAGCGAGTTGACTGCAACCCGTCGTACGGCAACAATTGAATCAGAAAGTGAAGAAAAGATACTAAAGAGGCGGAAACGGTCGGTGATTTCGATAATCAACCGCAGAGAGAAGGGTATTAAGGGGCCGCACTAAGGACTCAAATCTATGGGAACGCAAATAATGGCTAAGAGCGTTAACAGGCGAGCGAAAAACGAAGGGCCAAATGCGGGCCGTTTGCAAGCGTCCCTCTGACGAAACTCATAATGGAGTTCAGGTACACATGGAGTGACGCAGATCTGCACAGAGGGCTCGACGAGGGATAGAGAGGAAGGGGTACAACTATTGTATAAGTCGGGGGAACCCGAGAATGAAACAGTGAGTCGGAACATCAAAGGTCCCTACGACAGAAAAAAAAAAAAAAAAAAAAAAAAAAAAAAAAAAAAAAAAAAAAAACTGCATCATGTAGACTATCTAGAAAAGAAAGACGCCTGAGGAATCTGTAAAAAACAGCCGCCCCGGACAGAAGGTCAGCAGGAGAATCGTCGTAGGAGATAATCACTATCGGGTAAGGAAGGAAACTGTGGGATCGGCGAACCCAGGCATCTTCGAGCGAACGGGAAATGGATTGGGAATGAAGAAAAACTGGAAGGATATTTACTCGGGCTACGGATGAGACCTGTGGGTAATGTCAAACTAAGGGTGCCCATTCAGACAACAGAAAAAAAAAAGACCAGGCAGGGAAAGAAGCATTTGGGTTTTTTCAAATATCTGCATCTTCGGCGGTAGGCGAAGCAGTGCTGCGAATGGCTTTCGTTCTGAATCTCAGGCAGAGGGCGCAGCGGTCGTATCCGATCCGCTAGGCGAGAGCATTTTATCTGTCAACAGAACTCAGGATGGCGGCGTAAAGGAGAGGCCGCGGGGACAAAAGTGGCCGCACGAAAAAAAGAGATCTGCCTTGCATACTTAGCGCAGCTTTGGAAGGCTAAATTAATAAAATGGAGGTTAGTGTCAATTTACGACATCGTATGGCTCGTAGGTGACAGGGCCAGAGAACCAAAGAAAACGGAAAAACAGGTGAGTCCCACGGACCAAGTGAACAACCAAAAAGTTTCAGGGGGAGTCCGCACTTAACAGTATGGTTAGGTTCCTCGAACGGCAGCGCAGAAAAAGAAATGGTCGGGGATGAAAAAAACGATGGGAATCGAGTAGGGGTAACAAGGTAGCATGGGAAGGAAAAGAAAGTATTGATGGTCAGGGGGCTGACAATTACGCAGGCACTCGAGAACGCCTGTTGTGGCGACAAACGGCAAGAGCGGCGATGACCAAAAGAGGGGGAATTTAACAGGGAAAGGCGGGGAAAAGAGACCTAAAATTTATCCCGAACGGCAGTCGCCCAGCGATTAGAAAAACTCACAACACCGGGTAAAAGGGAACGGGGTGTAAAACGGCGAACTTGAAAGGGGGGAGACAAGGGCTCAGCAGGGTATGGAAGGGGGGGGGAAAAAACCACAAAAGTCCAGGAGCAGCTTTTCTAACAGTGGTTTTGGGGTAAAAAACACAAGCAAAGGGGGGACTGGAATGTCGGACAGAAAAAATGACCCCGAAAATGACCTAAAGACTCGAGGAAGGGAGGCTGCAAACTAAGGAGTTAAAATGGCACCAATTAGGAGTGCGAGGCAGGAGGGACGCAAGACCCAGCGATGTGGTAGAAGGGGGGAAGGAGGGCAAAAGGAAAGCAAAAAGATTTGTGTGTGTCGTCCGTGGGAAGACTAACTTGGTGTTTGTCAGTGAGAGAAGATACGCCAATGAACTATGGTCCCAGCGGTCAAAAGAAGAAGAAGAGGATTGAGGAATGTAGGGGGGCAAATAGCCTCTCTCTACAAATGTCACGGCAAATATACAGTCTTGATGTGTAACACGAAACGCGCGGACTGATTTATAAACGTATGTGGGGCCATCATAAAACATGCTCGGAAACGAATGCCTCTGGAGGGAGCTTGCAAGCAGCGAAACGAAAGGCCCTTAAAATGGCTTAAAAGGATCGAACCATACCCGAAGAAAAAAGTGGGTCTACGGAAATGCCAAACAGCGTTGCAGGGGTGTTTTAGGTGGGAGTCCGGCGGACGGCGTGGGATTTATTACAAAACTCGGAGGAGCCGAAGCCCGCCTAAGTCGAGAGAGAAGGAGAGGGGATATGAAGTTTCTTAGCTTGGAAATTTCCCGCCGGATTCCGCTGCCCGATAGGGTTCAAAGGCGCTACGACGAATAAAATAAGAGGCACGATGGGGAAAACAACCCGAGGCGAAGGAAGACCTTCTACTATTGGGAGGGGGCGAACATGAGCAAACCAGGAAAATGCTCGTTCACGTTTCAAAAGGGTGCTGCACTAGAATGTGAAGAAGGGGTACGAAAAAAGATCAATCTTTAAGGGTAAGGGGAACTGGCTGGAACGAGTCGGCAGAAAGACAAAATCAACTGTATCCGTCGTCAAAAACTCCAATTTTGTGGGAAAACTCGACGGGGCGAGAAAAAGGCGGAGGGAAAGTGGACGTAGTCGCTTCGACTTTTTCGGGGCAGTCAACGCGAGCAAAATCCGAAGGCCGGAAAGTAGGGCAGGTAGACTGCGGGGAAGTCAGCAAAAGGCGCTGGGTTGGGTATTAGGGATAAACAAACCAATGGTTTTAACACCGCGGGGGGGGGGGGGGGTTTCAAAAGTAAAGTCGCATGGACACAGGCTAAGTCTAGAATTGGGGTTGACGGCCGTGTAAGTGCGTAAAGAGATAGCCAACGCTCTCATGAAAGGTGTAGTCTACTGCTACATCTAGCGTCAAGGAAAAGTGGGGTTAATGAATCTCGGTGGGCGGAAAGGTAACGCCAAAGGAAGTTTGGTGGGACCAAAATTTGGTCTACTGTAAACTGGCCAGAATCCAAGGCAAGATAAGACGGGAACATGGGAAGAAAGGAAGGGGGCAGGGAGTGCCCCCGTCTCGGAACCATATGTTGTGGAGATGGGGGGGGGCACCGCAAGCTTGAGCCTGTGACGCTCACGGCAGTGGCATTTGGGAAACATAGTACAATAAGGGGGGGGGCGTGACAAAGACGGACAAAGCGTTACTAGTCGGACGGCTTCCGAGCGGGAAATGGCCGTCGTCCGGGCAGGTGCGAGGGAATCCGCGGAATAAGGATACGGAAGTATCTCTCTCAGCGAGGGGGGGGAACATAAAGCAAAACGATCGGAACGGACCGACGGCTAAGGGGCGGATAGAAGGGGGGGGGGAACGACATGAAAGGAGAGAACTTGTCCGAGGGAGATGCAGCAAAGTGGCCGCAAGCTTCACTGAGTGGGCAGTCACTGAAACACGGGAACTGACAAAAGGGTTATCGGGCCTCGTATGATCGGGAATTAGCAGAGGCACAAAAAACGGACACATTTGGAGAAGAACTTTCTGACGTGGACCAGTCGCCGGGGGGGAAAAAACTCGTTGTTGCAGGCGGTGAAGGAGAGATCAGAAAGAAAAGGGTCATTCCTCTGGCCCTATCTGGCAAAGATCCCCAAAAGTCGTGCGCCCCAAATCCTAAGCAAAAGCCCGATATCTAAAAGGGTCTGGTCATGCACTTCATTAAAAAAAAGGAAAAGGGAAGCACGCGGGCACCGCGTTGGGAAAGTGTGAGTACGCGCAGGATAGAAGGACCAGAGGAATCGCACTCCAGCAGGGATGTCGCGCAAGGACAGGCGATTTCGCATCCAATCAGTGTTGCTTAATCAAGAGGAGCGTGACAAAAGGAAAGGGGGGCTAGGGGGAAGAGTGAGACATGGTTCCGCAGGTCCCTCGAAAGGGAGGGGGGGAGTCCAAGAGGATACAAGGTACTAAAGGGACGACGTTTCGCTGATCGGGGCGGAACAGAGGAGAAAACCGCAAAGAGCAGCACTTGAAAAACTTTGGGAGGGGACACTAGTCTGGAGCACACTGGGGGGCTCGGACATGATGGCGGACATGCCTCGAATTGGAAGGAATAAACCGGCGCTGAGCCTAATGTACAGGGGCAAGGTCATCCATCGGGGATTAAAGAGCGCGGGGATTAAAAGCTAGGTGAAAAACCGGCGCCAACAGAGAAGTTTAGATGAAAAGGTCGAACCGGTACCTATAGATCGTTAAGGGGTCATTGTCCTGGATGACATGAGAAAGTCCAGGGCCCGTTCAAGAGGGGGGCAGAGCGAGGGGTCGATACAGGGCAGTAGGACAAGGATCAGCTGCGCGACACAAATCGGGGCATGCACCAACCGCACACGAAAAAACCCAATGCAGAATACGAGTCAAAAGAAAATGAATCCTAGACGATTGAGGCCGCCAGCGAAGAGGCAAACATTGTGGGGGGTCACAAAAAATTCCACCGGAGGTTAAAAAAGGGGGGTGCAAAGAGAAGGAGAGGAGAAAAACGTGGTTGAAAAAGTGACCAACGGGGGACAACGGAAGAACTCGAAGCGTCCTGGAGCGGTTGATCAGCGGGTAAAGACACCGTCGGAGAACTGAGGGAACATAGCGGACAAGAAGGGAGGTGGTAATCTCTTAACACTGGGGGCGCCAAACGTGAGGCTTCTTTCTACAATCTAAAGAAAAAAAACAGAATTAAAAAAACCTACACGAGGGCAGCAGCACGAAGTAGATATCCTGGGTGAGACCGAAGAAACAAAATTATTATTAAAGATATAGCTATCTTGAACATTCTAGCTGGAGAAGTACAGCGCGGACATGGGGTCTATTCAATATCAGTGCGAGGGTATCCTAATAGAGAGAGGAAAAAAAGGGAAATACCCTCCGGGGCATGAGGAACCTTATATTATATTTCAGTGCCCCTGAGAGCAAAAGGCGAAAAATAAAAAGCTCTTCCCTACTAGAGAGGGGGAGGTGGGGCGGACAAGGGGGGAACGGGGGACTTGTGGAAAAATGCGCGTAGAGCTCGCGATTAAGACACCATTCTCCGAAGGCAATTGAGGGACATGCAATTCGCCAGCGTGAAATTCGCGCTATCCTGCGCGTCCTGCAAGGAGGGAGGATGAGAGGACGGTAGGAAATGGGAACCAGGAGCTCTTTGCGTTTGTGGGGCTGGGGCAAGGGGGGAAGCGCCTCGAGAAACCTGTCTCGAAAAAATACTCGAGAACAAGAACGCGGATGGTCAAGTAGGGGGCAAGGAACTTAGGCATTGGGGAACCAGCTCAAAAGGACTCGGTAAGGACGGGGGGGTGGGGTCAGGTCCCATCCGATGCAGACGGGGCCGGGTTACCGCTGAAAAATCATCCCCTTTACTGAGAGATGCAAGGAGGGGACAATCAAAAGCAGGGAGCGGGGGGGAAAGTAAACTGGCCAAGCCAGCAAGTCTACTGAGTCAATCCAGGCCTTGGCGCCATCAAGTACCGCCGATGAAAGCAAAGGGTGCAACGGGATGCAAAAAAAAGGGCGGGAAGGATCTGACACTCGATAAAGTCTAGGACGTAACTTAGAGGAACCCCTTCCGGGGGCCGCATAAGCGCGGACGGAACGAAGGAAAAACAGTCAGACGCGACAAAAAGAAGTTTGCAGGACGAGAACGAGACGAATCGCCCAGATGGGATGGGAGGAAAAAAAAGAGCAAACTGCAATTGTAATCCTCTCTGTTGCAGGCATGGTCCCGGCCGGAAAGTGGCGCGGTGAACAGAAGCCCGGGGTGGGGAAGCGTGCGACAATGCGGATGGGGAAAGAAGGGGAGGAATAGCAAAGGGCTCTAGGGGCTGGGGGAGGTCGGAAGGCAACGCAAAACTCGAAACAGGATTTGACCAGGGCACGGGAACGATGGAAGGGACAGGGAGGTGCAGGGGGACAGATAACTCTCGAAAAGAGGGGGACAAACTTCGGGGCTGTGGCGGAAATTGCACATGTATGCTACATTTGGAACGAAGGAGAAATGGGGTGAAGGACGCAGGATCGTCAAAAGTATCGTAACGAAAGTCACAAGGATCAGCTGGGTCGCATTACTTTCGCGTTGGGTTAAGAAACAACACATTGCGTGCCGCAAGAAGAGAGCATCGAAGGGGGGGACGGGTGGACAACTCCGAAGGGGTATGAATACGTCGCGAATGACGTCGAAGAAATGTTGGAAGATCGGGTTTGGGGCTGTATTCAGAGAAAAGCGCGAGTAGCAGAGTCCAAACCAGAAAGATGGCAAGATATTAGGGCATTCAAAAAACAAGAGAAGGAGGAAGACCCAGTACTTTTCCCGCCGAACAACTCAGGGGGAGTCGCCTTGGGGCGAAAACTCTGTTGTCACCCTCCCCGTGGAGGTTACTATTACCCAACCTAAGATACAAAGAGCGGACAGAGGACAACTCTTAAAATCTGGGGTCCGCCTCAAGAAAAACATGGGCTACTTCAAGGAAAGGACAAGATGGCCACATTTGGACCCGACCTTTGAGTACGAGGAATGGGACCGACAAGTATTTGACAAGATCGCCCAACTGTTTTTGGGCACCATCAAAGGAGCCAGCATTGGGGGCCTAAAAAGTTCGCCGTACAGGGCAGCCCCAACCGGGTCACCCAAACCATCTGGGACAGAAAAGCAAATAAATGGAGAGTCGGACTACACTGAAATTCTCGGGATGTTGGGGGCTACTGAGGGCGCAAAGAGCCAACCCCCAAGGCTCTTTCGACATGGGGGTCCTGTGACACCAGAGAGAATTTGAAATGGTAAAAATTGAAAAATTTAACGTTCGCGTACTAGGCAACACCTCGCTGGCCCGGTGGTACTGAACCAGCAAGAAGATTAAACGTTATGGCGCCGGCTCAAAGCCGAACCTCGACCGAAGCGGCGTCGCGAAAGGAAGGGGGAGGGAGAGAACAGGCGAAGAACGACGGTCAACAAGAGCAGACCGCCGGGGGCTCCTATGACGATGGTCATAAAATGAAAACAGCAGGGAAGACACAGTTATTGGCGAGAGCGGCCAATATACAGTCGACGAAGGAGCACAAGAGGTGAAAAGGGAACAGGAAACAGGGGGGGGTTGATCGTCCCCTCGCACAGAAGTCGTTGCATGGGAACGTCGGGAACGAGAAAGTTGGCTCTCAAAGGGGGCATAATGGTGATCCGTGGAAGAAGAAAGAAGGAGTCGCAAGGGGTGAGGGAAGGAAATAAAACTAGGGGACGCCAGCTTCAAAAACCAAAAAAAAGGAGGTCTTATAGGGGGTGAAAGGACAGTGGCCGAAGAGAATCACAAAGGCGGCAGCAGAACATTAGTAGGCCGAGCCCTGGGTCCGAGACTGAGGGAGGTAAGGGAAGTCAAACTCATATTGGGGGAAGTGGTTGGGTAATATTCAAAACCTTAAGTCATAACACCAAAACGACAAATCCAAGTCGGCTTTGGTTGCAGTAAGGCCGGGAGGGGGCTTCCAGGAAGTGCGATGGGGAGCATCTCCGGCAGGGCCCGCACGGGTTCTGACGCTTCAGAGCAAGGCTCAAAAATAAGGATCGGAAAAAGGTGCTGGACCAAGGCCACATACGCATCAGCAAGAAGTATGGCGGAGCGGAGGAAAAGATTCTATTAAATGCCCCAAAGTGGCAATCACGAATAGCGGGTTCCGGAATACGTGCGCCAGATTTACGACCGAATTTCCTAAAAAGACAAGAGTTCTGGCTGCAGGGAGGAGGGAAAAGCAGGGGAATGGGCTTCGTATCAAATTACCTCAGATGAAGCCCTGGACCACGGGTAACCCGGACGAACGCGGTGCTGGAAGCAGGTCCGCGGAACAGGAAAAAAAGTATGATGTCAGGAGAGGGACGCCGAAGGGCTGGATACCCATGGAGAGCGTTTCATTCAACTATCCGCCTCGGAGAGCAAAGAGATTGTCCTCGCGTGAGGTTGGCCATCGCACGCCGGCCGTCGATACGCCTGGTTGGGGGGGTGGCGACAAAACACGGCAGCAAGTCGGTAAAAAGAGAAGATTGGTCGGGAAGGTTTTGGTTTACAAAAGAAGGAAAGCGAAGGGGGAAACCTGCGCAAAAAAACCAGAATCAAAACCCGGAGGTTGAAAAGAGAGAGAAAAACTGGTTAAAACCGGGGTCGCAAAAAGGGGACTGGGGAGAGGGGATCCAGGACTCGGTCCTCTTAGGTGACGCAAAAAGGTGTGAAGGAGACAAGAGATGAAAAGGCGAGTGCTGAACGTGGGTGTCGCCCACAAACTCTTATCTACGGGTGCCTGGCGGACGAGCGCACGGGGGAGGAGGACCCCAGAGGGGAAATGAAAAATAAAGAGGAGGGGAGGACTCAATATCAAAGGAGGACGGTCCTTACGACGAGGGGGCCCGTGATTTCGTGGTGCCGGGAGCTAACAATAAAAAATAAAATGATCAGGAGGACTGCCTTCCGGAAATAAAAGAAAGGGGGGGTGTTCCAAGGGGCCGGGGGGGATTTAAAGCGCAGGCGTGCAAATCCTACGCCATGACCTGGAGGTAGGGGGTCCAAGAAGCAACCCGAAGGGGAAGGAAGGATTGCGGAACAGATGAGGTCTTAAATAAGTCGCAGGAGACGTATCAGGCAAGATCTTGAGGTCTCTTGGCGTCCCTCGAAGAGAGAGCCGACACGATGAAATGGCTGGGAAGAAGGTTGGCAATGGACAAAGAAAATGCTCGAGAAAGAACGGAGACGGAATAGAAGATTTGACGATGAGGCGCGGGGCAGAAAGCAACCCTTGAACTCGCTCGGAGCGCACCCTACCCGTGGAGCATAACGCACGAGCAGGAAAACAGATACAGGGGAAGCACAAGTGGACTGTTTTTAGGGGACGGTGGGCTTACTCCAAAGGGACGAAGGAGTTTGACATTTCCCCAACGCAAAGATCAACAGTGGGAGCCATCCCAGGGCTCGACTCATTGTTTCTGCTGAGGCATAAGGGAAAGGGGGAGATTTAGGGAAGAACTGTACAACGTGCTCCCGGCCTATATGGTGAATTTTCAACGGGGAGCTAAAACGACCGAAAAGCTGGGCGGCTTGGCGGGGATCAGATGTTGGAGGGGAAGAGGAAAAAAAAGGAACGGAATGGGATGTTCTAGACGGGGAGAGGTGAGGGGATCAAAGAAATCTGTTAAATCCGGTGGGGCATGGCAAAGAAGGATGCAGGAGGGAAAAAAAACTGGAAGTTGTTGGAACCTGTAACAGATGGATCCAGTATAGTGACAATGACCCGAGGGGGGCACCTCCGTGAACTAGTCTGAGGACGAGAAAACACGAGGGAGGGCAGTAGTGTGAACGACGGGTAGGGAGCAAGCCTGTGCAAAAGGAAGAGACGGTCGGCAGAAGCCAGCCTGATTTCAGAGATGCGGTTACGGCCGGAACCGCAAAGATGGAAGGGTGTGATTAGGTCTAATATTTGGTGACAGTCTCTACCAGTTTCGTAGCAACTCGTCTAAGCCGGCCATTTGAAAACGAGAATTGGAAACCGGAAGGGAGGACAGAGGTACCAAGTCCAACGGTCAACGGTAGTCTACTAAAAAGGTTGTAGCACGAGGTGGGACACCTGTACTTCTACCCGGGCGGAAAGGTAATAGGGGGAAAAGGGGAGTCCCGAGGGTGGGAGTTGTGCCAACAGTAGTTGGACGATCGGTTCCACAGATGGCGGATACCATTCATGAGAAAGCTTGCACTTGGGGGCCAGGGATGGAGGAACTGGATTGACCGAGCAAAAAAAGTGGTTGAGTGGCGGATTCCACCGCCGCAGACTAAAGGGGATCCTTCCGCATGCAGGTTGTTGGACCGTAAACCTGCAGGTCCTGTGTGGGACAGGGGCGAAGTCAACATCTTAGACGAACGGCGGAAGGTGCGGCGACTTCGGCGAAAGAGCCTGCAGTCGTAAGAATTGAGAGGGGGGGAAGAAGCTCTTGGGAAAATGGGTCGAGCATAGAGGTGGAAAGCAAACAAGAGAAATCGGAAGATGACGAAGTAAGTTGGGGGGTCTGACCGGTCCGCCGAATCCGAAGGGGGAAAGGAGACACGGGATGAAAAGCCGGAGTTCCGGAAGAACGGAAAGGGGTTCTCGGATGAAACAGCACTCTACAGCTGTTCAAACCCGTTGGTAAGTTACAAACTATCAGATCGGTGGAGGGAAAAAGGAGGGAGTCAAACCCGAATACGGCGAATGAGCGAGAATGATCTGCAAGAAGACGGGAAACCGGGACCTTGTGCCGGCGTGGGAGGAAGGAAGACGCAAAAAAACAGAAACGACTTTGGGTCTGCAGGCCTACTCCGGATACCCAGAGCTGGGGGGAAAGACGAGCAGGGGGGGTACGCGCCCCGTAAACGGACACAAAGAAAGATAGCGCCAGTTCGGAATGTCAAATGACAGGAACAGCCTCAGGGCCGGACCGCAGGGGGGATAGGGGCTAGCAGGAATCGGAGCCGGCTGAAAATGCTAGAAGGGAAAGAGAAGAAGAAAGGGATTCGCGCAATCGGCGGGGGGACATGTTTCTGTGAAAATCTAGGTGACAATGCAGGTAGGTCGATTACAGTTTGTCCGGCGTCGCCAGGGCGGCAAGTCTTAGGAGGTCTAGTTCTCCCTACATCACGTACCTCAGGGTATTAAAACTAACGGGGGAGCGATCGTCAGGTCAGATTCATGCCGAAAGAGGGAAGTCATCCACTTTGAAAAGTTGGCGGAGGAAGAGGCGCCGACGATTGATTGTGGATTGAGAGCTCATGACTGAACGGGGAAAGGGAAGTGCCAGAAGGTGTCGGCAGGGGAATGTGAAACGTCACCCGTCCAAAACGGTATTGGTGGAAAAAAGACTGCATGGGATTACAGCTTCCTTAGAGGGGCTTATTAACACTAGGGCACGGTCAAAGAGAGGGGAGATTACCTCGAAAAATTACTACCGTAAAAATATAAGTGGGCATGGTCCGGTCGGGTGCCTCAACATTAAAAGCCGTGAAAGTAAGTAGAAGAGTTATTCCAGAGTTCTCCATGCGATCTGGTACGCCTGGAGGGGGAAAAGAGCGGGGGGACGGGCATGAAACAACGAAACCTAACAAGGGAAAAGAAAAGCGCCTACGAGCAGACAATTTAAGAGAACTCCTCACTTGAGGGCCGAGCAGGGGGCTAGCGAGAAAAAGTACAAGGAGGAAGATTTATAGCATTGTTCGGGGTCTCCGGAGTTGAAATTGGTCATTAGACTCAGGCGAAAGGGGAAGGGGGGGGGGAAAAAAGGTGAAACGGGACCCAAGTGTGTCAGACCCAACTCAAAAGATCTAAAGTGCAATGATTGGGAGGCATCTCGAAAAAATCACTGGCGGAAAGAGCGGAGAATCATCCTAAGAACGTGTAGCACAAGAACTTGGGTGTAAAAACCTACTGATCTTCGTCTACCCCCGAGATGGGTCTTATCATGACTAACAAAGAGTAAGAATGAAAAAGGGAGAGCGGGGCAGGTGGGGAAAGGCCGCTATCGAAAAACAAAAAAGAGAGTTAAAAATATAGCGGAATATGATGGCTGACTCCTGAGTTATTAATTGTAAATAGGGGGGGGTCCTGTCCAAAGGAAGTACGTGCGGCAACCACAATTTGAAGAGAAGAACGGGCGGAGCAACCTAGCCATCCTTTTCAGTCTTATAATAACGGAGTTCAGGTTAGGCGACGGATGGAAAAGGGGGGGAGAAGAGGAGACAAAGACACCTCCTTAGGGAAACTCATGCGAGATCTGAGCTGTGGTATACAAAAAACTGGGGACGAACGTTTAAACCATGGAAAGAAAGGGAATCGATTGGGCTATTCATTAACAAAATTATCCCGAAAGGTCGCAAAAGGGGAACAAGAGGAAAGGGAGGTTTCATCTTTAATTCGGCGATGAGAAGAGCGGCGGAGACGAAGCGGTTATTAAAGGGGACCGACTTTTTTGGAAGGTTGGGACTGTCATGAAAAAAACGGAAAATTGTCTCGATTCTACACGGGCTCAAGCCAGGGACTCAAATGCACCAGGGCCTAGTAACTGTAAGCCTGGGGGGCCGTAAGGAAGACAATGCAGGAAAAAAAGGGGAAAAGAATTAAATTCGATAGGGTCGCAGAAAAGGGAAAAAGATACCCCTATTCTTTCCTCCCGGTGGGGGTAAAGATCTGAATACAGGAGAATAAGGGGAAATAAAATCATTTACTGAAAAATAACAAGATGTAAAAGTCTTGAAGCGGACTCGGTACTTTGCCACGCTTCCCTCCGTGGGCAATTGGCAAAAAAGTTCAGAGGATCGCCGAGCATAAGTTCTCCATGGAGCCGCCAGAGGCGCACGCAGGGTTTTACAGTGATGATCGTAGGGAAGAATCTGACACTGCTACAACTCAACGGCACTTCTAATACCATGGTGATTATCAGGTGAGGAGGGGCGAACTCGAAAGCCGCAGCGTGCGCGGAAAGAGGGGAACAACATGTCATAAGCGACACTCAACATTTTGCAAACTGGACGTAACATCATCGAAAAACTCGTGCTCAAAAGCCAGATTGATCGTAGGAAGAGGTGGCGTGTTGCGGGAGCTGGTCAGCCCTCGATCATGTGAGAGGAAAAAACAAGATAAAAGGAAGAAAAGCGTGCGGCATGCCTGGAAAAGGGGGGATGAGTGCTGAAGAAGAAGGCGCTATCCGGGCTGGGTAATGTGAAAATGGCAAGACGGGCGCTCGCTTTTTCGAAAAGATTCCAGGCCAGCAGGAAGAAAATGTTAGGGAAGGGGGGGGTGCCGAGAAGAGAAGGCAAACGAATTTCACAACGGCGAGACAGGTTATCGGTAGACCGGGCACCCTCATTCGGGGTCGACATTTGGGACATGCCGTATGGGGCGTGGTGACTTCACACGGAGTCATGCAAAAAGCGAATAATACCCATTCGCTCAAAGCGCGTTAGTAATGCACGAAGGGGGGGGAGGGTGAAGACGAGAAAAAAACTCATTTGTCAGAGGCTCCAATCGCTCGCTCAGCCGGGTTGAAAAAAAGGTTATCTGACCCGTCCTATCAGCAACAGTTCACTCCTTCCACTGACCAGTGGGGTAATATTCCCGGAAGGGGGGTGGGGGGAGGGTAATGGGCAAGGATTAGCGCAGAAGCATTTCCATCCGGAGTAGCGGCGATCGGGCAATACCTTTAAACGCCCTTCCGGGGGACCCAGAAACCGCAGCAAGAGCTAGTCCGAAAGGGGGCAAATAATCGTCTTTGTTACCCCGCCAGATCAAGGGTAAACATCATCTAACGGTCAACTCTCAGTAGGGAGGGGGCCTAAGGCAAAGTCACACACAAAGACGGTGCTCGGAAGAAAATGAGCCATGAACTTGCTCGAAAAGTCAAAGGAAGTGCTCGCTGCCGGGGAGCACGGCAAAGTTGAAGCACCACATCTGGTTTGCCACCATAATCGACACTCCGATTACCTTTCCGCAAAGAACGAAGAAACATGCGCCCCAACAAGTCCCAACCAGAGAGCCCTGCGGATGTAAGAGATACACAGTAACTGCTCTATGTGGGACTAAAGAGATTTGGCCGCAATACCATTGCCAAATAGAAAACATGCCTTTCGTACGGGGCGGGGGAGAAAAGTGGGTAACCGGCGGAAAAAAGGGGGCTGTTGAGGTGAAAAGGTACGAAACAAAGCCAGGGCGCTGACGTACAATCGACAGACATCTGCAGGCGAAAGGGGCCGAACTCGCCTAGAGAGGGGGAGCTCGCGTGAGAAGAAAAATGACGAGCGAACGACGTCACAACTGATAAAGTCCCGTTGAGTCACTGGAGCTCATAGGTTGGGGGGCAGGGAAGTGACCAATTCTAGAGATCGGTAAAAAGATCTAAAACGCAGACTCAGAACGGAAGGGGCCAATGAAACGAGGTATGGCGCTTGGAACCTCGGCGGAATTTACTGCTTTGACATTTGGACGCATGAAGGAACTATATGGGGAATGCAAAAAGAAACATTCCATCAAGGGTAAAATTCTCGAACAGACCAAAGCCGCTTCGACGTTCGGAACATCTTCAAAGAAAAAATCACATCAGCGGAGGTCAGTATGCAGTACGGAATCAAAAGGGAACCGTAAAGATCGGGCATCCAGCTTCGGCAAACAGATAGTTCAGAGAAATGGGAAGTGGCGAGAAGGAACGGTCTTGAATGTATTAGATAATCAGAGTTGCGTGGGGCAGCAACAGATCCCTAACAAACGGGTCAATTCGATCTGGGTTTTGCGGGAAGACGAGACCGAAGAGGGGCGGGGGATTTGTCGATCTCAGAGCTCGGCAAGGGGAAACGTAAGTACCAGCCACTAGACGGTAAACTCAGGGCAGGAAAGCTCGGGACTCAGCGCAGGGGAGAGCTGCCAATGAAACAAAGAAACAGAAGACCACTCATGGGCGTCTCTTCGTAGTGACAAGCCCATCAAAGCTCATTGCGCAAAAACGACGAAGTATTTTAAGACCAAATATTGAAAGGGAATACAGGGAGTTCTTCATGGAGGGATTGAACGAAAGCAGGTGGCTTTTCTTGGGATTTAAACGCCGAAAACCGCACGCCAAAGTATCTTAACCAGGCAGGACCCGACCCCACGAGGTATTTTCCGTGGGAAGCAGGGAAGAGAAAAATGGAAAACGGAAAGGGTTTGGTTCCAGCGAACGGGAAGCGCACCGCAATAGGCAGGCCCGAATCGGGATCGGGAGGCAACGTGCCGTTGAAGAAAAAACGAGGAGGAGGCACTTTCTCTCGTATAAACGGAATCGCCGCCAGAAAAAAAAAGGTTGGGAGGACAAGGAGCAAAGCGGCTCAACACCAAGTAAGATTTTCTGGTCCTGTTCAAAGTGTTTACAGAAGACGCGCCGGGAAAACGGCCGCACTACTTTTGCGCCGGTTTAAACCCTTCCATG
>Ga0179591_1243631_pt1 | contig 25166 bp, 15 predicted proteins | sample CZOMad2_1_08_16f_FD_182891 | JGI IMG/M metagenome (GOLD analysis project Ga0179591, IMG submission 182891) | Vadose zone soil fungal communities from Angelo Coast Range Reserve, California, USA - CZOMad2_1_08_16fungal (PacBio error correction) | ecosystem: Environmental > Terrestrial > Soil >...
GTATCTCTAGGCGGGAAAAGACTTGGCCTGTGAAACTGAGTGAAAAGCGTTAATGAAAACCAACGCCTCCCAGCTCAAGTCTAAACAAAAGATGCAGCATGGGGGTTCGAGAAAAAGCGAAAACCAACTTGGATCAGTCCACCGATATTCTAAGGTCGCAGAAAGGCAGCACTAGACGGATACACAGTGCCATAAGGCGCGCCTGACAAAAGAATCCTCTACCTTCCTACCGGTGGCTCGACGTGTAGGAAGGGACGACTTACGTGAAATATGAGTTGGTAATAATCTTAAGGAGCCTTATAACCTTTAGGTGAGGTTTCTTTTGGGTTACAATCTGGTCCAGGCATACTCCAATTCTGTCGTTAGAAAATAAAGAGTGCGAGAGAAGGGAAAGCGCTTCCCCAATTACCTGGGGGGGGATCCGTACCGTTTGGCAAAAGACGGCGCTTAACATTGAGAGAGGGCGCGGATCACTAAGGTAAAATACTTCCGGAAAAAAGTGCCATCTAGGGGGAAGGCAAATCAGGGGGTGGAAAACGTTCCCAGATTTCGAATAACAAATTTCACTGAGCGCCGGTTTGATGAATTGCTGCGGGGCTATTTGGTCGATTCTAAATTAAAAGGGAGTGTCAGTAGGCGGATTGGCAATGGTGACGGAGTCGCTCTCTCAATTTGTCAGATGAGCTCCATTCTCTATAAAAAGAAAAAACAGAATGAAAGGGAGCTAAAGGAGAAAAACCCCCGAGTCAGTCTCTACCCTTCAGGGGATAAACGAAAACAGAGGAGGTTAGGGGCAGGATCTTTAAAGAACGTATCTGTCAATGGGATTGCGACTTGATGGGAGAGTTAGAAGGGGTTGGAGGGAAAACGGTTGTCATGAGTTGCCACAGGGAGCCTGGAATAAGGGATAGCTGACATGAGGAGGAAACACGAAGAGGGGTCTGGGGACAGGTGGGGGTTTTCCGACTTTGGGGTCAAGTCATGGTAGGCCTCTAAGATTACTGTATAAATAGCAGGTGAGGAGACGCAGACATGTTCCTACGAATGACATCGGATTAGTAATAAAAAATTATTCAAAAAGGTAGAGAAGATCCAGGGGCGAATATCAAGACAACGACAAGGGGGAGTAAAGATAAAAGAGATTCGTCTTCCGGTGGCAGGGGAGTAAAGGTGGATATAGACAGAGTTAACTACCGGGAGGCCTGAGTGACGTCGTTGTGGGGATGGGGATCTGTAGACGAAGGAATCAAACACCATGCGGCCACATCGCAGAGAAACAAGTCAGTGCGCCATATCATGGAAAGAGTGTGGGTAATCCTCGTGAGGGGGGGAAGAGGGCAAAAGGGTTACCAAAAGAACGATAAACCGAATGGAGCCATCGAATCCGCGCGAGGTCCTGAGTGACGATGAGGTCCCTAATCTCGGAGCTTAATCGGACGAGGCGCTCTGGGTTGTTGTCTTATGGCAGAACCGAATCTGTTCTTCTGTTGGTGTAAGATGGGGGCTCGATAATACTTCAGGAAGTACTTGCTCTCTATGGAAAGAGATTCCATAGGGGGGGGTAAAAATAATGGGGGAAATATGTACACGATGAGGTGTTAAAAAGGAAATTTCAAAGCCAAGGCTTCGCTAAAGGGTCTGCCTGGTAAGTTGGGAGGGGGGCAACGCCCACAACCAAGACGCAAACCAACCCCCCCCACAAAGAAAAAACCCCCACCCCCCCAAACAAGCACACAAGACGAAAACCAACCCAGGAAGAACCACAAACAAAAAACCGCTCAAACACAAGAACTTTTTTCAACACCATTAGAGGGATTAATTGGCCGAGACGTCGGAGTGGAATGGGGGACCGGCCGCCAGGCAAGCGAATCCTGTTAAAAAGAATACCGAACCAGACTTCGCTTTAAGGGGGGGAAGGTCTCCTAAGGTGGAGTCGGAGTGGAAAGAAAAAGGAAAAATCGGATGCGAGAGGTAGTGAGGCCGAGGTAAAAAAAGGCCCTCCAAGACAGCTTTTATTGGGGGGGGAAGGACTGGAGGTGGAGGAGGTGCCGTCCAGGGAAGGAGCCGTATACGTTCCGGTAAGGAAACGTAGCGGGCGATGTGGCAGGGGAGAGAAAACTTGTGGTGGTACTTTTATGGGGGGATGAAGAAACCGGCTACTGAGTACTGGTTTGAAGGAAGGGGGTTGCGGCTGCGTTTCGCGAAAAAGGATAAGGGGACGGGTCTTTAGAGGGAGTGGGTATTGGGGGAGAGAAGAGGAGTCTGTTCCTTTTTGAAGGAATCACCTTGTAAAAAACCGTCAGGAAGCGTCTGTCAGGGGAAGATAAGGGGGCAATGACTCTTCTCCTATCTGTCCGACGAGGAGAGTCCGGTCTGGTCTATCAACCTGTAAGGAGGCTTCACCCGAAAGGGGTACTCTAACTTGGCGGGAGAACTTGAGGGGGGGGGGAACTGTGGGATTACGCTAATCTAGTTGATAATAATCCAATAAGGGTTGTGGCCCAGTTTTAAAGCGTGGGGGGGAAAACCAAGCAGAGGGGGGACGTTTCTGCTTCCAGAGAGCGGGGGGGAAGGATTCCGTAAAAGTCGTCAACGTAGGGAGAAGGTGCAGCCCATGGGTGTAAATTCGGAGGAAAATGTGCCCTCATTTCGGGAATAGTAAAAAGAGAAAGGGGTGGACGAGGCAGAACAAAGGGCCGTGGGAAGCAATGAATGGTGAAAGATGTCCGGCGTAACATAAAAAGGGAGGTACTAAGGTCTTTCCACCTGGAGCAGGACACATGACTTCTTTTCTTGCGGTGCAGGAATGATAAGGACATATCCTAGCACAGGAGGACATATTGTAGGCAAAGGAAAAATTGCCTCCATCATCGTGCGAAAAGAAGGGCATTCCTATTATCACTGAGACTTGTCGTAGAAGGAGAGAGGGGAGGGTGGGAGTGGGGCTGATCGGAAGGGTTTATTATGAGCTGCAGGCGCAATGAGAGTAGCACAGCTGCAAAAGCAGGCAAGTATTCCGCGTTCGAAAGGAAGGGGGGGGTACGGGGCACGAGTTTTCGGGGTGGCTGTGCAATTACGTTTACAGGTAAAATAGAGGAGAATTACTTGGAAGGAAAGGGGTTTTTCATCACGGTGTGGAACGAGGGGTTTGTCGGGTCGTCGAGTGGGACCAGCTTTCCTCCTGGTTTTAGCATCAAATCTAAAAAGCAACGGGGAAAGGAGGGAAATGTAGGGGGAGGCTCGAGGTTAGGAATAGTAATGCAGAGGGATCTTTATTAAGTCGAAACAAGTCATATTCCAGTCCGACTGAAGGACTCGTTTAGACGGTGGCCAAGGTACGATAGGAAGAAGACTTGAAAAATTCTATGGTACTGGAGAAATGAGGGGGGGGGAAGTATTTTGGGTATAAATGGGAGTGGGGTCTGAATTACAGGCAGGCCCAGGGAGGTGGTTCAATTTTCCACAGAGAAAGTCGGCTACAGGCCCACAATAGGAAGGGGGTCACAACAGGATAGGGTTTACGCGCTGGACTAGGCTGAGCGGGTAACAACCTGTAATAAGAAGATCTCCGGGAAGGGGCTTCGAATGTTTCTAAAGGAAGGGCACAAGTCACGGGCAACGTAAGACCGAAGGCAGGTAAGAGTGAATGAGTGAATCTACCGGGGACACTGGGATGTATTACTAACTAAAATTCGAAGAAAAGGGGGGGGGGACCTGTTGTATCACCAAGGAAGGCAAATCGTTTAAATGTGTATCGATACAACTCTGGAAAAGAATAATAAAAGACCGAAACGGTAATAACACGTGACCTTAAGAGACTCTAACTGCGGATCAAAGGGGAAGTGTGCCTTACATTACTCCGCTGGAAATAGACTTTTCAGTCCTCTCCTCCTTCAAAGGAACTGAAAAGTGACAAACACAGATGGAGATACAACAACAACGGGGATATATAGAGGGTAGGGTGGTTTTGGGGGTTTGAAAGGAGATTAGAGGGGACAAGGCTCAGGAATTTGGGGAGGTCCTCCTTCGAGAGAGGTAAACTATCTGCCGTGACAGCTTCCTGTCAAGATATACCATTTAGGTGATTTAGTACGTATTAAGCAGCCTATATTCTGAAGCATTTTGCCGATTAAAGGTAGCAAAAAACTGCTTCTCGCATTTTTCTCCTGCTGGTAGTGTAACACTATTTGGTCATAAAATCCAGGACCAAATTTTCGTATTACGCGAGGTGAAGGGGAGGTTCCATCGGCAATGTGAGCCACCTTATGTAGATGCTCTAGTCGGCATGAAAGTGATCTGCTGCCAAGAGTAAGGGGAACTCTAAGCCATGTTGTTTGCTTGTGCAGCCGTTAATGTTTTGGAAGAAAATAAGAAGATGGGAAGACAAATCAGCCCAAGGGTAAGCAGAGAAGGAGAAAAAGGGCATTGTTTCTAAAGAGAAATAATTCCTTATTAGATTCCAGGGAGTAAGAGTATGTAGGAAGGATGAAGAGTGGCCTATTTATAGGGAGAATGGGACCTTCGGTCTGAAGCAGGTTCAAGGGAAGATGGAATTGATGTCGACTAAAGGGGGGCTGCCGACTCTGAATTCAAAAAATGAGGGGAAAAGGAGCGCTCTAAAATGAACGGAATCGGGGGAAGGGGAGGGTTAAAGTATCTATTGTAGGTCATACCTACCAAGTAATACCTGCGTAGAATTCTACTACACTAAAAAAGCGGGACCTCTCAGAGGAAACAAGTGTCCAGTAATTAAGCATTATGTTCAGAAAGAAAAGGAATGGTTAACGTAGTTGCACCGTAACCACTTCAGAAACTGGGAAGATTAGTCCTCGAATAGTGTGTGAGAGAGGGGAAAGACGGGAAGAATTGAAGGCCTCTAGCAATTGAAGAATTATCAAACACGGGGAGAGAGTCTGGTAAAGTAGCCGAAAAACTTCCTAACGAAGTAGAAGCCAAGTTCAACGCTTTCCATGCATAGCGACGTCGAAAATCTCGTAGGGATTTATGGAAAGAAGGAGGGTTCTAATCTGGGGAAAAATAACTCTGCCTAAACATTTTTCCCTAAGAGACTCTTCAGAACTTTACAAGCACGACATAAGAGGGTTGGCGAAGGGAAAGAGGTAAGTCTATTTAAGATGGGTTTATTGTAAACTGAACAGAGTTGACTTAAAATAGTGGAAGAATCGATGGAAAGAGGGGGGACTCGGGAGAAGTTATAAGTTACTGACAAGAAAAGGGGGGACCAGGGGATGTTGTCGGGATAAACATCTATGGGAAATTGTAAAGGAATTGGGGAAGATCTTTGTCGAGATTCCTCCTGAAAAATCTGACGAGCTCAAAGAACAAAACAGAATAGTTTGTTTAAGAAGCCACGACTGTGAAACCGGGGTCGTTTTCTCAGAGGATGATCCTTTTCTAAAAACGAAAGTCCGAGGACAGGAAATAGTCCGAGTGGGGTCAGGTAGCCTCTAAATGTATTTTTAAGCCATAGAAAAGGGAAGTCATACTGGCATATAAAAAGGTTGAAGACGAGAGAACGGGGAGGGGAATAGAGGGAATGGGCAGACAATAAGATCTGGTTGATGATTTTTCTTGGGGGTGGAAGAATGGCAACAACCTGGAGGATAGGTCTCGAAAAAGAACCAGCCTCCAAGCGAGAGAAACAACTCTTTCGGGGGTGCCGCTAAAAAAGTACTAATCCAAACCTTAGTACTGCAAAAAAGATAAAGAAAGGAAATACGGGGAAAACAGGGAGCTCCGCTCTCGTAAACCTCTAAACCGTCCTGCCGTAACCGATAGGGGCGGGACGAAAGGATTTACATAACGCGGAAGGAAAATCCAAGGCAGTTGGCAGAATATCACTTCTCCTGCCAGTAGGAGGGGCTATGGGGCTTTTGGGGTTTGCAAGCTCAGAGCATCCATACGATGGATAGATTCAGCAAGCAGTTTTTTGAGAATACTCGTGCGGTTAAATGACGAACCGGCATGCGAATGTCTGGGTGAGGCATGAGGGTGGGACAAAGCGGTTCGGACCTCGCGGGGGCGGCATCAATGGAGACGTAAGGGCTCGGCCAATCTACAGCTTAGGGAGCGAGGGTGGGTTTGGTTACAGCGTTAGAGTGGAAACATACCAGATGTTCAGGGCTGAAGTTAGGTTACTTGTGGCGATCAATGGGGCTAATGGCTAGGGTTCACTAGTTGGTCATACCCTAAGGAAACCGGGGGAGAAAGACCGCATTAATGTAATAGCTAGGGAGAGCGAGGGATGAAGCAACACGCCGGCAGGTCCGGAGTCTAAAAAAAGCGGACCTTCGTCTCTCGGGTAAAGAAGCTTTTCAGTTGGGATGTTTCACATGAAGGTGTCGGATGATATTGAGTCCGGTTTAGGATATGTCTCTTTAAGTGGGGGGGTGGAACTGGAATGGCGGTGAACAACAACTGACTGAGGTGCAAGATAGGTCTTACAAACTCTTAGCACGACGTGGAGGGGAGGAGATGTGGTCTCTTGGTGGGAAGTAAATGGCATACGAGTACTTAAGGAGAGGTTCGGCACGCAAGGGTCTTGCGCCAATCGTAGTCTGGGGGGGGGATGAACAAAATAAAACGAAGACGGACTAGCTCAGATCACAACAAACTGAGGAGGGACCGCGTAGGGAAAGGGGGAAGTTGAATCACTTAGTCAATATCACGATGGGCGCAGCCCTCCGGCGGAAGGAGGAGGGAACCGAGTTGGGAGTGGACGTAGCCTCGAGGATCACAAAACAGCCACATCGAACCGCAAACTTCGGGAAACAGGGAGGAGAGGCATCGAACGCTGGGGTGGGAGTTGGGCAAACTCCAGATACAAGGAAGAATTCGCCATTCATCCGCGCTAGGACATGTGTTAAGAGGAAATTTAAACAAAGGAGCGGGGGATCCTCAGGGTGGGTTGTAGAAGGCCTTGCAACGAGGCGGAGAGGAGGGTTGTTGGATCTTTCTGAGAGTTATCAGTCTCCTCGCCATTGCCGCCGAGAGATCACTTCTGAGTGAGAAAGTTTCCTACGGTCAAAGAGGGTTCTGAAGGAGCCTACTATTTTTGCGCCAGTGTGAAGGAACTAGCTCGCCGGAAACTTCCAAGATAGGGAAGGGGAGGGGGGCACTCTGGTTAGGTGGGAAGAAGAAGAAACGAAAACTCTTATTAAATGGCCTATCCCTGCATATTTGAGCTAGAAGTCCCTCCACTAAAGCGCTGTCAGTATGAAATAAGGGGTCCAGGTTCTAAACTCCATAATTCTATTACTGGGGTGAATCTTTACATTCTTATTGGGGAAAGATCACGGCTCGTTGAAAAGTAATGTGAGTGAAAGGGAAGAGTACCGGGAACCCTGCCAAGCACGTTGGGTGCCTTAGCCTGGGAAGAAATTTTTGGGGGTGAAAAAAAGATTTCAAAAAAGGGCATGGAATCCGTACTGGAGCATTACTACATCTGGAGCCGGGGGGATCGTTGGACGGTCATTACGTTAGGAGTGTCGAGGTGGAAGCAAAGAAAAAAGAGCACCTTATTTTTAAGTTGCGGGGAAACTGCCCGGTCTAAATATGTGGCTATGAACGTTGTTGGTACTGGAGATTTCGCGAACCTCGTAATCAAATGTTTTTTTGCGTGGGTTTATCGGGGAAGGGGTGTGGCTGGTAGAAGGGGGGGGGCAATTTTAATTTTGGCATGGCAAGAGGTCAAACAGGCAGAAAAACAGATCGGGACAAATGGAGAGGTAAGGGTCAATGAAGGGGCCGTGTTCTGGGACAGATGCTCTTTGTGCAGTTCGGTTCTTAAAAATCTTCGGCTGCCACGCCTCCCGGGGATGTGGCAAGGGAAAGGAACATTATACCGGATTAGAACGCTTAGTGTCGAGAGAGGGGAGGCCGGTGGAGTCACCGATGATTCAAAAAAATATGCTCGTGGGGGAGAGGGGAAGTCGGTCTTTGGGTTGGCCAGGAGGCCTCTCAGACCCAAAGGTGAGATCGGAGCAGTGAGAGCAAAAAAGATAATTTTGGGCGCCACTAAGGTTCAACCACATGGAAGTTTCAAGACAGTCAAGACGAATCACAGCAGGTTATGAAGCCTTCCGGAAGGAATTTCAGGCAAGTCGCATAAAAGAGGAATATACGTAGCGTGCCAAGGAGAAAAAAATGCTTGAACTTCCCGGTAGTGCACCGAAGATACTGGGCAAAAGCCAGGGAGGCCCGTTGGGCTCTTGCCCTACACGGTCGTAGAAAGATAGGGGGGGGGATATATAGGCGATTATCATCATTTCAGCAAGGTGTGTAGAAGGAGACGGAAGGCTCGGTCCGCGCTGGAGAAACCCAGTTTGGGGAAGAGGGAAAAGTCCTGCGGGGACTCAGGCTGAACGTCTGTCGCTCTTCAAAGTGGGGTATCTCCGTTGAAGGGGAAGGGGGTTCCAGTCGGTGACTGGAAAAAAATTCCGCACTTGTAGACAAACTCGTGCTTCACTGGCCCTGGAAGGGGGGTGGGGTGAATCGCGCGGGGGGGACAAGTCAGAGGGTTGTCCCGGTATGTCCGACGGGGGGAAAAGGGAAAGGTGTATGACCCAAGGACCAGGGCAACGGTGAAAGTATTAGTGACTACAGGAAGGGGGGGGGGGGGGGGGAAACGTATGAACGTCGATAGGAGGGTCATCAAAGTAAGGGGGGGTACAGAAAGTCAGGGGAAGGAAAGAAGTCTCGGGGGTATTTGAAGCGTCTGGCTCCAAAGGATACAATAGGAACCTTCACTTCACCGAAGGACATACGGGAGCAAATCAGAGGAGGAGAGGGGGGTTAAACTACATTAGGTCCTGACTTTTGCGGACACTGGGGACTTTTTAGTTGTGCCGGGGGGACCAAAGCCAGGCGGCCGCTTCGGGGAGGAGGAAAGGAAACGTGGGCGTACCTTGGGGTCACGACCAGACATGCTGGGTGGAAGCTGCCTGGCCGCCTCTAGAAGGCATCCTAGGTTACTACAAGAAGAACGAGGGATCAGCTTGGTACTACCGTCGAAAGCTGCATTTTTCCCGTCAGGAGTCCAAGGAACGGGGCCGTTCATTCAATGGTAATCTTCCAGGAGCATCGCTGGGGTAAAGGGACTATAAGCTGGGGGGCAGACAACTTTTATCATCTAAATGGATTGAAGACTCAGTATAGGAGAACAGTCGGAAATGGGAACTGTGACCACAAAGGGGGGAATTTCATCTCGCGAACGGCGATCAAAAGAAGGGAGGAAGGCCTGAAATCCGCTCTGATAGGAGGGCTCAAAAAGCTGCCTCCTGAACAGGGTAAAAGCTCGATCCCGCAACAAAACCTATAGTCATACTCAAGAGAGATAAAAGAGAGGCTGGTTTTTTTGGTGTGGGGGTAGGTGTGGGGGGGAAGACGGTGGCGAAATGTCCTAGGAGATGTCATCAGCATAACGGTAGCGGATAGCCTTTAAAGAAGAATGGAAAGCCGACGCCGAGGGGGAACTGTCAGGGTCGTCGGGATTACGCGGGTCAAGAGTGGAGGGGAGAGACCTCCCTGCCCGGTGTGATAAAAGAGACGGGATATTTTTCGCCTTCGGGTTAGAGGAAAAAGGAAGTACAGATTGACAGCGGACGGGGTTCCGCCGTCCGGAAGGGACGGGGAAAGGCCGTGGTAGCCACAGGGTAAGCGCCCGGATTCGGGGAGGGAGGAAATCTCGTTACCCGGCTGTTACGTCTCAAATGGGCGAAGCGTGTCATCAAAAACCGCGATTTGGGGGGGGGCGTTCACACCACGACTATAAGGAGGGGTCGATACTTCCTCCGAAGTGGGGCCCGGCCAAAAGAAAAGTCCCAATTGTCAGCAGGAATACACGAAATTTATGGTGGCTCTCAAAAGAGGCCCATCAAGAAAGGAAGGAACATATTCACTAGTAGGAATGCAATGAAGTCTTTCGATATGTATGGAAGGACGACCGCGTTAGAATAAGCGGCCCCTCTTGAATTCGTCTCTAAGAAAACCCGGAGCTGAAAGTCATAGATTCGGCCAAGAAGGCTCACTAAAATTACGAAATTGGCCGCCCTGTTATCGGTGCAAGAGTACATCCGAAAAAGGGGACAGGGGAGGGGGACATTACGTCGAAAAAAGGGATTGTGGACTAAGACAATTACAACAGTGGAAGTTGCTAGCATAGAGGGGTAAAAGTCCAAAAAGGCTGGGAAAAGGTAGGGTGAAGTCACAAAGGGGACGGAAGCGGAAAACTCGAGTTAATTTCAGAGTAGATGGATGAATATAGTAAGAAGAGGACGCTTTCCTACTAATGGGGGAAAATCATTCCTACTGAAGAGAGAAAGGGGGGTACTAAGAAGAGGAGGGAAAGAGACGCAATTCCTCTCGTTCTAACAAAGACCAAGGGCGCCATTTCGAGTTAGAAGAGGAGGGACTCGTGCCGATTATGGGTAAAGAGGGAAAAGACCGCTCATGAGACCGGGTCCTCATTGTTCCTAGATCTGGCGGGCACGAGGGAAGGGGTCGCATCAGATCATGGTTGTCGATCAGAGGGAAGGGACTCGAGTCAATTGTTTTCTGTCCGAGAGTGAGTTGAACTAGCGGCTTACACAACGAGGTCAAGCACGCGGAAAGGACTGCCGGATATTACAGAAGGGGGAAGAGTTGCTGTGTCGCAAGAAATGACATCGTCGAAGGGGATTAAAGCGCCGATCTAAGTACTTGATGGGGGGTTTCAAAGAGAGGGCCTCCAAAACGCGAGGGTGAGACAATCAAAGAAAGACGCAAGCATCGTGGTTAGAACTCCAGTACAACTTAAGTTTCTATTCGATAAAACGAATAACTGGGGTCTGACATGCTCCCGAGGGAAAGAAGCGTGATTGAGCAGACTAAAGATTGATCGAGGCCCTGTATCGACAATAATTCAGCTAGAAACTGGGGAAAAGCGGGTGCGAAACCCCACAAGGGGAGGACTTCATGGGATAGGTTGCAAGGGTCGTTTATCTTCTCTTGGGAGTGGGGGTCTTTGTGATTCAACCCTGAAAAATTGACTCAGAGGGGGTCCAGGACGCAGAAACATCATGAAGACTTCATCGGGTGTTTTCAGAGAAAAAGAAGCCGGGACCAACGGTTCAGAAGAAAGGTTCAGGGTGTTAACCCTCTAAATTCAATAAAGGGAGAAGGCGGCCTACATCATTCCTAGACCTTAATTACCGTCAAACGGAAGGAGCTAACGGAAAGATTTTGCCGTTCTCACTGAGAGGCAATATCGCATTTGGAAATAGAAGACAGTCTCAATCAATGGGCGTGTGAGTGGGAGAGGGGAGTGTTTGTACCCAACGCCCCAGTCGGAGAAGGTGCACGACCTCAAAAGAGAGGTCTATTATACGAGAGAGGTGGGAAAACGTTCACGAAGGCGACTACCCAGTAGCCCATCTAATGTCGGTTAATTACAAGGGGGTGGACAAATCGCTCCGGACATCGCGGCGAGAATTGGTCTGCAATACTACGGGCTCACTCATCGTTGCCGCTCGGGGGGGGGGGGAAAAAGTCCGCTCGTGACCTAAGGGGAGGAAGTTCCCTTTCCGCCCATGGCGGTCAAGGTCCTTAGGTTCCGATCGTGAGTAACAAATGAGTGGCTCCTTCACCATATTTATGGGCCGGCTTCTCGAGAGGGGGGGGTCAATCCTTCTCTTAACTAGATAAACAGACTGGATTTGCCAATACTAGAAACCCTAATCTCGACACGGGAAGACATGCCTCAGATGTGGGGGAGGTGAAATAGTTAGGGGCAGTGATTCTCTCTTGGATAAAAGTGGCGACTGTCTTGATATGTCTCGGGGGTGGTTAACACGTTGCCGAGGTAAAAAAAGACCGTTATGCGACAATATCGCTTGGCGAACGACGCGACAGATGGTTCTCGGCGGGGGGGGCCTATTTTGGGGAGGAAAAAAATGAAGGACTACAAGAGTACTGAGAAACTTCGCGAGGCCAGTCTCAAAGGATGGGCGTTTCGTTTAAATTTATTCAACGGGGCCGGAAAAGGTCTCAGCAACAACACACGGTAGGGGGGGAGGCGGAGTTACGCGGGTCCTGGGTTAACCGTTGGATACTTCTTCCGAATGAACGATGGCGCAGCCACAGGCGCGTAGTAACCTATTGTGACTCCGGAATGGCCGGGAAAAGGGGAGAAGGGTGGGGAAGACAACAGGTCCACAGGGGCCAACACGTCATGGAAAAGAACATTTCCACCTATCTGGAGGAATCTAGGGTGAACCTTCACTTGTGTACCAACTCCCGAGCCTAGAAGAGGGGACGTCATCCGCTCGAGTGTCAGGATGTTCAACCTGCAAGCTGCTGGAGAGGTAGGGCCGAGGGCCTTCGGTTCGGCAGTCCTTTAACCGCCTCCGACTTCTGGGGAAAGGGAGAGGGCTACTTCATTTTCCTGGAGACTAAGGCCATTTAAACTCGATAGCCGGCGAGGGTGGGGAAGGAGGGGGGACTAAAAACTCATGTTGAATTCGCAGAGAACTCTTCGGATTTGCAACAGAAGGGGACCTGCAGCGCGCGGACGAGAAAAGTAGTGGTACACTCCTGTAACGGGGTTAAAAAAGAGCGGGGGACGCGGGGTTCGAAAATGGAAGGGGTTCCAATAGATCCGCCCGCAAGCGAGTTCCGTAAGCACGATCCTGGGCCACAAGTAGAGGTAACATTCGCTTACGTGGTAATAAGAGAGAACTTCGTGAGTGCCCAAAAGGAAGGGGAGACTTATATGACGCTGGCACGGACTCTTAGAAGGGCTGACCCAGACCTCGCCTCTCAAGAGGGGGTTGCGGAAGGTTATTGGCAATGTGTAGCTTTCACGGCCGCAGGAGAGACGCTCCTCGAAACGCGGTCCGGAGAAAGGGGGAGTGGACGAAAGGGCTCATGGAGAAATTGGGTGGAAGGAGGGTCTCCCGCGACTGAAGTAGGTGGCGGCTGACCTGGGGTTGGTAGGATGGTTGAGAAAAAGAGTATCGTGTGGAAGACGTGGGGAGTTTCAGGGTAGGCGGGTTGGGTCTGGGAGAATAGTGGTCATTGGTCGGGGGGGGGGGGGAATGCGCCAGGTCCCAACATCCGCCATCCAATAACAGATAGGGAACGGGGGCCCAGAGGTAATTCAGCGTTCAGCAAGAGGTTTTGGGGGTCGGTATAGTACGTCGTTCCCGGGGGTAAAAAAGGTTCGTCACCCTCACTTGAGGGGCAGGCGCAAGCAAGGGGAGAGGGCTTTTCGCCTGCGTTCAGGACGGCGGAGCGGCTGTGCGAAGATCGCCCGGCGGGGGGCTCTCCCGTACTAGTCCACCCCGATAGGGGGATCTTGGCGGGAGCGGAGTGTGCCATGATGAGTAGAGCCAATAGCAGTACGAAAAATATATCGAAGGGTAAGAGCCATGAGTGGAGTTCGTACACGTCAACCGGGTTCCAATGGACGGGTTGGGGCAGGCCGGGAGACAGGTCATTCCGCTGAATTCAAGCTTAGACTACGGGAGGGAAGGGTGAAGGTCGAATAACGATAGAGAGAATCGGCAAAGTATTCCAAACATAGGAGTGGTGAGGGGCTGCGAAAAAGGGATTCGCCGCAGAGTCCCAAGTCGTTCTTCAAGAGCGCAAAACGAGAGTTCCTCATTCGTCAGTTGCAGGAAAAGGGAAATTCACGGAAATGTCAAGCGTTCAAGTGCGTAGGTCGCGTGAAGTGGAAGGGATCTGGTTAAAGAGGGAAGCGTAAAACAAGGTGGGGTATGCACCGGAACTCTGGGTCTTCTTGGGGTCTACGGAGGAGTTTCTTCACGCTCTTCAAAGGGGGATCTCGGTATCCAGGGAAAAAAGGTTGGCTTCAGGCAGGGGAGTTAACCACGTCTGGTGCCCGGGGGAGAAAACTATTCTGACCACTGTACCGGAGGGGGGGGGGGAAGGGGGAGCACTCGTGGGGAACAACTACTTCTAGGGCGGTCACAAAGTCGAAGGAACCGCGGTCTCATGGGTGAGGGGGGTGACTCTGCCTAACCGTCGTAAACAGGGAGTTCTTGATTTTAGTGAGTAGAATGGGGGGAAGATATGGATGCAATCGATAGAATATTTATATGGAGGCGTTTGAGATTCCAAGCTCGCTCGTATTTCAGAAAAAAGGGAGTCTCACAGTTCGACAAGGAAAGCTCATCTGCAGCCGTGCAAGACGAGTGAATAATGAGCAAGGAATATTTGCCTCTTGTTTAGACCATGATGGGGTACCAGGACTTCATGCACTTTTTCCTTTGTCTTTTGGGAAGGACCCAAGAAGGCCGATAAGACTTCGAAACCCACTGACGTCTTCAAAGGGGACAAGTACAACCCCTGGATGAGGGGAGGGGAAAGGCTGGACACGCGCAGAAAGGAAACAGAATAGGGTAAGAAGATAATCGAGCCTTGGGAAGGGGGGGAGACCTTCTCTGGGCTAAAAGGAACATTCCTGAGATCCTGCTACGGTCAAGGAAGGAGGGGTAGTGAGAGTGACAAAATGCTGACCTAAGGAGAAATTTCTCTAGCAGGTTGGGATCCGGTTAGTCATGGTAATGGTTGTTAATACGAATCTATAAAAAAAGGAAAAAGCAAGATGAAATGTAAGGTCGGGGGAGCAAACCACGGGACCGTGAAGGAGAATAGATTCAACTATGTCCATATACCGGCAAATGACCTGAAATAGGAGTGAACGGTTCGCCTCTGCAAGGAAAGATAGCCAAGTCCCACACCGATATGGATAAAGAAAACATGAGGAGGAAAGGAGATATGGGGTGTTTTTTTCCTGAAGAGGTAGGTGCCGTTGCAAAGGAGGAGAATAGCGTATTATCCGGAGGTGATTGAAGGCGTACGAGAGGCAGGGAGGGGGAGAGGGGAAGGTCGGGGAGGCTTAAGCCTCTGGGTCGCCATTTCTGGTTGACTCTGAGTCTCGCCCTGTCGGCTCTCCTCCAGGGTGAACTGAGTCTCACATGGTAGTACAAGGAAAAGGTCTCTCAATTTTTAGCAAGGGGGGTAGAGGCAGATGCGCGGGGTCGCACTCTTAATTGAATGTCGCCGGGCCGGAAGAGGGGGGGAAAGCCGTTTCATGTCTAAGAAAGGTTCTCATAGGATCTCGGGGATTAAAACGAGGATTTTACGGGGGGCGCGCGATGGCAGCAGGTGTCCTTGGGTGCAAGAGAGGTTGGTTGGGTTCAAACCACGCGATAACGGAATGTAAAGAAGAAGGATTGGCTGGGCAGTACACAAAGCCCTCGTGGCAGCATGGAAAGCAGGAAGTATCATGTTTCGAGACAAAAAGAGGGCCTCCTCCTGATGACCTGCTCAGATTCACAAGGGGGGAGATTATGCGGTTCCGTCCTTTGGGAAACAGACCGGAGGTAGAAAATACGAAGAGGGAGAGGGGGGAAGCTCTGCATCATCAATAGCTTCAGATATCGATGACGGTGAAAGTGGGGGCCACATGCGCGCGCTCCATGCATTGACGTGGGGGTGGCAACTTTTCATCGAGGTGGATGCATAGCCAGAGACCGACGTGACAATTACTAAACGACCATATAGGCTGAGTGCCAAGCAGGAGGAGGGGACAACTTCAGGGTCATTCATCCATCAGTTAAATACCAGGGCAAGCAAGTGGACCTTATTGGCATAACTAGACGGAGAAAGGGGGGGGGGAGGGGCTGATTGCGCTGAGGGTTTTAAGATTGAGAGACGACCATTGCCAGAACGACCTAAGGTTTCCGAGAGTACTCCAGGGGGGACTATATAGCGACGACGACCTCAAACTTCTCTCGTACTACGGAGTATCCCCTTGAACGGATTATGGAAGAGGGGGAGAAATAGACTCTCTGATGAAATGTGTAGGCACTATCCTTTTCAGGACGAAATCGTCGTAGGCCTACAGGGGGGACTGGGTATGGCGACGCACTCTGCTTAGAAGCACTGAAGGGAGGGTGTTGACGGTCCGCTTACGTCTATTTCAATTGCATCTGGACGTAATGCCTGAACATCCTGGGGGCCCTGGGGGCAACGTCGTGAATAAAACAGGTGTATTCTAGAGGGAGTCGCGAGCAGTTTCCCGAAAAAGAGATGGGGGGGTCCCCGGTTTGCTTTGTCGGCAATGGAATCTATCGGAGAGTGGAGTCGCAGATATCCTGGGAAGATAGTGTTGCTAAGGCATAATGTGGCACAATAATCTGAACAGACAGGAACTCGGCAAACTAAGACGTTTTTACTAGCCGGAGGAAAAGGCCGGGGAGATTAGGACAGCTTAGCCTTACGGGTCTAAAGGAGAATGCTAAGGCGCCGCAGTTGCGTTGAGACTCCGGAATTGATTGCGCCTAGACAATGAAGACCGGCTAGAACGAGTCCGGGATCAGAAGGAGGGGGGGAGAATCTCTTCAGGAAAGGGAAGGGTTATAAAGATCTTTTATCTGATGAGGGGGGGTTGTGAAACTTCTTTGCAACATCAAACTATTAAAAGACTCAAGCGGTATCGAAGACCACCTTCCACCCGGAAACGAAAATAGACAAACAACTAGGCTCTTGGTGAGAAAAGCCGGGGATCGGAGCCGCCAAAAGGCTACTTCGTCGCCGGGCATACCAAAACTAAAAACTGCGAACTGTAGAGGGGGGGGCGGCACCTGAAATAGCCGAAAGATAAGTCCAACGACGCGCTCGACTCTGGGGGACAGCTACAAGGCTTCAAGATGGAGGGGGGGAGTTAATCTAAGGGATCGAAAATACTGTAGGGTATTCTATTGCTTTTGGAGAAAAGAATCGACTTGCAACTCCCATCGAAAAGACTATCGAGCCGATTGTATTGGCCAGAAAAAAGAGCTATGAGTACTTACCCCCAGAAATAGTAATTATGGGGGGTCCGAAGTACTTTTGGGGTCCCAGGACGTTACGGATCAGGAGGGCGTCTGCAACTTTCAGAGTCAAAGTACTTGAAGGACTAGGGGTCGGCGGAAGATCGTTGGGGGGGTTAAAATTCACCAAAGACCAAGACTACAGGGAAAGGGGAAGTTGCTCGCCTCAGCGGACGGGGAAGAAAAGGCGGAATCCGATCGAGGGAGGGGGAAATATTCGACGGGCAAGGTCTCCGGGGCTATCAGTCGATGGGTCGAAGGAGAACATGCTCGAGAAAGTTTGATCTCCTAGGTGACAGAAAGAAAGACAAGGAAATGAGGATCTATACGGAACGAGCCGGCAGCTTTTGCAAGGGAGAGAGTGTGTCACCCAAAGATGGCGCGTGAGATTTTTCGAGGAAGAGGGGGGGGCGATGTCGAAGGGGAAGGTGGTTTTATACCAAAGATGGCAAGAGGGACACCAATATCGAGGCAAAAACAATATCTCTGGCTGATGCTCGTAGCAATACGGGGGGGAGGCTTAGTCGACTTGGTGGTATTAATAGTGGGCCGGGAATGCATAAAGGGATAAGCTCACGAACGGCTTCTCGGTGCCTGAGAAAACAATTTCGGAGGAAGGGGGGCAATTCCACATTAATAGCGAAGATCACGACAAAAAAGGAGGATGATGAATTCGGAGGCCTTGTTGGGCACTGTGGAATCCAACTTCCGAATACGAATGGACATTCTCATCAATCGAGTCTAAGAGAGATAGGGGGGAAGGGGACGTAGGGAACTAAGTTTGGAAGAAACCATTCGCCCCAACAAAAAAGAAATTCTATCCAAAAGGGGTCATCTGGTCTTGTAGGAAAGGGAGGGGGGTGTGAAGGGCAACATTTGGGGGTAACTTCAACTCAACCGCACATACCGCCAAAACGGTCTCGAAAGTCACAGCGGATGCAGGACGGTTCGCGATAAACCCAACCGCAAAGTCTGCGGCTAGCGTATAGGAGGAAAAGTCCTTCGGTTGTTTCGAGGACCTTGGAAAAAAAAAGAGAAAGAGGAGGGGTGTATTTCTAACCAGAGGATCATGTGTTAAGGCTCATCTACCCTTAAAAGGGAGTATAGCTGCAGAAATTGGCAAAAGGAGGGGCGCAAAACTAGGTTTGGAATGGCTCCTTAAAAAGCTTCGTATTTTCAAACCCCCAATCCACTCTCAGAACATTTGCATCCCGCGCCAGGTAAAAGTAAGCACAGGGTCAAAGGAGGGGATTTTTAAACCAACAGTCAGAGAAGCATATTAGAGTGGGCAAAGCCAGTCCTAGTTTGCAGCAATGGGGGGATTCCCCTCCGCTGAAATTATACCGGTCGGGGACAACATGAAAGCAGCATTACTCTTTACTTGTGGAAGGTGGTCTTACAGGGATGAACCTCCACCTGCGTTATAGAGGATCCGTCATAGGGGAGTGCACACGGGAGGACTGGGGAAATCGTCACGACAAGTACACTTGTATTGAATTGCCTTGGGCTTAAAAAAATTGCAAACTTACCTGATCTGGAAGGAACGGTCACAGCCGAGACAGAAAAAGAGTTAAGGGGTTCCCTGTAAATGCAGAATTGTCTGCACGCTCTGATGCACTTGTGGTGAAAGTGTATAGGGGCCAGAGAGAACTTTTTAGGTGGCGGCCTGAACCGGGGAGGAGGGTTTCTACCCTTTGGTTTTTCGCTTAGGGGTCGCGGGGAGAGGGTTTGGAAAAGTGAGTGGGTTTACAGGGTTGCATTAAAGAAGGAAAAGACTGGAAACCAGATAACACTTGGCGCAAAGGCTCTCCCGAAGTTTCAGGAACGCGTTAGCCCACGCGTTTAAAGGTCCTGGGGATGATTTCTATTCCGTAGTTCTCCTCAAGGCGGGAATCAAAACTCAGGGTTATTGGGAGAGAAACTTCGCCGGGGAGCAGGGAGAAACATCGAAGCGGCTGTCGAGGATACAACATGGTTTTGCGAAAGTATGGTACAAAGGATGGAGGGGGTGCGTGAAGACTGAACTATTCTTTGTGGGAAGCAGGATGCCGACTCGAGCAGGCTTCAATTAGATCTCTGTAGTCAAGGATCTATGTGTGTGAGGGAAAAGAGGAACAAGTTTGGAAGTCGGTTTCCTTTGCCAAGAACGGATACGATGCGCGTAGAGCCGACAGTTATTCCGCCCGGGAATGGCTATTGTGAAGGCAGTACGAGAGAAAGGGAAAGTAGACGAGTTACCCGCTCGCCAAACATTTCTGGGAGTGAGTGTGCGACCAAAGGGAGGGGGAACACGTCATATCCTGCGGGGATCGGGTCTCGACTAGCAGAAAGGAGGGAGCACATTACATCTGCTGCATTCCGATGGAACGAGATTGCATCTTCCCGGGAGAATTCGAGAGGTGGGCTCGGGTAGGAGCTCGCATCGTAAAAGGTTATCTACGATTGAGGGGGATTGTTCGTGAGTCAGAAGGGGGCAGGATGTTTTCATGCGGGCGAGGAACAAATTATCTCGAGTATAGACGCTTAAACGCAGTGGTGAGCTTCTTGGACGTTCACAGGTTCGGGGGTGTCACCTGGTAGTCCCTCGGAATGAAGTCACGGAACTGAAGGGTTTTCCTTGTCATGCTCGAGGGGGGGGAAAAGCGGGGGGGGTAGTCGTCAGAAGTAGAAAGGTTCGAGAGGGGGCTCCTGGTGTGTATCCTGGGCGAAAAAACTGCAAAATCGGGGCCACTTTCTGGATGTTAGTAGGAAGGAAAAGGGGGGGGGTAAAAGCGAGATGGGATCATAGAGAGGTCAGCTCCGTGAGACGGAAACATCCTCTATGCCCTCCGCATTGTAAGTCAAAAAGAACGACGTCGTCTCAAGGGGAAAATAGAACTCATAAGACGCCTTCGCCGCGGGTTCTGAGAGTAAGGGTATGGGCACTCTTGTGGAAGAATACATGATGGGGGCCAGCTTTAGTCGAAGGGGACTTTTTGACTGTTGGAGAAAATAGACGGGACCTTCTGAGGGACTTCCCACTGACGTCCGTCCGTGGTGAAAGACAAACAGGGGGTTGCTTGGAAGGCTAGAGAAAAAGATGACTACAGGAAAATCCTACGTGTAAAAAGGAGAAGGGCTCAGAGCGTCTACTTGCTAACAGGCTTGGGTCACCTCCAGCATTTACGACGACGCCTACATTCGCGTGGCATTTTAGGGAAGTCCCTATCATCGGCTTACACCGACTAAGTGTAGAAGAAGAGGTGGGGGGGGGGAAGAAAAATCCGGTGAGGAGAAAAGGAATGGCTCGGATCTGCTGGGGAACCCTCGTCACAGAAGAAGCACCGAACTAAGAAAGAGGTTCCTTAAGTAGCACTCTCTCAAGAAGGGGACCGTCTATCGTTAGGGAAGCGAACAGAGAAGGAGATACTAATGAGAGGAACTACCGAAGCCACTTCAAAAAAACCTTTCTATAACAACAACGGGGGGGAAAAGGGGGAGCGGTTGTTGTGTTGGGGTTCCTTTGCCGAGGGAGGGCGCTAGTAAGTTAGCGAGCGGAGGGGAATTCAAGGAGTTACTAACTAAAGGTAGGGAGCGAGATGCTCCGTCCGGGAGAACCCTCGTGGTACTCTAGAGGACATAAGTTGTGAAGCGGGTACGACGAGGGAAGAAAGAACAAATTTTCACTACTCGGGAGAACTACCTTCTTCGAAATTTTGGGCGCCGGAGGGAGTATACGCCGATGCGCGGGGGAGGAGAAAACACAGAATTCGCAGGGAAAGGGAAGGAAAGAAGTCATGCCCGGCCTGGAGGATGGAGTGAAGACGACGTGTAAAAAAAAACATTTCTACAGGGAGGGAAGGGGAGATGATCTCGGTACCACGAGTCTGTCGACTCGGAGCGCAGAGGTAGAGAGGGGGGGGAAGGTACAGCAAACAGTGGGTGTTTAGGGGGGACCCCACTGGACGAATCAGCGTTGGAATGTAGATAGGCAAGGAGGGGTCTCCAAAGCAAGGGCTTGGGCAGGATCCATAAAAGTGAGGGGGTTTATAACAAAATATGCAATCCGATCTGCTAAGAATTCACTAGGGTCGCATATTAGCGTTCCTATGCGTGACTTCTTTCGAAAAATACAAAAAAAGGGGGAAAGAGTCTTTGGAATCGATCAGACATTACGGCCCAAATATGCGATGCATTACGGAGGGGGGTCCGTCAAGTCGTACAACTAAAATTTCAACAGAAAGGGGAAGATGGGTTTCTGTTCAGTTTTGATGAGGTCAGACTCCAGTAGACCGCGGGAAAGAAGTCGAGAGAGAAAGACTCTTGCCAACCTGGAATTATCAGGGGAAAGACTGCAAGGTCCGGAGGAACACAGCGAGTCTCCCAGGGTCAAGGTGTGACCGGAGGGCAACGTCAACCGGTGAATCCAAACTGGAGAGGCCAGGAGAGATTGAGGGTAGGGACTTGAAGCGACGGGCATTGGGACTACGCACAGCAGTTTCAGGGGATAGACCAAAGGTTACGGAGAAGCTAGGTGACAACGAACCCTTTCCTCGCGACTTCTACCCCGGACGACGAAGGGGGAAGCGCGTTATAGAGGAGGGGGGGAGGGAAACAGCTAGTCAGGCGGACGCTCCTTTTCGGGAAATAAGAGAGCCTGGGGAAAGTTATCTGAGAGAGAAAGGGCAACTTGGTACGCACAGAGGAAAGGAGGGGTTGGGGGGCACGCCTATTGAATCTACGGGGGGGAAGGGACCGGACGATCGTGAGACTGCCCCTGAGGGGCCAACGCCTTGCTGACTTTACAACACCTTTATCCTGGGCCGTAAGAAGAATTGGCCCTTGTCTGGGTCGAACAATGACATAAGTAACAGAACTTCTCCGGTCACAGACGGGATTGAGCTTTTTGGCTCGGAGAGAAGGGAACCTACTCAAAGAGACACCACGCTGCAGAAGTGGTGGACTAACGGTGACTGGGCCAAGGAAGGGGCTAGTCTTAAGGGGTCCGGCAGTAATTTTCTAAAGTAAAAAAAAAAAACCAGAACTGGTCTCCGGGAACGCCGGGTCCGAAGCAAAGTAAAAAGGGAGGGGGAAAGACGAAGAGATACAAAAATAAATAAAGAGAACGGAGAGGAAAGAGCGGGGATGTAAACTTCATTGTCAAGTTGCGGGTCTGTTTTTTATGCACGGACGCGCCGTTTGTGGCCGGGGAGAGAAAGAAAGGGACTCAAGCGGGAACAAAGAAGCCAAAGAAAGACTAGATCCACAACCGCGTCAGCGGGTGGGGTAAAACGCACCGCAAAAAAAAAGGGGAAACACCATGGTATACGTTTCAGGACAACGATAAAACAGGAAACAACTACAATTTTCAGAAAATCAGGGGAGCGCGCAACTCCGGAGACAAGAGACCGTCAATTCCAGGCACCGGGGAGGCTCTACAGAGTTAGTGTCCATTAAGACGAAAATGGACTTCAAATCGGATTTTTCAATAATAGCCCAGCCAGACAAAATACCCACTTTGAGGGAAAAGGCAGGGCTTTTTGGGTCCTTCGAAAAGGGGCATACCCATCAGGGAGGAGGGAGAAAGCAAGGGCAAGACGTCCTCTTTACTGATTCAGACCCAAGACGGAATGGCTGGCGGAGATTCCTTTGACAAAGGAACAGAGGCACTCCGACTCGAGGACGGGCATCAAGTGTCTCAATATACTAAGTGCGCGGCCAAGTAGAGGAGGAACTCGTGTTTGAACAGGGTGGTACATCTGTGACTAAGGGGCGAGTGGGACTCAAGTTAGGGTAAGCAGGTATTAAAATGCCTGAGGGGAAGAAATACATGTACGCGGAAAATGCAATTATTTTCTACGTACGACCCGCATGGTGCATGTCGCCGGCTATCAAGGAGGGAACAAGTTTTTCGAGGCCAGGCACGACGCTAGAGGAGAATAAAATCACTGTGCCCAATCTCTAACCCAAAAAACCCAGAAACCCTCAGATGCGGGCGAAAGGTTCATTGGGACATCATAGGGAACGGCATGCAGCTAGATTATGGGAGGGGGCAACGGGGTGCATGGGTCTTCGCGGGATTGGGGCCCACTTTTCCGAGGAAAAGAGGGTAGGACTAAAGAGGAACTTCTCGGGGAACACGGGTGCTCGGGATGTGGTGAGAAAGGTTTTTATGCAAAGGGCTGGAACTGTCAATTTGGAGGAGAAACGAGCAGGCTTCTACACTATGGCTCCCGTAGGTCTTAAGCATCGGGTGGGATTCGATTCGAAATAGTGACAACGTCTAAAAAGGAGAATGACTAACAAAAAACTGGAGGGAGGGAGGATCTGATCAAAAGACTTGTATCCCTGCTTACAGAAAATGAAGATGGCGTAGATAACGTGCGATCAGTCTAAAGGAGGGTCTCCGAATTCGTAGGGGGGGGGAAAGAAAAGGGGTAATACCACAAGTCAACAGCAGAAGGCGCTAGTAGGGTACAGCAGGTCAGCGGGTAGGTGAGACGAAAGGCTTCTGGTAAAGATTCAAAAGTGTGAAAAAAAAACTAAGGAAAAGGAAGCCCGTACGCATCCATCCTGAATATAGGGGGCCGGACATGTTAAACCTGCAAGCTGCGGGAGGAGATCGAGCGGCAGGGATCGCTGGGGGGACGTGGTTTATCTTCCTTGGCAGAGAAGGGAGAGGAGGGGGTTTTGTATGAGCGAAGGGTATTTCTGCCTCGCCCATGAGGACGCGGGACGACATGGCAAATTGGGAGAAAGGCTCATGTTTGACTTCGAGGGAAGAGGGGGGGTCAACGGCGCCACTGATTAGCGACCGGAAGAAAAATTCCGGGTTCAACTCTGGGGAAGGGTTTCAAAAAACCTAACGTCGTCCCCAAACCCCCCCTAGGGGGGGGTGCCTATCAAGGCAGTATGGTGAAGAGGGGGGGCCAGCAAACGAGCGGGTCCATTAATCCTCTTATCCAGGGAACTGAATGCATCAGACCCAAGTCCGGGAAGGGTGTAATTCTACTATGGAACGGGAAATCAAGGCTTGCTCCGATAGACAGGAAGAGGAGGGGGACTGCTAGAGACACTGACATCTCCTCAACTGCCGGGGTGGGTGGCCGACGCTGGGAGATTTTGACAAGACAGCCTTATCTGTTAAGGCCTTTATCAGGACATCCTGAGGGCCGCGTTCCGGTTGATTAAAGGGCGGTTGGGCGTTGATTGGGTCGCTCAGAGGAACGAGTTAGGAAGTGGGGTGGGCTGAACGAGGGGTAGGGGGGTGCGGAGCTTGGGGTTCTTCGTGGTTGGCGGACCCCGAACTGAATCATTTGTTGGTACAGAGGGGTTCTTGGCTGGTGGAGGCGGGGCTTAGAAAAGAAAGTTGGAGTACAATTTTCCGGGGGAGGGGAACTCCGTCCCTGCAGCAATAGCATATCTTTACTAAATTGACTCCCTGAAGTGGAAATGACGCTTTGAGGCTTTCTGTACCACCGGGTTCGATGCCGGTAAGGGGGGAGGAAAGGGTTCAGATCAAATAACATTTTACTTTTGGGGTCGGCGCAGCAAGGAGCGCATTTGGAAAGGGGGTAGAAACTACGGAATCAGGGGAAGGAGAAGCACGTCCTTTTGGAAAGTAAAGGGTGACAACCCTAGGGTGTTGCTCTTCAATCGGGGGGTTTGCAGGGGCAAAAACTAGAAAAGAAGGGCACCCATTATTCTCACAGCCGTTCCGAGAAGAGGGGGGGTCAGGTGAGACAAGGCAAAAGGGGTTGCCACAGAGTGGATAATTCCGGACTGAGGGGGTCTTATCATCACTGTCTTAAAAATCCCGGGGAAGTAAAATGGGGTGAAGAGGAAATAACCCATGAGAACATAAGCGGGGACAATCTCTCCAAAAGATTGCGTTGGGGAGGTGAGAAAGGAAGTTGCGCTCCAGGGACTATATTCAACCCAGGTGGCCTCTGTAGAAGAAGGAGGACAAGGATCTTGGGACTCCTCGCTTCACCGATGAATGCCGATGAGATCCAGCGCAATGGAAAAGCGGGACGTGTCGTATAATCGCATTAATGGGGGGGGGGAGCGCAGTTTCACTAGAGGAAGAGGTCAACGGTATCTAATTCAGGAAAGGCGGGAGCGGAGTCGAGGCGGGGGTCGTTAGACTACTCTCAGCAAGAAAGACGCTCTTGATTAACTCGGGTCAGGGGAAGGGTGATCCTTAGTTGACTTTGCAAACGAACGGGGTTCAAAAGTTAAAAAGGTGGGTCACTGGTAGGAGGAGGGAAGGGTCCAACAACTGGACGG
>Ga0179591_1321983_pt1 | contig 25135 bp, 26 predicted proteins | sample CZOMad2_1_08_16f_FD_182891 | JGI IMG/M metagenome (GOLD analysis project Ga0179591, IMG submission 182891) | Vadose zone soil fungal communities from Angelo Coast Range Reserve, California, USA - CZOMad2_1_08_16fungal (PacBio error correction) | ecosystem: Environmental > Terrestrial > Soil >...
CACGAGAGTAGACATGCAAAACAGAGTGGCAGAATGGGGAGGGAAAAGTGAGGGGGTACAAGCCTTTATCAGTGGCTAGACTAACCGAACACTGCGACTCAACCGATCAGTGGGTTCGAGAAGGAGAGTTAATAAGGTAACGAGTAGGTGACGCCAGATAACCGCTGCGCGATTCGATCTGAAAACAATTCCCCTCTACCGCAAAGGAAAAAAGGGGGCGATAATAACAGGCAAACGAGGCTACAGCGGCAGGGTAGTCACAGTGGCTGGTACGCACTTCGGCGGACACATTGATCGTACCGAAAACCTTAAAAACGGATAGGAAGGGAAAGGGAAGAGAAGCCCGATATGAAACTTGCAGACGACAGTTCCGGACCTTGCGCGAAATCCGCGTATACGGGGAAAAATTGGAGAGGGGGGGGCCGACCGAATGATCGGCCGACGTAACTCAGGGACAATCGTAAGTGAGCGTCTGAAAAAGTTTCTTAAAGGAAATGGATTAGATGGATCGCATGGACTCGGTCGCGGTGAGGGGCAAGAAATTTTTGAGTTCAACCTCAACAAAACGAGGTGCCGCAATTCGGGGACTAGAGCCTACCGACCCGGCAATCTCCCCGACACCCGCGCGGTGCAGGAGCTCTGTGGTGATAAGAAAGCCAGGCTCAACTTCGCGAGGCGCGAAAAGAAACGTTCAGAAGCGAGAGTGGAGACAAAAAACCAGGCCGTCTACGCCTGACCCCCCAGGCGGCTGCAAATGAACAAGTTCTAAAGGGAGGAAGGGGACTAGAGTGGCAAAGGAGAGGGAGAAGAGGAGAAAACTTTCCAGAAGAGAAAACCGCGACGCCCGAAAAGCAGAGGTCGGTGGGAAATAGACATGTACTCGCGGCAGGAAGCCAAAACAGTGGAGGGAAGGAGAAGAATACTACTCAGCAGTGGGTAAAAACGTCAGAAGAACCGAGGCCGGTTCAAAACATCCGACCCTCTCATTCTTGATCGGGGGGGAACCTAGGGCATAAAAAACCGAAGGAGGTCTTGAGTAAGTAGTCTATAACCAGGAATGGCAGAAACGACCTCTACCACGAATTAAAACCTATAACTAGGGGAAGGACTAGGAAGAAAGCCCGAACGTACCAGAGGGGAGGAATCGCCGCACCACGGCCGTGGGGGTTAATGAAAAATAGAGCGGAAACTAAAAAAAATTCGCGTGTCCGTCCGCAGCGTCTATGGAGGGCCTAGACAGGGTCGCGGGCGAGACTACCCGGGACGTTAGCGGTAAAAAACAGGAAATTACAAGACCCTGGCCAAGTGTTACAGAACAGAGAGGAATAATAACATATCCCCGAAGAAAACCGGGGATCCACAAGTAAACAAAAGACGTTCTCATGAACCACCTCTACGCGGGGTTGTCGCGACACCGCGGAAACAGGAAGCGGACCAGGAAGAGAGCACCTCTAGCCCCGAGCTCTGACCGGAAGAAGGGGGAATTCAGAAGAAAAATTTCTCGAAGGGTCATTGAAGGGTCAAGATTCCAACTCCTTTCCTCACTCTAGTAGCGGAAAGTATAGACGCGAAATCAACTAGGACAAAGGAATCTTGCCTGGGGAACGACAGTGGTAATAAAGGCGGCGCCAGGGTACAGAGAACTTTTTCCACCAGGTAAATAGAACGCCTTTCTAAAAAAGGAAAAATCACGGAGATGCTCTACCGGAAAAGAGTTCTCCCTAGGCGGCCCAAGAATTACTCAACGCGCAATACACAAACGTACACCTTAACTACAACGTGCCGGCAAGTAAAATCCCAGAGGGGAAACCCGTCAAAAAAAGTCATCCAGCTGAAAAAAAAGCGGAGATAATTAGGGCCTGAAAAGGAAACGGTGGGGTCAGAGAAAAAAATTTGAGTACCCTATCCTCTAGTTCTGACGGCAGGCCGCCGACTCCGGCGGTTAGGAAGGGGACGTCCCAGGTTGGGGTACCAACGGCAGGCAAGAGGAACAACCGTGCATCGGGAGAAGGTACAGAACTGGTAATGAAAGAGGTCGGAAACGGCACAGATCGACGTGGAACACAAAAGGAGGGGAAAGGGGGGGGTTCGCGACCTGGGATTAGCCGCAAGAGAGGGGGGAGTGGAAAGGCAGTCCCTAGCTTTGCCACAGGCTGGCTCGTGCTTCTTAAAGTCTTCTCCGCGCTATCCGAGGGGACTTGAAGGTGAGCTGGGGCGTGGGAAGGGGTCGCGGTTGCTTCACACGGGGTTGGGGGGGGGGGGGGAGATGAAATAGCCGGGGCTTAAGGCACCCGCAGTTAATCCACCACAAATCTTCGTGGGCGACAGCCTAGAGCAAAGGAGCCGGAAGAATCCAGAAAGTTCAAAAAAGACCTAAGGGCGTTAGGGGCAGACTCCCAAAAGGGTATGATTAAAAGCTGCCGAGAAGAGGGAGTAAGGTTCAAACGCCTGGGACGGTGCAACAACGGACGAACCCGGGCGCGCCGGAAGACACCGCGTTGACTGGGGGGAAAAAAAGACACGAACATGAATGCCAAGTGAGATGGAGGAGAAAACGGACGGAAAACACCTTCTCGGAGCACTACTCCATCCTTCAAAGTTTGGCTCAGACAAGGTCAATTGAAACTAGAGAAAGGACAGGGAAAGCGGCCTCCGCTTTTTTATTTGGCAAATGCAAATCCAAGATGGGCGGAAAAGATTCTGATTAAAGGGGAAGAAGATCCGTTGTGCGAGGCACTGTGGACCATTCCAGTGGAAGTCTCGATCCTCAGATGGACGCCCGGGGGGAAGGGGGGGAGGAGGGGCGCTGGCGTCGCAGGAACGGTAGCACACTGGGGGGGGGGGGGGGGGGGGGGGACATTTCCGCAGGGACGTAGCCGGCGAGACAAGGTCGGCGCACAGGCCACGGTGGAAGAAGGCGTGCAGGAAAATTTACTCGCGCGCGCCGGTGAGAACTATCGAACGGGAAAACAGCGAGAACGGGAAAAGAAAAAGCCCAAAAAAGTCCGCTTGGAATTTACGACTAGCACGGTCAAGGTCTGAAACAGGAGTGGCAGGAAGGGGAAGATGAAAGGACTAGTAAGAGGTGCCGAGCACCGGGTGGGATGACGTAAGATCCCGGAGTTAAGCACGTCAAGCCCATAGGCTTGGCGGATAGAAAAAAAAGGGACCACAAAGGCCGAGTAAAAGTCCTCCAACTGTCCGTTGCCCGGAACGGCAGCGACGTCGTCACCGCCTGCCCGCGAAGGCACCTGATAGGGAATAAAAAAGTCGCCGCGCAGCGCGAAAAAAGGGGAAAGATTGAAAGAACGCTATACCCCGCGAACACCTAAAACTAAAAGGGCGACGAGAACCCGCAGAGTTCAAGCAGAGTCTGTCATAGCGCACAGTGTCGGCGTAAAGGGAAGAAACCGCCTTTTTCTAAAGGCGATTCGACGGACAGCGGCCGAACTTTCTACCCTCGTTAGTTGGAGGCGTCCTGGGGAGAAGACAAAGGGACTCGTCCTTGAAAAAGGATCGTCCGCCTGGGCGAACGAAGGGAAGTAGAGCGTGAAAGAGGTGAAGGAGACAAAGAGACCTCTGTATCACCTGCTGTCACCGCTTGTTTTCGGTAAAGGTGTGTCAAAACGCAAAGAAGTGGAAAAAACTACCGGAGATCAGAACCCCGAGCGGTCAGGGGGACTACAGAGGGGGGGAGGGGTAAACAGGAAGGAGTCCTTAGTCCTCCTGGTCGCGCATTTTCCTCACTCAAGAGGAAGGGTTCCCAAAGTAGGGGACTTCCAGAGAGAAGAAGAAGAAAAGAAACCGGGGCCTCAGGCGAAGTTTGATTATCACGCACGGAGAAACTTCAGGCCTTTGCCCAAGGCTCCCTTATAAAATCCAAAGAAGGAATCACCCAAAAAAGAGGAGGGGGGAAAAAAATAAAATTTTTGCATGATCCCGTTATCGGACTTGAATACGCATGGAGAGAGGACTTCAGCAAGAACAAAGAAGGGGAGGAAAGTCAAGGAGGGGACATGAGGGGCAAGTCTCTTTCCGCCGTACCGTGTGCACACGAAGCTTCACGTATCCCTGAAACTTCGCGGGACAGAAGACAAGGATTACTCATACATGACAGGGGGGGGGGAAGCCAGGAACTAGTCTATCTCCGGCGCCAGGCTCTGGGTGACCTCCCGGTGGATTATCACGTGAAGGTTGTGCCAGCACGACGGACAACAAGTTACCAGAAACGACAAGAGAAACAAGCGGGGGAACTCGGTGGTTGCTCGATCCACGCCGATGGCCAGAGACCGGGAGTCGCAAAAGCGGCCGCGAAAGGGTGAAAATTACGAGGAAAGGGGGAGAACGGACAGCAGAAAAAAATGAAAAAAAAATCCGCTCGTGTCACGGCACGAGGCAAGCCTGGGATCATAGATAACAAAAGAGACCAAGAGTCGTGAATACGGGGGGTGCAAAAGTGACCAGCACAGTTTGGAGCTGGATTGAAAATTGCGGAAAGGGGACCGCGGGAGAAAAAGGTTTCGGGGAGGGTGGGTCTCGAGAGGATCGGGGGCGGCAAGCTTCGCTCGCGTCAAACTGGGGGAGAGTGCACTGCAGGGACGCAAGGAGAAGCCGGGGGAGGGGAGTGAGAGAGCTCTGAAAATTAAACCTTTCACTGGCCTCCGGGCGGACCTTTCCGCAGAGGGCGTTCTACAGAACCGCCCCCCCACCACCCCCCGCAAACGCCCCTCAAGCGGGCCTGTGACGTGCTGGGGCAAGAAGGAAAAAAGGGAAACGAGAAAAAAAAGGGGAGAGAAAAAATCTTAGGAATGGCAGGTCCTGGCAGGCACCACGCTCTTGACACTGTCGGCTCGTCGAACGGGAGCCGTCTCAAAGAGAAGCAATCTTACTTTGGCTTTCGGATAGTTAAAACTTTTGTCATCGCAGACGGGCGACGAAGCTGCGATAACGCACCACGTACTGCCGAGCAAAGGACTGGGCACGAAAGGAAAAACAAGGAGACGAATTGGCCAACTCCGCACTTTAAACCGGCCTCTTTAAGGAAACCAGACGAAAAATTCGCCGCGAATCTCGCTACAAGGTCGGCGAAGCAAAAAGAAGACGCCCATGAAGAAATTCCAAAAGGGTCGTCCCCTCACGAGGATATCTGAGGTGGTCGATCCCCGACCTTTCAAAGCTGGGGGGGGAACAGCCGTCATATCTCGAAAGGCGAAAAAAAGTCAGGAACGACGGAATTAACCTTCTTGCACTCCCTCACTCATCGCTTGGGGGGGTATAGAAAACCGCGCGAAAAAAGAAACCATGCGGTCACGACGGAGAGGACCGGTAGGGCCGGAAGGAAATACTACTGCGGGGTGGTGGACGCTGATAACGGACAAGCCAACAAGTGGCAGGAATGGAGGACTTGCGAGGAGTGGAAAATGTAAGGATCGGACTTCTTCGTCCGAATCTTCCCAACGGGTAGTACATTTCTTGGCAACGGACCACAGTCAAGCGTGCGGACTTGGGAGGCTCCTAGGGTAGTGGCGAGGGGGGATAAAGGAAAGAACTACCCTCGTTTGGGGCAGCGCAGGTAGATGAATCTTCTCGTGACGGGCACCAAGTCATGTCTGGGAGTAACGAATTTCTCCGCAGGGAGTTTAAGAGAGGGGGCTCCCGTTAGGGTGCTTCTTCGCTCACCGGGGATTTTAGGGGGACGGCTGAGGGGAGCGCCACGCAGAAGAGAAATGGGGTGGAAGACGAGATGGCCCCTTCCGTACCATCGCGAGGCAGTACCGGTGAAGACACCTGCGCGCACATGGGGGAAAAACAAAACGCAGTCACAGTGAAGGTGAAATAAAGCAGGTCCTGATATCGGGCGTTACTGTTCCGACCCGGCAGACAGCCCGGAAGAGGGAAAAAGGCAAGGGGGGAAGGCAGGGAAGTCAAAAACAACGAGCAAAATTGAGGAGGAAAGAAGGTACCGACCCCATAAAAAAGGTGTCCGGTAACGGAAGCGAATGGGAACCGAACTGGGCAAAAACTTTCGAGGAGGGATCCGGACATGCAACGTGGACACTGGGGGAACGTAGTGGTGGCCTTTTCGAAAAAACATTCGGGCGATAAGAAAAACCGGGAGAAAAAAAGCCATAGGCGTTCTTCTGCCTCTGTTCTTAAGAGAGGGGGGGGGGACGGGGCTCCCCCTTGGAGGACCGGACCACAACGAGAAAGGGGAGGGGGGGTCTTCACTCATTCGAGCCGGATTAACAGCCGCAAGTTGAATAAGTGTTGTCGACAACTGCAGGGAGAATCGAGTGGTAAGGACGGAGGGAAGGGGGAAAGGGAAGGGGAGGGTAAGGGAGTTTTTCTGGACAGACCTTTTTAAATCTATCAAAAGCCGGGATCCAACAGGGGGGGAGGAGACGCAAAGGGAATCTAAGGGGCAGGGTTCTTTCTCGGTCAAATGTCGAATGGAAAAACCTTTGGGGGATCGGACAAAAGCCTATGACCCGTGAACACGAGGAAGGGGGCAAAAAGAGGAAAGGGGAAACAGTCAGCCTCTCTGATTGACAAAGTGCGTCGAAGTCCCGCACGGCGACAACCTATTGATTACACGAACAAGGAAAGGACCCCCTTTACTCTAAGGGAAGGAACGGACGGGGGGGAAGAGGCAGGAAAGATTGAAAGGTTAAATCGTTCCGCGTGTCTCAGGCCATTGCTGTGGGGTGTGCTAAGAGTCGCGTCTTGGGAATGCACAAAAAACCCCTACACCTGGGACTAAATGGACTATGACCCTTCCTAAGTTTGACTAAGGAGATCAGAACGTCTCTTTATTTAAATAGTCCAGTTTGTGAGAGGTTCGGCCCAGATCTCGTCTGGAAATTCCAGCGAGGTTCCAATTTAATTGGGGCCAAAAGGATAAAAGAGTAAAGGGGGGAGGTCGTGTCTCTCCCAGAACGCGGTCTCTGGTGATACTATCAGAGCCGCTCCGAAAAAAGAACGGGGTCGGCCCGGTGGTTCGCTCGGGGGGAAGGGGAAAGGTCAAAACAAAAGGAAGTGTGAGGGGGGAGTGCTTCTTCGAACAACGAACTGGTCGAGGAGATAGCGGTTCTTCAAAGACGAAAGAGGTCTGGAGGAAAGGAAAAAAGTTGAAGATCTTCCTTCAATGCCCAGCGGGGATGTAAGCGAAGCTGCCAGAAACCGCGGAAGGTCGACCAGCTAAACAGAAGGGGACCGAAAGAAGCCAGAAGGAGGGCGGAGGGGGAGGAAGGGGGGGGGAAGCGAAAAAAGGCCCTCTCATTAAGGCTTAACGGGAAAAAGGGAACGAGAAGTTTATCATCAGTAACGGCGAATTGCAAGCCTGGACTCGAATTACAGGAGACTGGAGTACGCGCAAGGGGAAATAGGCGGGAGCGGGAGGCGCAGTGGGGGCGAGGAAGGGAAGGGTAATAGACTCCTCAAATCCTTTGCCACGACTAGCTAGGACATCCTGGACAAGTGGTACCGGGGAAGGCCCGCTTCGGTTTTAACTCGAGAGAAGGGGGGGTGGGGCAGAAAAGCAGAGGGAAAAATTCCTGTCTGAACACGTGGCTAGCGATCGAAGGAGTCTTGAATATAAACACCCAGAACAGACAATAAGTGTCATCCACCGCGGGGGGGGGAGGGGGAGCAAGGGAAGGGGGAGGGAGCGAGACATCTAATGCTTCTATCAAGCGGGACGAAGTTGAAATCATACGTTCTATACAGGCTCACGCGAAAAAAACCGAGTCCAAGAGATACACTAGAGAATAAAACATCAGGCGGAAGATAAGTAACTTCTCTGAAAAAATGGCACTTAGCACAGTGTCCAGAGTCGGTCGGGACGACGAGATCGGAAAAACAGATTCTCCGTTAGAGACTGGATCCAGGGAGGAAAGGTGAAATCACGCAACATCCTTCCCGGCGAACCGGGAAACACTTCAACGATCTCAAAAACAGAGGCAATCCGAGTCCGCAAGGACGAAGAGAGGGTAATCAGGTCCATTTCGGACACTCAAGTGTATCTGTGCCTCCTTTAACTTGGGTCGACAGCCCGGGGGGGACAAGCTGCGGATGCAAGTAGTATAAGAGGGTGTGCAAGAAGGTAGTAGATCTCCACCGTCTGTGTCCTCGGCGGTGAGAAGGTCTGGCCCTCGCATCGAGTCGCGGAAGGAAGAAATCACAGCTTTCTCCTGAGGGGGACGCGGGAAAAAGGGGGGTCGTAACGGAGTAAAAAAGAGAAGAAAGGCAAAAGCCTATTAGAAAAAGAAGGCTAGGTCGAGAGTCGTAGTTCAGGATCGGACGAAAGGAAGGAGAAAATAGGGGGGTTCAAAACAAGGGTATTCTCCAAGCCCCAAGCCATTTTGCGGCTAAACAGGGAGTGGGTAAACCGAGCTATCGAGAGAAACACAAAACGGAGGGGAGGGGGAAAAAAGGAAAGGGGGGAGAGAGAGACAAAGAGATGAGCTTCAACAACGAAGTTCAGGGACGGGGAGCGTTCCAAAGGGGGTAACCACGAAACGTTGAAGGCTTGGACGAGCGAAGCCTTAAAGAAGAAAGGAACTGAGAAGAACTAGCAGGACTTGTTCTGCATCGGGTTGGGGATTGTGGGGGGGGGGGGGGGGGGGGGCACCGTGCCGAGTGTGTACTACTTCTACTGAGGGGTTCCGAGGAAGAAAAGGAGAAAGGGAGAGGGAGGCTATATTCTATAACGGCCCGCCCTTCACCTCTCACCCTCAAAGTCTGCAGTCCATACGGGGCTATAATAACCTGATGAAATCTAGAACTGATTAAGAATTCCCCCCGTGGGAGGTGTACCTCGAGAAAAAACGAAGTCCCTGGGGAACCGGAAAGAAATCAATTAGGAGGAGATGCGAAGTGCATTCACTATCATGCCAGGGCTGATGCTCAAAGCTGATGAAATCGGGGGGGGGAAAGGATTTTCTCTAGTGTGACGAGGGCGGAAGTCATAAGGATAAAGGGGGAATGCGAAGGCAAATAGTTGGTTTCATAATAAGTCAACGCATCAATGGACCATGGGAAGAAGTCATAAGTTCCCTTTCAGAATGCAAGGGAGGGAAGGAACCGTTCGGTAGGAGTAGGGGAAGAGGGCCTGTACGCGGGGAACGTCTAGGTCTTGGAAATTGCGACCGCTCACACCCAAACGCGTGCTCTCCGATTCCTGAGGAGAGAGTACCAAAGGGAATAGGGGGACGCCACAAAAAGCTTTGGCTTGCAATACTGTCCTGTTCTGGTGTGGTGAAAAAAGAGTGGAATTCTCGAACTTCTAGGCCGCGTCAAGGCAGGGGGGGAAGCCTGAATCTCGTAGGAGGGGAGGGTAAAAAACAACAGCCGGCAGGAAGAGAGAACAACGACGATCCTGCCAGGGAAAAATTGGTCTCGGCAGGAGATGCGGAGGAAGGAGGGGAAAGTGGCTGGGGGAAAGGTGGGGGGGGTAAGCTAGAAACGTTCCCTTCAAATCCAACTGCGAAGGGAAAGGAAAAGGGGAGGGGGACGTGAAGGAAGGCCAAGGTAAAGTGCAGGTTTGGACTAGGGCTTTGTAAAAGCGCAAAACGTGGCACGTCGACCGGGAGAAAGAACAACACAGTGGCCAGGCAATCTATGGCCTTCAGCGGCCGGGGTCATCAACTCACGTAGATACATCCTCTACACAAAAAAGTCCAGCCCCGCCGATCAGACGGCGTAAGAGCGTGTCTGTCGCTGTGGCTGCGAGTTGTGTACGAAAAAAATAGGCGGGAAGGTCTGGGGAGAAGGCGATGATCCCATTACGCCCAGCTGGCAAGAGCCTAGCCGTCGTCAGAGGTGGGCTGTGCCAGAAAAAAAAGTGCACTGAGGTGGTGTGGGGAAGAACGGAAGCAGGGTGGGTGCGCCGCGAAAGTCAGGAAAGAAGGGGGGGTACGTATGGGAAAAGGAAGGGGTGGGAAAAAAGGGGGGAAGTGGTGAGGACGAAGGTGAATTGTGTGTCGAGAGAAAGCCTGTGTTTCGGGTAGAGAATGACGCACCGACGAAGTGAGCTAGAAAGGGCGGACCCGTTCGCGGGCGGGAAGACGAAAGGGGGAAAAGGGGACGGTGAAGAAAAAAAAAAAGGGAAGTCGGACCGAGTGGCCCTCACCGAGGGGCCGTGCAAGTTCAGCGAGCGGGCAGAGAACAAACTCGCAATAAGAGAACCGTGAAAGCAGCCCTGAAAGGAAAAACCGGAAGGACGGGAAGGCAGGAAAAAAAAGGAAAAAGGCTGGGGTGTCGGGAAAAGGCGACGAAGGTAGTCCAAAAGGGAGATCTTGTGTTTGTGGTTTTTGGGTGGTTGTTGGTTTGTTGGCTTGTTGTTTTGTGTGTGGATTTGGTTGTTTGTTCGTTGCTGTCTGTGTTGGGGCTGTGTTGTGGGTGCGGTTAAGGGTAGGGGTGTGGTCTGGTCGGACGCGTCTTTGGGTGGGTGCTTGCCTTCTGTGTCTGGGGGGGGGAATGTCCGGTGGGGATGGGGAAAGGGACGTGGATTTGGTACAGCGGGGTGGGGGGGTGGACCGGAGGGGGAAGTTTGTCCATGGTCAGGCCTTGCCGTCAAAAAGGGGGCTGGGAGAAGATTAAGGAGAAAGGCACGCGAAAAAAAGGTACGGCTGAGGGACACTCTCGTGGAAAAAAACGGGGTCAGAGGGTCCAGGAGAGGGGACGCTAAGGGGGACAAAAAAAAGTGGGAAAAAACGACGCCATTCGACGAGAAACGCCAAAGCAAACCGCGTGATGATACCTAGAAGGCGTCAGGGTATCTCAAGAGGGAAAATAAAAAAAAGACAAAGCAGAGGGGAACCCAAACGTTCCGCACCCTCACCACTTCGACGAGCACGGCAAGGTAGAAAAAAGGTAACCCATAACAGCAGAACCAGATCACAAAAAGAGGGGGTCACACAAGGGGGATCAGATAAAACGAGAAGAGCGGAACCGTCAAGAAGACGGGGGGAATAAGTGTGAAGTCGGGTGGAGAGAAACCGTAGTTCTGGGGGAGCGGGAAGCTGGGGCCCGGTCTAAAAACGGGCGCGAAGTAAGCGGCGGAGACTGAACCGTTGATGTAAGCCGGGGATAGGGGTAGGCGTCTGACACTTTGTGTCTGGGGAATAGAAAGATGGGGTGTGGTGTATGGGGGGGGCGGGGGAGAAAGAGGCGAAAGGACCGACAGCAACGCTTCTGCAAGGGGGGGTCAGCAAGGCACCGTCGGCGAAACGGGAAGGGGTCTGTGTGCGGCATTGGGGAGCTACTCGAGCAGGGCAGGCCAATCGGAAGGGGCTGCTGGGAAACTGGATTGTGTGGAGAAAGGGGACTCACGCGCTATAAAAAACGGGAAAAGGCAAATGGAAGGGGGAAGGCGTGGGGATTTTGCCGTGGGAAGAGAAGTTCAAGTGGGCTCTCAAAAACAGGACCTGAATGGGAACAGAGAGGGAAAGCAAAAATCGGAGGGTATTCTTTCCCTGACGCCGCTAGAAACACCAAAGTGACTGGTAGGGGGCTGCTGTGGTGGGTGTTTGGGTGGGGCAAAAGGCGGGTCCTGGTGTGTTGGGGTTTTGTTTTGAAGGCCACGCGTTGTGTCTTCGGTAACGCGCGAGGTAACGACAACTAATAAAGAAAGAGGAGATTGTGGTGTGTGTGGGGGGTGGGGGAAGAGTAAAAGTAGAATGTGTGTTGGGGTGTCGGGTCAGTCGCTTTTCGGGTGTTTGTTGGTTTTCTCTATGGTGTTCTCGTTTTTGTGTCGAGGTCTAGAAGAGCTCGCCGCACACGAACCAGGGAAGAAGGGGGGCCGCCAAAAAAAAAAAAAAACAAAAAAAAGGCGGTTGAGTTGTGTGTGGCAGTGGGAAAAGGAGCAAAACGGCAGGGGAGAGAGCCGAAGAGTACCAGGGAAGCTTTGCTCCCTTTGTGGAATCTGAGGCTCTGAGGGGGTGGGGGCAAAGGGGGGACTGAGAAGAAACCAAGGAGGAGCGGGCTGAGAGGAGTGGAATGGTTTGGCATTGTGTTGGCAAAGGAACCGCGAGGGGGAGGGGGGAAGCGGGGGAGCGCGGGGCAGAAGGGCACGGGCGAAGGGGGCCCGGGGGTTTTGGGGGAAGGCGGAGGGAAAAGGGGACCAGGGAGCAGAGGGAGGAAAAGAGCGACCAAGCAAAGAGAAGAGGGAGGGGCACCCGGTTGAATGGCGAAAGGGGGTCGCGGAGGAGCGCCAGGAACTATAATAAGCTGTAGGGCCAGGAGGACGAGAAGATGAAGGACGAAGGGGGGGGTCTAGGGAGACAGGGTTTGCTGTGTGCGTAAGGTGTGGGGGCAGCAGTAGAGGACGAAGAAGAAGGCGGGGCAGTCCAAGCCGGGCGTAGCCCTAGACCGGGGAGGTAGGAGAAAGCGGAAAAGGCGGGGCGGGAAGCACAGGAACAAAGATCGCAAGCCCGGGAATTGGCACCTTAGGGACACAGGAGGATCGTTAAAGAGGACGAAGCGTGAGGGGACCCCGAGCGGGAGGTCAAGGCAGGGGTCTGGTGGTACAAATGGGTGAAGAGGAAAGGCCGCACCGGGGGGGAAGGAGAGAACCGAGGGAGTGTGGGGGAACAGGCGCTGTTGTGGGTGTGGGCAGGGCGTGCAAAAAAGCACAAGGGGGGGGGAAAAACCGTTTGAAGAAACAAAAAAAACAGCCAAAAAAGGCACCCACCCCAGTTCACAAATGGGGCAACCGTGGGCGCGGGCACAAAAAGAAAACCACCCCAAAAAAAAACGCAAGGAGGCAAACGGACCCAAAAAAAACGGCGTCAAACTGGGCGCCGGGGTGGTTAAGCGCAGTCTTGGCACAAACAACCCCAAGGGGCAAAACGCGCGCAGCGGCCAAAGGGCAAGACACGCCACGCCAAACCGCGCAGGCACGAGGCGGAACACGGCCGATCTGGAGCCAGGGGTTGACTGGAAGTTGGGGTGGTGGTTTAAACAAAAGGCTGTTTGAGCCGTAAGATTGGGTGAGCGAAGGGTTTGTGGGTGTGGGGGTTCAGAAGGAGCCCCAGAAGGGCACAAACCACGCGAAGGGAAAAACACCAAAACGGTGCCGGGGGAAAAACAACCGGAAAACAAGCACCCCGGGGGAGGCGGCGCGGTGGTGAAGAAAGCGAGCCAAGCACCCGGGAAACACGGACAGAGCGGGGCAAAAAAAAGAAGGGACGGGGAAAGGGGGGGTGGGGGGTTCGGGAAGGGGGGGGCAAGGCGGCCACCGCGCCGCACGAGGGCTGACGGGGAGTGGGCCGGGGGGGAAAGGCCCCGAAGGGAAAAAGGGGGAGGGAAAAAGGCCAGCAAAAAACACCTGGTCCTGCCGGGAAGGTCCGGGCACAAAGCTAAAGGGCCAGGCAGGAAGAAGGGCCCAGAGCGAACCCAAAGGAGCGCCCAATCAAAGAGCTCAAAATCAACAAAACAAGAAGAAAAGGAGGAGGGAGAAGCACGGGAAAAGGGGGGGAAAGAAAGGAGGGTCTAACAGGGACAGGCTGCTGAGAAAAAGCAAAACTGAGAAGGCAGGAACAAGGCTAAGAGATGAAGGACGAGGGGCTCCGAAAAGTTGTACACAACTGAGTGGCTACGGTACATACAAAAATAGATGCTGGGTGAGCGAAAAGGAGGGACGCCGAAAGTGAAGAAGTGGAACGCCGAAGGAAACGATTCGATAAGGCAAGCGCGGGGGAACGGGGGGGGAGCCCAAGGGGAGTCAGGGGAAAGACTGGAAAAAAAAACCAGTCAAATAGTTTGTTTTTTTGGTTGGGTTGGTGATTGGTGGTTGGTTACCATTGGGTCGCGCTGCGGTTGGGGGGGGCGGTGTCTGATGTGGTGTGTTGTTTGGCAAAAAAAGTCGGGGTTGGGAGGGTTATACGGAGATTAGTGGTTTAAAAGCGCGGACAAGGTGGGGGGAGCACCAAGAGGCGGAGAAGGAAAAAGACCGCCACAGGGAAAAGAGAAGGAAACGAAAAGGGACACCACCCCGCGGAACGGGAAAAGGAAAGGGAGCCAGGGGAGGAAGAAGCTCGGCAAATGCGCCCAAAGGGGATGGGGTAACCTGTGTGGAGGGGGACCACGGAACGGGATGGAAGCATGGTTGGGAGGAAGGCGGGGTCTATCTGCGAGGTTGGCACATGGACCGGCGGGAGCGAGACGGGGGAAAGTTCGGGTAAGGGGCAGGGAACATCGTGCAAAAGGGAGAGAGCCGCGGGGGAGACAGGCAAGGGGGGGGGGGGGGGAACTGAAAAACGAAGCCGCCGCGGAGGCGGGGGAGGAGATGTAGAGGGGGGACAGGGAAGGGCACGCCGACCGTCCGGGCGGGACCGACCAAGGGGAAAGGGGGGGGTCAAAATGAAAAAAAGAGCAACACACAAAAAAGGTCATGACGGGACGTGGGTCAATAAAACGGGAGAGAAACCGGACAACAAGGGGAGCAGGCACCTTTAAAGGCAGAAGGGCCGGAGGAAAACTGAGGTGCAACAATCGGCGCGGGGGGCAAAAAATGAAAGGGGGGGAGAGAGCACAGGGACGCAAGCGGACGTGGGAGGGCGGATCGTGAACGTGGGGGTAGGGCGGCGCCTAAATCTGCTGAGCCGACGCACCGGAGGAGAACACAAGGCAAAAAAATAGGCCAGTGAGCTTACCTGGGGTCACTTTTCAGCACGGTAAGCACGGAGGAAGGGGGTCGCCACGGATACGTCCGACGGAAAGGGCCGCCGCGAAAAGAAAAAGTCTAACCAAGGTCGAAACAAAAAAAGCCGCAAAAAAACATGGTGTTGTTGTCAAAAGGGGCAGAAACGCACGAGGAAAAGGGGCGGGCCGGCGGTCGGAGAACTGGAGACCCCGAGTCAGAAAGGTCAACGGCGCCGTCCCTCGACGAAATCAAACTTCGGCTCGGGACCTTCTCTGCATAAGGAACCACTGCAAACGGAATAACCTCAGAGGGGAGAGGGAACATAGCTGCAAAAAAGACAAGAGGAAAGGCACGCGGCCGAGAGGACGTTGTCCAGGAATGGCAATACTGCTTGGGTGGGAGGTACTGGCTCTGGGAAAAAAAAATGAAGTGAAAGGGAGGGGGGGTGGCTCGAGAATTTTAGATCTTAAACGCTTCTCAGGGGAAGCGGGAAACAGAAACTGGAGAAGGAATGGCGGTGGCCTCAAAGAAAAAGTCACTCGTGTGTCTTGACGGAGCGACAGGGTCGTGGTGGGGTAGAAGACTGCGAGACCTACGTGGGGCGATGAGAGTGACTCCTCCGAGGGAGGAGGGATCCAGATAAACGGTCTTATGGGGAGTCTATGCCAGCGTAGGTTACGGAAAAAGGAAGGCAGGCGGCTGAGACTTTATTTGGTGTCAGGAGGGAGAAAAGGGGAACGCCGAAAGGCCGAAAAATGGATAAAAGCTGGGGGCTGCGAACAGTCCGGGCAGCAAAGTTGAAACACCTAAAAACCAAGGCCAAAAAAGTCAAAAAGGAAAGGGGGACAAACTTGTAAAGAAAGACGGGGCGCGGGTTCAGAAAGGTCATACAACCCGTAAGAATGGGCAACAGTCAATACTGGAAAAAGGGGGAAAACAGAAGAGCTAAAAAAAAGGGGAGAGTACTCAGTCGCGCGACCCGGTGCAAAGGTTTGACGTCGGAAAGAATGTTGACCGACGACGCTGGTTCGTCCAACAGTGACGAATAGGCTTCCCCAAGATGCAAAAAAAGGGAAAGAACAGGGAAAGGAATGGGGCCGTGGGGAGGGACACCCTGAACAAACGAATGAACCGGAGAAAAAACGTAGGAAAGAAGGTCTGAGGAATTCCTTCGGATGACTTGATATCTTATCTGTGTCTCTCCGGGATTAAACCCTGATTCTTCAGTAAGCAATCCTGGGAAGACGTATGGTGACATCCGAATGGGGATTAATGGGGTGGAAAGGGTTGAGGAAACATGCATAAGTAGCAGTTTTTCCTTTACTTCTGGTCACGCGGGTCGCCCGACGATTGTACGAAGGGGGTTTATGGCAACCAACTCAAGACTAATATATCCTCTAGGGATCCTCAAAAGGGAGGAAAAGCGCGGTGGGTGCACAAAACCACCCGCCATCGTCGTGGAAGTGGTCTGGGATGAGTTCGAGGTAAGTTGGGTTGAAAACGGATCCTGCGCAGCAAGACAAGTTCAATGAGAGTGATACGTACGAAGGAAAAGTAAGAAGTGACGGGGAAAAGGAGGAGAGCTAAGGAAAGGTCGACATCCCTCTTCGGGGGAACGCGGGTGGGAACGGACAAGTCGGACCCTTAGCGGACTTAGAAGGAAAAGGGAAAGAAGTGAAAAGTAAACCAGTCTGGGCTCTGCGTCAAGAGAGGACGGGAGAGAGTATGTGGGAACTCAGGAGGACGCGGTGCCTGCATACAAAAAAGAAGGCTAGGGGGGTTGTCCTTCCGAAGTTCCAGACGGTTTTCCTCACTGTCTTCTCTACGGAGAGGGGTGCGTCAAATGGGAAGCGGTAGGCCGATCGAGGGAGGCCGGGGAAAAAGAGGGAGGGAGGGTACGAAAGGGTCATTTGAAGGGGGTTCGTAACGATAAAGTGACAGGGACGGTGAGGCTCTCCAAAAAAATTGCGCTTGGCTCGCCTCAAACTCGAAACGAGGGCCGGAAAGAGTACAAATAGGAGGGGGGAAAAAAAGCGGTGTAGTTAGCTCCTAATGTAGGTGGGGGAAGGATTTACAAAAAAAAGACGGGGGTCGGACATTTCTTCTACACAGCTGTACCGGGACTTAAAGGCGCGATCGTAAGAGGTCGGGTCACAAAAAAAGACGGACAGGTGAATGATTGTTCAAAGTGGGAAGTACTTCCCAGGGGGGGTAGAAGTTGGGAGATCGAGAAATGACCTCAACATGACCAGCGAGGGTGGTCGAGAAGGAGAAAAAAATGTAGAGGAAAATAATAAAAGTGCTCTGCAGAGGGCGACTGTGGTGGCCTGAGGACAAGAAAATTCGGAATAGAGGAACAACTACTGGGAAAGGAAGTATGGTTCTTCAGCCAGTGAGGAAGCGAAAAGGTTCGCTGAAAGCGCGAGTAAATTAAAGCGAAGTACGCTTCACTTCAGACATCTGCGGGCTAGGTCGGAGACCGTTTTCTCTAGAAAGTGTGAATATAAGCGAAAGAAGTTCCACGAGAAAAGAACGAGGGAGAAAATTCCTGAGACCCCTGGGTTCACCTGGCAGGAGCGTCGGGGGGTCAAATTCTACGGACGATGTGGTGGGGAGATAAACAGGACTGCCGAGCGCGTTAGGAAAAAGGAGGCTCTCAAGTAGAGGGAAGGAGAATGGAGGCAACTACACCAACGAACGCAGTAAAGTCGAGAAAGAGGGTTTCTTGGGCTGGGTCCAGAGCAACTAAAGTACTATCTAATAAACAGTCGGGGATCAACGCGGAGAAAAATGTGAGACGAAAGTCAAAAGCATCTGTAAAAAAAAAAAGCCGCGGAAAATGCTTCCAGGAGATCAAAAATACACATAAAGGGGAGGGAAGGAAAGTGCCGAAAGGGCACTTAAAAAGAATGTTCCAGGAGATTCGGGACGAGCAAAAGCGGAAAAAAACCACAACCGGGATTCGCAAGGGAAAGAAAACTGGGTAACTCTACTTAATGCCTCCGACGCGGAAAAAGGGGAGGAAAACCGGGGAGGAAACTAGTCGAAAGTTGACATCTCAGGGACTAGCAGAATAACTCGCCTGAGAAGAGCAAACCGCAATGGCGGCGGGACGTCTCCAGGGGGGCTCGCCGAAAGGGGGCTGAAAAGATTACCAAAAGCCAACGGGAAAAAGGCTGAAAAGGGGATTCCGCTGTGGGAAGGAACTGGGGAATCCCAAAAGCATGGCAGAATAAATGCGGGATATTCTGGATTCGGGCCAGAGCTCATCTGCAAAACAGCGCGTGGATAACTGGTAGGCGAGACAAATTCAGGGCAGCCGTAGTGACAACGAGCGGCAAGCCTCAGGAAGAAACAAGAAGAGGGAGTTCAGAGGGAGGGGAGGTTCACTTTCAGAGAGGAGGGGACAAAGCATAAAATCAACGGTCGTTGTTTCACCAACTAATTAGGCTACAGTACCTCGGCAAAGTTGTGAAGGAGACGAGTGGGTCGAGACGAAATCTAGATAAAAGAAAAACGGGGGGGGGAGAGAAGGGGGAGAGGATCGAAACGCGGGATCCCCCCTATTTCATGAAGGGGAGCAATGGGGGAAAAACGGACGTGGGGGGGGGGGAAAAAAAAAAGGGGGGAAAACGACGGAGCTTGTACGAGAAATGACGGGAACGGTACAATTCATCTCAAGAAAGAGAAGGAACTGTGGGAAAGAGGCAAGGGGGCGAGTGACGAGCGTGTAATAAAGGGGCGACTATTAAGGGGTTCAAAAGATCGTAAAAATCGGGAAAAAAAAAAGATAACGATCAGGCCCAGCCTTCCACCGATAGAAAGAGGTCATGGAAAGGCAACGGGTGGAGATACTTAAAGGAGGGAAACAAAAGTAGCGGATTCGCAATGGACACATGGTGTGAAGGAGAAAGAAAGGGGGGACAAAAACCTTGAAAAAAGAAGTAAGCCCTGGCCAGGGACTGCTTCGCGGCAAGGAAAGGACGAAGAAAAATTCTGAGAAACAATCAGGGGTACTCAGAGTTAAGGGGCGGAAGGTGAAAAGGGGAGCCTGAATAGCGGATACAGGTTATGGAGAATTGCGAATCGTGGTTTACCTAACTCTGTCCCGAAGACTCCGAAGCGTAGTTGCCAAGAAAGCCGGGGAGGAAAGATCCATGGTAGCGTATGTATCGAAGGGAAGCGTTCAGCGTGCGAAGTTTAGTGGGGAGGAGGGTGGTAGACTTAAACATTCTCCGCGCGGGCTAGACGCTTCGAGGATGCGCGTCCTTGGGGTGTGTTTAAAGCCCAGACTCTTTAAGGAAAACACACCCCGGGGGGGAGGAAGTACCTGCGGTTTATGGGGGTGAGAGGGGCCGCCATTGCTCTAAAATTAGGCCTACTGCGCAAGAAAAGGGTGGAACATAGTCGGAGGGCGGTTAAAAAAAAAAATCAAAGAGGGCTTAACACCCGAAAAGAGCCTGGACAGGTAGAAAAGGGTACTAGGAAAAAACGCATGCGGAGGAATATGAGGGTGCCAAGCGCGGGAGAGTCAAAGGAAGAAGGGGACGGCGCAAACCGGGACTGACCCCTCCCCGACTATGTAGAGTGGATCGGTTACTTAAAAAGAGGCCATGGGGGAAGTAGCGAAGGAAAGAGGGAAAGGGGGTCAAAAAAGAGACATGACGAGAAGGGAGTTCCCGTAGTTTTGTGACCTGTCAAGAGAAGCACGCGTGCTAGGGAAAAAAACCGCGACCACCTAAAAGAAAGGAGTCCGCGGGGCGCCTTACTAACAGACACAATATCTGAAGGGCTGTATAGAGGGGCGAGAGGAAAAGTCCGAAAAAAGGCAGGCAGGCCGGGAGGAAGAAAGTCATTCACCTTCAAGAAAAAATATGGCGTCCGTGAAGAAATCAAAAAAACTCTAATTAAAAGGAGAAAAGGCGAGAATACAGCACCATTGGGCCAGTAACAAGACTGGAAAGAAGAGAGCGAAGAAAGAACTAAGCGAGTAATCGTCTTACGTCAGCGTCGAGGAAGAGGCAATAGGAGAAAGGTGAATGAAGCGAACAGAAGTTGAGCGGTACTAAACGAACAGACACTTAAAGTGGAAAATCCTCGGCAGTGAAGCGGAAAGAGCAGAAACGAGGGAAACAAGAGAAGAGCTCCATCCCATAAGTTATGAGATCCCGTGGGAAAACCTTCTAGCAAAGCTACAGGGGGGGAAAAAAAAAAAGAACAGAGACAGGAGGAAAAAAAAGGAAATCTCAAAAGTCAAGGCGGGAAGAGAGCAAGAGAACGCAGTAAAAGTCAACTGGCTGCATGACGTCGCAAGAAGTAAGCCCGTGCGCGTCCAGGGTCAGGAGTGGGCCGTCCACCCGGCAGGCAAGGAAGGTTAGAAGGGGAAAGAACGTCAGGAAAAGAAAGGCTTAACAGGTCAAAGTCCTGATGGGAAGTGTAACGGGGAGGTCTGGAAGGGCGAAAGACTCCGTTGTCCACACAGGGACAAGAGGAAGCTGACAACGATCAACTCCCCTCCCTAATATGGAAGAGGAAAAATAAAAAATTGTGGGGGTATCCGATCGCTCTGGGTATTGTCGTAGAACTTAGGGGGAAAGACAACCAGACTTAAAGAAATCGTCGGTGCGAAAACACGACTTGCCTAGCCCAGTCCAACTGGAACGAGGAAAATTTCTAGGGGCCAGTCCACAACATTCATCCCAGGCGCTGGGGAACAAAAAATCCGATCAGGGGGGGCCCTGAAAAATTTACTGCCGAAAAGGGGGGTCTTGACAGGAAAGGGTAGTATACACCAAAGAAACTGAAGCCAGAAAAAAAAAACTAAAAACGGGGCGGTGAGCAAGGTTCAATCGGGAGAAAGGGTTCTAAAAAAGGAAAATAGTCCCACGCCCGTCTAAAAAAAAACCCCGTTGCCTGGAAAGGGGAGAGATCTAACGGGGAAGGGGAAAAGCGTCTTCCGTACATTCGCGACGTAGAAAAAAAAATGAAGTCTTCTCGACATGATGAAGGGAAACGACCCGGTATGGCGGACATCCGGTTGGGGGGGAAATTGTGCACGGGAAAAATTGCCCTAACGGTTCGCAGTCAAAAGGCTGCTAAGGGGAAGACGTCCTGCTTCAAGGGAATTTCAATTGGGAAGGTGAGGGCGTGGGCGTGGGGCATGTGGGGCGCTCATGGTTGAGTCACCCGGTCCTATTCAGCAATGGGAACGGTAATTCCCACGCTATCCAAAAACAGTCGGCGTAGTACTCCTTCAGACCTACTCAGCCAAATCGAGCAATGAAGAGCAACTAAAGGCTCTCCAGAAAACGACGCGTCGAGGCCATAGGGGGGTACCCGAATCCAGAAGACATGTTGTGTAAAGATGCGGACGTCCGAAAAAGTCGGCTATAACTACGAGGTTATATTGGAAACTGAACTCGGGAAACAGAAGAAAAGACCCCGGAAGATCAGAAAAAAAAAGTTGAGGGGGGAGAGAAACTCTTAATTCTCCAAAGGTGCACGGCTGGAAGCAGAGATGGAAAACTATACTCCGGGAAAGGACAGAAGCAAAAGGTACTCCATTCCTGGAACAAACAGGAAGTTGTTCTGTGGCGGAGTAAGAACGGAAAAAAAAGCAGGATGGGAAAAACTTACGGACAACTTAATTCCAGCGCCGCGGAAAAAACGAGGGTTTATTTTTCCGGATGAGATAAAAAAGCTAACGATCCGGTTCCTATTTGGACATAGCAGGGAACTAAGTCGAAGGGAAAGTACGTAGGGGGGAAGGGAGACGATTAAGAAAAAAGGTCGATCGGGGAGGAAGGAGCACCGCGGCCGGTCTATCCTCCTCAGGGAGGAGAAAAGGTTAGAGGGGGAGGAGGGTGTGTCTTGAGGAAAAGGGGTCGTGAAGAGGACGCTGGCTGCAAGGAGTAGGACCGATGAGACAAGGGGCTGAGAGGCGACTGGGGAGAAAGTGAGTTGAGCCATTTCCAAACGGCCAGCGAAATGGTCAGAATGAGGCAAGTTCAAGGACTGCTCAGGAGAGAAAGGGGCGTCTGCTCTCCGGTATGGCTCAACCTAGGAATAAAAGGTGTCACGAGAAGCAGCAACTCCGATGCAGGAAAAAAATTGGATGACGGCGCAACCAGGACACTTTCGCCGCGCGACCAGGGGACCCAGGACGGGGCATGAAAAATGCGCCCCGGAACCAAGGTTGCCGGGATCAAAGTTAAAAGGTACCGAGTTAGGGACATAACCGTTAACGCCAGAGGGCTTTGGCAAGAGGGCGGAGACCCATGGGACCTCAAAAGATTTCCCTTAGGAACGTTCCAGCCCGAAAGGCAAGGAAAGGAACCCTGCATGACGACGAGCAAAAAGACTAAGAGGGGCGGGCGCGGCGTACTCCCTTCAGGGGAAACGTGACCCGGTCAGGACCCAATCGTCAAGGAAGCCGCAACTGTACCAAGCTACAAAACCAGGAGAAAAAAGAAAAAGGCTCGACGCAAAAGAGGAGAAGAATCTCCCCCGCAAAAGTTCAATCATCTATGGACCATCTGGGAAAAAAGGTCACGTATGTCACCGACCTGGGGAGATAGTACGATTGAGGATGAAGAAGGGGGCCGCCAGTAGAGAGTTTCCTTACCAAGCTTTCTGGTCAGGAGATAGAAAAAAGGAAGTAACAGGGGTGCTCAGGTGAAAGAATGGTACTGCCAGCTAGGGCGGAGACAAGCGTCGTCGATTTTCACCGTGAGTTCCCAAGTCAAGGAGGGTCACTGAACCACGGTCGTACACCCGAACCGATTTTTGGGAGGGATAGGCGGGGAAAGGGGGGGGGGCCGCGGGGAGATTGGACAAGAAACTCCCTGTACACCACACTACCATCAAAAAGCTAACCGCGTAGGAAGAAATAGGGAATGGGGTGACCATCCCTGTAGCAGTTCTTCTTAGAGACCAAATGGGGGGGAGAGAAAGAAAGGAACCAGTCTTTGGATGTACGTCGACAGCGTAACGGTGGGAAGCATGGGGGTAAAAGGCGGCATCTCGAGAGGACCGCCAGACAGGCGACAAGTGGGGTGAATGTCAGGTCGATGGTTGATTCCGCGAAGAACTGTCTTAGAATGTCAAGACCTTCATTAAAAGAAAGATCCGCTCACCCACATCGCGAGACAAAAAAAAAAAACGGAGGAGGAAAGAGGGTAGCGAGGGGGGGGGTGGGAGCGGATCACTGGTAGGGACTTGCTGCAGGGTAAAACTTTCAAAAATGCGCGGTCCTAAAACGAACGCCGGGTGAAAAAAAGGCGCTATGGGGGGGCGGAAAAATGAGAGCTCTGGTCCGGCCAGCCCTTGTGCCACGGAACGCTTACGTAAATTAAAAAGCGGCAGAACTGTTTCAGCGGCCCAAAAAAACTTGCGTCAGAGGGGGGGACTCCTCCTTCCCGAGCTATAGGAGGAAAGATAGGGGTGAAGCGGGGGACAGGTGAGGGGTGAAAAAGGATGATTCTGGAAAATCCAGCGGCCCAAACCCTTTCAAAAGTGAGAAAAAACAAGCCCCAAGCGGTGTGAACGAAGGGTGATAAGAGACCTAGGGAGATGAATAAAAACGGAACTAGACGGACCGAGACCATGATTAATATAAGTTGGGAAAGTACTAAAAGGGACAAGGTGGAATAGGTCACTTACAAAGAAGTACATGCACACTCCTCTTTGTAAGCACGAATATGATTTGATCTTGGAAAAAATTCATCATGATGAAAAGGCGGCTGTGACAGGAAAAGGGAAAGCAAAATGTGGCTAAAGAGGAAGAGCTGCTTGATATTATTTTAGATTAGAAGTCTTGATCGGCGTATTAAATTTAAAGGTGTGTAGAGGTATCTTTAGGTCAATCGTGCACTCGTGAGCTTCTAGAGGGGGCAAAACCTGGGTAGGGAGGTGGAAATCAGGGGAGAGGAGACTGTCCCGAGGTATTCTTGCGCGAGTCGTCAGGTCAAAGACATTTAAAGTCGAACCTACCGGAAAGGTACAGGGCCGAAGAGGACAGAGGTAGGGTCCAGTTGGAAAGACGGAAGCAGGTCCAAAGCCAAATGCTGATAAGGGTCCATAAGAAAGTGCTGAGACAGAACTTTTCTGCACAAAGAGGGCGATGGGAGGAGGCCATGGAGGTCATAAATCTCTTGTGTCAACATGGTCGGAGCCGAACTTGACACGGGAAACTGCAGAAATAAACGTGGTTTGCTGATAGGGGGGAAGGGGGATGAAGCGGGCGCCTACTGGTCGAGGCCGAAGCCAAGGACTTACGGGCAAAAGAAAAAAGACATGAAGCTTCGTCCAGTCTCTGGACTGGGCACTGGAAGCCGAAAAGGGACACCGTCGCCTCGTAAACAAGTATAAAGTACAGAAGGACAAGAAGACGAGAAGGAGATCTCTCTAAAACCCCAAAGGGGAAAACAATAACGAATGACAACAAATGGGAGAACACTACCCTATTATAGCGCGGAAGGCGGGGAAGAGAAAAGGGACATCAAAAGGGGAGAATGGGGAAAGAGAACCAATTCCTCGACCTCAAAATCGGACGGAGCCCGAGAACTCAGGAAAAAAAAGACTCCGGGGCTCGCCAGATTTGGAGGGAGGGTACAGCCGAGGAAAAGAGAAAAAAAGAGGCGCACCTGGCAGCTGAGTACTGTTGTCAGTAGTGTAAAGTATAGGAGTTTGTGTTTGGTAGCTCGGACGACGCGCAAAAAACAAGAGGAGGCAGTGCTAGACAGGCTCATTTAAAAATATCGGGGAAAGGATCGTGAGAAGGAGGCCGCAAGAAACTGGGGGGGGGAAGGAGGGTCTGGCTCGTACAAAGGAAACTCGGTGGCGGAACGAGCAAGACATGGGGGGAGGTGGCGGCAATACCTAGTACTCGAAATCTTTTGCGCTAGTGAGGGGACGACGAAACCAGGGAAAATCCTGACGGGGAGTTCCAATCCTCATAAAAGGGTGCACTAAGGGAGTAAGGGACTTTGAAACAACGGGCCTGGGGCGGGGGGGAAGGGGGAAATGAAAATGGGAGTGAAGGAGTCTTCTCAAGGTGATTGGTGTTTTAGCGGGAGGAACCTACGAGACACTCTTGTTGTTGTAAGGGAGAGGAAGACGCAAACAACGATTCATATTAAACTTGTGAAGCACCGGAGCTCAGCTGAAATTGACAATCCAAACAACTCTGACAACGGAGAAGGGTGAGTTACCGGGAAGGGAAGGGGGAGAGAGGAGAGGTAGAAACAAGGTCATCAATACCGGAAGACTGACTGCGCAAGTCCAAATGCCGGTTGAAAGTCAACCCCACTAGAAAGCCAAACGGGGAGGATGAAGAGGAGGAAAGCGAAAAGTGCCAGAAGCTGGGGGTAATAACGTCTAATGACTAAACTCAGTGTCAGGAAAAAGGTCGAGAAGGCGGCACCGGCTGGAAAAAGCAAGCGGGGGAAGCACAGAGGGGGAGTAATGTCAAAGGTGTCGACAACCTGGGAA